>Ga0209607_1001365_pt1 | contig 20516 bp, 23 predicted proteins | sample AD_UKC117_MetaG_FD_184413 | JGI IMG/M metagenome (GOLD analysis project Ga0209607, IMG submission 184413) | Active sludge microbial communities of municipal wastewater-treating anaerobic digesters from Hong Kong - AD_UKC117_MetaG (SPAdes)... | ecosystem: Engineered > Bioreactor > Anaerobic >... | reverse complement strand
ACGACCCTACGCGCCGCGAGCAGGACCTGTCCCGCCCGAATGCCGGCCCCGCCCATACGCTCCGGGCCTGTCGTCGAGAGGAGAAGCACGGTTGCCAGGACTCATGTGGTGACAGGAGCGGCGTCGGGAATGGGGGCCGCGACGGCCGCGCTGCGGCGTCGGTCGGGGGACCGGGTGCTCGGGTGGACCGGGTCGCGGGCCAGGGGGTGGACATCGTCGCCGACCTATCGGATCCCGAGGGTGGGCGGTGTGTCGTGGAGCAGGTGGCCGCGCGCGCTGCGGCCTCGCTGGTCGTCGGTGCGACGGTGGTCATCGACGGGGGGACGGACGCCCTGCTCGACCCACGGCGTTGAAGCCCGGCCCTAGGCCGTGTTGATCAAGAGGTTTCGCTCCCGGCTGGGTGAGTCTTAAGCGGTGACGCGACAGGAGATCTCTGACGAGGTGTGGGCCGTGATGGAGCCGTTGATGCCGACGGCGTCCGGGAGGTCGAGGCCGTGGGCGGATCATCGGTTGGCTGTCGAGGGGATGGCGTGGAAGTACCGCACCGGGGCTCCGTGGCGGGATGTGCCGGACCGGTTCGGGAAGTGGAACTCGATCTACAAGCGGTTCAACCGTTGGGCCGTGGACGGCACCTGGGAGAAGCTGCTGGCCGAGGTGCAGAAGCGGGCCGACGCCGCGGGGAAGATCGACTGGGTCGTCTCGATCGACTCCACGATCGCTCGTGTGCATCAGCACGGCGCGACTCTGAAGCGGGACACAGGGGGCTCTGCCGAATCACAAGAATCCGTGGTTCGAGCCGCCTGATCACGGGATCGGACGCTCCCGTGGCGGGCTGACGACCAAGCTGCACCTGGTCTGCGACGGTCGCGGCCGGCCGCTGGGGATGATGATCACCGGCGGGAACATCAACGACACCACGATGATGACCGCAGTACTCGAGGACATCCGCGTCCCCCGCGACGGGAGGGGCAGGCCACGGACCCGCCCGGACCGGGTGCTCGCCGACAAGGGGTACCCGTCGAAGGCGAACCGTGCTTGGCTCCGCGACCGCGGTATCGCGGCGACCATCCCGGAGCGTGATGACCAGGTCGCGCACCGCCGCAAGAAGCCGGGCCGGCCGATCGACTTCGGCGGACAGCAGAAGGAACGCTACAAGGGCCGCAACGTCGTCGAGCGCTGCTTCAACCGGCTCAAGCAGTGGCGCGGCATCGCGATGCGCTCCGACAAGCTCCTCCGCAGCTACCGAGCCGCCGTCAGCCTCGCCGCGACGCTCATCTGGATCAAATCAGACTTGATCAACACGGCCTAGATTCACATCTCGCTGTATCCCAGGTTGAGGGCGTTTGACTACTGTTGGCGACCCGAGCTCGCTCGGTTTCGCCCGGGCCCCCACACTCTCACCGTGAACGCACCTGTGTCTCTTCTCTGAGGTCTCCACCCTCGGTCTCTGCTATAGAGGCGATCGCGGAGGCTTGGGCAGCGAGGTGCTCGGCGAGCCGATCCCCTTCGATGTCCAGGTTCGGGAGGATTCGGTCCAGCCAATGCGGGAGGCTCCATGCGGAGGGTCCGAGGATTGCCATCAGGGCGGGGACGAGGGTCAGTCGGATCAGCAGGGCGTCGATGAGTATGCCGACTGTCAGGGCCAGTCCGAGCTGCTTGATGGTGGGGTCGTTGGTGATGATGAAGCCGGCGAAGACGGAGATCATGATCACGGCTGCGGCCAGGACGACGCGGCCGGCTTGGTCGAAGCCGTGGATGATGCCAGCGCGGTCGTGGTGTCCGTGGACATGCGCTTGGCGCATGGAACTGACCAGGAACACTTCGTAGTCCATGGCCAGTCCGTACAGGATTCCGGTGACCATGATGGGCAGGAAGCTGAGCAGTGGCCCAGTTGTGTCGAACCCGATGATTTCCTTGAGCCAGCCCCATTGGAAGACGGCTGTGGTGATGCCGAACGTCGCCAGGATGCTCAGGAGGAAGCCCGCCGTCGCCTTGATCGGGATGAGGATCGAGCGGAAGACCAGCAGCAAGATGAGCAGTGAGATGACCACGATCAGGGCGATGTATTCCGGTAGCGCGTCGGCAAGCTTCGCGGAGAGGTCGATATTCACTGCAGTGAGACCGGTGACACCGAGGGTCACGGGGGGTGCTGATGCAATCGGGGATTGAGGGGCGCGGAGTTCCTCGACCAAATCGGCCGTCGCTGGCGCCAGGGGGCCTTCATTGGGGATGACGGTGAACAGGGCGATCGAGCCATCAGGCTTGGCACCAATGAGTCGTGTGTCCGCTACCCCGGGCCGGTTGGTGAGTGCTTGGGTGAGTGACCCGATCGTCGAACGATCCAACTTCACTCCCGGGGTGGGCTGGGCTACGACGATCAGGGGAGCGTTGTAGCCCTCGCCAAACCCCCGGCTGATCGCGTCATAACTCTGCCTTTCAGGTGAGGACTGGTCGGCGGAGGAGCCGCTGGGCATGCCCAAGGTCATCGAGCCGAGCGGCATCGCAGCGACGGCCAAGCCGGCGACAATCGCCCCGACCACCACCCAGGGTCGTCGCACCATGTGAGTAGCCCATCGGTGAGCCACTCCGCGATGCTCCTGCATCAGAAGGTCGCGGCCCTTCGTTCTCACGCGCGGGCTGACGATGCGCTCTCCAACAACTCCGAGGAGTGCGGGGAGGAAGGTCAACGCGATGAGGACCGCGAACACGACGGTGGCTGCGGCGACCAGGGCCATTGTGGTCAGGAATGAGATACCAATGATGGACAAGGCGCTGAGCGCCACGACGACTGTTGCGCCGGCGAAGATAACCGAACTCCCGGCGGTCCCCAGAGCCTGGCCGGTAGCGCGCTCGGCGCTGATCCCCTGGGTGAGGATCAACCGGCGCTGACGATTCACAATGAAGAGCGCGTAGTCGATACCGACGGCCAAGCCGACCATGAGTGCAAGGACGGGCGTGGCGCTCGTCAGTTCGATGGTGTGCGAGAGGGCGATTGCGCCGCCAAGGCCGAGCCCGACGCCAGCGACGGCGGTGATCAGTGGCAGTCCTGCAGCCACCAGCGACCCGAGGGTGAGAATGAGGACGAGCGCGGCGACGGCCAGCCCGATGGCCTCATGGCCACCGATGGGCGCGTGTCTGGCGGCCAACGAGCTACTGGAGAGCACGTCCACTCCCGTGCCCGCGACAGCCACGCGGGCGCGGTCGACCACTTCATCGACTGTTCCTTCCGGGAGATCATCGACCTGCGCATCGAATTGGAGTTGGAGCATGGCCACGGTCCCGTCGGCTGAGAGCAGCACCCCCGGAACCGGCCGCCCGGCAACCACCATGGGCCGCGCACCATTGGCGGGCGGGGTGGCAGGCAGTGCGCTCCCGGGGTCAGGGCGCTGCGCGACGTGGGGGATCTCAGCGATCCGGGCGGCTGCAGTGGCAATGCCGGCGGCCGCGCCTGTACTGTCCAGTGTCTTGCCGGTGGGGGACGTGAAGACGATGGTTCCCTGACCACCAGCGGCGGCAGGGAGTTCAGCGCGCAGCTGGTCCAGGACAGACTGACTGGGCGTGCCATCGATCGTCACGTTGGCCGTGATGGCGCCGGCGCCATTGTCGGCAGCCATGAACAGGGTTGCCCCGAGCGCGACCAGCCACGGAACGATGAAGGCCCACCGCCGTCGGTAGGCGAGTCGACCGAGCCGGTACAAAACGATGGACATGTTGTCCCTGCTTTCTTGGTTGCTGGCACGCAGCGCTTACCGGTGCCTGCACCGGGCCGAGTTCGATGGCGTGGTAACGATCAGAAGCCTCGTCGAAGTTGATTGAAGACCGAGTCGATGAATTCGCGGACGGTGAGGCTGTCTGGGTGAGCTGACTTCTCCCCGGGGAACTGCAGGGGGATGCGGCCCTCGATGACCGACATGAGCGCCCCGTAGACCGCGCCGACCACGACATGTGAGGTGAACGCAGGCAGTCCCGGCGCTCGAGCAGCAATCGCCCGTTGAGCCACCTTTCGGACCTCGCGCTCGACCTGAGCCAGATGGGGCTCCAAAGAGGGATGGTCCCGGCTGAGGTCGTGCAGGATCCGCAATCGGACCAGCAACCCCGCCGAGATCTGCTCGTGCGCGATCGAGGCCAGCCAGTCGAGCATGGGGACGTCATCAGTCAAGGAGGCTTGCCCATCGAAGCCGTCGCGCACGGACTGCAGGGCAACGGCTGCGATGGCTTCTTCCTTGCACGAGAAGTGGTTGGCGAAGGTCCGTCGTGAGTACCCGGCACGGGCCACGATGTCATCGATGCCGAAACCGTCGACGCCGCGTTCGAGCGCCAAGTCGTACGCAGCCTGAGACAACGCCTGGCTCGTCGCGCGCCGCTTGGCCTCTCGTAGCCCTTCCGTGGTCATGACCACATCCTAAGCATTTGGTTGCCCAATAGGCAAAGATGCCTAATAGGCAACGGGTGGATGAGAACCCTCAAGACAGGAGTGCTCAATCGAGGAACTCGCTATTGCGTGCGCCGGGTGCGGGGTCGCGTCGGCAGTGGTCTCGTGAAGCTCGACCTTGGCGCTGGCCGGGCACCAGCCACCGTCACATGGATGGGTGAGACGCCGCGGTTGCCGAGGTTCCGAAGGCGCGTGTCATAGTCAGCGTCGGCGGGCGTCGAATCGGTGGCCTTAACCCAGCCATCGGTGAACGTCAGGATTGCGGCGTGGTGTGCTGGCTGGACACATAGCCCTCGGGCGCCGAGTCGGGAGATGGGCCTACGGGCTTCCAGAGTGAGGGTGAGCAGGCCCGCGGTAGCGATGGGGACAGGGACAGACGACCGACCGGACAATTGCCTGAACTAGGCAGTCCAGAGGCCTAAAAATCGCGTTACGGGTTCGCGTGGGGCGCGGCGACATGCGGGGTTGGACCATTGACGACTTCACGACCGGAGCGTTGCCAGGCGCTGGTGCCCCCGGCCACGGAGTAGGCCTCGATACCCCGAGCTCGCAGGAAGTCGGTGGCTTGCAGGCTTCGGTTGCCGGAGGCGCAGATGACATGCACAGGCCCTCCCGTGGGCACCTCGTCGAGCTTCTCTGGGAGGCGACCGAGCGGAACGAGGACGGCGCCTGGCACGTGCCCGGCCCGGTACTCCATCGGTTCCCGCACGTCGAGGACCGGTGCGCCCTCCGCTTGGGCTGCCGCAAAGTCCTCAAGGGTGATCTCGCGTGGTTTGTCCAGGAGAACGCGCTGGGCCGCGACCTGGGCGTGGACGTCGGGCATGTCCAGGCCTTTGACGGCGTCGATGACTTGTTCGAGAGCGGTGGCGGGGAGGGCGCCGGGTTGGGAGAAGACGAGCACCCCCTCACGGAAGGCCATCAGCGTGGGGATCGACGTCACCTGGGCGGCGCCGGCCAGCGCTTGTTCTGCTTCGGTGTCGATCTTCGCGAAGACGATGTCGGGGTGCTGTTCGGAGGCTGCGGCGAAGACGGGTGCGAACTGGCGGCACGGTCCGCACCAGGCGGCCCAGAAGTCGATGAGCACGATGTCGTTGTCGGCGATGACCGATTCGAAGTCGGCCTCGGTGAGGTCACGGGTGGGCATGGTCTCTCCTGGGGTACGCAGGGTGGGCGAGGGCGGAACGTGAAATCAGCTGGCGGTGGCGTGGCTCTGCGCCCACGCGTTGTAGCCGCCGAGGATGTCTGAGACATCCTGGAAACCGTTGGCCCGCAACAGGCTCGCGCCTACGCTGGAGCGCCAGCCGCCGGCGCAGTAAAGCACGACGGGAGCATCGGCCGAGATCTCCTCGAGTCGCTTGGGGAGCTCTGGGAGGGGGATGAGCCGGGCGCCCGGGATGACTCCGGCGCTGGTCTCGCCGGGGTTGCGGATGTCGATCAACTGCAGCTGCGCATCCTCGGCGAGGGCCGTAGCAGCGTGGGTCACGGTGAGGCGGCTGGCCTGTTCAACCTGGTCCTCGTGCGCCATGAGGTAGGCCTCGGGATCGGGGATGTAGCCGATGGCGTGGTCGAACCCGATCCGGGCCAGGCGGAGCGCGGTCTCCTGCTCCTGACCGGTGGGCGCCATGACGATGATCCGTTGATCGGGGGTGAAGACGATGCCCGCGGTCTCGGCCATCCGCCCGTCGGCGGGGACACTGATGGCTCCCTTGAGGTGGCCTGCGGTGAAGTCGGTCGCGTCGCGTGCGTCGAGAACGATCGCGCCCTGGCCCAAGGCGTCGACAATGGCCGGCTCGTCCAGGGCCGGGATCTCGGTCGCGATCTCGCGGATGTCCCGTTCCTGCTTGTTGAGCGTGGCGTTGAAGAGGAAGTACCCGGGCGCGCTGGGCTGGCCTTCGGTGACGACGGCGAGGAACTCGTCCTCGGTCATCGGCTGGCAGGCATAGTTCGAGCGGCGCTGATCGCCGATCGTCGACTGCTTCTCGGTGGAGAGGTTCTTCCCGCAGGCCGAGCCGGCGCCGTGGGCGGGGAAGACCCGCACCGCATCCGGCAGGGCCATCAGCTTGCGTTGCACCGAGTCGTAGAGCATGCGGCCCAATTCGTCGGCAGTGACACCGACCGAGGCGAGCAGGTCGGGCCGACCGACATCACCGATGAACAGAGCGTCCCCCGTGAGGACTCCGTATGCCGTGTCGTCGTCGGCGTGCTCGTACACCAGCACACTGATGGACTCCGGAGTGTGCCCGGGGGTGGCCATGATCTCCAGGGCCACCTCTCCCAGGCTGATCCGTTCCCCGTCACTGAGGGGGCGGAAATCGAACTCGGGCGCAGCCGCTTCCCCGTACCCGATCCAAGCGCCGGTGGCCTTGGCCAACTCGAGATGGCCGGAGACAAAGTCGGCGTGGAAGTGGGTGTTGATGATGCCCACGATCGTCAGACCCGCCGCCTGCGCGTCGGCCAGGTAGTCGCCGACATCTCGTCGGGGATCCACCACGACGGCGTGACCGCTCGACTCGTCGCCGACGAGATACGAGGCCTGCGAGAGGCAGTCGAGGTAGTACTGGGTGAACAACATTGGAGTGCTCCGTTCCGGTCGGTCAGCTGAGCCCCGGGCTCATGCGCAACACCTCTAGGATACCCCCGGGGGTATACGTTGTCGACTCTGCCCCCGATGGCAACGAGCCCGGTGAGCAACCGTTGCGGTCTTCATCGAACCGTCACAGTCGACCCCGTCATCGCTTCATGACGACCCCGTTGACTCAGAAGCACGAACCAACCACCACTCCAAGGAGCACCCCATGAAGACCACCCACACCGCCGCCGCACTGACCACTGTCGCCGTCCTCGGTCTGTGCCTCGCCGCCACGACCGCAACGGCTTCGACGACCCCCACCGAGTCCACGAGTTCGTCTCTGGCGTCCACCCTCTCCTTCAACCGTGAGGAGGAGCGGATGGCCCAAGATCTGTATGCCGCGCTGGCCGCCAAGTACGACCAGGCCCGGCCGATGAGCATGATCACCCGCAGCGAGACCCAGCACTTCGACTCGATCGGGACATTGCTCTCGACCCACGACGTCACGGATCCCTCGGCCGGGCTTCCCGCCGGCACCTACGCCTTCCCGGAGCTGCAGGCCCTCTACGACGGCTGGCTGGCCAAGGGCAACACCAGCATCAACGCGGCCTACCAGGTCGGTGTCGAACTGGAGAAGCGCGACATCGCTGACCTGCAGAAGGCCATCGACCAGACCACGGAGGCTGACGTGCTCGCCACCTACGAGCGCCTGCTGGCTGCCTCCAAGAATCACTTGGCCGCCTACGAACGCGCCGTCGCCGGCGACACCCAGGCCGGCTCTGGGCTTGGCTCGATGAACGGCCCGGCCAAGGGCAACCAACAGGGCGCCGGGGTCGGCAGGTACGGCAAGGGCATGAACGGCAAGGGCATGAGCGGCCGCAGCCAGGGTGCTGGCCAGCAGCACGGCTCCGAATCGTGCCCGATGCAGGGCTGATCGACGTTCCCTCGCCGGCGGGTGCGCCTCCTACGCTGGAGACGCACCCGCCGCACGATGATCATCCGAAACCCAGGAGCCCAGCCATGGAGCGACGCATCCTCGTCGTCGATGACGAACGCGGCATCCGCGAGGTGCTGCGTGCCTACCTCGAGAACGAGGGGTTCGTCGTCGACGAGGCCGACACCGGTGCCGAGGCACTTCGCCGAGCCGGCACGACGGGCAGTGTCCCGGATCTGATCCTGCTCGATGTCGGGCTGCCGGACCTCGACGGGTTCGAAGTGCTCCGGCTCCTACGGCGCACCTCCGAGGTCTACGTCATCATGGTCACCGCCCGCGCTGAGGAGGTCGACCGGATCGTCGGGCTCTCCGTGGGAGCCGATGACTACGTCACCAAACCGTTCAGCCCCCGCGAAGTCGTCGCCCGGGTCAAGACGGTCCTGCGACGCACCCGTCCGGGCGCGACCGACGACGTGGACGAGGACCCCACCCTGCGGGTGGGTGCCCTGGCGCTGGACCCACTGCGCCGCGAGGTGCACGTGGACGGCTCCGCGGTGACCCTGACGACCCTCGAGTTCGACCTGCTGCACGCGCTGGCTCGCTCTCCCGGCCGGGTGTACTCGCGTGCTCAACTGTTGGAGTCAGTCTGGGGCTATGACTTCTACGGCGACGAACGCGTCGTCGACGTGCACATCCGAGCGATGCGCAAGGCTCTTGGCGATGAGGCCGGGGCTCCGCGCTTCATCGGCACCGTGCGCGGGGTGGGCTACCGACTCCTCGACGGTGGCAGCCAATGAACCGGCTCGTCTCCCGACTTGTTCTCAGCCACCTGCTGGTGGCCGTGGTGGGCGCCACCGCCACCTTCGCTCTCGTGCGTCTCCTCACCCCGCAACTGTTCGACCAGCAAATGCGCAGGATGGGGGCCGGCCCAGGGCGCGGGATGGGCCTGCGCGAAGAGGTCTCCTCCGCCGTCACGTCGGCCCTCACCGTCGGGGTGCTCGTCGGGGTCGCAGTGGCCGGCCTGCTCGGCACCTGGGCGGCCTACCGCCTCATCCGGCCGCTGTCGCAACTCGGTGCCGCCACCCGGGTCTTGGCCGCCGGCCGGTATGCCGTGAGCGTGCCGGACGCGGGGACCACAGAGCTGGACGCGCTGGCGCGCGACATCCGCGCCCTGGCCGGTGCACTCGGAGAGACCGAGCAGCGTCGCACGAGGCTGCTCGGCGAGGTGGGCCACGAGATGCGCACACCCCTCACCGTGATCGACGCCACCGTCGAAGGGATGATCGACGGCATCCTCCCTCGCGATGAGGCCAGCCTCGACAAGCTCTCCGGGGAGACGCGCCGACTACGCCGCCTGGCCGACGACCTCTCTGCTCTCTCCCGCGCTGAAGAGGGCCGCCTGGACCTCCGCCCGGTCCTCGCCGACGTCGCCGCTGTCGTCACCTCCGCCGCCGAACGGCTCCGTGCTCAGGCCGACGACTCCGGCATCCACTTCCAGATCATCACCCCACCCTCCCTGATAGCGCACATCGACCCCGACCGGATCGCGCAAGTGGTCACCAACCTCGTGGGCAACGCCCTCCACGCCACCACTGCCGGTGGCCACGTCCGGGTCGAGGTCCGCGCGGCAGGGGACCAGGCCACGATCACGGTTTCGGATGACGGGGTGGGCCTGGCGACCGAGGACCTCGAGCGCGTCTTCGAGCGCTTCTACCGTGCCCCGCACGCCACAGCCCAAGGCCACGGCGGCAAGACCGGGTCCGGGATCGGCCTGACCATCTCGCGGCGCATCGTCGAGGCCCACGCAGGAAGCCTGACCGCGGCATCCCCGGGCATCGGGCATGGCGCAACCTTCACGGTGCGCCTTCCCCGCTGACAGCAGATTCCACCCGAAGGAGTGTCGGCTCAGAACCGATACGACGCGTCAGGTGAGGTGGAGGAAGAGTCGTTCCAGGGCCTTCAGTCGCTCCTCGTCCGGGTTCCCGCTGCCCTTGAGGCACTGGCGCAGGCCGCCGTTGATGAGGGCGAAGCCAGCGCGGTCGAGGGCCTTTCGGGCGGCGGCGAGCTGGGCGACGACTGCCGCGCAGTCGCGGTCCTCCTCGACCATCCGGGCGATGCCGCCGATCTGTCCCTGCGCGCGTCGGAGCCGTTTGACGATGGCGGCCTTCTCGTCAGGTGCGAGGTCAAGTGGGGGGTCGGACGGCCGGACCATGGTGCAGCCTCCTCAGGAGAGTTGGGGCAGATTGACGACAGCGAGATAGCCCGCGATGGCAAGCAGCAGGGCGACGAAGGCTGCGGTGAGGAGCCGCTCGTCGAGGCGGCGGGAGGCGTGGGCGCCGAGTAGACTTCCCGCAGCGGCCAGCGCCGCGAAGACCGAGACCACTGTCCAGTCGACGTGAGAGAACGCCCCCGTGGTGTAGCGCGCGAACAGTGCGGTCGCCGAGTTGATGCTGATGACGAGCAGCGAGGTGCCCACGGCCGCCGGCATCGAGAACCTCAGCGCCAACACCAGGGCCGGCACGACAGCGAAGCCGCCACCGACTCCGAAGAAGCCGGTGAGCAGGCCCACGGCGGTGGCGGCGGCGACAGTGCGCACGACCAACCCGAGGTCGAGGCCACGGCGCGGCGAAGGCACCCTCGCCTCAGCAGCGACCGCCTCCTGCACGGCAACCCCTTGACGGCGTCTGAGGCGGCGAAGCATGAGCAAGGCGACCAAGACCATCAGGCCGGCGAAGGCCACCAGAAGTGTGTGAGGCGAGACGCCGGCGGCAAGATGGGTGCCGAGGAAGGAGCCCGCCGTGCCGAGCACACCGAAGATCAGCCCGGGCCCGACCCGAAGCGTTCCTGCTCGGCGATGACTGATTGCGCCGACGAGGGCGCTCGTGCCGACGATGATCAGTGATCCGGTGGTGGCTGCCGGGACCGGTTGTCCCAAGAGGTAGACCAACGCCGGGACTGTCAGGATGGACCCGCCGCCGCCGAGGGCCCCGAGGGCGAGGCCGACCGCCAGGCCTGCCGTGATCGCCCAGAACCACATCAGCTGCTCGCGGTGGCGACACGGCGGATGGTCATGGCTGGACCACCGGCTGGCCGGAGGCCTGCCAGGCCGTAACGCCGCCGGCGAGGTGGAAGACCCGGGTAAAGCCCAGATCGACCATCTGGGCCACCGCGGTCCCGGACCGGTGACCGGTGCGGCAGTACACGGCATACACCGCGTCCTTGGGGAGGGTCTTGAGGGTCGCGGCGAAGGCGGGCGAGTTGACATCGAGGTTCTGGGCGTCCTTGAGGTGGCCGGCCGCGAACTCCTCCGGGGTCCGGACGTCCAGGACGGTGACGCCGGGCTGGGTGAGGGCGCTGGCGAACGTGGGCACGTCGACCTCAGTACCGTTCTGCGGCGCTGTCCATGACGCACCACTGGATCCGGTGCCGACCGTGTTGGGCGTGGGAGCGGACCCGCCCGCCGGTGATCCGCCCGAGCATCCTGCTGCCCCAAGGATCGAGGCGGCGGCCAGCAAGGCAACAAGGGTGAGGCGGGTGCGGTGGAGCATGGGTCTCCTCAAAGGGTGGGGTCGGGGGATGCGGCGGGTCGGCGCAGCCAGCGCAGCGTTTCGTGGTCGCCGAGCAGTTCGAGGCGGCGCCACAGGATGCTTCCGGGGACGGCCTGGCTGGCGTGGGCGTCGATGGCTTGGCGTTGACTCTTCCGGGCGACCGGGAGGTCGATGTCGATGGCGGCCTCCACGTCGCCGTGCAGAGCGACGCCGTGCTCGGCCCTGATCGTGTCCGCGACGGTGGCGGGAAGGGTCCAGGCGAGGACCGGGAGGTCGGTCTGCTCGGCCGCGGTGAGGGCTCTGGCGGTCGCCGCAATGTGATCTGGGTGCCCGGTGATGCCGTGGGGTTCGAAGACAAGCAGACCGTGGGGTCGGTGCGTGGTGATGGCGGCGAGGATGTCGTCGAGCACGGCTGATTCGGGGCTGGCGGCCAGCCCGCCGTCGGGCCAATCGGTGAGGGTGGTGGAGGCGACACCGAGCCGCGAACCGGCGACGCGGAGTTCGTCGGCGCGGATCGCTGCGAGGTCCACGCCCGCCTGCGCCCCAAGCGTGGAGGCCTCGCCCTTGGTGAGGCACAGCACGTGGACGGTCGTCCCGGAGGCCACGAAGGCGTTGATGATCGCGCCGAGACCGAAGGATTCGTCATCGGGGTGGGCGACCACGACGAGGACGACAGGCCAGTCGGGCAGCAGGTCGGTGCTCATTCGGGCACACAGATTTCTCGGCGCACGGCCGCTCGCAGAGTCAGTGCCCCCACGGCCGCGACCACGGTGCTGCTCAGGACGAGCAGCGCCCAAGCCAGGGCGGTGTATGCCGAGTAGGGGCGGGCCGCTGCGACCGCTACTGATGCGGCGGCTGCGGCGGCCAGGGGGAAGGTGTAGGCCCAGTAGGGCATGCCGAACGGGACGTTCCGGAGGAGACGAACCTGGGCGAGTAGGAGGGCGAGGAAGGCGAGCATCGCCCCGAACAGGACCCGGGTGGCAGGAGCGTCACCCTCGCCGGTCAGGGACTGCCAGGACAGCAGTGCGACCGCGGGTGGGGCGATGGCGATCGCCAAGGTGGGGGTCAGTTTCAGGGGTAGGGGGGTCTCGGCCAGGAGGAGGCGTTGCAGGACGAGCGGAAGGAGTCCGACCCAGAACGTGATGCCGACTCCGAAGGCCAGCCAGGCGAACTCGAGCGATCCAACGGCCCGCGCCGCCAGCGGGGTGACGATGTTGCCCACGACGGGGATGAACCAGGCCGGGGTCACCATGGTCGGCACGATCTCGGGTCGGGAGAACCAGGCACTGACGATGCCGATCGTCAGCGCCAACTGGCCGATCGCGCCGATCCACCACATCGCCTGCGCCGCTACCGGCATGAGCTCCGAGCCGGCGGTGGCCAGGACCAGAACGGCGATGGTGATCGTGGACAGGAACGGCATCTTGATCGGGTGTCGCGCCTCATTCAGAGCCGCGGCCGGACGCACGGCCCACTTCGCGGCATAAAGGGCAACCAACGCTACGAAAACGGCCAAGGCGAACCAGAAGAGGGCCTGTCCGATCCATTCCGGAGCCAGTTGGGTGGCCGCAGCTCGGCGCCACGCCAAGGACAGGCCCCCGATCCCCATGACCGAGGCGAACAGGCTCACCGGCAGGTGGGCCAGCCATCCGTCGGCGGGACGGGGCCGCGCATCGACCGCGTTCGCGGCGGGCGAGGCAATGTCGGCGGCGACGACCAGGGGTCGGGTCATCGTGAAACTCCTTCCCGGGCACCCAGTCAGCGGCTGGCGCAGGCGCCCGTGGTGCGTTGGTGAAGGGCCATGGCTTGGACCGCTAGAGCGAGGAGCACCATGGGCAGGGTCGGGTTCAGGCTGAGGAGCATCCCAGCCGCCAAGACATGGAAACCGGCCACCTTGGCACAGGGCGAAGAACCAGAGGCGCCGGACCCAGTGGGTCGGAGGGTGGCCGGGATGTAGGTGGACCAGACCAGCGCCCCCAGCACAGCCAGCCCGACCACCGCCACGGTCCAACCCAGGTCGTTCCACGCGGGGCGTCCCGCGGCCGAGTGGAAGAACCACGCCGTGATCGGGGTCAGGGCCGCCGTTGCCGCCAGGCGTTGCGCGGTCCAGCCCTGCCACGGGCGCCGCGAGGTCACCTGAATCAGAGGGTGGCGGCTCAAGTGCGCAGAGCGAGCGACCAGCCCGTCGGTGACCTGACCTGGGGCCGCGCCGGTGTCGTGCGTCATGACCGCGGTGGGCGGTCTTCGGTGACCCGGACAGACGAGCGGCGCGAGTGACCCTCGCATCGCTGGTCCTGTGGGACCCGATCCATGATGGCGTCGGCATGCATGCCGCAGCCGGTCCACGTCGTCTTGCCACACACCCGGCAGCGCGCAGGACTGCACATGATTTCCACCTTCCGTAGATACCCTACGGGGTATACAGTAACAATACCCCCTGGGGTATACAACACGACGAGGTGAAGGAGCAGACATGGCCGAGGTTGTCATCCTGGGAGCGGGGGTCTCCGGTCACACCGCGGCCCTTCATCTCTCCCGAATGCTCGGCAGGGACCACACGATCACCGTGGTCTCGCCGAACTCCCAGTGGAATTGGATCCCGTCGAACATCTGGGTCGGCGTGGGGAAGATGGACAAGAAGCAGGTCGTCTTCCCGCTCGAGCCGATCTATCGCAAGAAGGACGTCACCTTCCGGCAGGCCAAGGCGATGGCCATCCGCCCGGATGGCGACGGCGCGAGTGATCGCGGCGCGGTCGACATCGAGTACACGGGCCAGGGCAAGGCCGGTCAGAGCGAGCGGCTGCGCTACGACTACCTGATCAACGCCACCGGGCCCCAGTTGAAGTTCGGCATGACGCCCGGCTTGGGACCGGAGGGGCACTCGGTGTCGGTGTGCACAGCCGATCACGCGATCGAGGCCGCCGCCAAACTCAAGGACGTCATCGCCACCCTGAAAGCCGGCACCCCGCAGACCTTGGTGGTCGGGATGGGGCACGGCACCTGCACCTGTGAGGGGGCCGCCTTCGAGTACGTCTTCAACGTCGACCACGAGCTGCGCGAGGCCGGTGTTCGCGACCTCGCCCGGCTGATCTACCTGACCAACGAAGCCGCGCTCGGTGACTTCGGCGTGGACGGGATGACCTTCGAGGAGCAGGGCTTCCAGACCAGCAGCGAGCTCTGGACTGCGTCCCTGTTCCGCGAGCGGAGAGTCGAGGCCATCCTCGGAGCCCACGTCGAGAAGGTCGAGCCCGGTCAGGTGCACTACGAAACCCTCGACGGCGAGCACCATGTGCTGGACTTCGACTTCGCGATGCTGTTGCCACCCTTCGGTGGTGTCCCCTTGTCGGCCTTCGACAAGGACGGCAACGACATCACCTCGACGATGTTCGCGCCCAGCGGATTCATGCGGGTCGATGCCGACTACACGGTCAAACCCTACGAAGAGTGGCGCGGAGCCGACTGGCCCACCACCTACGTCTCGCCCAGCCACCCCAACGTTTTTGCCGTCGGAATTGCCTTCGCGCCGCCGCACCAGATCTCGCGGCCGCGCAAGAGCGCGAACGGCACCGTCATCGCTCCCTCACCCCCACGGACAGGTATGCCGTCGGGCGTCATGGGCCGCACCGTCGCCAAGACCATCGCGGACCGCATCAAGCACGGCCCTCAGGCTCCTGCGCACGAGGCCTCGATGGCCCACATGGGCGCCGCGTGCGTCGCCTCCGCAGGCGCCGGGCTGCGGCGCGGCTCAGCGGCCGCGATGACGATGATGCCCGTGGTCCCCGATTACGGACGCTTCCCGACCGGACGCGACCTGGGCGACACCCGCGGCGAGATCGGTCTGGCCGGCCACTGGGTCAAACTCATGCTCCACCACCTGTTCATCTACAAGGCCAAGGGCCGACCCGGCTGGCAACTCATCCCGGAATGAACGCAGTGACCACGCCATCCGACCCCAGCCCCCAGGAGACCCCGATGAACCCCCCCAACGCCCAGCCCGTCGCCGACCTCAGCATGGCGCCGCTGCCCACCCCGCAGACCCTGCGCCGACGGCAGAGCATCCCCATCCAACTCAGCCGCTTCGCGGTCTTCAACGCTCGCATCATGCGCATGGTCCTCAAAGGCGACCACTGACGCTCCTGCTCTCCATCACAATCGAAGGAAAATCATGACCGCCAACGTCGGCACCGCCGATCGCATCGTCCGCCTCGTCATCGCTCTGATCGCCGCGATCGTCGCGTTCTCGGTCGGCCCCGCCACGGTTCTCGGCATCATCATGTTCGTCGTGGCCCTCATCATGGTCGCGACAGCTGCCGTCCGCTTCTGCCCGATCTGGCGAATCTTCGGCATCAACACCTGCCGCCGCTGACCCCTGGGGCCCAGCCTTGCCCCCTCACCGAGAGGTTTGTGATGCGCACCGACGGCGCCGCCGCGCGGGGTGACGCGCCGTGAGCATCCGACAACGGATCGGCCTCGGAGAGGTCCTGCCGTCGGCCGCGCGACGGTTCTGGCGAATCGACGGCATCGACCAAAGTGGCCTGCTGGCGATGGAACTCTTCACCACCGTCCTCCCCCTCACCATCTTGGGCTTCAGCGCGGCCAAAGGATTTGCCGCCGACGTGAGCGTCGGAGAGATCTTCATCCGCCAACTCCGGCTGGATGGGCAGGCAGCAGAACAGGTGCGTAGCGCCTTCGGTTCGATGTCGGGTACGCAGACCTGGTGGACCGTGATGGGTCTCGCTGGCTTCCTGATCTGGGGTGTACCGATGGCGCTGACTGTCTCGAAAATGTATGCCGCCGCGTGGCAGCGACCGGAGTTGCCAACCATGACTCGTCTTTGGCGTGGCGCTCTCTGGTTCGCCCTCTACCTACCCACGATGTTCGTCTCGGAGCGCTTGGGCATGGCCGGCCGAGCTTCCGAGATCGGCGAGTGGCTGCCCTTCACGATCTCACTCCTCCCCCCACTGCTCTTCTGGTCACTGACCCCAGTGCTCCTCCTGCCGGGAGTACCGCATCGCCGGGGCGACCTGCTGCGCTACGGGCTCGTTGGCGTCCTCGTCAACGCGGTCATCCTGCGGCTCGCGGGACGCCTGGTGTTCCCGCAACTCCTTGCTGGGTGGGAGGGCTTCGGCCCAATCGGGGTGGCCATGACGCTGCTCACCTGGTCGCTGGTCCTCGGAGTCGGCTGGGTATTGACTGCATGCCTGACGGGCGTGATGGTTGACTCAACCGCGCCCTTGGAAGCGGATGAAGAACCGGTAACTCCCTTGATGCGTCAGCCATGACAGATGAATCGGCCGGTACCCGCCATCACGTGATCCAAGCTCTTCTCGCCGGCGCTGTCGTCGGCGTCCTCGGCGGCCTGATCGGCCTTGGCGGCGCCGAGTTTCGCCTCCCCCTTCTCATCGGCCTCTTCGGATTCGCCGCGCTCCAAGCCGTCATCCTCAACAAGGCCATGAGCCTGATCGTGGTCGCCACCGCCCTTCCCGCCCGGCTGCCGGCCATGCCCCTGACCGCGATCACCGACCATTGGAGCATCATCGCCAACCTGCTCACGGGCAGTCTGATCGGGCCTTGCTCGGCGCGACCTGGGCCACCACGATGACCAGCCGCGCACTCTACCGAGTCCTCGCGGCACTCTTGGTCCTCATCGCCGCCGCCCTCCTGGCCAACCACTACACCGTCCTGCAACCGTTCAGCCTGACCGGTCCCGCCCAACTCGCCGCCGGCGTCCTGGCCGGCACCGGCATCGGCATCGTCGCCGCACTCATGGGCGTGGCCGGCGGCGAACTGCTCATCCCCACCATCGTGCTGCTCTACGGAACCGACATCAAAACTGCAGGCAGCCTCTCCCTCGCCGTCTCCCTCCCCACCATGCTCGTCGCCTTCGCCCGCTACAGCCGCGACAACTCCTTCACCGTTCTGGCCGCCAACAAGAGTTTCGTCGCAGCCATGGCCACCGGATCCATCGCCGGAACCACCCTTGGCGGCGTACTCCTGGCCCACGCACCCACCACAGCCCTGGTCCCCCTTCTCGCCTTGCTGCTCCTTGCCTCCGCAACCAAGGTCTGGAACCACACGTAGCAACCCAGACCGGGGCCACATCAACTCCCGCCGAGGGCGGAACAAGTTGACACCGACACATGCAGGGCCGCAGTTGATCTTGCTCAACCAGCCCCAACACTTCGACGTTGTGCAAAGTACCCCGCACGCGTTCGTGCAGTCTCCGATGCATCTCGACACTCGATCTTGTAAGAACGGCGCTTGATTCTAAGAATTAGCCGACGTTATGCATGCCGGGCGTGTCCGGTCATCGTGTTATACCTGAATGGGCCTGGTCGATCAGGACTCAGTGGGCGGCGGCAAGAGGAACGTAGCGTCGTCGAGCGAGACATCGGCATCGCGGTAGGCGTGCCGGTAAGCGAAGTCAACGTTGACTCTGAGGGGCGTCGCGTCGAAGACCATGTTGAGCGGGTCCTTGCCGACACCCATCAGCAGTCGGCCCTCTGGCAGCTTCTCGATGTCCCACGCGCCTGTCGACTTGCCCTTCTCGTCGGTACGGGGACTTGCGACGATGTGTCTCGCATCGAAGTCAGCCTCGAACAAGTGCTCGATGCTGTTCCTGGCGACTCGCAAGCCAGGAATCTTTGGGACGTCGGGGTCGGCTGCTCTACCCCACTGTTGCGCGAGTTGTGCCGATATGAGGAGCTTTCACCCGGCCAGCCACATGTCCTGGGCCCAGCCAGCGAACTCGGCTTCAGTGGGTGACCAATCCTCCATCCGTTCGATCGCCCAGTTCGCCCACGCGGCCTGACGCGCCCGCTGGTTAGTAGATGTGCGCATCGTCGAGAACGGTTCGGCACCACATGGCTGCCATGACGTCCGGGTGGCCGAGGCCTCCAACCCCCATCGCGACCGGAAACCCCTGTTCAGCTCGTCGCGGGAGCACCGCCCGCTAAGGTTGCCGCTTATCGAAGGGTTCCGTCGGAGGCCACTTTGGATGCACGTGGCAGATCCTCGCAGGTCGCGTCTCAACCGTGTCGCGGCCGCTCCACCTCCATCGGATCCGTCTCGTCGACAGCGACGATCACACCTTTGTCCTCAGTGAAAGCGCCCGTGATCAGTCTTATGATCTCGGCCGTAGTGGCTCCGCGTGTTCCTACATATCCCTGCTTGGCGAGCTGGAGGAACTCCTCGTTGGAGAGGTAGGTAGTCAGATTCTTGGCCGACCACCCCCGAGGAACCTCGTCCCGGTCACCGGAGGCGAGGAGGAGATCGACCAGACTGCCGGGCAGGTACATGCCGCGCACCAACTTGTTCGCCGTCGGACGGGCAAGGTCGTCGGCGACTAGTTTCACGTAGAAGGAGTCCTCCGTGAGACGCCACTCGTTCGGATGCCGTGGAGTCGCCGCAGTTGGCAGGGCCCTGGCACGGGCAAGTTCCCTGCGCAGCTGGTCATCTGGGTAGTAGGTGGCCTCACGACTGCCGGCTGCCTTCCGCATGCGCTTGTACTGAACCAGGATGAAGCCGGGCCGGTGATGACGGTAATAGATGAGGTCCGTTCCGGTCTGGCGTTCCAATTGCTCCTTGTCGGCATAGAAGATGCTCATCCGACGAGCGCTGTTGGCGGGGTCCTGAAAGGTCGTAACGTCGAATTGGCTTGACTCCTTGGACAACCACCCGTCCAAAACTGATGCCTCATGACGTAGGACTGAAGCCTCGGTTGTTCGGCCCCGCACGAGCCCCGTCAGGAACGGCACCGAACCTTCCTCTGAAGGCCCCTCGGCCAACAGGTCGCGGCTGTCGAACCCGCCGACCTCTAAGGCCAATGCAACCGCGTCACGTTGCTCCCGAATCAGAGCCTCGACGCCCGTGCCACGGTCGACGGGCTTAACTGCCGCGAAGAGCCGATTCAGCGACGCGATGCTGCCCGGGGCGAGTCGTTCAAGAGCTGCCTCCAAGGCAGCACTCGTGACCGGAGGCATAGCGTCACCATCGTCTCGGTCGAGATTCCCTTTTCTCGCTTCTGGAAGTTCATGGGCGAGGCGGTCCCACGAGATCCCGTCTCGGATAGGCTCCGCAGTCGCAATCTCCAGGCCGTCCTGACCTCGCCCCGGACGCCCCCATCGCCGCACGACCACACCACCCGCGACGTTGCCCGCCACTACCACCAGGGCTACGCGCCACGTCCCCGTGAAACCGGTCTGCCCCACAACGTGCCGATACGCGGTTCTCGAGTTCTGACTCCGCGACCAGCGCGTGATGTCCTCCCAAGTGGGCGCCGTGAGGGTGAGCCGGCGAAGGGTGCGAGGAGGCCCCGCGGGAGGCCCAGGGGTGGGCCCTGAGTCGCTTCCTTCAGAAGAGGAGTCGCTGAAGTCGAGGTCAAAGAGCGTGTTCATGACGGAACTCGTCGTAGGTGCCGGCCAGGTACCGAACCAGCGAGACCTGGAAGTCGGGGTTCGAGAAGAACAGGTCGAACAGCACCCCGTTCTTGTCGTGCCTGTCGATCAGCAGGTCCTTGACCTTCTGCTCGAGCACCATCTCGAACTGGCTGCGGTCGTTGTTCAGGGCGACTTCGCGCATCTCGTCGTCCTCCTTGACGACAACCCACTGCTGGTCGACCCAGACCTTGTCGGCCTCACCGAGGTCGGCGCCGTACTTGTCGTTCATTGCCGAGATCAGCGCCGAGAGCTTGTCCAGCATCGGTTCAGTCAGCGAACCCTTGCCCTCACCCGGCAACGCCACCCCGGGCTCGTCCGATCCGGCCAGCTCGATAGCGGCTTCCGAGGTGACCGCGATCCGCAGGTGCGTCAGCTGAACCGATTTCGAGATCTGCGGCATGGGGCTGTTCTCACCCGGCGGCAGCTCCAAAAGCAGCAGCCGGCCATAGAGGAACAGCCGCTCCCAGTCGGTGTCAGCCCACGGCATGACCTGCGCAACGAAGGCGTACGCCCGGCAGAAGTGCTCCAGCGTCCGCCGGAACTCCTCCGCCCTTTCCGCCTCGAGCGCCGCGAAGCGTCCGACAGCCGGCTCGAG
>Ga0209607_1001362_pt1 | contig 20561 bp, 16 predicted proteins | sample AD_UKC117_MetaG_FD_184413 | JGI IMG/M metagenome (GOLD analysis project Ga0209607, IMG submission 184413) | Active sludge microbial communities of municipal wastewater-treating anaerobic digesters from Hong Kong - AD_UKC117_MetaG (SPAdes)... | ecosystem: Engineered > Bioreactor > Anaerobic >... | reverse complement strand
TCGCGCGCGGTCCGATCAGTCCGTGAGCACGCCGCTGAGGGCGTCGGCCACGGCCTCCACCTTCCGCTTGTGCTCCTCCTCCACCTTCTTCTTCTCGCCGCCGTCGTCGCGCACGCCCAGGTCCGTCCGCGCCCACTTGGTGCTGCCGGCGGCCGCGGGGGGCGCCTCGCGCTCCCAGTCGATGCCCGGCTCCTTGCGGAACACGAAGTCGGAGCCGTTCCAATCGATCATCACCAGGTCGCCGCGGCGGATCTGCTCGCTGCAGATGTAGTGCGACACGGGCGTGACCAGCTCGCGCTCCACCACGCGCTTGAGCGGGCGCGCGCCGAACTCGGGGTCCGTGCCCATGGCCACCAGGCGGGCCTTGGCGCTGTCGGAGACCTCCATGAGGAAGGGCTCGGAGCAGAGCAGGGCGCGGCGGTGGATGTCGGCGATCTGGTTGTCGAGGATGCGGTGCAGGTCCTCGTCGCGCAGGGAGTGGAAGGTGATCAGGTCGTCGAAGCGGTTCAGCAGCTCGGACGGGAAGACCTTCTTGGCCTCGCGCGTGACCACGTCGTCGATGTCGCGGTCGAGCTGGTCGGCCTCCGTGGGGCCGCTGAAGCCGATGGTGTTGTGGGACAGGTGCCGGTTCATGGCCTTGCTGCCCACGTTGCTGGTCAGCACGATGATGGAGCGCGTGAAGTCCACCTCCTCGTTGTTGGCGAGGATGAGGTGGCCGTCCTCCAGGATGCCGAGCAGGGTGTTCCACATCTTGGGGTGGGCCTTCTCGATCTCGTCGAAGAGGACGATGTTCAGGTAGCGCTCGGCGGCCGGCGGGAACATGGCGCCCAGGCGGCCGTCGGACTCGCTGATCATGCCGCTGCCGCGCTCGATGGCCTTGATGTGGTGGCGGTCCAGGTTCTCCTGCGCGAGCAGGGGGCGGATCTCGCCGCCCACGTAGCCCGGCGGCGAGCCCAGCAGCTTGGAGATGTTGTAGTGGGCCGAGAACTCCTGGCAGTTGATGCGCGTGAAGGCGCGGCGGTCGCCGAAGATGGTCTCGGCGAGGCAGCGCACCGTCTCGGTCTTGCCCACGCCGGTGGGCCCCAGGAACATCATGGTGAGCAGGGGCCGCTCGGTGTCGTGGATGCCGGCGATGAGGCGGCTGAAGCTGTCGGAGATGCGGGCGCCGGCGGTGGGCTGCCCGATGACCATATCGTCCATGCGCTGCTGGAATCGGCGCAGGTGCCCGCTGACCAGCCCAGGCTTCAGTTCGATCACGTGCGACTCCCTGTCGTCAACTCGTCGTGCGGCAATCCGTTGCCGGTGCTTGATCGAAGGGTCAGAAGCGGAAGCCCGCCTCGCCCCATCCATCGGACGGGGCGGGGCGGGCTTGAGCCTTATCGCCGGAAAAAGTTGGCGGTTAGGGGGTCTCGGCCGCGGCCAGCTCGAAACCGGCCAGATAGGCGGCCTGGGAGGCGTTGGGGTCCTCCACCCAGCGGTCGTCCACCCGCGGACGCACCGGGGAGTGCTTGCGGATGAAGGCCTCCACCGCCTCGGCGGTGGTGATCTGGGTGAGCTCGATGCGGTCGGCGGGGATGGTGGTCAGGAAGTCCAGGCCGCTGTTGCCCTCCATGAGGAAGGTGGTGCAGACCACGCGGTAGGTCTTCTCGTTGTCCAGGGGCTCGCCGCCCACCAGGAACTCGCAGACGCGGTCCATGTCCGGCCTGCTCTTGTTGAAGCGCACCTTGGCGCCGGAGATGCAGATGCCGCCGGAGTCGCCGCGCACCTTGCGCTCCACGAGCTGGCGCAGCATCTCGCCCTTCATCTGCACCACCACCAGCTCGTTGCCGAACGGGAGGATGGAGAAGATGTCGCGGGCGGTGATGTCGCCGGCGGGGACGTCGGCGCGCAGGCCGCCCAGGTTCTGGAAGGAGAAGTCGGCGTCGAAGTGCTCGCGCATGGCGTCGGTGACCAGGTTGCCCACCAGGTTGGCGCCGGGGCCGCCGCGCGTGAGGTTCACGGCCGACGAGCCGATGCGCCGGCCCATCTCCTTCTCCGTGAGCTCGATGTAGGGCTGCAGGGCCGCGGTCATCTCGGCGTCCGGCCAGAGCTCGTCCTCGAAGAGGGTGATGAGCGTGCCGCGGTCGTGGGCGGGCTCCCAGCCCACGATGGTGCCGGAGGCGGGGTCCATGACCAGCACGATGTGGCCCACGCTGGACCCGTTGCCGAAGCTCTCCACGCAGATGGTGTGGTTCACGGGGTCGATCCAGGGCTCGTGGTAGCCGCGGTGGGTGTGGCCGCCCACGGCGAAGTCGATGCCCGACACGTGGTTGACCAGCTCCATGAGGTTCATGGAGCCCGTCTGCACGTAGCCGTAGCCGCCGGCGTCGCTCTGGCGGTCCTCCGCCTCGTTCTGGCTCTGGGCGATGCGGGCCCAGCCGGCGTCCGGATCGTAGGGCAGGCCCTCGTGGATCAGCAGGCCCACGATGTCGCAGCCCTCGGCGCGGAGCTGGTCGCGCCAGCGCTCGATGGCCGGCGCCATGGGGTCGAAGATCAGCCCGCGGATGTTGTCCGGGAACGACATGTGGACCGTGGCCGGCGTCACGATGCCGATGAGCCCGATCTTCAGGCCGCCGGTCTCGAAGGTCAGCGTGGGCTGCACCCAGTCCACGAGCTCGCCCGTGGCCTCGTCGCGCAGGTTGGCGCAGAGCCAGGGGGCGTCGGTCATGCGGGCCAGGCGTTCGCAGTTCTCGCGGCCCATGTCGAAGTCGTGGTTGCCGGGGGCGATGGCGTCGTAGCCGGCCACGTTGAAGAACTCCACCACGGCGTCGCCCTTGGTCTTGCTGCCCACCGGGGCGCCCTGGAAGACGTCGCCGGCGTCCACCAGCAGCACGCGCTCGCCGTTGGCGGCGGCCTCGGCGCGCACCTGCTTCACGTAGTTCAGCAGGGAGGCGCCCCCGCCCAGGGGCGGCGGGAACTCGGGGTTCATGAAGCGCGCCGGCTCGGGCGCCACGTGGCCGTGGACGTCGTTGGTCCAGATCAGGTGCAGGCGCACGAGGCCGTCGTCGGCGGCGGCGGGACCGCCGGCCGCGCCGGCCAGCAGGGCCAGCGCGAAGGCGGCGGTCAGGATCTTGCGCAGGGTCATGGCGTCTCCTCCCGGGGTGCTCTCCCCGTCCCTCAAGCTAGAAACGGTAGGTGAACGTCGCACCCAGGCGGAAGAGCGTCTCCTCCACGCGGGACACCGGCTCCACGGCGAAGCCCGCGGGATAAGCGAACCAGTGCGTCTGGTCGCTGACCACCTTGCCCAGCTCGCAGCCCACGTCCACCAGGCCGCCCTGCCAGGGCATGCCGATGCCGGCGCCGAACAGCGACGAGGTGGGCTCCGGGTCCGCGTAGTGCTCCAGGTGGCGGAAGCCGAAGCGCAGGGGCACCCCGTTGTAGAACGTGTGCTCCACGCCCACGCGCCAGTCCAGGGTGTCCTCCAGCTTCAGCATGGACGGATCCGAGCTGTCCGTGAGGGTGGACCACTCGGTCCAGACCAGCTCGCCGGAGAAGACCGTGCGTGGCTCGGAGCGCGGGTGCAGGGCGAAGCCGGCGCGGGCGCGCTTGGGGTAGCTCACCGACTGATGCACGACCGACGCGGTCTCGGCGACGGGGTCGCCGGCGGCCAGGGTCGTGGTGCGGTCGCCGGACACGTCGAAGCCCAGGTCGTAGGAAGCGCCCAGCTCCAGGCGCTCGTTCACGCTCCAGCTCACGCCGAAGGTGCCGCTCACGCCGTCGGCCTTCCACTCCGAGGTCTGCACGTAGCTGCTGGACTCGTCCTGGAAGAAGCGGTCGCGCATGACCGAGGTGGGGGTGCCGAAGACGTAGTGCAGGGCGGCGCCCAGGCGCACGTCGTCCAGGATCCACCAGCCCAGGCCCAGGGCCAGGTCGTGCAGGTCGCCGTCGATCTCCACCGCGCGCTCCTCGAGGATGCGGTCGCGGGGGTCGCTGAAGGAGTCCGGGTCGCGGACGTCCTCGCTGAAGTCGTAGCCGTAGCCGTAGCGCGTGGTGAGCGCCAGGCCCAGGCCCAGGTCGTCGTTCAGCCGGCGCGACGCCGCGAAGCCGGTGCCGAAGCGGTGGGACCGCTTGCTGGCGATGGCCGTGTCGGTGACGAAGGAGCCGAAGCTGTCGAACAGGGGCTGGAAGCGGTCCTCGTGCTCCTCGGCCAGGGCCAGGCCGGCGTCCACGCGCCACTCGCCCGCCCAGGCCAGGGTGGCCGGGTTGAACACGGCGCCGAAGCCGCCGCGGTCCAGGGCCACGCCCGTGCCGCCCATGGCGTTGATGCCCGCGGCGATCCAGTTCTCATCGCCGCCGTAGCGGGTGTTGAGCACCGTGGTGGCCGAGGCGGAGGCCGCGGCGAGCAGCCCGGCCACGGCCAGGGCGACCGCGGCGGCGCGTCGAAGGGTGCGGTTGATCTGAGTCATGACGTTCATCTCCCGATCAGAACGTGTAATCCATCTGCAGCCGGAAGGACGTGTAGTCCCTCGGCGCGTAGCTGCTCTCGATCGCATCGCCGTAGGCCTCGCCGTACTGGCGCACGTCCAGGTAGGTGCGCGGCAGGTTGTGGTCGCGGGTGACCTTGAGCTGGAACAGCATCTGGTCCGACACGCGGCTCTCCACCTTGAACCAGTTGCGGAAGCCCCGGCCGTCCACCACCACGAACTCGTTCCCCTCGAAGTTCCAGAGGAAGCCGTCGTAGATCTCCGAGCTCACCAGCAGGCGGAGGCCCGGCGTGAGGTTGTGCTCGTAGGAAACCTGCAGCGCGTGGGCGGGGATGGCGGCGGTGCCCACGCCCGGCACGCCCTCGTAGCTGCCGGACGGCGGCGCCACCGGCACGCCGCTCAGGCGCGGGCGCGGCGGGAACCACACGTTGCTGGTCATGAACATGAAGCTGAGGCGGTTGTAGTCGCTCAGCAGCGTGATGAGCTCGAAGCGGCTCTCCCAGCTGTTGAACCAGCGCACGTCGTTGGCGTTGGTCTCGGCGCGGCTGCTGTAGCGGTGGCGCATGCGCAGACGCAGGTTGAACTTGGGCTGGTACTCCACCTTGAGGGTGTAGCGGGTCATGTCCGTGCCGTCGGCCTCGCGGGTCCAGCGGTCGTACTCCAGCCCGTTCAGGATGAGCGTGCGGCTGATCCGGTAGCGGGTCTGCAGGAAGAGGCCCTTCTCCGGCTTGGGCTGCGGCGTGTTGAGCGAGACCCAGGAGTAGTAGTCGTCGTTCAGGCGGAACGGCGAGTCCAGCAGGGTCTGCTCGTAGCGGTTGTCGTTGGCGAAGCCGCGGTTGTAGGGGTTGTCGTACCCCACGTCGTAGTCGCGCCAGATGGCCAGCAGGTGCAGGTTGTCCCACTGCGCGAAGCCGTTGAGCACCAGGGCGTCCTTGGTGTCGCCCTTGAGGAAGCTCGCCGTGGGATCCTGCAGCATGGCGTACTCGCCCTGGAAGCTGACGTTGTCCACCACGGTCTGGAACTCGGCGCCGTACACGCGGCGGAACTTGTGCTCGATGAGCGTGCCGTCCGCGGCGGTCTCCGTGCTGGTGTAGCCCGAGGAGATCTCGCTGTCGCGGGCCTCCAGCAGGCCGCTGTCGATGCTGTACTGGCTGACCAGCGTGCTCACGTCGGCCCGGAAGCCGCGGTTGTAGCGGGCCTCGTAGGCCGTGGCGCCCACGTAGGTGGCGTCGCCCAGCATGACCTTGACGTTGCCGCCGAGGATGTCCTCCTCGATGGCGTTGCGGACCAGGCCGGTGGGCGTGTCCGGCACGTCGGCGGCGGCGTAGGACGTGCCCGGCGCGAAGGCCAGGTGGGAGTCCAGCCACTCGTCGTCCGGACGCGGGGACATGGTCACGTAGGTGTTGATGGTGCCGTCCGGGTTGACGATGCCGTCCTTCTTGTCCCAGGAGGCGAACACCGTGCCGTGCACCGGCCCCATCTTCCCCTCGGCGGCCAGACCGGTCAGGGCGTACTCGTGGCTGCGGCTCAGGTCGCCGCGCACCCCGATGGGCCGCTTGTTGAAGCCGAAGCCCGTGCGCCGGTACTGGATGAAGTCCGAGTTGTCCATGACCAGGCCCTGCCCGAACGCCACGCGGTAGTTGCCCACGTAGAAGCGCTTGAGGTGCAGGGGGCCCAGGTGCTTGTCGTCCACGCCCACGTAGCCCTTGCGGGTCTCGTCCCAGTGGGCCTCTCCCATGTTGCGGTGGGTCATCGCCCCCGCGCGCATGTCCTTGGGCAGGCTCAGGCTGAGCTTGTGCGTGAGGTACGGGTCCCCGCGCTGCAGCGCCTGCGACCCGGTGAAGTCCGCCAGGTCGCCGGAGAAGTAGGGCGTGTCGTAGAAGCGCATCTGGTAGCTGCCGTGCACCTCGTCGTCGGGCCCGAGCTGATCGTCGCGGTAGACCACGAAGTCGCGCAGGTTGCGGAACGAGAAGTAGCGCAGGCCGTCGGCGCGGCGGAGCTGGCGGTCGCTCTCGAAGGCGCCCAGGCGCTGGCGCGCCTGGAGGATGGCCTTGGCGTCCACCGGCGAGACGTTCTGGAAGCTCTGCAGGTCGAAGAGGTCCAGCTCGTTCACGTTGACGGGGTCGCGCAGCATGTCCAGGTACTCGTCGGCGAGGGCCTCGTTGGCGCCCTCCTGGCCCAGGTAGTTGCGCACCTGCCGGTAGCTCGCCGTGAGGCGGGCCATGGCCGCGTCCACCGCCGTGGGCGGGATGGTGGCCGCCAGGGGCTTGATGGCCGCCAGGTGCGCGGGCGTCATCCCCTCCACGTCCAGCACGTCGTAGATGCTGCCGAAGTAACGCACGTAGGTGCGGTACTCCACGATGTTGCGCGCCAGCTCCTCCGGGATGGGCAGGCTCTGCACCTCGGCCAGGGAGGCCGAGTTCAGATCCACCTTGGCCGGGGGCGCGGCCGCCGCCGCCCCGCAGAGGATCGCGACCAGCAGCAGGGTCGCGGTCCGGGCGGTCCGGATCAGGCGACTCACGGGGCCTCACCACCCCACGCGAACGTCAGCCCGAACTGATGGCTGGGGCGCAGCACCCCGCCGCCGCTCGAGAAGCCGTAGTTCACGGCGAAGCCCTCCACCTCGTAGCCGAAGCCGGCGGTGAGCTTGCCGGGGTTGGTCAGGATGCCCGTGCGCAGGGCCAGGGCGTCCAGCACGCGGAACTCGATGCCGCCGTGGTACTGGGTGTCGTAGCCCAGGGCCGACTCGATCTCGAAGATCGTGGTCACGTCGGCGTAGGGCTCGTAGGCCACGCCCGCGTGCAGACGCTGCGGGAGCTCCTCGTTGTCCAGGCCGATGGCGGGGTTGTTGATGTTCTTCACCTGCACGCCCAGGCGCGTGCGCTGGTGCAGGCGCACCATGAGGCCGGCGTCCACGCCGGCCACCACGTCGTCGCCGGGATCCAGGCCCGAGATCGTCTCGCCGAACTCGAGCTGGTAGAGGTTCACGGCCCAGCCGAAGTCGATGGTGCTGTGCACGTCGTCGAAGAGGCGGATGCCGTGGGCCAGGGTCCAGGTGGTCTCCGAGTGGAGCTCCACCCCCTCGTACTCGGTGGCGAAGCGCCGCAGGCCGAAGCCCACGCCGCCCAGCTTGCCGAGGGGGAAGGCGCCGCCCAGGTAGAGCTGGTCCGTGAAGTCCAGGCTGTAGGGCTTCACGTAGCTGTTGCCCAGGGTGCCGCCCGTGCGGCCGGCGAGGCCGGCCGGGTTGAAGTACGGGGCGAAGGCGTCGTCGGCCACCGCCACCGCGGCGTCGCCCATGGCGCGGGCGCGGGGACTGACGTCGACGTTCTCGAACGCCGCGGTCGCGGTCCCGGCCAGGCCGAGCACCAGGACGGCGGTCAGAAGGATCTTGGTTCGGGTCATCGCTCCGGTCCTCCTAGCGGCTCAGGCGCGTGGCCACGACGGCCGGCGCGGTCTCGTTCTCGCGCTTGCCGGTCGTCTCATCGACCGCCTGCAGGTGCACGATGTAGGTGCCGGCCTTGACCAGCTCGAATTCGTCGTTGCGGCCGTCCCATGGCAGCGTCACGCGGTTGATGGGAGCGCCCACGGTCTCGAAACGCGTGTCGTAGAGGGTGCGCACCACGCGGCCCTCCAGGTCCAGGATCCGCACCACGGCCTCGTTCCCCATGGGGAAGGTGATGGTGATGGGGAAGTCCTCGAAGCCCGGCAGGAAGGTGCGCGGCTCCACGCTCAGGGAGAAGCCGGCCAGGACCTCGATGACGTTGGCGCCGGCCTCGCCGCCCGCGGGGAAGTAGACCTCCGTGCCGTCGTAGTTGAGCGACACGTACCAGCTCACCTCCTGCCCCGCCTCGAAGGCGGGCACGGACCCGCTCCACTCGCCGTTGGTTCCCGTCAGGGGCACCTGGCTGAAGGAGCCGCCGTCCACGGCGTAGTGGAAGGCCGCGGACGTGGGGTCGTCCACGCCGTCGGCCAGGACCAGGGTGAAGGTGGAGGGCACGCCGGCCTCGAACTGGCCGGGCGCGAAGGAGAAGGAGGCCACGTACTCGCTGAACACGCCCGGGTTGGGCGACGTGGCGATCTCCCAGGTGGCGGTGAGGTTCTCGCTGGTCTCGTCGTGGCCCAGGGTGCCGTTGCCGCCGCTCCGGGTCTCGGAGCCCTCGGTGGCGTCGGTGCGCTGGTACGACTCGCCCACGGCGTGGGTCAGCTCGAAGACGTCCTGGTTGGCCACGGGGGTGTCCGCGGCGTAGGACTCGCCGTTGATGGTGTACTGGGCGCGGTCCAGGCGGGCGCTGCCCGTGCTGGTGCCGTACGTGAACACGTCGATGTCCTTCACCAGGTTGCTGACCTGGTCCCAGAAGTAGAGGACCACGATCTCGCCGGCGTTGGTCAGGGTGGCCACGGCGGCGTTGTCCACCGGATCGCCGCGACGGCTGCCCGGGAAGACGTCGCGCATCTCGGGGATGGAGGCGTTGTCCGGGTTGATCAGCACGATGTCCGGCTCCTGGCCCCACACGGAGGTGAAGCCCACGCTGCCGGTGATGGCCACGGTGATCACGCCGCCCGGGGGCAGCATGTAGCCGGCCGGGAACCGCGCGTTGAAGTCGTAGAAGGCGCCGCCGCCCACCGTCTCCTGGGTGGGGTTGCCCTCGGGCAGGCGCCAGTAGCCCTGCTGGTAGTGCACGGCGTCGGTCAGGTAGTAGTTGCTCAGGTCCACGGCCTCGGTGGTGGGGTTGTAGATCTCCACGAACTCGTGGTCGTTGCTGGTCACGCAGACCTCGCTGAGCAGCAGGTGGGGCGGGTTCAGCACCGGGTCGGGCCGCTCCTCCACCGTGTAGCTCAGCGTGGCGGCGGGCGCATCCGCGGGCCAGAAGGCCTCGGCGCCGCCGCTGCCCGCGGCCTGCAGGTACCAGGTCACCACGGTGCCCACCGTCTGCTGGGGCACGTCGCCGCTCCAGGTGCCGTCGCCGTTGTCGGCGCAGGCGGCCGTCTGCAGGGCGCCTCCGTTGATCGTGTAGTTGAGGGTCACGGAGCTCACGGGCACCAGGGCGGTGAGCGAGCCGGTGACCGTCACCGGGCCGTCCGGCGTGGTGGCCGAGGTGGTGGCGCCCGTGAAGGTCAGATCCACGGTGCCGAACACGCCCGGCGTGGCCGCGGTCACGGGCTGCCAGGTGGACGAGAGGTTCTCGCTGGTCTCGTTGTGGCCGCCGGCGCCGTTGCCGCCGGTGGCGACCTCGTTGCCCTCCTCCGGATCCAGGCGCTCGTAGCTGCCGCCCACGTCGTGGGCGGGGGTCAGCGGATCCTGGCTGGCGATGGGCGTGTCGGCCTGGTAGGTGGAGCCGTTGATGGTGATGCCGGTCTTGTCGGCGCGGGCGCTGGTGCTGGTCCCCCACATGAACATGTCGATGTCGGTGACCAGGTTGCTCACGCCGTCCCAGTAGTAGAGCACCACGATCTCGGAGCTGTTGGTCAGGGTGGCGGGGCCGGTGCCGCCGTAGAGGCTGCCCGGGAAGATCTCGCGCATGTCCGCCACGCCGTCCGCCGTGCCGCCGTCCTCCAGCAGCTCGAAGTCCGGCTGCCGGCCCCAGGCGCTGCTGAAGGCGTCGCTGCCGGCGATGGAGATCACCATGGTCTGGCCCGCCGCGATCTCGGCGCCGGCGGGGAAGCGGCCGTGGAAGTCCACGAAGTCGCCGCCGCCCACGCTGGCGGTGGAGGGGTTGCCCGCGGGCAGGTTCCAGTAGCCCTGCACGGTGCCGCCGCTGATGTAGCAGGCGTCCGTGAGGTAGTAGTCGTCCAGGGCCACGGTCGCGTCCGTGGGGTTGTGGATCTCGATGAACTCCTGATCCGTGCCCGACACGCAGACCTCGGTCAGCAGCAGGTGCGCGGGGCCTTCGCCCGGATCGGGCGCCGTCTGCACCGTGTAGCTCTCCGTGTAGAAGGGGGCGTTGGCCGGGTAGGTGGTGGAGCCGCCGCCGGAGCCCGCGGCCTCCAGCCACCAGCTCACCACGGCGCCCGCGGCCTGGGCCGGCACGCCGGCCGACCAGGCGCCGCCGCTGCCGGAGGCGGTCACGTCGTTCCAGGCGCCGCCGTCCACGGACCAGTGCAGCACCGGGGCCAGGGGCGTGTCCGCCGCATCCAGGCTCACGGCCACCGAGGCCGGCACGCCGGCGTAGATGACCGCGGCCGTGGGCGCCACGCTCAGCAGGATGGGCGCGGGCGCGAGGCCGGCCCCGAGCAGCGAGGGGTCCTGGTCCGCGGCGTTGGACCAGGTGGCGGCCATGGGCTCGCTGGTCTCGTCATGGCCGGTGAGGCCGTTGCCGCCGGTCAGGGTCTCGCCCGTCTCCTCCGCATCCGTGCGCAGCAGCGCCTTGCCGAAGGTGTGCACGGCCACGGAGGCCTGGGAGCCGGTGGCCGTGTCGGGCAGGTAGGCCGAGGGCGTGGCGTCGGCGTCGGGGCCGTCCACGCTCACGCCGGTCTTGGTGACGCGGATGCTGCCGGTGCCCCAGGTGAGGTAGTCCAGGTCCTGGACCAGGTCCTCGACGCCGTTCCAGGCGTAGAGCACCAGGGACTCGCCGGTGTCGCCCAGCCAGCCGTCGCTCAGGGGGGCGTTGCCGCCGGTGGAGCCCAGCCCGATGCCGATGGAGCCGGGGAAGGCCTCGCGCATCTCCGGCACGTCGTCCGCGGCGGAGTCCTCCTCGTAGAGCTCCAGATCCGGCAGCTCGCCGTAGGCGGTCTCGAAGAGCTCGCTGCCCTCCAGCGCGATGACCAGGCTCTCCCCGGCCGCCAGGATCAGCCCGGCGGGGAAGCGGGCGTGGAAGTCGCCGCCCGAGCCGCCCAGGCCCGCGCCGCCGCCCTCCACGATCTGCCAGTAGCCCTGGCCGGTGAAGGTGGCGTCGGTCAGATAGACGTCCGACAGGTCGATGGGCGCGGCCGTGGGATTGACGATCTCCACGTACTCGCTGCCGTAGGTGGTGCGCGGTTCCCGGACCTTCATCACCACTTCGCCGAGCAGCAGATGATCGGCGGCCGCGGCGGCGGCGGGCAGAAGGACCGAGAGCGCCAGGGCCGTCGTCACGGCGGCCAGGAGGCTCCTGCGGAAGTGCGACATCGATTCCAGCCCCTTTCTGAGGGTCCAGGGAAGCGCGGGGAGCGACGTGATTTCTCGGCACGAAATCGGTCGGGGTCCGGAAACATAGCCCATGGGGGGGCCGAATTCAACGCGGTCGCGTGTGAAACGGCGGCTAAGAGGCGGCGTCGAAGCGGAGGAAGGCGGCCAGGAGCTGGCCGGGGTCGGCGGCGTCGCGGAGGGATTGGACGGCGCCGGGCCGGCGCAGGCCGCGCACCACGCGGGCCAGGAGGCGCAGCAGGGAACGGGGGTCGTTCTCCGGCCCAACCAGCAGGATGAGCACGTTGACGGATTGCCCCTTGCCGGGCAGGGGATTCGCCAAGGTGGCCACCGCGGCGTGGGGCGTGCGGACCCGCGGGGAGCGCACGTGCGGGATGGCCACGCCCAGGCCCACGTCCGTGTCGCCCACGGCTTCGCGGCGCAGGACGTCGGCCAGCAGGCCGCGGGCGTCCACCACGGCGCCCTGGGCGTGGAGGGCGTCCACGAGGGCCGCCACGGCCTCCCGGCGGTCCTGGGCCTGGAGCCCCGGCAACATCACGTTGCCATCGGTGTGGTCCCGCAGCATCATGGGGCCTACGTTAACGGCGATCGGCGGGGAGTCAACCATTCGGGCGACCCGCCGGCCGCGAACCCCGGGAGAAACCACGGGTGCGAGCCGATCCCTTCCTGCCCCTGACGCGCCGCCGGCGCCTCTCCGCGGCCCGCGACCGGGCCCGCGAGCTGCTGCTGCGCCCGTTCCGGGGCACGCGCATCGCCCCCCGGAGGCAGGGACCGCCCAACCTGCTGATCCTGGCGGTGGACACCCTGCGCTGGGATCATGCCCGCGGCGGCCGGGCCGCCACCCCGCACCTGGACGCCCTGGCCCGCGAAGGGCTGACCTTCGACGACGTGACCGCCGCGGCGCCCTGGACCCTCCCGTCGTTCTCCAGCGCCCTGACCGGCCTCATGCCCACCTTGCACGGGGCGGGCATGCGCGGCGCCGTGCGCAACATGGCCGTGGAGCCGCCGGCGGAGCTGGCGCCCGGGGCCGTGACCCTGCCCGCGCACCTGGCCGCCCACGGCTACGTCACCGGCGCGGTCTACTCCAATCCGTTCGTGGAGTTCGGCCTGGCCGAGAGCTTCGGCGAGCGGCGCTACCGCAACCACGCGGCCGCGCACGTGGCCGCCCGCGCCCTGGAGTGGATCCGCCGTCACGGCGACCGCCCCTTCTGCTGCTTCGTGCTGTTCAACGACCCCCACGAGCCCACCCTGCCGCCGCCGCGCTTCTGGCCCGAGGCCCTGGGCGACGCCGCCGGCTGGAGCGACGAGGCCCTGCGCAGCCTGGCCCGCTGGGGCGACGACGGGGCCGCGCCGCACCTGGGCCGCCTGGGCGCGGAGCCCGACGACCGCGGCCGCGCCGCCCTGGCCGTGAAGCAGGCCCTCTACGCCGGCGCCGTGGGCGCCGTGGACGCGGCCGTGGGCGCGGTGCTGGAGCAGCTCGGCGCCTGGGGCCTGGCCGACACCACCCTGGTCACGGTGTTCAGCGACCACGGCGAGGAGTTCCGCGAGCACGCCGCCGCCGCGACGGCCTGGGACCACGACCCCCGCGACCTGCGCGCCGTGGGCCACGGCCACAGCCTGTTCCAGGAGCTGGTCCACGTGCCCTGGCTGGTGCGCGGCCCCGGCGTGCCGGCGGGCGTCCGCCGCGGCGAGGCCGTGTCCCTGACCGACGTCGCGCCCACCCTCTGCCGCTGGCTGGGTGCGCCGGACCTGCCGCTGCCCGCCGCGGCCTACGCGCCGCTGACCGGCCGCGCCCTCCCCCGCGACACCGCCGCGCCCGACCCCGACCGCGTGCTGCTCTGCGAGGACCTGGCCTACGGCCCGGACCTGGTGTCCGTGCGCCGCGGCCCCTGGAAGCTCACCGCCCGCCGCGACGGCACGCCCCTGGTCCTGCACCATCTGCAGGACGATCCCGCCGAGACGCGGGACCTCCTGACGAAGGCGCCCGAGGCCGCGGACGACCTCGGGCGCGAACTCCGGACCTGGCGGGCGGCCGGCTCCCCCGGCGACGCGGGCGGCGCCTGGGCCGACCGCGACGACGAGATCCGCCGCCGTCTCAAGGAGCTGGGCTACGGCGCATGACGACGGCCCCTCAGGCCGCCCCCTCCTCCTTCTTCCGGCCGTTGCCCCGGCGCTCCCGCACCGCGATGAAGCCCTGCACCACGCCCAGATCCAGGTAGCGGCGGCGCAGGGGCTCCGGCAGGTTGCGGAAGTCGGTCACCTTCCCCCGGCAGTTCTCCGCACCGCAGCGGCACTCCAGGGTCCAGAAGTCCTCCTCCATGGTGGTGGAGTAGTCGAAGGTGATCTCATCCTCCGGCTCGATGGCGCGGATGGCCACCAGCTTGCGGTTCTCCACCACCCCCGCGTTGGGATCGCAGGAGTGGTTGGCGAACACCGCCGGATCCGTGAGCAGGATGTACGTGCGGCGGCCCGTCTGCAGCAGGTTGGCCCCCTGCTCGGTGGCGTGGATGGGGTCCTCGCGCTCGTAGCGGGGGCCGTCCAGACGCAGGATGAGCTCGCCGGGAGCGAAGGCCCGCAGGGCGAAGAGCCCGCGGCCGATGGCGCAGGGCCGCACCTCCACGCCCGCGGCGCCGCGGGAACCGGGGAGGGAGTCGTGGTGCGGCGAAGGGGCCTGGGCCCGATCCCCCCGCGACTTCGGGATCATCGCTGGTCTCCTTCGTCGTCGTCCTCGAGATCGGTCGACGCGGTGTCGTCGTCGTCGAAGTCCACCTCATCGTCGCTGAGGAAGCGGTCGTCGTCGCGGATGTCGCCGGCCCGGCCGCGCTGGGCCTTGGCCAGGGGATCGTCGGGACGAAGCTTCCGCTCGCGTTCGTCGTGACGACGACGCGTGGGTTTGGTCTCGTCCTCGCGGCGGCGGTTGCTGCGGCTCATGGTCTTCCTCTCCGTCGGGATGGGCGCAGGCGCAGGCGGCCGTCCCGGACGCGGGTCCGGCACGGCGACGGGTCGGTGGGGCTCTCAGCCGCGCGGGCCGGAGGTCCGCTCAGCTCGGGATGTCCCACGGGCAACGCATGGGCCCCCCTGATGGGGTTCGTCGGGCTCGCCGTCTTACGCTGCGGCGCCGGTCGGCGCGGGGGCTTGGGGCGACGGGATGCCGAAGCTCGGCGGCGTCGGCGCGCACAATCTAGAAGGTCGGAAATCCCAGTGTCAACCCCCCTGGATGCGATTCCCGCGCCCGATTCCGGTGGGGTCCGGCCCGGGGCCGTGCTATCCTGCGCCGGCCCCCGACACCCGACCCCCTGCGCCCAGGAGGCCCGCATGCCGAGGAAGCCCAAGGACCCCGTGGTGGTGGGCTGGCGAGAGTTCGTCGCCCTGCCCGAATGGGGCATCCCCCGCCTGAAGGCCAAGGTGGACACCGGCGCCCGCACCAGCGCCATCCACGTGGGCGCCCTGGAGGAGCTGCCCGACGGCCGCGTGAGGTTCCAGGTGGTGGTGCGCGAGACCCCGAACCTGCGCACCACCTGGGTGGAGGCCACCCCGGTGCGGCGCGCCACGATCAAGCCCAGCAGCGGCGTGCGGCAGGAGCGCCTGGTGTTCCGCACCCGCATGGAGATCGGGCCCATCGCCCGCGACGTCGAGCTGAGCCTGGTCTCGCGCAAGGGCATGCTCTGCCGCATGCTGGTGGGGCGCCGGGCCCTGCCGGCCCACGTCCTGGTCAGCCCGGTCCGCAAGTACCTGCACAGCGATGCGCCCGGCACGCGGCGCAAGAGCGGAGAAGCCAAGTGAAGCTCGCGATCCTGTCCGTGTCGCCCCGCTGCTACAGCACCATGCGCCTGCGCCAGGCCGCCGAGGAGCGCGGCCACGACGTGAAGGTGCTCAACACCCTGCGCTTCGGCATCGAGCTGCAGCACGGGGAGCCCGACATCACCTTCCGCGGCCGGCGCCTGAGCCACTACGACGCCGTGGTCCCGCGCATCGGCGCCTCCATCACGTACTTCGGCACCGCGGTGGTGCGGCAGTTCGAGCAGATGGACGTGTACACGCCCAACACCGCGGCGGGCATCGCCAACAGCCGCGACAAGCTGCGCTCGCTGCAGGTGCTCAGCCGCCACGACATCGGCATCCCCGTGACCACCTTCGTGCGCGACCGCAAGGACGTGCTGGCCGCCATCCGCCACGTGGGCGGGGCGCCGGTCATCATCAAGATCCTGGAGGGGACCCAGGGCGTGGGCGTGATCCTGGCCGAGTCCGAGAAGGTGGCCGAGGCCATCATCGAGACCCTGCAGAGCGCGCGGCAGAACGTGCTGGTGCAGCAGTTCGTGGCCGAGAGCCGCGGCCGCGACGTGCGCGCCTTCGTGGTGGGCGACCGCGTGGTGGCGGCCATGCGCCGCGTGGCCCAGGGCAACGAGTTCCGCAGCAACGTGCACCGCGGCGGCCGCACCGAGACGGTGACCCTGACCGAGGAGATGGAGGAGTGCGCCGTGCGCGCCGCCCAGATCCTGGGGCTGCGCGTGGCCGGCGTGGACATGCTGGAGAGCAACGACGGGCCGCTGATCATGGAGGTGAACTCGTCGCCGGGCCTGGAGGGCATCGAGAGCTGCACGGGGCTGGACGTGGCGGGCGCCATCATCGACTACGTGTCCGACCAGGTGGCCTTCCCGGAGCTGGACATCCGCCAGCGCCTGACCGTGAGCCGCGGCTACGGCGTGGCGGAGCTGGTCATCCCCGAGGGCTTCGAGCTGGTGGGCCGCACCATCGCCGACTCGGGCCTGCGCGAGCGCGACATCGTGGTGCTGACGCTCAACCGCGGCACGCGCGTGATCTCCAACCCCAAGACGTCGCGGGAGCTGGAGGCCGGCGACCGCCTGCTCTGCTACGGCCGCCTGGACGCCATGCGCGACCTGGTGCCCGAGCGCCGCAAGCGCAAGCGGAAGCGCAAGGTGGCCAAGCTGGATCCGGACCTGCTGGAGCAGCTGGGCGAGGAGAGCGGGTCATGACGCGCCGCCGCGACGTGGGCGACTGGGGCCGCGTGAAGGTGCCCCCCGGCGAGCGCGCCGAGGTGCGCGTGGTGGTGTCGGAGAGCTACTCCGGCGCCGACATCAGCATCCCCGTGCACGTGTGGCGCGGCGCGGAGCCGGGCCCCACCCTGCTGGTCACCGCCGCCGTGCACGGCGACGAGATCAACGGCACGGGGATCATCCGCAGCATCATCGTGGACAAGCCGTTCAAGCTGCGCGCCGGGGCCCTGATCATGGTGCCGGTGGTCAACGTCATGGGCTTCGAGCGGCACGAGCGCTACCTGCCGGACCGCCGCGACCTCAACCGCTGCTTCCCCGGCTCGGCCCGCGGCAGCCTGGCCAGCCGCCTGGCCCACGTGCTGCACGACCAGATCATCAGCCGCGCCGACTACGCCATCGACCTGCACACCGCCGCCCTGCGCCGCACCAACTTCCCCAACGTGCGCGCGGACATGTCCAAGCCGGTGCTGGCGGAGTTCGCCCGCGCCTTCGGCACGGAGCTCATCGTGAGCTCGGCGGGGCCGGCGGGATCCCTGCGCAAGTCGGCCACGGCCGCGGGCTGCCCCTCCATCATCCTGGAGGCGGGCGAGGTCTGGAAGGTGGAGCCCAGCGTGGTGGAGTACGGCATCCGCGGCATCGTGAACTGCCTGCGCTACCTGCGCATGGTGAACGGCGAACCCGTGGCGCCGCCCTACCGCGTGGAGACCGACGCCACCACCTGGGTGCGCGCCCAGCACGGCGGCTTCCTGCGCTTCCACGTGACCCCCGGCGACCTGGTGGGCAAGGGCGACCCCCTGGCCTCCAACATCAGCCTCACCGGCAAGCGGCTCAACGTGGTGAAGGCGCCGCGCACCGGCGTGGTGCTGGGCATGACCACGCTGCCGTCGGTTGCGCCGGGCGACCCCATCTGCCACCTGGCCTTCCCGCGCCGGGGCGAGCTGAAGCGCATGGAACGGGCCGTGGAGCGCATGGACGACGACGAGCTGCATGAGCGGGTGCGCGAGCATCTGGCCGGCGGAGTCTTCGTGCGGCGCAAGCTCTAGTCCGCGAGGTCGGCCAGGCCGGCCTCGCTCATCATCTGCAGCTTCATGCGCTCCATGTCCGACAGCGGCAGCACCTCCGGCGCGCGGCCGTCGCGGTACACCCACACGCGCTGCTCGGGGTTCAGGATCACGGCGTGGTGGCCGCCCGCGCGCGGCGTGACTGTGATCCCGCCCTCCCACAGGCACACGCACGACGCCTCCTCCGTGCGGAACACCGCGAAGGTGGTGCCGGTGATCCGCGCGCTCAGCTCCCCGGTGGCGAAGAGGAAGCCCGGCGCCAGGTGGCGGCCGCCGGTGGTGCCGTAGATCTCGCCGCGGCGCACCGTGAGGCGCTGGGTGCCGCCGAAGAGCCGGCGCAGCGGCGACGGCAGCACCACCTCCGTCTCCGGCAGCATGCGGAAGCGCAGGCGCTCGCCGAGCTGGAGCTCCAGCTCCTCGCCCGGGCCGGTGGCGAGGACCGCGCCTTCCTGGCGGTCGCCCGCCTGCTGCGCGGTGCCCACGGCGTCGGTGACCACCCAGTGGTCCGACGGCCGCATCCCCCAGATCATCACCGCGAGGGCCGCGGCCACCGCCAGCGCCGCCGCCGCCACCCGCAGGCCGCGGCGCCGCGGCGGCGCCGGGAAGGCGCGCACCTCGGTGCCGTGCACGAACGCGGCGAAGGCGCGCGCGCGGGCCTCGTCGCCGGCGTGGGCGCGGGGCAGGCGGCGCAGCGCCTGCAGCGCGGCGGCGGCGTCGGGGGTGAGAGCGTCGGGGCGGCGGTCGTCGTTCATGATCCCGCGGCGGCGTCGTGGCGCCGTCGGTACTCCTCTCCCAGCCTCCGCACCGCGCGCGAGTGGCGCTGGCGGACGGCCTCCGGGGTGATGCCGAGCATGTCGGCGACGTCCTTGGTCTCCAGCTCCTCGTAGTCGCGCAGGAGGATGACCTCGCGGTCGTCCTCGCCCAGGGAGTGCAGGGCCGACCAGACGGCCCGCAGCTCCTGATCCTTCTCCATGGCCGCCTGCACGCCGCGGTCCGGATGGGCCACGTCCAGGACGCCCAGGTCCTCCACGCCCTGCTCGCGGCGGTCGCGGGTGTGGGCGCGGCTGCGCCAGTGGTCCCGCACCGCGTTGCTGGCCACCGCGAACACCCAGGGCGTGGGGTCCCGCCGGGGATCCAGCTTGGCCACCGCGTGGTGCAGCTTGAGGAAGACGTCCTGGCACACGTCCTGCCCCCGCACGGGGTCCCGCATCAGGTTCACCACGTGGGCGTAGACGCGGTCGTAGTAGCGCTCGAAGAAGGCGCCCATGGCCTGCGGCTCCCGCCGTTGCACGCGCTGCAGGAAATCCGGGTCGAACGCGGGTTCGTCCCCGTGGAATCGTGAGCGCGGCGGAACCATGTCACCCCCTCTCGGCGTGGATACGAAGTCCGGTGCGCGGCCGCGACAGGTCCGCGTCGAAAAAACCGCCGGTCCCGGCGGTTCCGCGACCTTCGCGGACACTACCGAGTTCCGGACCCGCTCGTCAAGACATCGGCCAGGCCCGGCAGCGGGCCCGGGCGGCGCCGCTGCGGTGCGCTTGCCCAAGCCCGGAGCGTCTGCCATATTGAAGGCCCTCGGTCACCCCAGCCCGGGAGTCCGCATGGCCTCCGACCGCCCCCCTGCCGACGCCCCCCGCGTCCGCGAGCTCACCGCGGAGCTGCGCCGCCTGTCCGCCGAGCTCTGCCTCACCGAGGCCCGCGAGCGACGCATCATCGCCGAGGAGCTCCACGACCACGTGGGCCAGTCCCTGGCCCTCATCAAGCGCAAGGTGGCGCGCCTGCGCGGCGACGCCGTGTTCTCCGGCCTGGAGCAGGGCCTGGACGAGATCGCCGACCTGCTGGACCGCACCATCCGCGCCACGCGCGAGCTCACCGGCGAGATCAGCCCGCCCGTGCTCTACGAGCTGGGCCTGAGCGACGGCCTGGACTGGCTGGCCGAGTGGTGCGGCGACAAGCTGGACCTGACGGTGGAGTACCGCACGGCCGGGCCGCCGCCCGACGTGCCCGAGGAGGCGCGGGTCATGCTGTTCAAGTCGGCGCGCGAGCTGCTGCGCAACGTGAAGCGCCACGCCGGGGTGGACCGCGCCGCGCTCACCCTGACGTCGCGCCCGGACGGCGTGGAGATCCGCGTGGACGACGCCGGCGCGGGCTTCCACCCCGAGGGCCGCGTGCGCCCCCTGGACGGCGGCGGCTTCGGGCTGTTCAGCATCCGCGAGCGCATGCGCCAGCTCGGCGGCGAGGCCGTGCTCACCAGCGCCCCCGGCGCCGGCACCCGCGCCGTGCTGCGCCTGCCCCTGACGCGGGTGGCCGCGCCGTGACCACCCGCATCGTGCTGGCCGACGACCACGGCATCTTCCGCGACGGCCTGGCCACGCTGCTGGACGCCGAGCCCGACTTCCAGGTGGTGGGCCGCGCCCGCGACGGCCAGGAGGTCCTGGACATCGTGGCGGACAGGCCCGTGGACGTGGTGGTCATGGACATCTCCATGCCCGGCATGAACGGCATCGACGCCACGCGGCGCCTGGCGGCCGGGGAGCATCCGCCGCGGGTGGTGATCCTCTCCATGCATTCGGACCGGCGCTTCGTGCTGGGGGCGCTGCGGGCGGGGGCGTCGGCCTACCTGCTCAAGGACGGCGGCTTCACGGAGCTGGCCGCGGTGATCCGCGAGGTGCGCGCCGGCGGCGTGCGGCTCAGCCCCGAGATCACCGACGTGGTGGTGGCGGACTACGTGCGCCTGTCGGACCAGGTTGACGACGACGCCGGCGATCCCCTCACGCCCCGCGAGCGCGAGGTGCTGCAGCTCCTGGCCGAGGGCGCGAGCACCAAGGAGATCGCCGGGCGCCTGAGCGTGAGCGTCAAGACCATCGAGACCCACCGCAAGCAGATCATGGACAAGCTGGAG
>Ga0209607_1001361_pt1 | contig 20570 bp, 14 predicted proteins | sample AD_UKC117_MetaG_FD_184413 | JGI IMG/M metagenome (GOLD analysis project Ga0209607, IMG submission 184413) | Active sludge microbial communities of municipal wastewater-treating anaerobic digesters from Hong Kong - AD_UKC117_MetaG (SPAdes)... | ecosystem: Engineered > Bioreactor > Anaerobic >... | reverse complement strand
GGAATCCATGTGACCGACGAAGAACTTGAAAAGATCAAAATTGAGAGGGCAGACTTTCACGGTGAATGGAATTACACCATCCTTCCGTCCACATGAAACTTGTACAGGTTATTTTTTGACAGGCCCTTAATCACCGCCTCCCTAGAGGTGATGATGCAGAGACACCGCCATTGCCGCCCGCTCCAAAGCTTACCGGAGCGGGTCTGCTGGCTGGTTACCCGCTATCAAGCGCATGGACTCAACCGCATCCGGGAAACACCCAAGAGATGTAATTTAAACCGGTGTAACGGGAGTTAAGGGAAGGACGTGCATGCTTACGCAATTGTCTAATTCTTGCCCTTTGCCAGTAGTTGCGCCAGTTGCATTGGCGGCATGTAACCAGGAATCATTTCACCACCTTCCAAAATCAAGCTTGGCGTCCCTTGCACTCCCAATTTCTGGCCCAACTCGAATTGCGCCTTCACCGGATTGTCGCAAGTCTTACGCTCGATCTCCTCGCCACGCTTGGCCTTGGTCATTGCGTCTTGCCGGCTGTCAGCACACCAAACCGCCACCGCCTTGTTGAACGAATCGGAATTGATCCCCTCGCGTGGAAACATCAGGTAGCGTATTTTAATACCTTCCTTATTGTAAGCAGCCATCTGACTGTGCATCTTGCGGCAGTAACCGCAGTCGACATCGGTAAACACCGTCACCGTATGTTGCGCCACCCCTTCCGGAGCAAACACCACCATGTCTTTTTCATTGACTGTCTCAATCACTTTGAGACGCAGCTCGCTGCGCCGGCGATCAGTCAAATTGGTGCGAGAGTCGAGGTCAAGCAGGTCACCCTGCAAGACAAAACGGCCATCCTCGCTCAGATAAAAGACTTGGCCGCCGAGAATAACCTCGAACAAGCCAGGAACGGCTGCCGGAGCAACACTGTCAGGCTGTTCACCATTTACAGCCGCTTGCAATTTCGTCAAATCCGGTTGTTTGATGGTCACAGGCGCTGTACCCATCGCGGACGTAGCCAACTCGGGAGCCGGGCTTTCAGCGGCCAGACTGGTAGCAGCATACAAGGTAGCGACAATCAATAAGGTTTTATGCATTTCAATACCCACATAATAGCAACAGAATGATCCATCAGAGTTTAGACAATGACCAGGGTTCCACAGTGACCGGTGATACAGTGAAAATAGCTATCCGGCCTGATGCCGCGGCATCAGGTTGCACCCTGCAACAACAGGATTTTCACTTTGACCTGCCACCGGAGTTGATTGCCCAGCACCCGCCAGCGCAACGCGGCGACAGCCGGCTGCTAACCCTGGATGGCGCAACGGGTCAACTCAGCGACTATGGGTTCCGCGACCTGCCTGAACTGCTACAACCTGGCGATTTGCTGGTATTCAACGACACTCGGGTGATTCCAGCCCGGCTGTTCGGACGCAAAGCCAGCGGTGGACGGTTCGAATTGCTGGTAGAACGGCTGCTAGATGAACGGCGGGCGTTTGTCCAGCTCCGGGCCAGCAAAGCGCCCAAGCCAGGCGGGCAGTTACGATTCGACGCTGGCTTCACTGCAACCGTGCTCAGCCGTTGCGATGACCTGTTCGAGATTCATCTGGATGACGATGAATCGCTGTTAACGCTGCTGGAACAGCATGGCCGCATTCCTCTGCCGCCTTATATTACCCGTGAACCAACCAGGGAAGATCAAGAACGTTATCAGACCATCTATGCTCGTCAACCGGGTGCTGTTGCCGCGCCCACCGCAGGCTTGCACTTTGATCAGGCATTGCTCGACCGGCTCGCCCAACGAGGGGTGGAACGGACCTTCATTACCCTGCACGTCGGCGCGGGCACCTTCCAGCCGCTGCGAGTGGAGCGTGTGACAGAGCATACGATGCACGCCGAATGGATCAACGTCAGTACCGCAGCTTGCGAACGCATTCAGGCAACCTGGGCACGCGGGGGGCGGGTTATCGCGGTCGGCACCACCGTTGTACGGGCACTAGAAACCGCTGCCAGTGAGGATGGCATTCTCCGGCCTTGGAGCGGTGAGACCCGGATCTTCATTTACCCTGGTTACCGCTTCCGTAGTGTGAATGCACTGATCACCAATTTTCATCTACCGAAATCCACCTTGCTAATGCTAGTAGCCGCCTTCGCCGGCCGCACGCAAATTCTTAGCGCCTATCGCCATGCAGTTGAACAGCGTTACCGGTTCTTCAGTTACGGCGACGCCATGTTGATAAACCCTGTCCAGTGAGGTAACGCACGCTTTCAGCCGGTTTAACGAATTGAAAACCCGTTCCTCATTCTTGAAATTTTCCCTGAAGTGTCTATAGAGTCGCCAGCATCATCCTTGCGGAGCACAACCAATGAAACGTACTTTTCTGTTTATCGTCACTAATCTGGCGGTGATCGTGCTACTCGGCATCATCACCCGCTTACTCGGCGTCGATCGCTTTCTGGTTGGAAGCGGCATTAATCTCACCGGCCTGTTGATTTTCTCAGCCATTTTCGGCATGGGCGGCTCCTTGATCTCGCTTCTCATGTCCAAGTGGATTGCGAAAATGTCGGTAGGCGCCCAAGTCATTGAGCAACCGCGTACTCAGACCGAGTTGTGGTTAATGGAAACGGTCCGCCGCCAAGCCCAAGGTGCTGGGATTGGGATGCCAGAAGTTGCTATTTACAATTCGCCAGAACCGAATGCCTTCGCGACCGGCGCTAGCCGCAATCATGCCCTGGTCGCTGTCAGCACTGGTTTGATGCAGCAGATGAGCGCTGAAGAAGTGGAAGCAGTATTGGGCCACGAAGTCAGTCATGTTGCCAATGGCGACATGGTGACATTGACCTTGATTCAGGGCGTGCTGAATACCTTCGTGATCGCCTTGTCGCGCGTCGTGGGCTATCTGGTGGATCAGGCGCTGTCACGGGGCGAACAGTATCGCGGTCCTGGCATAGGCTACTACATCACCAGCTTTATCATGGAAATCGTATTCGGCTTTCTTGCTTCGCTCGTGGTAATGTGGTTTAGCCGCCAGCGTGAATTTCACGCCGACGCGGGCGGTGCACGACTGGCAGGACGAGGCAAGATGATTGCCGCATTGGAACGGTTGCGACAGTTGAATGAACCTTCGCAACTGCCCTCACAAATGGCGGCATTTGGCATCAACAGCGGTCTGGGCGAAGGTCTGCGCAAGCTACTCATGACCCATCCGCCACTGGAAGAGCGCATCACTGCGCTGCGCCAAGGCGGATAAGCCGAGCAAGCCAGAGAGACAGGGAAGTTGCCACTCACCCCGCGTACTGGCGGAAATCAAAATCCAGGCGCTCGCCAGCTTCCGCCACCATACTGCCCTGCACCAGGGTCACACCGAACTGCCAGATACTGGCCATCTGCGGCGCAGTCATAACCCCAGCAGCCACGACCCGGGTGTTCAACTCATGCGCTCGCTGCGCCAGCAATGCCATCGCCTTCCGGCTGTTTTCATCCTTGGCCTTAGCGAGCCGCTCGATCAAGCTGCCATCCAGCTTGATGTAGTCTGGCGTTAGCTCTCCGAGCAAGCGTTCGGAATGCGCTTTACCCCCGAAATGGGATAATCCAATACCGCAACCCAATTCTCGCAAGTGAACCCGCAACAACCGGGTATCCTCAAAACTCTCATCAGCGTCGTCTTCCTTGATTTCAAACACCAGCAACTGCGGCGCTAGCCGGCTTTCCTTGAAACGCTTGGCCAACCAATCAATAAAATCTTTTTCCACCAATGAATTACGGGATAGCCGAATAAAAAGCATTGGTGGCTTATCCCCTGTTTTCTGGATTTCGATCAACGCAGCCATACCTCGGATAATGGTCCATTTATCCAGCGTATTCATCATGCCATAGCGTACCGCCACACTGCCCAGCTTATCGATCGGCTGACGGTCACCCGCTTCATCCGTAACCCGGAGATAAACCTTGTAACGTGCTTCCTCACCGTTTTCGAAACTGACTATCGGTTGATAATTCAAGCTGAACCGGCCACTCGTTAGCGCACCCCGAATCAAACGGATAGCGGCTTCATCTTTCTCGCTAATCGCTGAACTGGTACTTTCTGATATGTGTTCTTCTTGAGAGGCCGCAAACACTTCGACCTGATTACCTCCTTTCTGGCGGGCTGCTTCGCAGGCGCGATCCGCATGCGAAAGGATTTGCAAGGCACTCTCATGACTGTCATGGGCGTCATAAACACCAATGCAACAGGTGGTCGTTAGCAACTTACCACTGATTTTGAAACTATATTCGGCTATTTTTTCGCGAATATGATCGGCCAAAGCCAATGGATCGGTCGACGAACGGGCGGGGGCATAAATAACAAATACTTCGCCAGCAAAGTAGGCTGCCATATCGTCCGATGCCAGCAGGGGCTTGATCAGACCGGCCGCATCGCGCACGAACTGGCTGATAGCCTCAAAACCCATGCCATGCCGGATAGCCGAATAGTCAGTGAACAAGATGTACAGCACCGTGCCATCATGTTCAATTTCCAAGGACTCCAGGAAAAACCGCCGGCTGTACAGGCCGGTTATTTCATCGAACTTAAGCATTTCCTCCAATTGCTGATTGTAAGGGCTTTTCTCTGGCGTCGCATCGCGGACGATGATCTGGGTGCAAGGCTCGTCATTCATGCGAGTTGGCGCGCACTCCAACAAGATGGGAAACGTTTGACCGTTACTACGCACTCCGACCAATTCTACAGGTTCAATGGCCTTTCCCGAACGGATACTGCGGCGCAATACGCTCTTCAGTGCATCCCGGTATCCAGGCGGGACCATGTGGACCAATTGAATATTCGCCAGATTCTCTTTGCGTTCGTAACCGAACAAACGCAGGTAAGCCGCATTGGCATAGGCGTGGACACCTTCGTGGATGTAGGCAATGGCTTCCTGAATATTTTCCAGTAATGCCTGACTGCGGATTTCGCCTTCCTTAAAGCGCACCTCGAAAGATTTCTCTCGCTTACGATCATAGAGATGGCGCAGTTCTTTGCGGATGATAGCGACCAAATGGTCCGCATCATCCAAATAGAAATAGTTGTCAGCACCTTCTTCCAGCAAACGGGCTGGCCGGTGCCCTTGGCGATGCTCATCGTCCACCACGACAATAATGGGAATATCCTGCTGGGCCTCAGCGATCATCAACCGGACCTCAGCAATCGTGGGCAATTCTTCAGCCAATCGCAGAAGGATGAGATCCAGAGGCTGATAATCAATCGCACTCCGGGCTTCTTCCGTCTGGCCCGTTTCGGTCAGTTCGAGTTGATAATCATCACCCCGAAGGGTCTTGACGATATGATCGATATCGGACCGGGAGCGATCCACGATCAGCATGTTAATAACAGAAGGCTCAGACACGCGCTCCAACCTCTGCTGGGGGCCAGATTTCAAACGGAAGCCATGCAATCAGGCGCGAGGCTCTACCAGGGTTTTAGCCAGTTGCCCTGGTTGTTCCTGCACCAGTCGAGGCGCCAGATAGCCTGGCAACCGCTGACGTAATACACTCATAATAGCGAATGCTGCGCTTTCCTTCACGGCAAAATGCGCGGCGCCCTGCACCTGGTCGAGCAGGTGCAGGTAATAGGGCAGCACCCGGGCAGCAAACAACGCCTCACTCAACGCCGCCAGGGTTGCTGCATCGTCATTGACCCCGCGCAACAGCACCGACTGATTCAACAATGTCACGCCAGCCGTTGCCAGCCATTCTAACGCCTTCACCACGGTTCCGTCGATTTCGCGAGGGTGGTTGGCATGGACCACCAGCACCGGACGCAAGCGAGTGCGCGTCAGAACATCCACTAACCCGTCGTCGACCCGCTCGGGCAGGACAATCGGCAACCGGCTATGAATACGCAGCCGCTCCAGATGCGGAATGCGCTCCAGCGCCGCCAGGAGTGCCTCCAACCGCTGATTAGACAACGCCAGCGGGTCTCCACCACTGAGAATCACTTCGCGGAGACTGGGGTCGCTCCCTAGATACGCCAGCGCTGGCCGCCATTGGTCCGTTCCAGCATGTGCTTCAGCATAGGGAAATTCCCGGCGGAAGCAGTAGCGGCAATGCACCGCGCAGACACCGGTAGCAATGAGCAGCGCGCGGCCATGGTATTTGTGGAGAACTCCTGGCACTGCTTGCGCCGCATGTTCATTCAATGGATCGGCCTCGAAGCCTAGCGCCGGATCCAATTCAGCGGCCAATGGCAATACCTGCCGCAGCAACGGGTCGTCTGGATCGCCCTGGCGCATCCGTGCCACAAAACTCCGTGGAACCCGCAACGGAAACTTTAACGCCGCTGCTTGTGCGCCGGGCAGCAGTGCAGGATCAAGAGCCAACTCACGCAGCAGTTCGACCGGATCGGTAATCGCCTGAGCCCATTGCCGTTGCCAGCAAGTCTGACTGAACATGGCTTTTGCGGTTATCATAACAAGTTTTATAACTCAATCACTCTCGTGGAAGGCAGGTTTCGTATGGCGATATATAGTACCAATGAATTCAAAAGCGGGCTGAAGATCATGCTGGATGGAGATCCCTATGCTGTGGTCGAGAACGAATTTGTCAAGCCTGGCAAAGGCCAAGCGTTTAACCGCGTCAAGGTACGCAATCTGAAAACTGGCCGGGTAATTGAGCGTACCTTTAAATCCGGCGACACGGTGGAAGGTGCCGATGTGGTCGATATCGAATTACAGTATCTCTACAATGATGGCGAATACTGGCATTTCATGGATCCGCAAAGCTTCGAACAAATCACCGCGGATGCAACTGCCATGGGCGATTCTGCCAAATGGCTCAAGGAAGAGGCGATTTGCCAGGTCACCTTGTGGAACGGTGTCCCTTTGAGTGTTGCCCCCCCGAATTTCGTGATTATGACGATTGTTGAAACCGACCCAGGGCTGCGCGGCGATACCTCAGGCGGTGGCGGCAAACCCGCGACCCTGGAAACCGGCGCGGTTGTCCGGGTGCCCTTGTTTGTTCAGAGCGGCGAGGTTATCAAAATAGACACCCGGACCGGCGAATATGCTTCCAGGGTCAAGGAGTAGGAGCGCACATGACCCCCTATACCATCGACGATCTTGAACACGCAGATACTCATCATGCGATCCAGATTGCTGATCGGATCTGGTGGGTCGGACATCATCAAGAAGATGATATTTTTCAATGTCATGTATACCTGATTGAACAAGGCGATCAATCCGTGTTGCTAGATCCCGGTTCAGTGCTGACCTTCCGCCATACCCTGCGCAAGATCGAGGAGATCATTCCGTTTACACACATCCGCTATTTTGTCTGCCAACATCAGGACCCGGACATCACCGGTGCATTGCCGTTGATCGATCAGATGGTTGGGCGGGATGACGCGGTGCTGATCACGCATTGGCGGACTCAGATGCTGGTCAAACATTACGGGTTGCGGTTACCGTTCTGGCTGGTCGAAAAACACGATTGGAAATTACCGCTGGAAGACCGCACATTGAAATTTGTGTTTACCCCCTATGCACACTTTCCCGGCGCGATCTGCACATTTGACCCCGTATCACGGGTTCTGTTTTCCAGCGACATCTTCGGCGGATTGACGCCGGAGTTTTCACTGGTGGCTCAGGGCGAAGCGTATTTTGAAGCCATGCGCCCGTTCCATGAGCACTACATGCCCAGCCGGGATATTCTCGGCTATGCACTCCAAGCTATCGAACGCTGTCCCATCCGCATGATCGCCCCGCAGCACGGCTCAATCATTCCCGAGCCGCTTATCGGATTCATGATCAACAAGCTAAAAACCCTCGATTGCGGACTTTACCTGATTGCCCGTGGCGACACCGATATCCGGCGGCTGTCCCAACTCAATCAGACCTTGCGCGACATCACGCACACCCTGCTGATCTACCGTGATTTCAAGGACATCGCCAGCAGCCTCCTGGAAATCACGCAGCGGATTCTGTCAGCGACTTCACTGGAATTTTACGCTCGCATCGATGAACGGCAGGTGCTGCATCTTTCGCCGGAGACCCGCTATCGAGGTATAGAAACCGAACCGCCCGCTGCCGTCGCCCGTATTCTCGATCTGGATCACAAGCAATGGAGCACATTGAATGTCGCTGGTGTCACCGAGTTCATGCTCGCCAGCGGCAATGATGACATGCCCGCTTTGATGCTGCCGTTGTTCTCGCCGGCCCAGGGAACGGCGCAGGCGGTAGCAATCATTCATCTGGCCGAACCTGCAACCTCCAATGACGAACTGAGTCAAGTCATTGAGCAGATGAGTGTGCCATTGCAGGTTGCGGTGGAACGGGAAGTCATCTATCGCCAGCTCGATATGGAGCGGCAACGGATTTACGAACGCTCGATTCGCGATCCCCTGACGGGACTGTTCACGCGCATCTATATGCAAGAGGTCATCCAGCGGCTTTGCGATATTCAAGACCGCAGCCCCAGCAACCGGGTCGCGATGCTGATGCTGGATATCGACCATTTCAAGCGTGTGAACGACACCTACGGCCATAATCAGGGCGATGTGGTACTGCGCCGGGTGGCGGCGGAAATCCTGAGTTCCAGCCGGGGCAGCGATATTCCCATGCGCTTGGGCGGCGAGGAGTTTGCAATCTTCGTAGTGGGCGATGCAGTTGCCCATACCGCTCAGTTCGCCGAACGGCTGCGGGTCCAAATTGCGGCACTCCGCTTCGATGCACCGATGGCCGGGCGGACCATCACTGTCAGCATCGGCATCGCAATCCGCCAGCTGCAAGAAACGCTGCTGGATTTCATGCAGCGCGCCGACAAAGCATTGTATACCGCCAAAAGCACGGGCCGTAACCGGGTTTATCTCACGCTGGAAACCATGGTGCAACTGCACGCGACCTAAGCCTGCCTGTAGCGAATGGCACCCCCCACTCCTCTCCCCATTTTGCGGTTGCGGGCTGAATTGCTGGCGCGAACCCGGGCTTTCTTCGCGGCGCGGGATGTGCTGGAAGTGGAAACGCCGATGTTGTCGGCGGCAGCGACCACCGATCCCCATCTGGCCAGTTTCGCCACGCAGTATTCAGGACCAGGATCATGCCACGGGCAGCCATTCTATCTGCATACTTCGCCGGAATTTCCCATGAAGCGCTTGCTCGCGGCCGGCAGTGGCTGCATCTACCAAATCGCCCGGGTATTTCGTGATGGCGAAGCCGGACGCCGCCACAATCCCGAATTTACCTTGCTGGAGTGGTACCGGGTTGGCTTCGACCATCACCAATTGATGGCTGAAGCCGCGGAACTGGCATCGGTGCTACTGGCGGACCGGGTACCGCTGGCGAAACCAGAATGGCGCAGCTACCGGGAACTGTTTACACCGCTCGGCCTCGATCCGCACCGGGTGACAGTTGCCGGGCTGGCGGCCTGCGCGGAGCGTTGCGGGGTTCCTGTTCCTCCGGGAATGCCGCTGGAGGATACCGATCCCTGGCTGGACTTGCTGCTGACCCATTGCATCGAACCGCATCTCGGGCAGGGGCGGTTGTGTTTTGTGTATGACTATCCCGCTTCGCAGGCGGCCCTAGCCCGGCTGCGGCCCGGCGATCCGCCGGTCGGCGAGCGTTTTGAGTTGTATTTGAACGGTATCGAATTAGCCAATGGGTTTCACGAACTGGGCGACGCGGTTGAGCAGCGCCGCCGGTTTGAGGCTGAGAATGCAGTGCGGCGGGCACAAGGTCTGCCGGTCATGCCGATCGATGAGAATCTGCTGGCGGCGCTGGAGACTGGATTACCGGATTGCGCCGGGGTGGCGCTGGGTTTCGACCGGCTGGTGATGCTGGCAGCCGGGCGGAACTCGCTGGCCGAAGTGCTGGCGTTTCCGTTTGAACAAGCTTGATCATGAATGCGGGGCCGGTTGAAAACCGGTCTTACATTTGCCTAGCCTTTGCCCCATTCGCACGGCCGCGCCCGCCCGGATGGACGCATCCCAACGCACCACACCCGGACTGAATAGTAGAATCACCGTAGAACCCATGTTGAAGCGGCCCATCTCGGCGCCTTTATCCAGCCGCACCGCACCGTCACCCTGCAACGGATAGTTCCAATGGCGGACCGTGGTTCCCAGCGGCGGAGTTATCGCCCCGGCCCACACGGTTTCAATCGACGCCACATTGATCGCCCCAACCAGCACCAGCGCCATCGGTCCTGCAGGCGTATCGAATAACGTCACTACCCGCTCGTTACGGGCGAACAGCCTTGGGATCATCCGGGTGGTGAGCGGCGAGACGCTGTACAGCTTTCCAGGGATATGCGTCATCTCCCGTAATTGGCCGGTCAGCGGCATATGAATTCGATGGTAATCACGCGGTGACAGATACAACGTGGCAAATGCGCCACCCTGGAACGGCTTGGCCCGTCCGGCATCACCGCCCAGCAGTTCGATGAGTGAAAAAGTGCGCCCCTTGGCTTGCAGCAAGGTATCCGCATCTGCTATCCCCGCCTGACTGACCGCACCATCGACCGGACAACACACCACTCGATCACCAGGGACAAGGGGCCGCATGCCGGGTTTGACCGCCCGGGTGAAAAAGGCGTTGAAGTCAGGATAAGCGTGTAGATCCGGTTCCAGCGCCTCCAGCAGATTCACCCGGAAATGCCGGACAAACAGGCGGATCAGCGTGTCCTTGAACCAAGGCGTCCGTATTCGCGCCGCCCAATAGATGAGCCGGGTTAGTAACCGCTGCGGCAACAGGTACTGCGGCATATTGCGAAGATGATCGCCCAAGGTTGCGGACATCGGAGAAGTTTTCAACTTAGACATAGTCAGGAAATTCGGCTGGTTCAAAGCAAACAAGCATATCCGGTTGGCTGTTGAAACGATAGAATCCACTGGCTATTCACCGGTTTCGTTCACGTCCGCTAACCGCCGATCTTCCACCGCGCCGTATGGTGACGACTTATGATCTCCCACGATGATGTCCTCTCTTCTCTTCATACCCTTCGTGACTTTATCCGTTGGGGCGCCAGCCGGATGAACGAAGCCGGTCTGCATTTCGGTCATGGGACGGACAATGCCCTTGACGAAGCGGCGGCGCTGGTATTGCACACGCTGCATCTGCCTCCTGATTTGCATACGGAATACTTGCAGGCATCTCTGACCTCGTCAGAGAAGCAAGCGATAGTGCACCTGTTGGAGCGGCGTCTGGTGGAACGCAAGCCCGCAGCGTACCTGACCCAGCGCGCCTGGTTCATGGGCCTGCCGTTTTACGTCGATGAACGGGTATTGGTTCCGCGTTCGCCACTGGCCGAATTAATCGAACGGCAGTTCGCACCCTGGCTGCCGGACAGCCGCAAGATAGAGCATATCCTGGATTTGGGAACGGGCAGCGGTTGCCTTGGCATCGCCTGCGCCTATGCCTTTCCGGACGCTCAGGTGGATTTAGTGGATATTTCCGCCGGCGCAATCGAGGTGGCACGATGCAATGTCGCTGAACATGGTCTGGATGATCAGATTCAAGTCATTCAATCCGATCTATTCTCAGCGCTCAAGGGCCGCCACTATGATTTGATCATCAGCAATCCGCCCTATGTGGCGCTGGAAGAACTCGATACCCTGCCGGCCGAATATCACCATGAACCGCGCCTGGGTTTAGCCGCCGGCGTAGCTGGACTGGACGTGGTACTGGAAATCCTGCATCAGGCCGCAGATTTTTTGAAACGCGATGGTTTATTAGTGGTCGAGGTTGGTAACGCCCAGTACGCTCTGTGTGAAACCTTGCCCGATGTGCCATTCACTTGGCTGGAGTTCGAACGGGGTGGTCAAGGGGTGTTTTTGTTGAATGCCGCGCAAGTGCGCCGGCTGCGATAACGATCGGAGCATTTGATGGACACCACTCTCATTTTCGACCCTGATCTGATTGGCAAGTACGATAAAGCGGGTCCCCGTTACACCTCTTATCCAACAGCCGTACAGTTCCACGATGGCTTTGGCGAGGCCGGATACCGGGAACAAGCGCGGGCCAGCAACGCCAGCGGCCGGCCCTTATCGCTGTATCTTCACATTCCATTCTGCGACACCGTCTGTTTCTACTGCGCCTGCAACAAGATCGTCACTAAGAACCGCCGGCATACCATGCCTTATCTCGATCATCTCTATCGGGAAATCGCGCTGCAAGGCGCATTGTTTGACCGCTCCCGGCCCGTCATGCAACTGCATTGGGGCGGCGGCACACCCACTTTTATCAGTGCCGGTGAGATGCGCGAATTGATGCGGGTCACCGGTGAACATTTTCAGTTGCTGGACGATGATCGCGGCGAGTATTCCATTGAGGTCGATCCCCGCGAGACGGATGATGGCACGATTGCTTTATTGCGTGAGCTGGGGTTTAACCGGTTGAGTCTGGGGGTGCAGGATTTTGATCCTCAGGTGCAGCATGCAGTCAACCGCCTTCAGTCCCGCGAGATCACGCTCCAGGTCATGAATGCCGCGCGCCGTGAAGGCTTTCACTCAATCAGCGTGGACTTAATGTATGGGTTGCCGTTGCAGAGCGTAGCCAGTTTCGGGCGTACAGCCGATGACATTATTGCTCAGAACCCGGACCGGATTTCCGTCTTCAACTATGCGCATCTGCCGGATCTGTTCAAAACCCAGCGGCAGATCGACCCCGGCGCCCTGCCACCGCCTGCGGTCAAGCTGGAAATTCTGCAAACCGTCATCGACCGGCTGACTGCAGCCGGTTATGTCTATATCGGCATGGACCACTTCGCGAAGCCAGAGGATGAACTGGCACGGGCGCAGCAAGCCGGAACGCTGTATCGTAATTTTCAGGGTTATAGCACCCACGCTGATTGTGACCTGATTGGCCTCGGTGCGACCTCGATAGGCATGGTTGGCGACAGTTACAGCCAGAATCTGAAAGAGCTGGAGGCATATTACACGCGAATTGACGAGGGCCGGCTGGCAGTGTTCCGAGGGATACACCTGGATGCTGATGACCGGCTGCGGCGCGCGGTAATCACAGCACTAATTTGCTGCTTCGAGCTGGAGTTTGCCGTTTTCGAACGCCAGTATGACCTTGTTTTCAGCAACTACTTCGCGGTGGAACTGGCAGAGCTGGCCGGTATGCAAGCGGATGGTTTGCTGGCGCTGTCCGGGACGGGAATTCGCGTCTTACCGCCAGGCCGGCTGCTGATCCGCAACATTTGCATGGTATTCGACCGTTATTTGCGGGCACAGAAACAGCAGCGGTTTTCCAAAGTCATTTGAATAACGCTGTGTAGCGCATGATTTATGAACGACGAAACTGCAAATTTGCATGAACCCGCCACACCAGCCATCGAGGATGCCTTGCCGGTTCTCCACGGTTTAGGGATGCTGACGGACCTGGACTGGCATTTCGCCCGCTTCATGGAGCGTTTAGCTGGCGATAACGCACCGGGATTGGCGCTGGCAGCGGCGCTGGCCAGCCATGCCACCGGGCAGGGTGATATTTGCGTCAATCTCCGCCAGTGGGCGCAGCGCTGGAAGATCATGGCAACCAACATGGAGACTCCACCGCTGTTCACCCTGCCACCGGCGGGCGAGTGGCTAGATGCGTTACGCGCAAGTTCTGTCGTGGGCCAGCCTGGTGAACGCCATCCCCTGGTGCTCGATCGCCGAGGCCGGTTATATCTCTACCGTTATTGGGAATATGAACAGCGCTTGGCTCGCGATCTATTGCGGCGGGCCAGGGAAGCGCCGCCGTCCGTGGATGAAACCCAATTGCGCGCCGATCTCGATCGATTGTTTCCGCGCCATCCCGCATTGACCGGACCAGACTGGCAAAAAGTGGCCGCGGTCGTGGCAACGCTGAAGCGCGTCTGCGTGATCTCTGGCGGTCCCGGCACGGGTAAAACCAGCACCGTGCTGCGCATTCTGACGCTGTTGACCGGGCAGGCTGAGCGGCCCTTGCGCATCGCGCTGGCTGCACCGACAGGTAAAGCAGCCGCGCGGATGCAAGAGTCGATTCGCGCCGCCAAGCCAGGGCTGGGTTTGACGGCTGAACAAGCGGCGCAAATCCCTGAGGAAGCATCTACGCTGCACCGCTTACTGGGTAGCCGCCCTGATTCCGTCTATTTCCGTTACAACAGCGATAATCCATTGCCTTTGGATGTGCTGGTCGTGGATGAAGTATCGATGGTCGGACTGGCGCTGCTGGCCAAGACGGTCGATGCGCTATTGCCTTCGACGCGGCTGATTCTACTGGGCGACAAGGATCAACTGGCCTCAGTGGAGGCAGGATCGGTGCTCGGTGATCTATGCACCGGTGCGGGGCGGTTTTCCCCCGAATTCCAAAACCGGCTGACGGCACTGACCGGCGAAGCGCTGCCGCGCGGCAAAGAGTCATCATCTTCTTTGGTCGATGCCATTGTATTGCTGCGGCACAGCTACCGGTTCAGCGCCACGAGCGGTATTGGCGCCCTGGCGCAGGCGATGAACCGGGGCCGCGCCTTGGAAACAGCGACGCTGCTGAACGGCCATCATGAGGATATTGACTGGCGCACCTTGGCCGATGCTGACACCGTGCCGGAACAACTGGAAGAACCGGTTGCTGAAGGATTCACCGCTTATCTGGATGCCGTGCGGGCGGGCGCTGGACCGGCCGCTGTCTTCGAGCAATTCAGCCGTTTCCGCGTGTTATGTGCAGTCCGCAATGGACCCTTTGGGGTGAAAGCGCTCAATGCATTATGCGAAACGATATTACAGCACCGGGGATTGATCGATCATCACCAGACGTGGTATCCGGGCCGGCCCGTCATGGTCATTCGCAATGATTACAACTTGCGGCTGTTCAACGGCGACATTGGCATAACCCTGCCTGACCTGGAGGAGCCGGAACGGATGAACGTGTTCTTCCTGGGCAACGATGGTGCATTGCGAAGCTTCGCGCCCGCACGGTTGCCGGAACATGAAACCGTCTATGCAATGACGGTGCACAAGAGCCAGGGGTCGGAGTTTGAGCGAGTGCTGGTCGTGACGCCGGATGAACCCTCGCCGGTGTTGAGCCGGGAATTGCTTTATACGGCGTTGACCCGCGCCAAACAGCAGGCCGTGTTTTACGGGGCGCCGGACGTGTTCCAGGCCGCGGTGGAACGGCGTCTGCGGCGCTCATCAGGGTTGCGGGATCGATTGTGGCTGGAAAGAACAAGGCAGACCTGAACCCATATCCGCGGACCCTGTCACTTTACCCGTTTTCTCCGGCCACGCTTTGATGTAGAGATCTTGCTGCGGGTAGGGAATGTGAATACCAGCCTCCTTGAACCGGTCCCAGATATCGAACAGCACCTCATGGTGAATCGTCAGCAGACTGTGCCGGCCTAAGTCAATATAGTATTGAATGCGAAACTTGATCGAGGAATCGGCAAAATCCCATAGCAGTACTCGCGGTTCCGGGTCTGCCAGGATTGCAGGGTGTTCCTGCATGGTTTTTTCGATAATCGCCTGCGCCTGGTGAGGGTCGTCATCATAGCTGATCCCGACCCACAGGATGGTGCGGATCACCCGGTCACTGTGGGTCCAATTGATAAATGCATTGCTGACGACATCGGAATTGGGAATGATCACCGATTCGTTATCAAACGTCTGCACCGTCAAGGAACGCATACCAATGCCTCTCACTTCACCCAAATGAGTGCCGACCTGGACGATGTCGCCGCTGCGCAATGGCCGTTCGATCAATAACAGCAGACCGCTGATGAAATTATTGGCCAAGCCCTGCATTCCCAGACCAATGCCCACGCCCACTGCGCCGGCAAAGACCGCCAGCGTGGTGAGATCAATCCCGACGACCCGCAAGATGATTAAAAATCCGATCAATACCACGGTGTATTGAGTAAACACCGATAGGCTGTGGCGCACGCCTAGATCGCTCAGATGTGACAGCACCCAGCGATACGTGATCGCCCGGCTCCACTGACCGAGCCAAATCACCACCAGCAGGATGGTGGCAGTGACTAAAATGCGCCAAGCGGTGATCTCCGCCGTCCCCAGGGTAAACAGCGGTTGCTCCAGGAACGCCCAAATCGAAGCAATCACCGCCGATTCACCCGTCCAGCCGTAGGCGCGGAACAGCACCACCCATGCGCCTAGAAATAGCAACAGGTTAGCAATCCGGTGCAACGGCGTGATGACCTCCTGGGTCCACAGCAACCCATAACCGGAATGGGTGACGGCAAAGTTTTTCAATACCACCACCAAATCGTTCAATAAGCTGCGCGCCACCAGCCAGCCAATCAGGATAGCGATAAAGATCAATAAATGGCCGGCAACCAGCCAGGCTAGTTGCAGGTAGCCGAGCAGACCCAGCATCGCCGCCCCCAGCAGCGACAACGGCATTAACAGACTGCTGTAACGTAACACGACAAACCAGAATCGATCCCCATAGACGGTGCTGAGCTGGCCGATCACCAGCCAGCGGATACGCAACACCGGCACGACAGCCCAAAATCCATACAACATGAACAGATAATCGAGCGTATTGACCACCGCATCCGGCAGATCGCTCAAGTGCGCCAGAATCACCAACGCCACCAGCAGACTGCCGCAAATCAAGATCCAGAATAATTGCCGGTAAAGTGCGGGTTGCCGCCGTTCATCCGGCAGGCGGGGTGAGACCAGAAACAGCCAAGCCAGACTGATTGGCAGCTTGATACCAATCCATAACGATGCCAGCGTCATCAGAATACCGAAGCCTGGCTGGGGAACTTCGACCAGCCATAACGCCACCAGTAAAGCCACCGGGATGCCAATCCCTAGCAGGTTCGCCCACAACAGCACCAGGATATTGCCGATCAATTGTTGCAGGAAACTGACACCCGAAGCCTCCTGAGAGCCAAAATACCGCATTGCTTGCCGCAAGCGGCCCCCAGCCACCCAAAACAGCCAGATCAACCCTCCCTCTAGCGCCGCCAGGCCCAACCAGCGAAACGCCGTTGTATCCAGCAGCGCTCGAATGGCTGATTCGGCACTCAAGCGCACCTGATACCCTAAAACCTGGGGGGCAACCGCCAGCTCTTGCAATAATTGGCTCCAAGCTTCGGCTGTCTTCGGGTAAGGCTGGCGGGTGAATAAATTCACCCGCAGCCGCTGATCATAGTAATCATCCAGTTGCGCAGCGATAGAATGGGCTTGCACGAGTTGATTCTGGATCTGACCGATACGTTGATCCAGCTCTGCCAGCAACTGAGTGACCAGTTTCAATTCCTCATCGCGCAAACGGCGATTGAATCCTGAATCCTCACGGCGCTCGATGACCTGGCGTTGCTGCTCATAGACATTATCTTTCTGCTGCAGAAGCTCCAGGAAACGGTCGAGATCCTCAATAATTTTTCTTGTTTTATCAAGACCTTGTTGCAAATCATCCAGCTTCGCATCCGGGTTTTGCAGCAAATCCTTGACGCGCGCCAATACGGTGGCAGTTTCTGCCAGATAGCGATCCATGTTAAGCAAGTTGATTTGCTCTTCAACTGTTTGAAGCTCAGTCGCCTGGCGCCGCCAGGCCGCCAGAGATTGATCGCCGTGTTCCTGAGATAGGCGCTGTTTAAGGACAGCCGCCCGATCCTGCAAGACGTTAAGATCCATTTGCAGGCGGCTCAGTAACTCACTCTGCGCATCACGCCGGCTTTGTTCCTGCCGCAGCAGGTACACCTTCTCGACCTGCTCTTGCCGCTGCTGCATCAGACTCAGACGTAATTTGGCCACTGCGACCTGGCTTTGCAAATTGCCCAAGTTGAGGGTTTCCAGCTCCAGTTCTGTGCGCTGCTGAGCCAATAGCAATTGGGTGCGTTCCAATTGCACGGCGCGATCGGCGATACCTTCCACAACTTCCTTAGCAGGATTTTTCAACAATTGCTCATTTACTTCCAGCTCACTAATGCTGCTTTGCAGTTCTTGTATTCGCCGGCCGGCGTTGTCTAAATCTGTCGTAGCACTTTGCAGGCGCAAGCGGGCAGATTTGAGGTCCACTTGCGTTTGTTCCATGACGAGTTCATCGATCTGCTCAGGCTTCAGTACTTCCAGCTGGCGAGGCAAATCGGCAATCTGGCTTTCCAATTCCCGCCGGGTGTTCTCGATAGTCTGCCGGTCTTGCAGCAAGGATTGACGGCGTGCAGTTTGCTGTTCAGCGACCTTGGCTGGATCGGCCGGCACTGCCGCCGCCGGTACAAGAGGCAAATCAGCGCGGGCGGTCCATGCCAAAGGCAGCGTGAGCAGAGAGAACAGAAAAATGATGAAAAACTTGAAAAGGGTCACTGAAATTTTTAGAGATTTGGCATTACAACTTGTGCGTTTCCGGCGTGAAACCCCGGTCCCGGTACTGGCGGAACCGTTCACGCGATTTAGCCAATACTTCGGTCTGTGAGTCCACTAATTCCACAATTCGTTCGTAATGCTCAAAATCTTCAGGCAGCGTTTCAGTGCAGTTAATCAGCACTTGCGCGTCCACCTTCGCCGGTGACACCGTACCGATCAATACAGGCGAACCGTCTCCCGTTAACGGGTAGCGTTCGTGTGGAATGAAACTATCTTGGCGGAAGGTCCACAATAAATCATCCAAGGCCGCTGCTTGCACCTCAGAAGCGGTGAAAAGATAAACCGTGTGACCGAGGCTATAGGCTTTATCGGCCAAACGGCAGGCCAGCAATGCCCGGCCATTTTCCTTCGCATCGGGCAGAATATAGAAATCAATGCGCGGCATATGCTGCTTTCACTCTGTACCATCTTGTTTGATTGAGAGCTTTTTAAATTTTCTGGAGAACCAGCATATCCCATCCTGAGACACCAGGATACTCAGGTTCAATCTTCGTTCCCAGCACACGCACGAATTGGGCACACCGCTCCGGATAAACCCGCTTTCTTGTCAGGACAGACCGCCTGGATGCCACGCGTGATGGCTTATGAAATTGCACAGCCATGCGGCGAAAGCAAGGCGGGTGACACAGCACATCCCGGTCATTGCGCCAAAACAAAGAATAGCCCGCGGCCTCGGGCGAATCACAGCCGCGTTCATCCTGGATTCAGTCCTTATCCGCTTCAATTCATGACTATTCTAACGGCATACTCCTTAAGCAACAGATCAAGTTAACTAGATCAAGCTATTAAAAATTCCCGGCTCAGTGATTGCACTGAACCGATATCCAGTACCGCGAACAACTACCTGTGAGGTGTAGCGTGAAAATGAAAGTGTTGTTAACTCTGGCCAGCGCTGCGCTGTTGATGAATATCTCACTGCATCCGGCCGGTTCCCCCCGATTGACTCTATTTGGCGGGGCAACGGCGCATGCACGCGTTTCCGTCGATTTCGGCTTTTTCTATAACGAGCTGGCGCCTTATGGCGAATGGCGCTCGCTTGATCCTTATGGCTGGGTTTGGTACCCGGACGTGGCAGCCGATTGGCAGCCCTATACCTTGGGTCATTGGGTATTCACCGATGAGTTTGGCTGGACCTGGGTTTCCACGGAGCCTTGGGGTTCGATCCCCTTTCATTATGGCCGCTGGTTTTACGATGACAACTACGGCCGTTGGGCATGGGTGCCCGACACGGAGTGGGGACCTGCTTGGGTCAGCTGGCGCAGCGGGAGCGGTTTCATCGGCTGGGCGCCATTGCCGCCTACCGTCAGGTTTAAGCCTAATATCCGCTTTTTCTCACCGCGTCAGGACGCCGGTATTCGACGGAAAGATTGGTGCTTTGTATCGACATCGCAATTTCTCAACCCTCGCCTGCAACAGGTCATTGTGCCACCACGCCGTAATATCAATCTGATTAAAAATACAACGAATGTCACCCGGTATCTGGTTATTAATCAACGAGTGGTAAATCGCAGTATCGACTTCGATCATTTTGAGAGGGAAACAAGGACCCGCGTGCCGCGTTACCGGGTTGTTGAAACCGACCAGCCAATGATGCGGGAAACACCCGTACGGGAGGGACAAGTCATTCTGTTCCGGCCTCAGATCGTTCGCACAAACACGCCTCCCCCGCCGGGAGCGATCCGCACACCGGACCGGAGGGCTGGATCTCGTCACCCTGATTATTACTCTGAGCGCCAAACTCCCGATGTAGCGCCCCGGAGTTATCGAAGGAGAGACGACCAGGATTGGCAAGATTGGCAGGATGACAGGCAGCCGCCGGACACGGACCGGCGCTTCTCGAACAATCCCCGCTCACCTGAATTTGAGGAGAGGGATGAACAGCGTCTGCGGGTGGAACAAGAACAAACCCGCCAGCGTACCGAACGCGAGCAACAGCGCCAGCAGCGCCAGCAACAAAGGGAGCAGGAACAAGCCCGCCAGCGCGCCGAACGTCAGCAACAGCGCCAGCAGCAGGAGCAGGCGCAGGAACAAGCCCGCCAGCGAGCGATTGACCCGCAGCAACCACCCGCGGATCAGGAGCAAGCCCGCCAGCGCGCCGAGCGCGAGCAACAGCGCCAGCAGCAGGAGCAGGCGCAGGAACAAGCCCGCCAGCGCGCTGAACGCGAGCAACAGCAGGAACAGGAACAAGCCCGCCAGCGCGCCGAACGCGAGCAACAAAGGGAGCAGGAGCAAGCCCGCCAGCGCGCCGAACGCCAGCAA
>Ga0209607_1001360_pt1 | contig 20570 bp, 18 predicted proteins | sample AD_UKC117_MetaG_FD_184413 | JGI IMG/M metagenome (GOLD analysis project Ga0209607, IMG submission 184413) | Active sludge microbial communities of municipal wastewater-treating anaerobic digesters from Hong Kong - AD_UKC117_MetaG (SPAdes)... | ecosystem: Engineered > Bioreactor > Anaerobic >... | reverse complement strand
TACCACACCGTGGTCAAGACGGCATGGCGGCGCAAATAGTCGATGTGCCAGTGCGGACGCGCGGCGATCCGGGCATGATGCGCCACCCGCGCCCGCAGTCCGCCCGGCCCCAAGGCACTGCCGACGTAAACCCAATCGCCTGGCGTCACCGTCACTTCGCCGAGCGATCCCACAGGTAACGTCAGCCGTTCAGTGACCTGCAACCACACGGCGTAAACACCCGGTTGGGACGGCAGTGCGGCCAGGAATGAGGCAGTCATGGGCATGGAAACGCCACCGGATTCTACAACGTGGGTTCGGAGTGTTCCGGAACCCGGCCCAAGACCTCCAGCGCGCGGGTGCCCATCGCGGCGTAGAGCGGGTCGAGTCCCTCCAGCGGCGAGACTTCACCGCGCCAGAACGGAAAAGGCCCCAAGCGCCGTAGCAGAGTGGCGGATTGAGCTGGCTTCACCCGCGAACCCGCCTCGGTCTCCCGCAGGGGCGGCATCGTCCAGAACAGCGCGGGATCGGCGGGCAGCGGCTCCGGTTCCGCGGGCGGCTCACCCGCGTCATCACTCACCGCCTCGCCCAGTTGCGCCAACAAGGTCTCCCGCTCCATGCCGCGCAGCCGAAACATCAGAAACGGATCCTGATCGAACGCCTCACCGAGCAGGTAATAGACAGCGGCGATATGCTTGCAGGGATTTGACCCATCCGGGCAGGAGCATTCGGTTTTTAAGTCATCATGGGCCTTGGGAAACAGAGCAAGTCCTTCCGCCTGAAAAACGGCTTCGATGTCGGTGGGCATTTCCCCGGCCAGTAGTTTGGCGTCGAAGCGCGCCTCTGCGGCCATCGCCGTGGTTAATTTTCGCCACTGTGCGGCGCTCAGCGGTTGGAGTTCAATGCGCACCCGGTAAGGCCGAGGCCGTGAGCCTTGCACCTGGGCTTTGACCGCGCCGGGGGCGATCTGAATGTCCAGCACCTGGCCCTGACGCGCATAACTTCGCCCACGCCCCAGCCGGGCGCCGATGTTGAAGCCCTCCAGCACAGCGATCCAGCGTTTAGCCCACCAGCGGTTCGCAAACGCGCCGCGCGGGCTTTGCGCCTTGATGCCGCCGTTGACTTTACGGGGCCGGCTGGGTGCATAGTAGTCGTAATAACCCATGCTTATTCCTCCACCGCTTCGGCGCGCAGCCGGAACAGGTCTTTTAACTGGTCGGTCGACAGTTCGGTGATCCAGCCTTCGCCATTGCCGACGATCTTTTCCGCCAAGGCTTGCTTGCGCTCGATCAATTCATCAATACGCTCTTCCACGGTGCCCAGGCAGACGAACTTATGCACTTCCACTTGCCGGTTCTGGCCGATGCGGAAGGCGCGGTCGGTGGCCTGATTCTCGACCGCCGGATTCCACCAGCGGTCGAAGTGAAAGACATGATTGGCGCGAGTGAGGTTCAGGCCGGTCCCGCCGGCTTTGATCGACAGGATGAACACCGGTGGTCCCGCCGCTTCGTTCTGGAACCGATCCACCCTGCGGTCGCGCTGCGTCTTGGACAACCCGCCGTGCAGGAACAACACTTCCCGCGCCCACTGTTCTTGCAGGTATTTTTGCAAGAGATGGCCCATTTCGGCGAACTGGGTGAAGATCAGGGTCCGCTCGTCAACCGCCTGGATTTCCTCCAGCATGTCGGTCAGGCGGGCGAGTTTGCCGGAACGCCCTGGGATCGGCGAATGGTCGGCCAGGAACTGGGCGGGATGGTTGCACACCTGCTTGAGCCGCAACAGCGTACTGAGAATCAGGCCCCGCCGGCCCATACTGTCCTCCATCCCTTCCAGGACGGCCTCGGCCTGCTGCACCACGGCGGCGTACAACGTGGCCTGCTCTTGGGTCAGGGTGCAGTACACCTTCATCTCCCGCTTGTCGGGCAAATCCTGGATGATGGCGCGATCGGTCTTGAGCCGGCGCAGGATGAAGGGACCGGTCAAGCGCTGTAACCGGTTCATGGCGTTTTCGTCACGCTGCACCTGAATAGGCATGAAGAATTCCCTTTTAAAGCGGGCGGCGTGGCCGAGGAAGCCGGGATTGAGGAATTCCTGAATCGACCACAGATCGCCGATGTTGTTTTCCACCGGGGTGCCGGTGAGCGCGATGCGCCGCTCGGCGCGCAAAGCCCGCGCGGCCTTGGCCTGCTTGGTTTCCGCGTTCTTGATGTTCTGCGCTTCGTCGAGAATCACCGCCGCCCATTCGACGGTTTGCAGCGCGGGTAAATCCCGATGCAGCAGTCCGTAGCTGGACAGCACCATCGCCTGCTGTTGCGCCTGCCAGACAAAGGTTTCGCCTTTATCGCGTCCTGCGCCATGATGGACCCTGACGGGTAGTTGGGGTGTGAAACGGGCGGCCTCCTTGCGCCAGTTTCCGACCACGGAGGTCGGACAGATCAGCAGCGCGGGTCGTGATTCGCCGGCCTCGCGCAGCCGTTGGAGCCACGCCAGGGTTTGCACGGTCTTGCCGAGTCCCATGTCGTCGGCCAAACACGCGCCCAGGCCCCAGCGGGTCAGAAAGTCCAGCCAAGCGTAGCCCCGGGTCTGATAGGGCCGGAGTGTGGCGGTCAACCCCGGTGGGGGCGGTAAGGGGGTGATCTGGTCACCTTGCGCTAGGCCAGCCAGTAACTCCCCTAAGGGACCATCAGCGTGGACGGTACTGACGTCCAATCCGGCCACGGTCTCCACGCCGAGCGCCAGACGCAACAGCTCACGGCCGGTCAGCGCAACGCCGCTCTTTTGTTGCAAGGCCAGGGCCGCCTGGATTTCCGCAGCGGAGAGCTGCACCCATTGGCCGCGCACCCGAATCAGCGGGGCCTTGAGTTGCGTCAGGGCCTGCAGTTCCTCGGGCGTCAGACCGGTCTCGCCGAGCACGATGTCCCAGCGCACGTCCAACACCCGATCGAGGGTCATGCCGGCTTTGGAAGTGAAGCGGGTTTTGGCTTGCGCGTGCGCCGTCAGGCGGGCCTGGCGCCGACCGGCCCACCGAGCCGGCAGAAACACCCCGAAGCCGTTCTGTTCCAGCACCGGCGCGTCCTCGCCGAGAAAACGAAAGGCCGCGGCGGTATCCAGCCGGCATCCGACCGGCGCGGGCTGGCGCAAACTGGCTTCAATCGCCGGGCACAGCGCCGCGGCTTGTCCCAGGGACGCCAGCAGTCCTTCGCGCGCCTGCGGTCCCAGGGTCTTTAGTCCGGCGGCGGTGTCTGGCGCGGGTTGCCACACGCCGGCGGCGGAAACCAGTAGGCTGGGATCGTCCCGCGCTTGAAGTAGATAATGAACCTGCCATTTCGCCTCAGCGTCGGGGATGAACAACGGATCAGGGTCTTCCTCATCCAAGGCGGGTTCTTCTAGCCGAAAGCACAGGCGATAGGGGGCGTTGACCAGCCGCAGTAGCGGTCGCTGCCAATCGCGGATTTGCTTCGCCAGTTGCCGCCACTCGGCGGGATCGCCTTTCAACCGGCCGTCCGGTCGCCGTAGGGCTTGCAGCCATTGACCGTGTGCGTGCGCTGGACGGGTTTTGTCCGGCGGGACCGCCGCCTGCCGCACCAAATGATCGACCATCCCGGCCAGAAAGGCTCGCAGTACATCGCGGGGCGCAGTATCCGGGGGCGCGTGATCCTCGGTGTGGAGGGCGCGGGCGACCGGCGGCATCGCGCGGGCCAGACGTTCCAAACGCGCGCGGTCCTCGCCGAGAAAGAGCGGCGTCCAACACGCCCGATAGACGTCTTGTTGTGATTCCACCAGGTCCGGCAACATCTGCTGGCGATCAACCAGGGTGCCGGCGAATTGCAGGGCTTCACTCCAGTAGCGCAGGGCGTCACTTACACCCACACCGGGTGCGAGGGCCGGGCGCGCCCGAACGGCCGTCAGCAACGGGAGGGCATCGGCAGGCGTCAAGGCTAGAGTTGGAATTTTCCAGGGCGCCAGGGTGGGCGATTTACGGGAGGGGGGCGGCTCCGCTACTAGGGGCGAGGACGGCAGCGGCGCATCGCCTTGCGTGGGTAGCCAGATCGTGGATTCACCGGCGGTCGGTTCGCTCGTCGGTAACGATAAACCGGCCAGCGCGAGACCGTCGCGCAGCACGGAAATCGCGGTGCGATAGGGATAGGCGCTCGGACTCGCCGGCGGCGCGGCGGCTAACGCGGCTTCGGGCGATGATTCGCCCCACAGGTGCAGGCGATCCTGATGAAAGGCAGCGTGTAAAACGAGCATGGCAGGAAACTCGGTTCGTTAGGTCCGGCGACGGGGTCAGTTTATCCGCTTTTGAACGCCTTGAACCCCTCCTGTCAGGTCGAAGCTCGCTCCATAGCCATCCTCCTGGCGGTTCCAGGGTCGGGGTTTCTGATCGGGACCGTCCATTCGTTCCACCCCACGGGAGAAAAGAAAACGCCTTTTTGCATATTCCGACCTCATTCGGCCACGGATTCCGATGACATTCGGCCACGGATTCCGATGACATTCGGCCACGGATTCTGATGACATTCGGCCACCCGGATGGGTCGCGACGACGCAGGATAACATCCACGATGATCGAACCCTTTTCCACCATGACGAGGGTTCGAAATGGAGCGTTTATCCATGCGGAAAATTCGAGAAGTTCTCCGGCTGACCTTGGAGGCCGGATTATCCGCCCGACAGATTGCCGAGAGCCTGCCACTGGCGCGCAGTACCGTTGGCGAGTGTCTGCGGCGCTTTCGGGAGTCGGGCCTGCCGTGGCCCTTACCGAGCGAACTGAGCGACGTGGCGTTAGAGCAGCGGTTGTTTCCTCCACCGGTACGGGGGTCGGGCCGGACCCGTCCGCATCCGGACTGGGCGCGGGTGCATCAGGAACTGAAGCGGAAAGGCGTGACGTTGGCCTTGCTCTGGCAAGAGTACCAGCGGGCGCATCCGGACGGTTATCAGTACAGCCGGTTCTGTGATCAGTACCGCGCCTGGGTCGGCCGCCAGGACGTGGTCATGCGCCAGACCCATCGGGTCGGCGAAAAGTTGTTCGTGGATTATGCCGGGCAACCGGCGGAAGTCATTGACCGGACTACTGGGGAAATCCGTCTGGCCCAAGTGTTTGTCGCCGTGCTGGGCGCGTCGAATTACACCTATGCGGAAGCGACCTGGACCCAGCAGTTGCCGGATTGGATCGGCGCGCATGTCCGGGCGCTCGCCTTTTTCGGCGGCGTGCCCGAGATGCTCATCCCCGACAACCTCAAAAGCGGGGTCACCAAGGCCCATCGGTATGAACCCGACCTGAACCCGACCTACGCCGATCTGGCCCAGCACTATGGCGTCGCGGTCTTACCGGATCGGTCACGAAAACCACGTGACAAGGCCAAGGTCGAGGTCGGCGTACAAGTCGTCGAACGCTGGATTTTAGCGGCGTTACGCCATCGGCCGTGCTTCTCCCTGGCCGAACTCAACCAGGCCATCCGCGAACTGCTCACGCGGCTGAACCAGCGCCCTTTCAAGAAACAACCGGACTCCCGGCAGACCCTGTTCATGACCCAGGAGCAACCTGCGTTGCGCCCGTTGCCCCGCCTCCCTTATGAATTCGCCGAATGGAAAAAGGCGCGGGTTCATATCGATTATCATGTTGAAATCGAGGGGCATTATTATTCCGTACCGTATCGGCTGGTTAAAGCGCAGGTGGAGGTGCGCCTGACCGCGCGCACGGTGGAATGTTTCCACCAGGGTCAGCGCGTCGCCAGTCACATCCGCTCGCCGCAACGAGGACAGCACACCACGGTGGTCGAACACATGCCGGTCGCCCACCGTGAGCACGCCGAGTGGACGCCGCAACGTCTGTTGCACTGGGCCGAATCGATTGGCCCGGCGACCACGGGCGTGATCCAGACCCTGTTTGAACGCCGGACCTATCCCCAGCACGCCTTTCGGGCCGCGCTGGGCATCCTGCGGCTGGCCAAGGGCTTTGGCACAGCGCGTCTGGAAGCGGCCAGCCGGCGCGCCCTGCACCTGGGCGCCTGCAGCTACAAGAGTCTGGACTCGATCCTGAAACAGGGGCTGGACCAACAACCGCTGCCCACCCCCCCGCCCGCCGCGCCCGCCATCGACCACGACAACCTGCGTGGCGCGGCCTATTACCACTGACGATTCCTGGAGTCCGCTCATGTTGACGCATCCTACCCTGGATAAACTCCGCACCTTGCAGTTGTCCGGCATGCTCAAGGCCCTGACCGAGCAGCAGCAACTCACCGAGATCGAGACCTTCGGCTTCGAGGAACGCCTGGGTCTGCTCGCCGACCGGGAACTCACCGAACGCGAGCACCGGCGTCTCCAGACCCGCTTGCGCCAAGCCCATCTGCGCCAGTCGGCGTGTCTGGAGGACCTGGACCTGCGTACCCCGCGGGGCCTGGACAAGGCGCTGATCCAGCACTTGGCCACCGGCCAATGGCTGCGCGAACACCTCAACGGCCTCATCGTCGGTCCCTGCGGCGTCGGGAAACCCCAACCATATAACTACCCCTCTCGATAGCAGATTAGCCGCCAACGCCACTGTCACCATTACCGATCCCCGCCATCCGCTGTGCGGTCGTACGCTACCGTTAGTCGACATTGCCAATAAAGCTTACCTCGGGCGCTGCTGTGTGGTCTCACTGCGCCAGGGTGTTGAACGCATGGTCCCGATCGAGGCGACCAACCTGGAATTTGACGCCAACTCCATTAGCCCATCACCGTTATCCATTCCTGCGCTCAACCACTTACTGCGAGTAGTCTCTGCCCTTCAGCAGGTCACTACAGGAGATCGCAGCGATGTCGTTTCGGCCAGCAGTGACGGCCCGGTCTGCCGACCATCAAGGTGCCATAGCGCCCAATCAGCTCTGGGCGCAGCTAACACCTCATCAGCAACAATCGCTAAGACGGGTACTGATCGGCGTCGCCCAGCAGCTACTCGCCACTCTACCCCATCCCACCCCACGCGAGGATCGGTTCGATGAACGCACCTCTTAGTCTGGCGCACAGCAAAATCACGCCGCTGCACCTGGAACGCAAAGCGGCGATCTACATTCGTCAATCCAGCCTCAAGCAGGTTCGAGAACATGTCGAGAGCCAGCTGAATCAACGGGCCCTGATCGAGCGGGCGCAGGCGCTCGGTTGGCACCCCGAGCGCATTGAAGTGCTTGATGGCGATCTGGGACAATCGGCTACCAGCACCCAGGGGCGCAATGACTTTAAAGTACTGGCGGCGGAAGTAGCGCTGGGCCATATCGGCATCGTGTTCGGTTGGGATGTGTCGCGCTTGGCGCGCAACAACGCCGATTGGTATCAGCTGCTGGATTTGGCCGCGCTGTTTGGTACCCTGATCGGCGATAATGACGGCGTCTATGATCCGAGCCATTTCAACGACCGGCTGTTATTAGGCATGAAGGGAACGTTATCCGAAGCTGAGAGCTACATGCTGCGCCAGCGTCTCAACGCCGGGCGTTTGAGTAAAGTTCAGCGGGGCGAGTATGTCCAGACACTACCCACAGGATTGGTGCGCCTCACTGATAAGCGGGTAACGAAAGACCCGGATGCGCAAGTGCGTCAGGTCATCGAACTGGTGTTCGCCAAATTCGACGAACTGGGTTCGTGCTACCAAGTGCTGCGGTATTGCAAACAACAGCAGATTCTACTGCCGCGGCGTCAAACCAACGACCCCGACCAGGGGGAGTTATTATGGAAAAAGCCGTCGGCGCCGGCGATTCGAGCGATCATCACCAATCCGGCTTATGCCGGTGCCTTTGTCTATGGCCGTCGGCCCCGTGATCCGGCCCGTCGCCGACCCGGACGGCCGGCCACCGGCACGGTGCGTAAACCCATGGCGCAATGGCAATGTATTCTCCATGAGCGTTACCCCGCCTACATCAGCTGGGAACAATACTTGACCAACCAGGCGCGTCTGAACGATAACGCCCGCCGCTACACCGACAACGGCTTAGGTCGGGGAACGGCGCGCGAAGGGGCGGCGCTCTTGCAGGGCTTAGCCACCTGTGGCTGCTGTGGTCATGTGATGCGCGTCGCCTACCGTCCACGGGCACGCTACATCTGCGAGGGCATGACGCGGTTGTTCGCCGAACCGCGCTGTTTGCATCTGGAAGGTCCGCCGATCGAAGCGTTCGTCGTGAAGGCTTTTTTCGAGGCCATCCAACCGGTCCAGTTAGCCGCTTTAGATGAGGTGCTGGCGCAGCGCCAACGCGATTATGCCCGACTCGAGCAATACCACCAACAGCAGGTGCAGCGCGCGCACTATGAGGCTAATTTAGCCAAGCGCCGCTATCAGCAAGTCGATCCCGCCAATCGTCTGGTCGCCCAGGAACTGGAAACGGACTGGAACGATAAGCTGCGTGCCTTACGCGACGCAAAAGAAGTCGCAGAACGTTTTGCCCAGCAGCCCGCGCAGCCGCAGTTGACCCCGGAACTGAGAGCACAATTACTCAATTTCAGCCAGGCGTTACCCGAGTTGTGGGCCAGCAATCGACTGACCAACGAACAGCGCAAAGAGTTGTTGCGTAGCCTGATCGCACGCGTCATTTTAAAGCGTCCGACGCCAGACCGGGTGGCGGTCAAAATCGTCTGGGTCAGCGGCCATTTCTCCGAAGGGATGGTCATCCCGCCGATTCACCGCCAAGCCGATGTGAGCGGGTATGAGGTTCTGGTAACCCGCATCGAGCAGCTTTGGCGCGCGGGCTACACCGATGCCCAGATTGCCGAAACGCTTAGCGCGGAAGGTTTTCGCTCGGCCCGTAGCCCCCACGTCCCCCAGGCGACGGTACTGAAAATTCGTAACCGGCACCAGTGGGTCAATCACTATCATCAGCATCGCTTGGCCGAGAAAATCGATGGGATGTGGACGATCCACGGATTAGCGCAACAGCTGAAGGTGGATCGCGATTGGTTTTACACGCGCATCAAGAGTGGCTTTTTGAGCGAGCCGGATGTCATCCGCAAACCCCCGTACGGCAATTATCTCATTCGCAATGATGCGAAACTGATCGCGCGCCTGCACCGCGAAATCCAACGCACGCGTCCTTCTGACGCAAATCTTAAACCTAAGAGGGCATCTCTGTGAGCGAGCTAAAACGTGGCTGGCCTGCGCTTTGGCGCAAGCGGCCTGTCGCCTCGGCTTCACCGCGACCTACCAGCGCCTGCCGCGCCTCCTGGAAGACCTCGCCCTGGCCCACGGGGATGGCCGTTTCCCCAAGCGCCTCGCGGCGTTGGCCAAGACCGATCTCCTCGTCCTGGATGACTGGGGATTAGCCCCACTCCACCCGGAGCACCGGCGCGATCTCCTAGAACTCCTCGATGATCGCCATGGCCAGCGCTCCACCGTGGTCACCAGCCAACTGCCCATCGACCAGTGGCACACCTACCTGGGCGATCCCACGCTGGCCGACGCCATTCTCGACCGGCTCATTCATAACGCTTACCGCATTCACTTGAAAGGAGAATCCCTGCGTAAAACCCGAACCCCGTTGACGGCAACCCCCGTCAGCGCGTAATAAGAGCACACCCTGCGTCGCTGCGCTCCGTCGGTCTGGCCGAATGGCCCGGAACCGGCGGCCGAATCCTCTCGGAATGGGTGGCCGAATCTTCGCTGGAATGGGTGGCCGAATCTTCGCTGGAATGGGTGGCCGAATCGACTGGAATACGCACCCAGGCGACGCAACAAAGCCAACGGCTCGACGACCGCCTCCAGGAGGCGCTGGCGGCGATCGAGCGACTCAATGAACGTAAGCAAGGTAAAAAAATCCTCGATGCCGAGGGCGTGAACACCGCCGCTCAGGCGATCCTGCAGCAGCAACGGGTCGTGGGGCTGGTGAACCTGCACCTCGAAACGACGACCGAATCGGTTCATCGGCGCGCCTATCGCGGGCGACCCGCCGATACGCTGATCAAACAACACAGCACGATCACGGCCCCGATCGATCCCGTCGCCGTGCAAGCGGCTCGTGAACGTCTGGGTTGGCGCGTCTATGCCACGAACCATGCGCAGCTGCCCTTGACCACGATCATTTAGGCGTATCGGGGACCGTATGTGATTGAACAAGCGTTTCGACGTCTCAAAGGCCGCACGTTGTCGCTGACCCCCCTGTTTTTGCAAACCGAGACCCGGGTTGTCGGCTTGATCCGGTTGCTGAGTCTGGCCTTGCGCCTCCTGGTCCTGGTCGAATTTGTCGTCCGTCGGCAATTGGCCCACACGGACGGTCACGTCGCCGGACTCTATCCCGGACAAGCGACCCGCGCGACCGCGACGCCGACGGCCGAATTGATCTTGCGCGCCTTTCGCGGCATCAGCTTGACCGTCGTGGCCATCGCCGGACAAATTCGTACCCTGTTGTCGCCGCTGAGCCGTCTGCAGCAACGCTTGCTGGAACTGCTTGGCGCGCCGACCTACCTGTATGAGCGGCTGATTGAGCATTTTCAAGAACCCGCTTTCGATTTAAGCGAACCGTGAGTCATTATCTCCAGAAAACTCGCAGCAGCTTGAGAAGGCAAGGTATGTGCCGGATGTCCTCTTAATCGCAGTGAGCCCGGACCCTGGATGCGCCCTTGCTGTTCGTGGGCGACAATTTTGGTCAAACGGATGTGCAAGCGACATTGACGATCCAGGATTAGGGTGCCGCCAGGGCTACTCACCCTTCGCGGTTGTTGGGCAGGCCGCTGCCCCGGCGTGGCCTGCCCAACAACCGGTTATCCAGCGCCTACATGGGCGGCCAGGTCGGTGGCTAATCGGCACAACATGGCGGTATTTTCGAGCCCGTCGAGGAATCGTGGTGGAAGGCGTGACCGACCGACTTGGGCGCCCACCAGGGCGCCGGTCAAGATGGCGCGCGCCTGATTTTGCCCACCCCCGTTGACGGCGTGGAGCACGGCGGACGCGAAATCGTCGCGAAAACGTGCGGCCAGGTAGTAGACCGCTGGCAGTTGATGGTAAATGGCGCAAGGCATCCCATACACAATGGAGACTTTCCAGGCCGGTTCGATGCGAATGGACGGGTCGGTGGCGGCCTGAGCCATGTAGGACGGCGTGAGCAGCGCATCCGGCGAGGCGAACCGTCCGGCGCGCGGCGGATCCGGATCGCCGGGGCGCGGGGGTTGCAGATCGTCGCGAGTCACCGCATGAAACGGCAGATCGCCGGACTTCACCCGCGCCATGAGTTTGCCCGACAGGGCAGCGTCCAGGGCGTGGCCCTGTACCAACATCCCCAGCACCGCCCCATACGCCACGGTCATCGACAGTACGGTGTCGTCGGCCTGAGTCAGCGCCGCATTCGATGCAATGGACGCGGCGAGCCAGCGCGGCTGCATGGCGTAGCGCACCGCCAGCGCCAAGGTTCGCTCGATGGCTTCCGTGGTGTCGGCGTGACCGGCGGTCTGGCCCCAGGGCCGCTGCTGCACCACCCGCCGTCGCCAGGCTTCGCGAATGCTCTGGCTGGTGTAGCCGCCCGGACCGCTGGCAGGTTCGCCATTGAGTTTCGGGAACAATTCTTCATCCAGGCGGCGGCAAAAGTCGGTCTGGTCGTAACCGCCGCATTCCACCAGCGAGCGCAGGGTCAACTCCAGAAGAAGGCCAGCCTGGGAAAGCTGTCCGGCTTTCATGCCGGCATGGTAGCGGTGAGGTTGCGGGTCGGTGTAGCCGTCGATCCAGTCGCCATAATCCCGGTGCAGTTCATCCAGATCGTAATACCAGTGCGGGCCGAGGGCAAGGGCATCGCCGATGAAGGCGCCGAGCAAAGCACCAGTGGCGCGATCATGGAGGGCAGCGTTCGACATGCACGTTCTCCTTCAACAATGAGGTTGGAAAAAGACGCCTATTCGATCAACGGGTCTGGCAAAGAAAATCGCGAAATCCTAATAGATTGTATTTAAGTATTTAAATTTTTCCTGATCAGCAAGATTCTTCAGCCTGCCCTGTTTTGTGCGATCAATCTGGCGCAAAGTAGCGCAGCCTTCACACTGGAGTCCGGTCATGCCCATGAATCGCATTCAATTTCAAGCCGGGTTGTCGTTACCCTCGTTTCTTGAGCAGTTTGGTACCGAGACGCAATGTGAAGCGGCGCTGGAAAAGGCCCGTTGGCCGGAAGGCTTTCTCTGTCCCCACTGTGGCCAAGCGGCGCATTCTGTGCTGCGCAACCGCAGGCGGAAGACCTTTCAATGCCAGAACTGTCGGATGCAAACCTCCCTGATTGCAGGGACTGTTTTCCAGAGCACCCATCTGGCGCTGACCGTCTGGTTTTTAGCGGTCTACTTGATCAGTCAGGCCAAAACCGGGCTATCCACCTTGGCGCTGAAACGCCACTTGGGTGTGAGCTATCCGACCGCCTGGCTGATTCAGCACAAACTGATGCAGGCAATGACTGAGCGCGATGCTCAGTACACGCTGTGCGGCGAGGTCTTGGTGGACGACGCTTACTTGGGCGGCGAGCGGGTCGGTGGCAAAGCCGGCCGGGGCTCCGAAAACAAGGTCCCTTTTGTCGCGGCGGTTTCTCTGCAGGCCGAGGGACATCCGCTCTATACCAAAATGACCCCGGTACCGGGGTTTACCTGTAACGCCCTGACGGACTGGGCCAAGGCTGCCCTGGCCCCCGGCTGTCAGGTGATTTCCGATGGGTTAGCCTGCTTTAGCGGAGTGACAGCTGCCGGGTGCTACCACCAGGCCATCATTGTCGGCTTGCGCACGCCTAACCAGGTGCCGGAGTTCGGTTGGGTCAATACCCTCTTGGGTAACCTCAAAACCAGTTTCAGCAGCGCTTATCATGCGTTCAATTTCGCCAAATACGGCTCACGCTACCTGGCCGCCTTCGCGTATCGATTTAACCGGCGCTTTCATCTTGATACCCTTCCTGCCCGCCTACTCGTCGCCGCTGCCGCCATCGGCCCACGGCCTGCCCGATGGCTTCGGCAGGCTGAAGAATCTTGCTAATCAGGAAATTTTATGTGATTGTAAAGCATCGATCAGTGGTTCCTCGCATACCCATTGAGCTATAGGAACCTGGAAGAGATGCTGGCGGAGCGCGGAATTGAAGTGGATCATTCCAGCGTCTACCGCTGGGTCCAGAAGTTCACGCCGCAACTGGAAGCGGCTTTCCGGAATGGGAAGAAACGCCCCGTCGGCATGAGTTGGCGGATGGACGAGACGTACCTCAAGATCAAAGGCCAGTGGAAGTACCTCTACCGTGCCGTCGACCAGGAGGGACCAACCATCGACGTTTTACTCACCGCCCATCGCGATCAGAAGGCGGCCCTGCGCTTTCTCAAAAAGGCGATGCGGCAGCACGGCCTTCCGGACCAGGTCACGCTCGATAAGAGCGGAGCCCCTACCGCCGCAATTGAAGCTCTGAAGGAAAGCATGGGTCATGCCATTGAGATCCGCCAAAACAAGTACTGAAACCATTGAGTGGAACAGGATCATCGCGCGGTTAAACGGATCGTTCGGCCGATGTTAGGATTCCACTCCTTCCGTTCCGCCCGAGTGACTCTGCAAGGTATCGAATTGATGCACATGATCAAGAAAGGGCAGATGATCACCGTCGACGGGCGAAGCCTCTCCGCCGCCAAACAGTTCTATTCCCTGGCCGCCTCATTGTGCCTGCTGATATCGGCCTACGTCCATCGGGGCGCGAGTTGAGCGTCATCCCGCACGGAGCGGCCCTGCCGTCCGACGGGGAACTGTCAAAGTTCCCTCGGTCGTGGTGGGTGGCAGGGACGCGAGTACGGGACGACGAAGTCGCCCCGAAGGGGTGACGTTCCAACGAGGGTTCGACGGCGCAAAGCGCCGAGAACCCGAAGTTGGCTCAACTCGCGCCCCGTTCGTCGGCGCGAAGCGCCGACGAACAAAAAATAAGCAACAGAGCCATCGATCCCGTCAAGCCGCTTCGAACACAGGCAGCGGTCGGCAGACGCCGGATCCGGCGCCTGTTTGACTGCGGTCACATCGCGATTTGCTGGTAGATGGACTTGGCTAGGGCGAGCAAGTCGGCGCGGCCGATCTCGCCGGCCAGGGCATAGGAGAGCGACCCGTCAACCCAGTAGAAAAACGCCACGCCTTCCTCCTGGGCGAACCGAAACGCTGTGGCGTGTTCCTGTTCTTCCTGGCGACAGGCGTAGAGCACCACGCGGCGGCCCGCCGCGTTTTCGTACATCAGCAGCGCTCCCGGACCGTCGTCGCTCGACAACAACCGCCCGCCGACCAGCAGAAACCCCAGGGGGTCGAGGCGCGGAGCGCGGACGGGCGCCCCCAGCCGTTTGGTAAGCCAGGCGACGAGGTGTGGTTCCTGATCGCCGGGCACCTCGACCGGATGGCGCACCTCCGGGGTGTAGACGGCATACGCCATCGCCGCTTCCCGCACCACCGGCGGTGCTCCAGCGAGGGGAGCCCGGACGCCGCGCTCTACCTGCATCCCGATCCAGGTACCGGCCAGCAGGAGAAAAAGGCTGGCGGCGAGGGCGCCGAGCGGGCGGAGCCACCGGCGTGGGCGGCGGCGCAGGCGCTGGGGAATCGGTTCCGCCAGGGCCGGATCGTAGAGGGCTCGCAGACCCTCGCGGATCGCCGCGTAGTCTTCCGCTTGCCGCTTCGCCGCCGGGTTGGCGTCGAGCCAGGCCTCGACCCGTTGCCGCGCGTGCGGGGGAAGCTGGCGATCGACGTAAGCGTGCAGATCTTGAAGCTCAGGGGATAGGGGTTCCTTCATCACTTGACTCTCCGCAGGGCCGGCTTCTGTTCACCCGCCATCCACTCCCGCAGGCGCTCGCGCGCCCGGTGTAGCCGGGACATGACGGTTCCGACGGGAACGCCGAGGACGGCTGCGACCTGAGGTCGGTCGGCAAGAGTGGACGCCAAGGAATCAGGTTTATCCGAGTTGACGTTGACAGAAGCGCTGTTCAAAGGCGGCAGGCGATAAATAATACCATTTACCGATAGGTTTTGTTACTTAAGAGCATCTATAATAAAATTATAGCCAGTTAGAGAAGCTAATTCAATTTCAGTAATTGACTGGATAATTTTATCGACTTCCTTACGTAAATCATCGAGATTTTTTGACTTGAACCAACTCAGTTCTTCCTTAAAAGATTGCCAAACACGCTCAATCGGATTGATATCAGGACTATAGGGAGGTTGAAATAACAAAATAACATTTTTGGGAATTTCATTTTTTTTGGCTGAATGAAATCGCCCATTATCTAACTGAATAACATTTAAACTATCTGGATAAGCTTCAGAAAATTGATTGAGAAAATTTTGAAAGCAATCCAAATCTAAATGAGAAAATTCTAAAAAAAAGCTCGCACCGGTCAAGGGTTCAACCGCTCCATAGATATAAAATGACTTAAATAGCCATTGAACGTGACCAATGGGCTTCACACCTAACGCAGTCAATACCGATCGGGTAATTGTCTTTAATCCAAAACGACTTTCATCCTGACTCCAATAACGTAATGGCAAGGTCAGATTTCCGTCAACATTCTGAAAAATATCAATAATATCTAAATAATAAGGCAGGTTCTTTTGAAATTCAGCGACGGCAGCTTCATCGCGTTCAATACTCGTAGGGCGCGCTACTTTGAGCTTAGCATCCAGCTCATAACGAACCATCCGATGCACCGTTGAATAGGGCATCTCTAAACCCTGCTCTTCAAAAAGCCAGACTTTCACTTCTTTATAACTTCTAAACCCACCCAGAGGATCTTGCAAACGCTGCTGTAACGCCTCCAGTATCCCTCCAGATAATTTAGATTGACGACCCCCATGATAATTCCACTCTAAAAGACCGGTTAACCCTTTTCTCCGATAATTTCGTAACCAACAAACCAACACAGACTTTGAGCGACCTAAGCGATCAGCGGTCTCTTGTAACGATTCAAACTGTTTCGTTTTTATCCAGTATAACATTTGCAGTCTTTCCAGAAAACGAGCATGAGTTTGCTGATTCATCATTTCCTTGAGTTCTTCCTCAGACTCTTTAATTTCAATTTTTACAGTTCGACTCATATTTAAATCCCTCAATAACTTATCTTGTTTAAATTATAATAAATTTAAATGGTAAATGGTATAACCCAACCGGGCTTGAAGGCGCTGACGGTTGTAAAACAGCTCGATGTATTCGGTGATCTGAGCGATAGCCTGCTGGCGAGTCTCGAAGCGGTTTTGATAGACGAGTTCGGTCTTCAAGGCACCCCAGAAGCTCTCCATAGGTGCGTTGTCGTAACAATTGCCGCGCCGGGACATGGAGGATTGGAGGCCATGCTGGTGCAGGTACCGTCGATAGTTCCCAGCACAATACTGACTGCCCCGATCCGAGTGACAAATCAATCCCGGTTGAGGGCGACGGGTTTGGATCGCCTGTTCCACGGCTTGGCTCACCAGGCTTTGGCGCAGATGATCCGCCATTGCATAGCCGACGATCCGGCCGCTGTGGAGGTCTTTGAGGCCGGGGTTTGAGGATCAATGGAACAGAAAACCGGGATAAGCACTGATAGGCGCTATCCAGATTTTTCTTATAGAATTCGTTGCTGGTCCTTAGTTATTGATCGATAAGGTCAAACCGTTATGTTGCGAATATCATCGCAAAACTAAAGTGTTTCGCGACAAACTTATGCAACACTCCCAAGCGGCCTTTTTTAATTTTGTCCCTAGCGTCGCGAAAGTTAGGAGTTTTGCGACGGAAACAGCCAGTTGGGAGCCTTACCCCGGTTTTACGTTCCATTGATCCCCAGACCCCAAAACCGTTGGGGAGCGATGCGTGACCCCCTTGCGGACTCTCCCGGTTGCGCGGGACCCCGCAGGCTTGGCCTTCACCGATGGCGACGCCGTTTTACCGCCCCAACGGCGGCGCCTCGACGGCGACTATCACCAGTTGAAGACGGAGTTCGATCCAGCGCTGGGCGCTGTATGGATGTACATGCGTCCCGAAGGAGTGCCCTGCTTCAATCTCGACCTGCTGGCCGAGCTGCTGCGCTTCAACCAGCGGCTGGCGGCGAGCCAGGGCCGCGCCTACCTCGATGAGGCGCTGGTGGGCGTACGCTATTGCGTCTGCGCCTCGCGCATGCCCGGTGTCTTCAATTACGGCGGCGACCTGGCGCTGTTCGCGCAACTGGCCGAAACCCGCGATCGCCAGCGGCTGCTCCACTACGCGGCGTTGTGTGTCCAGAATCTCTACCGGCAAACACGCGGTTTCCACCCGCCGATCATCACTCTCGCCCTGATCCAGGGCGCGGCTCTCGGCGGGGGGTTCGAAGCCGCCTTGTCCTACCCGATCATCATTGCGGAGCGCAGCAGCACCTTTGGCTTTCCCGAAATCCTGTTCAACCTGTTTCCGGGCATGGGCGCCTCCAGCTTCCTGACACGTCGGATCGGCCTCCACCGCGCCGAAGACTTCATCGCCAGCGGCGCCACCTACCGTGCCGTCGAACTGGCCGCAATGGGCATCGTGGACGCAGTGGAGGGGAAGACACGAAACGGAATTTAACGCACCCTAAGCCGTCATGGCGAAGTCCGTGGTCCGCAAAGGCCTGAATGAGTCTGGCCCTTTCGATGACGCGACTTCCCAGTCGTAATCACCGGTGAGGCGAATGTGTGCCCATCCCAGTGGCGACAAGTGTGCGAGATCCGTCGGCCCGGGTTCAATCCCTCGCTTTCGCAGGTAGTCCACGGCGCGTTGCAGATAGACGGTGTTCCACAGGACGATGGCGGCAACCAGCAGATTGAGGCCGCTGGCTCGATAGCGCTGATTCTCATAGGAACGATCGCGGATTTCCCCGAGTCGGTTGAAGAACACAGCCCGTCGCAGCGCATTTTGCTGCTCGCCTTTATTGAGTCCGACATGGCTGCGACGGCGCAAGTCGGGGTCCTGCAGCCAGTCGAGCGTGAAGAAGGTGCGCTCGAGCTTGCCCAGTTCACGCAGCGCATGGGCCAAACCGTTCTGGCGGGGATAGGCGGCGAGCTTGCGCAGGATGACCGAGGCCGTCACCGTACCGGTTTTGATCGACATCACCAAGCGTAGGATGTCCGGCCAGTGATCATGGATGGCCTTCCTATTAATCGGGCCAGCCACCCAGGGCGCCAGTTCCGGTGGTACGATCATGCCGGGTATCGTGTAGAGGCGTTTCTTCTTGAGATCGCGGATACGCGGTACGTAGCGAAAGCCGAGCAGGCGACACACGGCGAAAAGATGATCGGAGAATCCGCCGGTGTCGGTGTAGTGCTCGTCGATGACGAGACCGCTTTCGTGGTAGAGCAACCCGTCCAAGACGTGCGGCGCTTCATGGGCAGTCGCCGCGATGACGTTCGTGTGATAAGGGCCGAACTGATCCGAAAGGTGGGTGTAGAACTTGACGCCGGGATCTTGGCCGTAGTGCAAATTGGCGTGACTGTGCACCTCACCGCGCCCGCCGGCGCGGAAGAACTGCGCATCGGATGACGACGTGGTACCGGCTCCCCAATGAGCGGACAGGGGCTGACGGTGCTGCGCATCGATTAATTCGGCGAGCGCCCGGGTATAGCATTCATCTCGAATATGCCAGTCTGCCGTCCAAGTGAGCTGCCGCCAGCTCATCGCACGACAGGCCTCGGCCATGCGCACCAGGCCCAGATTAATGCCGTCGGCGAGCACCGCCGTCAACAACGCATGCCGATGCTTCGGGGGCGCCAACGTGCGCAAGTGTACAAAGTGATCCGCAAAATGGGTCCAGCCGTCTACTTCCGAGAGCAGCTCCGTGATCTTGACATGGGGCATCAACGTGTAGGCCTGTGCGGAGAACTCAATCGCAGACGCCGGTGTATTCTTTTTCAGAGGTGAAATGCGCAGTTTGCCCTCCGTCAGCGAGACCTCCGGTAAGGCCTGATTTCGGGCCTTGGTCGCCACGTCGTCCATCTTGGCTTGCAGGCATTGCCGACGCTCGGCCATATAGGAGGACCCATCGGCGTCGACATCAAGGGGCAGCGACTCCTGCTGCATCTGCACAAATACATCCTTCGGGATCAGAAAGCTCTCGAAGTCCCGGTACTGTCGGCTGCCACGGACCCATACGTCGCCGGCGCGCAGCCGATCGCGCAATTCCGAAAGGGTGCAGAGCTCATAGAAATGTCGATCGATCAAGCCTTCCGGTCGAAACACATGCGGATGCCAGCGGGGTTTTACAAAGCTCGTGGGCGCAACTTCGGGCATCGTGCGCTTGCCGCTGGCATTGAGTTCGCGCAGCAGATCAAGGCCCTGCAGGAGATCCGTGGCCGCCGGTGCGGCATGAAACTCAAATTCTGTCAGTAACAGGGGTGCGAACTTGCGCACGCTCGCGTACCGGTCATCCAAGAGCGCCAAGCTATCAAACGCCTCGGGCTGTGCGAGCTGATGGGCTTCCGCCACCGTCGATTCGAATCGGTCCCACGGCAGGACGTTCTCAATCGCGGCAAAGGCGTCGCCGCGGGTCGCCCGGGCCGCGATCAGCGCTGTGCCGATCCGCGCATAGAGCCGTAGTTTCTCGTTGATCGCCTTGCCGCTGCGGTGAAATTCATCGGCGTGCGTGCGCGCGGTCTTCTTGAACAAGCTCGCGATCAGATGCTCGAACATATTGAGGGCTTCATCCGTTAGCGTCGCGGTCAATTCCAGTACCAGGGCGGTCAGGGTGGCGTAACGGCGGAGCGGTTCGAGTTCAGCCAAGTGCTGTACGGTGCTTCGGCCGCCCTCATGCGCGAGTTTGAGCCAGTGATTTTGATGGATGCGGGTGGCGCGCTCGGGTTCGATGCCCAACGCGCGCACTTGGCGCAGTCGCTCGATGAGCTTGGGAAAATTGCCGACCGTGGCGGCATAGGCCGTTTGTCGTAACCACGCCAGCGTGCTTTGGCCACCGCCGGCCCGGACGGTGAGCAGTCGATCGAGGGCCGTGAACTGCGTGTCCGTCAGCCCAGCGGTGAGCGTCCGCCACAGCTGGCGCTGCGCCCGGGCCCGGACCTCGCCACAGAGGCGTTCGAGGGTCGGTAGGGGCGGAACCATGATGCGTTGCGTCCGCAGCGTATCCAACGCCAGCGCCACAAGCGCGGTGCCCTTCTCGGTGGCCAGTGCCGTTGACAAGAGCGAAGCCGCCAGTTCGCGATACCGAGCGCGCGTGAACGGCCGGTAACCGAGCGTGGTCTGGAGTTCCGCAAGATGCGCCCGCCGCGTCTGGTCGCGTTCGGCGTAGTCGGCGAAACACGCCGGATCGAGCGCCAATTGTTCGGCCACGAAGGCCAGCATCGCGACCGGTGGCGCTTCGCCTTGTCGCAGGGTCCGCCCCGGAAATCGCAGATAACAGAGCAGGATGGCGAACCCGAGTCGATTGGCATCGCCACGCCGCCGATCGATCAGCGCTAAGTCCTCGCTATCCAGGGTATAATAACGGATGATCTCGCGCTCGTCCGTCACCGGCGCCATGAAGGATGGCCGCCTTGGCTGAGTTCGAGCGCGATTTGCTGCGCGAACGCGTGCGCTCCGGTATCGCCGCCGCCAAGGCGCGGGGTGTCGTCTTCGGGCGTCGGCCTGGCCAGCGCATCAAGGCAGATCAGTATACGTCGCGTGTTCTGAAACTGGTCG
>Ga0209607_1001353_pt1 | contig 20599 bp, 15 predicted proteins | sample AD_UKC117_MetaG_FD_184413 | JGI IMG/M metagenome (GOLD analysis project Ga0209607, IMG submission 184413) | Active sludge microbial communities of municipal wastewater-treating anaerobic digesters from Hong Kong - AD_UKC117_MetaG (SPAdes)... | ecosystem: Engineered > Bioreactor > Anaerobic >... | reverse complement strand
ACAAATCCAAATTCCGTGAGCAAACCACGCACTTGATTGCACAGCGCCGTCCAACTTTTGACCAACCCTGACCGCGCTCGGTGAATCGATAATACCGCTTGCTGTTCGGCCGATTTGATGGGCACTACCGGCATCTCCGGTTGCCGGGCCGCCGTGGCGATCGCCGCCGCATCCGCCGCATCGTTTTTGTTCGTCCTCACGAACGGTTTGACATACTGCGGTGAAATCAGGCGCGGCGTATGGCCCAAACTCGTCAGTTTCCGTCCCCAATAGTGCGAACCGCTACACGCCTCCATGGCGACGATGCAAGGCGCCAATTGCGCGAAAAATTCTAGCATTTGCCCCCGGCTTAGGCGTTTCTTGAGAATCGCCTTTCCTTCGGTATTCACACCATGAACTTGGAATACCGATTTCGCTAAATCAAGACCGATCAAAGTCACTTTGCTCATGGACGCCTCGCTTCTGCCAATGGTTGGGGTTTGGCTACCTTGACTCTATCCTGCCTCCGTAGCTCGCCCGCGTCCATGTCATTAGAACCGTCCACCAAAGGGCGGGGGTCGACTTGATCGGTACCTGAAAGTCAGACTTCAACCGACGCAGTAAATCTCTATACGGCGTACTAATACCCGTTGGGTAGGGCTGGGCCTGGCTACTCTCTGCACTCGAAAGACTGAATCCATTCTTTGTTCCAGAAAGCCCTTTGATCGAAACAGTGGGCAATCAAATAACTTCGAATCTGTAAGTTATCTGTAAGATCATCCGTTGTTAAGTTAAATGACCCCCGGCGAAGCTCGGGGCTTATTAGGGGCTCTGTTGCATTAATTCCCAACAACACTATTTATGGTGGCTATCACTCAATTAAGACCACTATAGACTGTAGAGCCTTAATGGATTTAGGAATTGGGGTATCCGTTGTTAGGGATGCTGAGTGAGCCAGAGCGTCTACTGCGTTCTAGACAAATGAGCGACTGCTGATATGTCGTCAAATTGCAGCTTCGCTCCCGCTAGGCCATTTTGAGGGGTTGAGCAAATTTAGCCATGTCAGGTTTACTCGTTCTGTGGGTCCCGAAATCCGGGCTATTGATTAGTTGTCGACTGTATCTAATTAAAAACAAATCACGCATAAATTAGGATAATTGTGTATCCACAATTAAATGAAATTTTTATATTTTTCGCTCATATCGGCAAATGGATGAAGTCCCAAGGAGGATGAGACGAACCACGTAGAATTTGCGGTACCCTTCCAGAATCCAGTAGAGAGGAGCATCGGTGCCATGATCCGTTTTCCGCTGACCGATTTGCTGGATCAGCAAGAATGTTACAATTTTTTGCTGGAGATTCTCCATCCGCAAAGTTTGTGCTGCCCATACGGGCATTTCCTGTCGGCAGGGCAGTGTCCCCCTATGTGCGACCGTGCGCCGATCCTGGATTATCGTTGCCGGGAATGCGGTACCGTGTTTAATGCCTTTACGGGTACCGTCTGGGCCAGCACCCACTACTCCTGTGCGAAAATCATTCTGATTTTGCGAGGATTGACCCAAGGGATTCCCACTTTGCAACTCGCTGACGAATTAGACTGTGATTATGGAACGCTACTGAACTATCGCCATCCGATCCAGGCGGCAGCGCTACGATGCCTAGACCGATCACCCTTGGTTGATACCGCCACCGAAGGCGATGAGATGTTCCAGAATGCGGGTGAGAAAGGGGACCCCCATCGAGATCCCACCGATCCGCCCCGGACGCGCGCCAACAAACAGCGTGGGCGTGGCACGATGGCCAACGACCGTCCACCCATTCAGGGCGTCGTCGGGCGGGAAACCGGTGAAATCCGTTTGACGGTTTGTGAGGATACCCGGCAAGTCACCATCCAGTCTGAAGTGGCGTCCAAGACCGAGGAAGGTGCAACGTTTTATAGTGACGAATCCTCCGCTTACTACCCGGTCCAAGCTTCAGGGCGGCCTCACAGCACGGTTTGCCATTCACAGCAGGAGTACGCCCGCGATGAGGATGGCGATGGTGTTCGTGAAGTGCATTGCAACACAATGGAGGGCATTTGGACCGGGTTGCGGAATTTTCTACGGCCCTTTCGAGGGGTCCACAAAGGATATCTGGCGCAGTACGTTGCCATGTTTGAATGGGCACATAATCTCAAACGAGTCACCCGCGGGTTCCTGCAAGGCTTGATATCGCCTCCCTTCATCCAATTACCGACATGAGCGATGTTTTTAATAGAATTTAAAAAAATACTGTCACTCTATTGTTTTGTGCATATAATTTTTTATGCTTTTTTGGATACTAATAGCCATGTTGACAAGCGAATCCCGTCGCTATCGAGCGTGGAGAGTCCATCGGGTTCTTCAAGGATTCTTAATGAGATCCGCCAAGCGAAAAATTTTTTTAATCAGCTAGATGAAGAAAGGGATGGAAAATGGCGAAGGAACGTGCTGCCGTGCTAAAGCCGGAGTTGAATGGCAATCCGGGTGATTCCTCTGCCCGATAGACATATCGAGGAGCGGTTGGCTGTCCTGACTCCACAAGAACCCTCGAAAAATCTTTTCTAAAAAATCAAAAAGATAAATCTAGTACGATAGAATTCATAGGTTAAATGGTAACGGCACTGTATCAGTATCATGCGCATACTCTGTCGAAAGTTCTATTACCAACGGCTTCTTGGCCGTTTAACCGGAAAAATCGTACATCGCGGTCCAGGTTAAAATTCTACGATGGTTCATACATGCCGCCAAGGAGCATGAGTATGAGATCTCTCAAGGTGTTCGCCGCTCTATTTTTGGGCTGTGTACTTGCGACTACAGGGCATACCGAAGAAGTCCGGGATTACTATTAAGTCTTCTAAACTTATCGGGATGGCCCTCGGTGTAATCGGTGTAGTAACCGGAATTTTCAACAGGTTCCACACCGGGGCTATCTCCCCATCTTTATCCAGAACTGACGTTAACTACCAACGTATTCCATGAGTGAGATATAGATTGACCTGAAATCTGGAAAATGTGTTTTTTCAGATCGACGGATGGTCAGACCTTATAGGATTGCTATAGAACCTTGAATAGTCACCGATGAATAAAAGTTTCCTGACATGACCATCACACAAAAACATCGAATCTTTGGGGTCAATACCTGTTTAGGTGAGGATGTTCTGGTGTTTTATCGCATGGAGGCCAGCGAGCAAATGGGCCGTCTCTTCACGTATGAGTTGGAACTGCTCAGTGAACGAACCGACATCACATCCGTGAAATTATTGGGCACGAATATGACGGTTCGTATGCAATTGCCGGAAGCACGTGGTGCGGGGACCCGTTATTTCAACGGCTTCGTGACCCGTTTCAGCTACCTAGGCATGCGCGGCATGCGCTACGGCGTCTACAGCGTGACGCTCAGCCCATGGTTCTGGTTCCTGACCCGCACCGCCGATTGCCGAATTTTCCAAAACAGGAAGGTTCCCGACATCATCAAAGAACTGTTCCGGGAGCACGGTACGGACGATTTCCGGGATGCGCTCAGCGGCCAGTATCGGGAATGGGAATACTGCGTCCAGTATCGGGAAACCGATTTTGATTTCATCAACCGACTGATGGAACAAGAGGGAATTTATTACTATTTCATGCATGAAAACGGTCGGCATATCCTGGTCATGGCTGATAACTACAGTTCCCACAGCAAGTATCCAGAATATGCCGAAGTTCCCTATTATCCCCCTGACATCATGCAATACCGGGAACGTGACCACCTTTATGAGTGGGTCATTGAAAACCAGGTGCAGGCTGGAGCGTATGCGCTGAATGATTTCGACTTCAAGTTGCCGCGCAAGAATTTATACGCGATTTCCTCGATGCCTAAACCTCATCCCCAATCCAATTTTGAAGTCTATGATTATCCAGGAAAGTATTTTGATCATGAAGACGGCAATACTTATTCTCGGGTTCGCCTGGAAGAATTACATGCGCAACATGAAATTTATCAGGGGCAAGGCGTTGCCCGTGGACTGGCCACCGGTTATTTATTTGCCCTGACCAACTCCGGCCGTCAGGATATGAACCATGAATATCTGATTATCTCGGCCCACTACGAACTCCAATCGGACCCTTACGAAACCACGCCAAATCCTGAGCAGGTCGGCAAACCCTACCAAGTGCGGATTACGGCGATCGATTCACGACACCCCTACCGAGCGCCGCGCATCACGCCGAAACCGATTGTCCAGGGACCTCAAACGGCCTTCGTGGTGGGCCGGTCCGGAGAGGAGATCTGGACGGATCAATGGGGTCGCGTCAAAGTGAAATTCCATTGGGATCGTTACGGCAAAGGCGATGAAAACAGTTCCTGCTGGATTCGGGTTGCTCAGGTCTGGGCGGGCAAACGCTGGGGCGGCATCAATATTCCCCGTATCGGCGAGGAAGTGATTGTCGATTTCCTGGAAGGCGATCCCGATCGTCCCCTTATCACCGGCCGGGTTTTCAACTGCGTCACTGCCCCGCCCTATGATTTGCCGCAACACGCCACCCTCTCCACGCTGAAAACTAATTCCAGCAAAGGCGGGAATGGTTTCAATGAGTTGCGCTTTGAGGATAAGAAAGGCGAGGAGCAAATTTTCATTCATGCGGAGAGGAATCAGGACATCCGGGTGAAGAATGACTGCTATGAATGGATTGGCCAGGATCGCCACCTGATCGTCAAGAAAGATCGGTTCGAGCATGTTGAGAACGACGCGCACGGCATTATCGACAGCAACCATTATGAGAAGGTGGGCGGTGATCATCATCTAAAAATTGAGGGGAAGCAGGCGATCCAGGTCGGCGGCAGTCATTCGTTTACGGTCACCGGTAGCGTGATGGAGGTGTTCAAGGCCAGTCACTCCGAACAGACCACCCAAAGTTATTATCTGAAAGCCATGGATGTGGTGATCGAGTCGATGACCGGTTTGACCCTCAAGTGCGGCGGCAGTCATGTAACGATCGACGCCTCCGGCGTCACCATCAAAGGACCGATGATCACCCTCGATAGCGGAATGACCAAAATTAATTCGGGACCCGGTTCCCCACCTTTGTCCGCCAGTGCTGCAGCGGCGGTCCCGGCAGCGGCGGCGGAAAAAGCCCTGGAAGCGGACAATGCCGATCCAGGCGAAGTTGCTGAAATCAAAGCGGAGCAGCAAAAAAAAGGGACAGGGAAATACGGCCAAGTGCGGGTCACGCCGTTTAAGCCTCCTGCCGAGGTTTCGGGACTGGGTGGTCTCACCGGGCCGGGAGGAGGGATCAATCAGCTTTGGTCAGAAACAGATAAGGAAAAGGAAAAGAAAAAGAGCTGGATTGAGATCGTTTTGGTGGATGAAGAAGACAATCCTGTTCCTGGCGAGAAATATGAAATTACCCTCCCCGATAAGACGGTTAAGAAAGGGACGTTGGATGAAAATGGGTTCGCGCGAGTGGATGGCATCGATCCAGGGATGTGTGAGATTACTTTTCCAGAACTCGACAAAGATGCTTGGAAGAGAGCATGAGATTAATGGAGTTTAACAATGCCAAAGATACATATTGTACAACGTGGCGAATATCTCTCTAAAATTGCTAAAAAATATAAAATATCCAAGTGGGAGACAATATATCATCATCCTGATAATAGTGAGTTTCGTCAAAAGCGACCTAATCCAAATGTGATTTGTTTCGGTGATCCCCTTGTCATTCCTGATATAGAGTTAAGGTACGAGTCCGGCGAAACTGAAAAACGTCACAAGTTTCGATTGCAAAGCCCCACATTACTGCTTCGCATTGTTGTTCGAGATATAGAAGGGATTGTTCTTGCTAATGAACCCTATCAACTGACCGTTGATGATAAGGAATACCATGGCAATACCGATGGACAAGGTTTTTTAGAAGAACGAATTCCCGTAGATGCAAGCAAAGGTCGTTTATATCTTGAAAAAATGAATGTAATTTTGCCGCTTGGGATCGGTCAACTAGACCCAACTGATAATCAAGATGAACCATCGAAAATTGTTACTGGTGCGCAAGCTCGACTTAATAATTTGGGCTATTACTGTGGTCAAGTTGACGACTATGAAGGACCCAAAACAAAAAATGCCATTCGTCATTTTCAGAGAGTTGTCATGGGACGAGAAGAACCTGATGGTGTGCTGGACAAGAAAACCCGCGATGCCTTGATCCGTGAACACGGTTGTTGAAAGTGAAAGATTCATTATGCACATAAAAATTGGTGATTATCGAGTTCTATTAGGAAATTCGGACGTACCATTTTGGCGTCTTGTGCCTGGTACTACTATTGATGATTTATTGAGTGATAATCAGTGTGCACCGAACGATCAAGAAACCTGGAATACGCTCACTCTGCCTGTTCCATTTGGTATTTTTGATATCGTAATTCGGATGTCAGAACCGGTCCTTGAGCAAGAACTAACTGATGCCTTATCCATTGATCTACTAACCCACACGCTATCTGGCCAACCCGACATCGGGCCGATGGTAATGTGGGATGAAGGTATAGAATCAACTGAAACCCGTGTGGCCAATATTTCATTCGCAATTCGGATTCCAAGTGGTCAGAATTTTTTTGAAGGTATACTTGAGTTGGTTACCCAAAATGCTGACTCCCGGGTCAATAAAACTGTTCGTTTACCGATACGCGTTGGCGAATACAAACGAGCAGCCGACATGTTTGTGTTCTTTATTGCTAACCCGCGGGTGAGGCCACCTAATCAGCGTTATTGTTGGATCAAGTCACAAGTCTTCGAATGGGCTTTTTTTTCTGGTCCTTTACCGCAGCAGCCGGGTCGCGGTTTTAATGTTGACGTCAAAATTCTACGGGACAACTTTCGGCAGGGTTTCAATAAGCGAAATCGTCGTGTTTCCTTGCTAACCGACGCACAGGGTTTCGCTTGTTATCGGCACACAAATGGAGATCGCCCGGTTGTTGCACTGCCCATCCAGTGGCCAATCATTCTCACTGCAACACAAGCCGGTTATGTTCGACGTGCTCACCTCATCAGGCTTGAGCACGGCGACATCGATCATAACCAGAATCCCCACCAACTATCCGCAATAGAAGCGATTAGCATTTCCAGCGCTAGCACATTTCTGCGCACCAAGACCGTATTAACCGATCCAGGCCACGGTGTGGTTTACGGATTAGCTGGAGCACGTCGGTCACAAGAATGGTTCGTCGCACACAAAATCGCAACACAGATTGGCGAGATTCTGCGCAACCGTTTTCATTTACCACCAAACAATTTCTTCATGACTCGAACGGCTGGTTTTGGGCTGATCGATCCAGATGAAATGGATCTTAATGATGCGCCGGAACGAGGAGCAAGGCGCTTTGCCTTCGATTTGACAAATAGCCCGCGCCGGTTACGAATTCGTCAAGGCGCTCTTGGTTTAGTTGATCTCTCTAATCTCGTCCTAACCGGCGACGACGATACACCAGCAAATATCACTGCTGTGGATCGTAACCGTTTGATCACTAATAACAACACAACCATTGCTACGATCATTCAACGTATCGATAATACCCTACGACCTGGCAGACAGCGCGTACAACCGAACTCGGTCCGTTGGCACGCAGACACCAATGACTATGTTTACCGTATCGAAGAAGAACCTCCTCGCCCTCTGCCACACGCACCACCCCCAAGACCACCAAGAATCATCGAAGACACCCGCCATTTTCCAATCCAGACCACCGACTGGTTCGATCTAGATGATGCAATGTTAGGAAATCTGGCGCATAGATCTGCTCGATGGTCTATCGAGCATGAGATAGGCGGTAATGACATACATGCCGATGGGGCGTCTGGGCGAGCATCATTCCCGGATGCAGCACGAGCAGCTATGCGATCCAAAAACGCGGAAGACTATATGCGCCAGAAGATTATTGAAGAACTGCGTTTAGAGCAACCTTACTTAGCTGGCGCAACGACCCAACCCAACTACATCAATAAGGAGACAATGGGTTGGCATCCTATCGTGCGCCGTAACTATATTAACCGAAAGAAATGCGACATCGCGATTTCGACTCACGAAAATGCTATGGGTCCGAACGCGCTCAATATCCCCGGAATGGCGATGCTTGTAGGTCGGAACCCACCGGATGACCAAGTGCGCACGGCTAAACTCTTCATGAAATACGTTGACCCTTTTGATCAAGGTCTTAGATCTGGAGGTGTTGCTACTAACGGAGCTGCTCAACTCACTCAAAATAACAGGCGCCGAGCGACCCATGCTTACTTCGAATTGGAATTCATGACTAGTACTATCCTCAACAATCCTGGTGTTCGGGCAGCCGATGGTAGTCGATATCAATACCAGGCTATGGTTGAGGATGCTTTCATCAACACGGTTGCTGAGCAAATTGTTGCGGGAATCGTTGAGTTTCTTGTTGATCCACAGAGTGATATCGACGGGGTCACCTACCACAATGGCTTTCCAAAGTGGTAGCAGAGTACTTGGTTGTGAAAAGTCATATTTTTTTATTACTTGGATATATTGCCGTTGTCGCTGGCGCCGATATCATTCCATCGGGAGTTGTGATAGCTATAGACACTGGGGAGGTTAATAGGTTGATGCTTGATAACCCAACTAATGAGAAAATATCAGATGAAGCCAAGGGTGAGGGGTTCGCTGAACTTAAGGGGCAACCTGTCCACCTACCCAGTGGTGCGCCAAACTACCTGGTTGCCATCGTCCATGGCCTTTCAATCGATGATGGTCGTCTTGTTGTGACTCATCTGCCAACTGGCGCTGTGACACTCCTGCCAGAAGTCGACGGTATCCCCTACGATCCCGTCTGGGCTCCAAATGGGCTTGGCATTCTGTTCCGCGTCGGTGATCAATTATTCTTCTTCAATGGTCGGCAAAAGCGATTAGATCGATTGGCGGATGACCTCTCGTTCTCGTTTGGTGCCAGAGGCAAATCTTATGCTTTCAGCTCCGATGGACGGTGGGTTGCATTCGCTCGACACAACGCTATCCAGATTTTTTCTATCGACGAATTCGGTACATTTTCCAGGCGAAATCAAGTTAGCCTTCCTGATGGCGCCCACTTTTCCCAATTGCTGTGGGCTGTTGACAATCACCACCTTGTCATTTTAGTGAATTCCAGTGATGGTCTACAGAATCAACTAGTCTGGCTTGATCTGCCTGCACAAAAGGCCTGGACTCAAGAGGCGGACAAGGTTATTGGATTACTTGGCTGGGATTCGCCCACTGGAGGACTGGTTGTTATCTATAGTGATCCCGAACGGATAGGTGACGAAGCTGCCATATTTCAGTCCTCTGGAGAAATCCAAAAGCTGCGTATCGCCGAGGAGGATGAGGCAGGCGAGCTTGTTGTCGCCTACCGATCAATGCAGCACGAGGTAGTTGCCATTCTTTGTACTGAAGACCTTGGCGATCCGATGCAATTGGGGGTGCTGCCGCCAGGTGCGGCGCCAGCACGACCATGGTTGCAGAACTTTACACGACTTGCTGAACTATCACTATCGGCAAACGGTAACTGGGCAACGTTTGTCGATCAGAGTCCATTAGAGTCTACCGGTGAGTCGTGCGGTCATATCTATATCGTTCCTTTCGGCAGTGAAGATGCGATACGTGTTCTTGAAGCTATTCCTAATAGCTATTGTTTTTCAACACCAGTATTTCGTCCGTAATATAAACATTGTCAGAGCCTAAAACAGGAATTATATCATAAAAAAATAATTGAACTCATATTATTTATGGCTGATCAGCAACCTCTATAAATGTATAGTTCGTGATTTTTTAATATAAATTATCATCAATTAACTATTAATTTTAGCTAATATTAGAGGTATATGGAATGAAAAAGGGCTTAAAATTAGCGGATGGCTCTGTATTTCTAAGAACACCAAGAAAAAACAGAGGAAAGTCAATATCCCAATTACAATCAATCGGTTTCAATTCTCCGAATTCTGAGCGATTTAACCGAGAAAGCGATCTCGCTACTCATTTAGCTAAACGTATTAGCGCAACTATTGACAAAAGGCAAACTCTTGTTTCTTTACTTTATGCAGAAAATAGAAAAAGTGAATTGATACAAGTTGGTGGGGCATTAGTACAGGATCGCAGCGGAAAATCATCAAGCAATAAATCATTATTCACAGGCACTCAAGCGGGACATGTTGCTATTGGCACTTATTCTATTGGAGGTAAAATTATTAGCCAGCAAGGATTAAGATTATTACAACAAAAATCGGCTTACGAACCTACCAGGATTGTTTATCCCGATTTTTCTAGTTTGATAAGTTTAAGTTTGATACTGGATGCAAAGACAGAATTAGTGCCTGCTTATATTAATCAGGCCAGTGGAAAAATTGAATCGAAAACCATTCCTTATATGAAAGGATTGCTTCCTATTTATATACCCGATAATCCAGGACAACTCGAAAGACAACTGATTGCTGAATCTTATCGCATCCTTGATTTTTTTATCAATAAAAAAATAACTTTCGTGGCGCCTATCGAGAAACGACTTAAAGCTCTAGAAAGCGGGAAAGCCAATGAGCAGATACAAGATCCCAATGATCGGGAAAATTTGATATTCGATGGCAAAGAAAGCATTTTTCTGGAAGCTGTACGGGCGTTGATTAAAGATTCATCGAGTGATTTTTATAAAGAATTAAATTTTACTGAAATAAATATCCCTATTCAAGCGGCTGATCTTGCTGAACAAGCTGAGGGCGCTAAAGAAGAAATTGCTCAAACGCCCTCAACGCCTTCATCAGACGGCGCTTGATTTCCAAAGATAAGAACACAATCAACGGTGCACTATGATGGCAACGGATGAACAATCCCCACGACCCAACCCGGTTGGCACAGGCAACTACGTTGTCAACCAGGGTGATTGCATCGAAAGTATCGCCTATGGCAAAGGGTTTTTCTGGGAAACGCTCTGGAACGACAGCAACAACGCCGAATTGAAAAAGGCCCGCAAAGATCCTTTTGTGCTTCTGCCCGGCGACCAACTGCATATTCCCGAACTACGCAAGCGGTTCGAAGACGGCCCGACTGAGCAACGCCACCGCTTCCGGCGTAAAGGGATGCCCGCCAAGTTTAAGATCGTCTTGCTGGAGGAAGATCAACCACGAGCCAACATACCCTATATCCTGGATATCGATGGCGATATCACCAAAGGGACGACGGACGGCGAAGGCAAGATCGAGCGTTCCATCCCGCCCAATGCGCGATACGGCAAACTGACCGTTGGTGAAGGCGCTGAACAGCAGGAATATGTTCTCAACCTGGGCTGGACCGATCCAATCGACGAAGTGACTGGACTACAGTCCCGGCTAGCCAACCTCGGTTTCTACGACGGCCCGGTCAATGGCGAACTCAGCCCAGCGACCTATTCCGCGCTTCGGCTATTCCAGGAAAAAAATGATCTGGAACCAACCGGTGAAGCCGATGAAGCGACCCGTGAAAAGCTAAAAGAAGCTCATGGTTCCTAAGCGATTGCCTATCCAGAATACCTTGCATGTGAACTACTGAAGACGAAGACGATGGCTGAACTCTACAACCTGATTTGGGCACCCACACCAAAGCCAGATCCCCCGATCCGTCGCGTCAGTCGGGAAAACGACAATGTGGTGAACACCCAAAGAGGCGTCCCGGCGATCATTATCTACCCGGCGCTGACCACCCCAGCGGTGCTGGTCGGCGACCAGAAGCTGGAGCTGTTGCTTCTAGTTTCCGATGATTTCAAAGGAAAACTCAAGGAAGAAGACGTCAACCGTCAGCTTAAGGTCAGCCCAGGTTTGGATGCCATGAAACCTTATACCTCACAACCGCTGTTTGGTCAGTTGGCCAAAGGCGATTTGGAAATCAAGAAGATCTCACTGAACGGAAACCCCATCAAGACCAAAGATGACGACCCAGCATTTTCCGGCCTGCTGGATAAGCGAGCCTTAAAGTTGTTCAGAGAAAGAAAGTTCAACCAACTCTACCGAGTGATTCTCAAGAATCCCTGCCGCAATCATGGTGGCGGCAAATCGCTCAACAAACGAGAGCATGGTCGGGTACAACCGAAGGAACTGCATGACAAACTAGTCCGTGTCGTGCTGGAAAAACATAATGGTAGAGGATTACCGGAACATGGCAAATACTGTTACGAAATAGGCTCCAATGATATCGATTTTCGCAAGCATCCAAACCTGTCCGACCCTCTGCAGTCTTATCACCCCGTGTTTCAATTTGAAAAATTAGGTTTTGCCAAACTCGGTCACCTCTCTGACATTCATATCAATGCTCGGCAAAATGTTTTGCGCCAATCTAAAGCCCGAGTGATCGAGTATGCCGATATAGATGGCAAAGAGCGTGGCCAGAGCATATCGCCAGAAATTGGCCCAATGATCAATTGCTGCTCAGAGAACTTCAAGAAACTCCTTAACAGCATGAGTGACAGGGATATATTGCTACTGGGTGGTGATTTTATAGACCATATCCGCAACGCCTACCTGCAACCGTATGCGTATGACCAGAATCTGAGTATTGCACAAATCTGGTCGCGAGTAGCTCTTGACGATAATTATAAAAATAGTTATCAACCCTTTGTTGACTTCATCGCTTTCTATACTTTGATACTCAGTTTTTGCCGCACTCATAAGGTTCCAATGTTTGCCATCAGTGGTAATCATGATGCTTATTTTGAACCTTATGGTATTTCACCTCGGTTATTGGGTACACGAGCTAACGAAGGTATTCCTGCCGATCATAACTTAACCTTATACGAGGCTATCTTAATTTTTGGCGAAACCTTTCATGAATTGAAAACCAAGCTGTTGGCAACAGATCCCTCGCCGATAGTAGAAGATAAGTTTGAATGGTTTTATACTTTGTTGACTCCTTGGGCAGATTTTTCTGTAAAACTACCAAAACAGCATTTGGTTAGCCTAGGCTGGGGTGATGACGAAGATATTCTTGATGTGAAATTGAATCCTGGCCACCTACCTCGTTCTGAAGAAAGCATCTCTACAAAACAATTACAACTGCTGGAAGATACGCTTAATATTGCCAAAAAAGTTGTACTTCTCACTCATTTTACTTTTGCTAGTTATAAAGACAACATTTCTCTAAAATCACATGTTGATGGCCTTATTTCATATGATAAATATTCAGATTATGATCAAGGGACATTTGAGAAAAATAGGGAAGCTTTATATAAAGAGCACGTATATGAAGGCAACAAGATTCAAGTTGTATTGACTGGTCACTCGCATCGACGGGGTTTGTATATTCTTTCATATATGAAATACATTGATAAAGAATTCGACATTGATCAAGCATCCGACATTGATCAAGAATCCGCTCTATTCCACTACTATGACTTTTCTGATCTATCGAAAATTAAGGAACAGGAAAATAACTATGAACCACTAATCATTGTGTCCGATTCTGCCGGCCCACTTCCGCGCAGGAATGTACATGGAGAGTTTGATGGATGGGGCAGTGACCCTGCTTCTGGTACCCAGATTGATTTCGATGACAATGGTCAGGTTACCAATCTCAAGGAGATAAAAGCCAGTAATAAACCTCGAATTGCTGTAGCAATGGACTATTGGGATATCATTGAGAAAAAAAATGTTATCACCAAATTTGAAAGCGATGGCTTTTTCATCCGTGATGAAAAACGGAATAAAGTTCGCTATGCATTTTCAATTTTATTACATCAACACATCCTTGATTTTGGTATAACGTTAAAAAGTTTATTCTTCTACTGCCGGTTTGCTCCCAACGATTGGTTATGGACGCCGCTTACCTACGACCAATCACTAAATCGCTGGATTTTACCTAAGGAAGATAATTATTTGATCCCTCATTTCTCTCGCTGTCAAGAGCGCAGCTTATTTTTGTCGATCAATTTTATCAACCACCAAAAAACCAAAAATAAAAATATGCTCAGTGAACAATATGACTTTAACAGTGCTTGGAATTTTGAGTGTCAGATCGAGCCTGAGACTTTCGGTGGTGCTTGGCCAAGTGTACCAGATACAGGTAAGAAATATTTCGTCAAACGTGACAAGACCCGCGCTAGTGAGCCTGATTTCAATTGGCGCCGGGAAATGAAAAAATATCAATAGCTCTTATCGGTAAATACTAATGGCCTATCATGAGCTTGACGATGAAGTTAAAGGTCAATTACAAGATATTCAGTCGTTCAACCTAAGTATCGCCGATAGTGGCTGGCATATCCGTGAGCGTCTGCTTGATAGCCTGGATTTGAGTAACATTGTGCTGCACCAATCATCCTTAATCGATTGCGATTTTACTCATGTTAAACTGAAGCAAAGTATAGTCAGTGCAACACGTTTTGAATCGATCTCATTTACCGATGTCGATTGGTCATACAGCCAATTTAATGAAATAGAATTTATCAATTGCAATTTTACTTTTTGCACTCAAACAGGAACAAAATTTTTCAATTGTCGCTTTTTAAATTGTCAATATAAGGATATGAAATCAACCTCTACAAACTTCGAAAACTGTGAGTTTGAGAAATTCAATAGTCAAAATACGACATTCAAGGATTGCATATTTATTCAAAGCCAATTTTTGGCTAGCCAGTGCCATAATACCAGTTTCTACGGTGCTACCATTGACCGACTGACCTTCAATCGCTGTGAATCCAACAAGCTGATATTTTCGAATCTCAAAGGTCAGCAGTTGAAATTCGAAGAGGGTCACTGCAGCGACTCAGGTTTCAGCCGGAGTGAATTGATCGGTCTGGGCTTTTTTAACTGTCGAATTCAAGGTGTCACCCTAAATGGTTTTACAATCACCTATCTTCGGTTGCAAGAATGCCCGGAAATTTCCAATTTTCATCTCATGAAATCGGAGTGTACTCGACCCTTAATAAAGAATTGTGGAATCGTTTCGGAATTCTCGTTTTATCAAAGCAAAGTCAATGATCTGAACTTTATTGATTCCACACTTGCTTATTTTGAACTTGCTGAATCCGTACTGCGCGGTAACAGCTCCATCAGCGATTGTAAATGTCATGGCGCCAGTTTTACTGATAGTGAAATCGACGGGTTGGCTATAATCCACTGTCAGTTTACTGATTATCTCGTTTTAAACCGATCGCATTTCAATGACTTGCAACTACGACAGGTTACCTATGCAAGTAATCTGGAAGTCGATGCCGAAGAGGTTGTTTATGAAAACTCAAGCCGTTTTGGTCGTGACTGATCGACTAACGGTTTCTAATCTATTTTCCATAATTTTGAATTTTAATCCCGATACAGGATAGTCGGCTGATTTTACTGTCTCAGGAACTCAGTAATATCTGAGATTTATGACTTAAGTTGATATGTATGAGTATATATGAGGTAGGTCGTTACGAAATTGCTAAAACAAATGATTAGTCTGCTTGCTGGTGTTACTCAAATTTATTGTATCGGATGTACACCAGCATGGCTTAAATACGATCAGATGGCTGAAGACTTCAAGTTTGATCGCGCTGTTATTACTACAGCCCATTTTAATATCGTTGTCTATAAAAACAGGATATCTGATCTTAGTAAAAGACTTCATGTGTATCTGGATGGAGATGGCTCTCCATGGAAACGGGGTGGTTCATTGGTCAATGAAGATCCAACACCTCGCCAATATTTGGTTCTCCATCTGATGTCCTTGGATTCTACACCTGCCGTTTTGATTGGAAGGCCTTGTTACCATGGTTTTAACCAAGATGTTTACTGTGATCCACTGCTATGGACCCATGCAAGGTATTCAGAACAAGTTGTGTCGGTGATGAGCGATGCGCTGGAGATTCTATTGGAAGGAAACGATGTCTCGGAAGTAGTCTTGATCGGTTATAGCGGTGGAGGGACATTAGCTCAATTATTAGCAGAAAGAATCCCTCAAACCCGCATGGTAGTTACCTTGGCGGGGAATCTTGATCTAGTGGCATGGACGCGGCTGCATGGATATAGTCCGCTCGTGGATTCCATCAATCCAGCAAAAAGGCCGCCACTAGCCGCTCATATCCCACAAATACATTATGTGGGCCGTTTTGATAACAATATCTTGCCCAGTCTCACGGAATCCTATGTTTCACAAAAGAACCGTGGAAAAATGATCATCCTTGAACACACTGATCACGCCAACGGTTGGATCGAGCAGTGGCCAACTCTTCTAATTGATCTCCACGAAAAACTCGAAAGCAATAACAAGCGTTCGTCAATAGCCACCCACATCAACACGAGCCGCGCCAATGACTGACACTTCCGGTTTTGTTTTTACCTGTTTGACCCTGACGGTCCCTGCCCCTACCACATGAATACTGGCTTTTTCCGCAATGGCATTCACATCCACGTTGCCGGCTCCGGTGGTTGCAATGTCCAGAAGACGAATTTCACCGTCATCCACTTTTAGCTTTCCCGAACCCGACATATCAATACGCAGGTCTCCCACTACCTTTGCTATATTGATAGATACAGCCCCTGCCAAACGAGCGGAGACACTCCCAACCGAACCCGCTTCTATTTTCCCGCTGCCACCCGCATCCAAAATGAGCGTGCCCAAGGTATCTCCGATCTGCGCATTCGCTATGTTGCCTTGTAACCGAACACTGATACCTTTAGGTACTATTACACGCACTTCCGCAGGGGACTGGTTGTTATAAGTAGTATTTGTCTCAACGCTGCCGATAGATACTATGCTAGTGGCATTGTCGCCAATGGCAATATTGGTGATGCCTCCATGAATACTCTGGGAGCTTTTCGCACCGCTCTGATTATTTGTTGTCTCGATAGACAATACATCACCTGTTTGCTGAAAAGACAGGCTGTTTTTATCGGTCACGCTATCGATGATAACATCAGAATTGTGATGAACATCGACAGTGATCTGTTTAAATTGTCCCGCAAATATGATTTGCCTGACCTTAGTGTAACGGTATGCATCCGACCCATGACTGATCATGCTAAAGGTCAATCCTATGAATAATAAAAAAATATTCCGCCACGAAAAATACATATTAACGCACTCTTGAACGACCATGGATTTGGCACACCGCAGTTCCAACAGGCATAACGGTCAGCTGTGATTTACTATCTATGCCTGTAAAAGTTAGCCATTCGCGCACGGGCATGCGCGTTGATTGTGCCGACCATTCAAAGTTGGTCTCCGAAATAATTTCCTTGCCCTCTTGCCAACAACGCACACTGTAAACCCAGTTGTTTCCTCCGCCTATGGTAACAGGGACAGAGGAAGATTCAGAAGATGATACGACCGCTGCTTGGCTAGCATTCATTACAACGCTGGCAAAGTACAGCATGGCAATAAACAGCATCACAGAAGTAGAACTATGTCCGCTTAATTTGAATAAGATCATTTTTGGTCATTTGCAAACATTGATGACATCACCTTTAACAACCGTCACGACTTCCTTAGGTGCTGTCTCGCCTGGCTGGAGATTCACGGAACCCACTTTGACCGTACAGTCCTTACCCTTGTTAATCAGAGCAGGATCCACTAAATCAGCACCCATGCTGCCCTGTGATGCAATGATTTTGTTGATGGTGGCCGCTGAATCTGGAGGAACATATTTCCTCTCGTTAAGTTGTTGAGCGTAGGCAACAACACTATTGAGAGAAAATAACAATAATATCAGAAAATTATTGAGTTTAGCAGTCATCAATTTCTCCAAAATTGATTAGCAGTTGGCTGATTCTTCAGTCTTCAATTTGTCCAGCATTCACAAACTACCTACATTGACAATCACAACCCGCCTATTTTCCGGGGCTCTGGGGTCAGCCGGATTGGCAGGTTCGTTCATTCCCTTACCTATCGTTTCCAATCGGCCAGATTGGATACGATAATTTTGGCGCAAATACTGCGCTACCGATTGGGCGCGACGCTGAGAAAGTCTGAGGTTATACGTTTCCGAGCCGATGGAATCCGTATGCCCCTCAATTCTAAACTTATAGTGGGCTAATTCTGCTGCATTGAGTGCTGAAGCCACCACATTTAATTTGGCTTGTGAGTCTGGTGTTAAATCAGCAGAGTCAAAGTTAAAGTGTACTTGCATAGACACAGCCTTGGGTTTCTCTTGCGGCAACCCCTGCCACGTACTTTGTGACAGATTTGGCTGACCCTGTGACAAGCTCCGCGCCTGTGTGTTGCTATGCAGTATAATGCCTCTAACTTTAGGTTGCGGCGGCGGCAACAGCGCTTCTACCAGTTCTCTACTGGTCGGCATGCGTTCCCCAAAGTCAGCCACCTCATAATCCTCTGCATATCCAACGGAAAACCATCCGATGAGTATGATACTCAAAAGAGTACTGAACCGTTTCATATGCACCTCCCATTACTGATATTCATAGCATGATCACTTGGGAATAAACAAAAAGTCTCCGGCTTCATGGCCCGCATTTTTGATGGCCGCATACTGTGGAATTTGTTCGAATCGTACCTTCGATGCATCAAAGGACACTCTCTCTGCCACGTTGCGATACAATTTTTGGCCTTCAATAATTTCGCTATTACTTTCAAGTGCATTGAGCAGTGCTTTGCTAAACACCGAATGTCCACCACCACCCGCGTCCAATACCGGTCCCAGACCGCCGGATGTCAACACCGTGCGTGAGCGTTTGCTGGCTATTTGTTTTAGCCAGTGAAAGTGCTTTTCGTCCGAGATGCCGACTTGTAGATTAGGGACAGAGGAACGGGTCATCGCTCCGGAATAACAGGAGTCAGCGACGACCAAAATCCCCTTGGCGCTCATCACATTCAAAATATCCGTGATATCCAATGTCGATATCCAATTCGCTGTATTATCCTGTTCGGCATCCACCGGTTGCCAATAACCACGCTGGTTCACCGTTTCAAGAGTGCCATGGCCCGCGTAGTAGATAAGCAAGTTATCTTTTTCCGTCAATTTCCTACGTAGCTCATTCAATTCTGTAAGTATTTGTTGGCGATTGGCATCGGTTAACACATTAGCGCTGAAGCCGTAGCGTTCCCGAAGCAATTTGGCGATAGCGTTTGCATCACTGATAGGTGTATCCAGTTTCTGAAGATGTTGATAATTTTCGTTGCCAATCACAAGCGCGTAGTAGTCACCAAAGTCAATCTGCTGACGAATTGCGGTCGTGTCGATTTTGGGTGGCGCAACCCTGCTTTCTCCCGCTAACACAGTCGCTTCCAAGGATTCCGGCACAAAGACCACTCGCAATGATCCGGTTCGCCCCTTTTTATCGACCGCGATAATTTCAACGGGTGTATTGCTACGAGTTACAGATACTTCTGTGCGAAACAGACCTTGGATATCAGGATCAATCTGTTGATTATTAATAGAAAGACTCGCAATACCTGCCAGCGCGGTCACCCGACCGACGACAACGCGTGGCAAGCCGGACCGAGTCTTAATCACTGGCGTGCTAGCATCGCGAGTAACCCGGACTGGTGGCTCAATCAATTCAATCTGTGGCCCGGTATCCACAGCATCTAGAGTTGTCTTGTCCGCCTGTTGGCGGCTTCGGACTATTTCGCTTTCCAAACGGGCGACTTCCTGTTTCTGCTGCTGTAATTCCTCTTCGCGTTGCCTCAGTTGTGTTTCCAACTGCTTGATCGTTTCAGAAGTCTCGGTAGCACCTACTGCGGCCTTACCAGCCTGCTCGCGGCTTTGAGCAACCTCATTCTCTAATTTAGCCACTTCCTGTTTCTGCCGCTGTAATTCCTCTTCACGTTGCCTCAATTGTGTTTCCAATTGCCTGAATGTTTCAGAATCTCCCTGATAATCCGGGTTTCTTTGTCGCTCCATCTCCTGCCGAGCCTCAGCCAACTGTCTTTCTAGCGCTGCGCGACTCTGCCTCTCATGGGCCAATTCCATCTGGATCTGGGAATCATCCGTCTTGGGCATCGGACTCTGACTTTCCAAAACAATGGCCTCGGGCATTCCAGCAGCCTTGCGATACCAATTGAGTGCAGTATTAAGGTCCCGATTAACTCCAAGGCCACGTTCATAAAGAAACCCAAGGCTGACTTGTGCTCGGGCACTGCCTTGCTCTGCAGCCTTACGGTACCAACGGGCAGCGGTCGTATAATCTGGTTGTATTCCCATGCCCTTTTCAAAAATCTCGCCGACGTATACCTGAGCCAGCAAGTCACCCTTCTCAGCGATAGGGAGCCAAACTTTCAAAGCGGTAGCGTAGTTAGCTCGATCATAGGTTACGTACTCGCCACCACGAATCTCACAATCCAAAGCTGCAGTGCGTATCGCACGCCGGGCGGTCAGATAGGTTTTGGTCATGCCCAATTTGCGGAGTTGACCTGGCAACAGGCAATCAACCACCAGGAATGAATCCGGATCATGAGTGGTAGCACCGGCCATCTGAGTAGCAGCCTGCTTGTCAACTGAAGGGTTTTCCAAACAGGCTACGTTAAGCCATAAAATGCAAGCCAAAAGCAGTCCTGTCCGCAGACCATGCACAGTGAAAATCGGCGTAATCAAATTCATTATCGACACCACTCCGATTGCTCAATCGAACCAGTTATCGGGCTTACGCAGGACTATCAATTGGGCCATCCAGAATTTTCTTTGGATGGCTCAACCG
>Ga0209607_1001350_pt1 | contig 20607 bp, 19 predicted proteins | sample AD_UKC117_MetaG_FD_184413 | JGI IMG/M metagenome (GOLD analysis project Ga0209607, IMG submission 184413) | Active sludge microbial communities of municipal wastewater-treating anaerobic digesters from Hong Kong - AD_UKC117_MetaG (SPAdes)... | ecosystem: Engineered > Bioreactor > Anaerobic >... | reverse complement strand
GGAAGTCCACCCGCCCGATCAGGGTGCGACGCTCATACAGCCTGGCCTGCGACTCGAACGCGAGACCGAAGTCGAGCAGCAGTAGCCGGGTGCGGGACTCACCCACCGACTCGCAGGCCGGATCGATGAGGGTCGCCGCCGCCCTGGCCCGCCGCCGCCCGCTGCGCGGCATACGCTCAATCGCCTCCGCGATGCTCGCGACGGTCACGAGTTTGGCGTGCACGGCGGCGTCCATCGCGACCACGCCGGCGACGATCCCGCTCTGCGCGGCGTGCTGCACCAACGCATCCGCGATACGCACGCTGGCCCGGCCCCCGATAGTCACGACCTCGAGGTCGCCCCGCGGGCGCACTCGCAGGCCGGCGCCGCTCTCGTGATGTTTGACGGCTCCGGCCAGGTCGATCCGCCGCAGGTCTGCTCCCCAGGTCGGGAGGCGCCGCAGTGCCAACGCTGCGTGCGCCGCGGCCGCATCGGTCGGACGCAACCGCAGCGCGGCCATCACCTGGAGCCGATAGCGCTCGTCGACGTCGGCATCGCGATATACCTGGCCGGAGACGAACGCGCCGCGCCGCACGCGGATGACCTCCTTGCGGCGCACCATGTGCGCGATCTCCTCGTGCCGGATCCCTACCGCCGCAGCGTCCTTGGTGGTGAAGACCCCACCCGTCGCCGCCGTCACCGCGTCCAGTCGTCTGTCCATCCGGTCAGCGTCGCTCGATGCCGATGTCGATGCCAGACCTGGCCCGTGAGGCTGTGGAAAACGCCCAGTCGTTCAGCAATTTGGGGATAAACCGGGCCGCGTCGGGCGCGTATCCCGGCGTGCGCCCGTGAACTGCCTGCGATCGAGCGAACCGCCTCGGATCCGGCGAACAACGGCACATATTTCTCCGGCAGTCCGCGCGGGCCCAGGCAGTTCGCGCTACCCGAGGGAGTCCAGGATCAGGCGTCAGCGCACGGCGGCGAAGGCGCGCTCGAGGTCGGCGATCAGGTCGTCCGGGTGCTCCAGTCCGACGGACAGGCGGATGGTGCCGTCGGTGATGCCGAGGGCGAGGCGCTCCGCCTCGGGGATCTTCGAGTGCGTGGTCGTGGCGGGGTGGGTGGCGAGGGATTTGGTGTCGCCGAGGTTGTTGGAGATGTCGACGATCTCCAGCGCATCCAGCGCCCGGAAGGCCCCGGCGCGGTCGGTGTCGAGCGTGAACGTGACCACCGTGCCGTGGCCGGTCATCTGCCGCGCGATCAACTCGGCCTGCGGGTGCGACGCCAAGCCGGGGTAAAACACCTGGGAGACAAGGGGATTCGCCTCCAGCCATTCCGCTACCGCGAGCGCGCCCTGAGCTTGCTTGGTCAACCTCAGATCCATGGTCTCGAGCGACTTGACCAGCACCCACGCGTTGAAGGCCGACATCGTCAGCCCCAGCACCCGGATCATCGGACGCACGACGTCCTTGATCAGCTGCGCGCTGCCGAGCACCGCGCCACCCATCACCCGCCCCTGGCCGTCGATGTGTTTGGTCGCCGAGTACACGACGAGATCCGCGCCATGCTGCAGCGGCGAGGAGAACAGCGGAGTCCCGAAGACGTTGTCCACCACCACTGTCGCCCCGGCCGCGTGCGCCAGCTCGGACACCGCGGCAATGTCGACGAGGGTCATCGTCGGGTTGCTCGGAGTCTCGAAGAAGACCGCCTTGGTGGGCACGGACAACGCTTCCCGCCAGGCGTCGAGATCGGTGCCGTCGACGAAGACCGCCTCGACCCCCCACCGCGGCAGGATCTCCGCGCACACCGTGTAGCAGGTGCCGAACAGCGCCTTGCTGGCAACGATCCGGTCACCCGCCGCGCACAGGCCGCCGAGCGCGGCGAAGACCGCCGACATCCCGGTCGGGGTTGCGTATGCAGCCTGCGCACCTTCGAGCGCCGCGAGCCGCTCCTCGAACATCGTCACCGTCGGGTTGGCATACCGGCTGTATGAGTAGCGGTCGACCTCCTCGAGGAAGGTCGCCTCGGCCTCCCCCGCGGTGTCGTAGACGTAGCCGGAGGTGAGGTACATCGCTTCGGCGGTCTCGTCGAACGCGCTGCGATGCAGTCCGGCCCGGACGGCCAGGGTCTCGCGACGGAGGTCGCCACGCTCGTTCGGATCACTCATGGCCCGAGACTAACGACCCCTTTGGACACCCGATCTGGTGCGTCCATGGCTGGACCATCCGTGTTGCAAGATCTTTCAATCCCAATGGATCTGGTGCCTGTCGGTGTGGCGGCCCTATGGTGGCGGGCGGTAGATCCCCCGCCAAAGGAGCCGGACGTGCATCCCACGAGGTCAATCCCCTCAGCCATCGCCATCAGCGCCCTGATCGCCGCCGGCCTCGCCACGGCTGTGGCCGCCCCGGTCGCGGCCGCCGAACGCACGGCCACCCTGGTCGGCAATCTGCAGGACGAGATCTCATCGTGCGCCGATTGGACCCCGGACTGCGCACCCACCGACCTGACCCAAGTGGGGACGACGCCGATCTACGAGCGGATCTTCGAGGTCCCGGCCGGCAGCTACGAGTTCAAGGTCGCCATCAACCACGACTGGGAGGAGAGCTACGGCGGTCCGAGCGGCAATATCCCGCTCGTCCTCGCCGGGCCGGCCCGGCTCAAGGTCTCCTACAACGACGAGAATCACAAGATCGGCGTCACGCCGATGGATATGGCCGGCCCGGTGACCCCGGCGGACAAGGCCCTGGCCGGCAACTCGCTGCGCAACGGCCTGACCAAGGAACGCTTCTACTTCGTCATGGCCGACCGTTTCGCCAACGGCAGCACGGCCAACGACAAGGGCGGCCTGACCGGCGATCGCCTCGCGACCGGGTTCGACCCGACCGACAAGGGCTTCTACCACGGCGGCGACCTCAAGGGCGTCATCAACAAACTCGACTACATCAAGGGCCTCGGCACCACGGCGATCTGGCTGACCCCCAGCTTCAAGAACCGCCCCGTCCAGGGCAGCGGCGCCGACGCCAGCGCGGGCTACCACGGCTACTGGGTCACCGACTTCACCCAGATCGACCCGCACCTGGGCACCAATGCCGAGATGAAGGCTCTCATCAACCAGGCCCACGCCAAGGGCATGAAGGTCTTCTTCGACATCATCACCAATCACACCGCGGACGTCATCTCCTACGCGGAGAACCAGTACGGCTACGTCAGCAAGAGCGAAGAGCCCTACAAGGACGCCAGCGGAGCCGAGTTCGACGACCGCGACTACGCGGGCGGCAACACCTTCCCGCCGCTGGACCCGCAGGTCTCCTTCCCCTACACCCCCGTCTTCCGCACTCCGGCGGACGCCACGGTCAAGGTGCCGTCCTGGCTGAACGACCGCACCCTCTATCACAACCGTGGCGACTCGACCTTCGCCGGCGAGTCGAGTGAGTACGGCGACTTCGTCGGCCTCGACGACCTGTTCACCGAGCACCCCGACGTGGTGCGCGGGATGGGCGATGTCTACAAGACCTGGGTCGACTTCGGCATCGACGGATTCCGCATCGACACCGTCAAGCACGTCAACATGCAGTTCTGGCAGCGCTTCGCCCCGGACGTGCTGGCCAGGGCCAAGGCCATCGGCAACAACGACTTCTTCATGTTCGGCGAGGTCTTCTCCGGCGACCCGGCAGTCATGAGCCAGTACACGACCACCGGCAAGCTTCCCGCCACCCTCGACTTCGGGTTCCAGGAGGCCGCGATCGACTTCGCCGGCGGCGCGGCGACGTCCCGGCTGCGGAACCTCTTCTACGGCGACGACTACTACACCGATCTCGACTCCAACGTCTACGAGTCCCCGACCTTCCTCGGCAATCACGACCGCGGCCGCGCCTCGTGGATGATCTCCACGAAGGGCTTCACCGGCGCCGAGTTGCTCAAGCGGGTCAAGCTGGCCAACTCGCTGATGTTCCTCACCCGCGGACAGCCGGTCGTCTACTACGGCGACGAGCAGGGCTTCATCGGGTCGGGCGGCGACAAGGACGCCCGCCAGGACATGTTCGCCACCAAGGTCGCGCAGTATGCCGCGGAGCCCAACCTGACCGGCCCGTCCGGCTCCCGCAACCGGTACTCCACCACCGCCCCGCTCTATGTGCAGACCAAGCAGTTGGCCGCGCTCCGGCAGGCCCATCCGGCCCTGGCCAACGGCGCTCAGACGCACCGCTACGCCTCGGGCAGCGCCGGGATCTACGCCCTCTCCCGCGTCGACCGCGCGAGCAACATCGAGTACCTCGTCGTCGCCAACAATGCGACCACGGCGAAGACAGCGACCTTCGACACCTTCACCAAGAACGTCGGCTACACCCCGATCTACGGCGGTGGCACAGCGATCCGTTCCGCTGCCGGTGGCCGGGTCAACGTCACAGTTCCCGCCCTCGGTGTCCGCGTCTTCAAGGCGCGCGCCAAGATCCCGGCGCGCGCATACGCCCCGCCGGTCTACCTGACCTCGCCCTCCGCCGGTGACGTCGTCTCGGGCCGCGCGGAGATCGCGGCGGCGACGACCCAGGATGTCTTCGCGCAGACCACCTTCGCCTACCGGCCGGTGGGCACCACGCAGTGGCAGAAGATCGGCACCGACGACAACGCTCCCTACTCCGTATACCACGACGTATCCGCGATGACTGCCGGCACCATGCTGGAGTACCGCACGATCGTCAAGGACTCGAGCGGCAACTTCAGCGCCGCCTCGTCGTATGCCGTCGTCGGCAGCCCGAACGCCCGGACCGGGAAGTCCGGGGCCGCCGCCGGCAACAGCGTGGCGCGCGCCAAGGGCGGCATGCCGGCGCAGCAGATCAGCCGTAGCAGCACGGCTGGGCGGACGCAGGGCAAGGGTCTGGTCGCCAAGGCGATCGGGCCGGTCACCCAGCCCGACTTCGTGTCCGTGCCGGGCAATCTCAACACCGAGATGGGCTGCGCCGGCGATTGGCAGCCGGAGTGCGACCAAGCGCAGATGACACTCGACCCCAACGACCAGATCTGGAAGCTCACCGTCGACCTCCCGGCGGGCGACTACGAGTACAAGGCCGCCATCAACAAGTTGTGGGAGGAGAGCTACGGCCAAGGCGGGACGCCGGGAGGCTCAAATATCCTGCTCAACTTCTCCGGGGGGTCGATCACCTTCTACTACGACCACGGCACGCACTGGATCACCAGCAGCGCGCAAGGCCCGGTCATCACCGCGCCGGGGTCGATGCAGTCCGAGCTCGGCTGCCCAGAGGACTGGCAGCCGCAATGCATGAACCCGTGGCTGCAGGACCCCGACGAGGACGGCACCTACACGTGGAGCTCGGACCAGATCCCGGTGGGCAGCTACGAGTTCAAGATCGCCCACAATCTCAGCTGGGACGAGAACTACGGCGAAGGCGGCACACCGGCCGGGAACAACATCCCGTTCTCCGTCCCGCGGGCCGGAACCGTGGTAACCATCACCTATGTGCTGGCGACCCACCAGATCACCGTGACCACCTCCCAGAGCGGCGCGGCCCCCGACCTCAAGGCCGCCAAGGCCTTCTGGATCGAGCCCGGACTGCTCGCCTGGCCGGCGGACGCCGTGCCCGAGGGCGCCAACCTGAAACTGTTGAAGTGGCGCCTGCACTGGGCATCGAACGCCGGTATGACGATCGACGACGAGGACCTACCCGGTTCGACGTCGGCCGGCCTGGCGTATGACCCCAATGGTCTGCCCGCCTCCGTCACTGCGAGCCGGCCGGAGCTCAAGGGCTACATCGCCCTGCGAGCGGGCCGGACCGTCAAGGACCTGGCGCCCACCATCCTGCGGGGACAGGTGGCCGTTGCCCTCTACAGCAACAGCGGCCAGGTCCTGGACGCCACCGGCGTGCAGACGGCATACGTCCTGGACTCGCTCTATGCCGCGAGCGCCAAGACCAAGAAGTATGGGGCGGTCTTCACCGGCGCGAACCCCACCTACCGGGTCTGGGCCCCGACCGCGAAGAAGGTCACGCTGTTGACGTGGGCGCCGTCGGCGCCCGCGAACGCCCCGCTCAGCGCCGCGACCCGCACCGGGATGACCCGTGCCGGCGACGGGTCGTGGTCGGTGACCAAGGGGCCGAAGAACGCGCGCTACCTCTACGAGGTGGTCGTCTATTCGCGCTCGACCGCCAAGATCGAGACCCTCGCGGTCACCGATCCGTACTCGGTCGCGCTCACGCTGAACTCGACCAAGTCGGTGGCCGTCAACCTCAAGGACGGCGCCTACAAACCGGCCGTGTTCAACAGCCCGCAGCCGAAGCTCCCGCAGAACGTCGACCACTCGATCTACGAGTTGCACGTGCGGGATTTCTCGATCACCGACACCAGCGTGGCACCCGAGTTGCGCGGCTCCTACCTCGCGTTCAACACCAACGGCCGCGGCATGCAGCACCTGAAAAAGCTGCGGGCGGCCGGGCTGAACACCATTCACCTGCTCCCGACCTTCGACATCGCCTCGATCGAGGAGGACCCGGCCAAGCAGTCGACCCCGCAGTGCGACCTGGAGAGCTACCCGCCCGACAGTGAGCAGCAGCAGGAATGCATCGAGGCCATCCGCAGCAACGATGCGTTCAACTGGGGCTACGACCCGTTCCACTGGCTGGCGCCGGAAGGCAGCTACGCCTCGACCGCAGCCACCGCCGACGGCGGCAAGCGAGTCGCCGAGTTCCGCACGATGGTCGGCGGCTTGCACAAGGCGGGACTGCGGGTGGTCCTCGACAAGGTGTTCAACCACACCCCCGCGGCCGGGCTCGCCCCGACCAGTGTGCTGGACAAGGTCGTGCCGGATTACTACCAGCGCCTGGACAAGACCGGTAACGTCTACACCTCGACCTGTTGCCAGAACATCGCGACCGAGCACCAGATGGCGCAGAAGATCATGGTCGACGGCGTCGTGATGTGGGCGCGCGACTACAAGATCGACGGCTTCCGGTTCGACCTGATGGGCCATCACTCGAAGGCGAACATGCTGGCGATCCGGGCCGCGCTCAACCAACTGACGGTCGCCAACAGCGGTGTCGACGGCAAGAAGGTCTACCTCTACGGCGAGGGTTGGAACTTCGGCGAGGTCGCCGACAACGCGCTGTTCTACCAGGCAACCCAGGGCCAGCTCGGCGGCACACACATCGGCACCTTCAGCGACCGGTTGCGCGATGCCGTGCGCGGTGGCGGACCGTTCGATGATGATCCGCGCAAGCAGGGCTTCGGAAGCGGTGAGTTCACCGACCCCAATGGCGCGCCGATCAACTCCGGCGCCCAGGCGGGCCTGAAGCACGACACCGACCTGGTCCAGCTCGGCCTGGCCGGCAACTTGAAGGCGTTCAGCTTCCGGCTCAACTCCTCCGGCGCCGTGGCGCGCGGCGACCAGGTCGACTACAACGGCTCCCCCGCCGGCTATGCCACGCAGCCCGATGAGGTCATCACCTATGTGGACGCCCACGACAACGAGACGCTGTTCGACAGCTTGACCTTCAAGCTGCCGGTCGCGACGACGATGTCCGACCGGATCCGGATGAACACCCTCTCGCTAGCCACGACGGCCCTGGCCCAGACGCCGTCGTTCTGGCATGCGGGTGCCGACCTGTTGCGCAGCAAGTCGCTCGATCGCAACTCGTATGACAGTGGCGACTGGTTCAACCGGCTCGACTGGACCGGCGCCGACAACGGCTTCGGTCACGGCTTGCCGCTCGAGGGCGACAACGGCGCGAAGTGGCCGTACATGAAGCCGCTGCTCGCCAACAGCGCCCTGAAGCCGAACTCCGCGCAGGTCATGACAGCCACCGCGCAGGCGCAGGACCTGCTCAAATTGCGCTACTCCACTCGCCTGTTCCGGCTCGGGACGGCGGGCGCGATCAAGGCCAAGCTGACCTTCCCGGCCAGCGGCACGGCGAACGCCATCCCCGGCGTTATCGCGATGCGCATCGACGACACGGTCGGCGCCGACATCGACCCGAACCTCAAGGGTCTCGTCGTCGTCTTCAATGCCACCCCCGAGGCGGTCACCCAGACCGTCCCGGGCATGGCCGGCAAGGCGCTCAGCCTCTCGCCGATCCAGGCGAACGGCTCCGACCCCGTCGTCAAGAACGCGAAGTGGAACACGGCTGCCGGCTCGGCGACCGTGCCCGCCCGCACCGTGGCGGTCTTCCTCCAGAAGTAAGATCACCGCGTCGAAACCGGCCCGGCCCCCTTCTCATTCGGGGGTCGGGCCGGTTTCTCAGCCCCGCGACATACCGAGGTCAGAGACCGGATTCGGCGGTGCGCACGAGGATCCGGCTGCACTCCTCGCAGCGCAGCACCTCATCGGGCGCGGCCGCGCGGATCCGCGCGATGTCGGCGTTGTTGAGTTCGAGCTGGCACCCCAGGCAGCGACGCGCGTGCAGCATGGCCGCGCCGGTCCCGCCGTGGCTGGCGCGCAACTTCTCATAGAGCGCCACGAGGTCGGCGGGCAACTCCCCCACGACGGTGTCACGGGGCGCAGTCGCCTCCGCGAGCCGGCCCGTCAGATCGGCCGTCTGCTCGTCGCGCTCGGCGATGGTGTCGGCGACGTCCGCGTCCACGGCGGCCAGCGTCGAGCGCGCCTGCGTCAGGGCTGCTTCCGCGGTCTCGAGCCGCTCCATGACCTCGATCTCGATCTCCTCGAGATCGGCCTGTCGACGCGCAAGCGATGCCAGCTCGTGCTGCAGCGACGTGAGTTCCTTCGCCGTGCCCTTGCCCGAATCCAGATGGGCCTGGTCGCGCGCCGCGCGGTCGCGGACCAACTGCACGTCCGCCTCCGCCTTGGCCAGCTCGCGCTCCAGGTCGCCCTGCTCGGTCTCGGCGGTCACCACAGCGTCCTGCGCGTGCATCCGCGCCTGGGCCAGTGCGTCCAGCTTGGCGAGCACGGGCAGGTGCCAGCGCTGGCGCTCCAGCTGCGCGGCGGTGGTGTCGATCTGCTGCAGGTCCAGCAGCCGCTGTTGGTCTCGCGGGTCGGCTTTCACTCGGCCATCCTTCTTGAGTTGGTAGAGACCAACCTATCCGCACGAGTCGTCAACGCCCGGGCCCAGCACCCTGCGTGGCAACGACGGTGAAGGTCCACGGATCGGTGCACAATTCGCTCACCGTGATCTCGACGTCCTCGCTCAGGCGCTCACGCAGGTCGTCGGCGGCCCACGGCAGCCAGGAGGCCTCGCTCGCCCAGTGTCCCGCGTCGATCAGGAACGGCGGGCCGCCCCGGCCCTCCTCGCGCGCCTCCAGCGCCGGATGATGCCGCAGGTCGGCCGTCACATAGACGTCTGCCCGCACCGCACGCGCGGCCCCGAAGAAGCCGTCACCCGCCCCACCCGAGACGGCCACCCGGCATACCTGTGCCTCCGGGTCACCTGCGACGCGCAGCCCCACCGGCGCCGGCGGAAGCGCCGCGGAAACACGAGAGGCGAACTCCCGCAACGAAATCCGCTCCGACAGCTCTCCCACGCGGCCCATCGGCCGCCCCTCCTCGATCACCAGCGGCTCGATCGCGTCGAGGCCACACGCGGCCGCCAGCGCCTCCGCCACACCGCGTGAGGCGACATCGGCATTGGTGTGGGCGACATACAGCGCGACGTCCCCGACGACGAGGTTGGTGATGCTCGCCCCCTTCGCCGTCGTCGTCGCGACGGAATGCACGCCGCGCATCAGCAGCGGATGGTGGGTGAAGAGCAGATCGGCGCCGAGCGCCCGGGCCTCCTCGATCACCGCCAGCGTCGGGTCCAACGCGAGGTGAAGCCGCTGGACCTGCTGGGCCGGGTCGCCGGTGACCAGTCCCACCTGGTCCCACGACTGCGCCGCCTCGGGCGGATACAGCTCCTCGATCACGGCAACGACATCGGCGAGGGTGCGCACGTGGGCCTCCGTAGGTGCTTCTCAAACCCTCGCAAGCCCCTGCGTTCGCTGATCTCCCGCGTCCACACGGCATCTCGGCCTCGTGGGGCGGGCCGCCCGAGCAATGATCAGAATCTGTGGATGGTCCTTGGCGAGGCGGGCGTGAAGGGGCGCACCTTCCCGAGGAAGATCTGAAGTCCAAGTAGCTGTGATCAGGACCGGCGTTGGCGCGCTGGTTCGGGAAGGTACGCCATGCTTACCGTAGTTCACCAGGGGTCGCAGTCCAACCGGTACACCCCGTCCGCGGTCGGCGGGTCGATGCTCGATGAGCTGGCCTGCGAGGGTGCTCGGGAGATGTTGGCGGCGGCGTTGCAGGGCGAGGTCGCCGCCTACATCGACGCTCATGTCCACGAGGTCGATGAGGATGGCCGCCGGCTGGTGGTCCGCAACGGCCACCACCAGCCCCGTGACGTGGCGACATCTGCAGGTGCGGTGCCGGTGCGTGCGCCGCGGGTCAACGACAAGCGAGTCGATCAGGTGAGCGGGACGCGGCGCCGGTTCCCCTGGGCGATCTTGCCGGCGTGGGCGCGTAAGTCGCCGCAGGTCGCGCAGGTGTTGCCGCTGCTGTACCTGCATGGGTTGTCGCCGGGGGATTTCGTGCCCGCGTTGGAGCAGTTCGTCGGCTCGGCTGCCGGCCTGTCCGGTTCGACGGTGACCCGGTTGACACAGCAGTGGCAGGATGAGGCCCGCGCCTTCACCGCTCGCTCGCTGGCCGAGGTGGACTACGTGTATCTGTGGGTCGATGGGATCCACGTCAAGGTCCGCCTAGAGCAGGACCGGATCTGTCTGTTGGTGATGATCGGGGTCCGCGCCGATGGCACCAAGGAGCTGGTCGCTCTGGCCGACGGGTTCCGCGAGAGCAGCGAGTCGTGGGCGGATCTGCTGCGCGATTGCAAACGGCGCGGGATGCGCGCCCCGGTGCTCGCGGCCGGGGACGGGGCGCTCGGATTCTGGGCCGCGGTGCGGGATGTCTTCCCGGACACCAAGGCCCAGCGGTGCTGGTCCCCGCAAGATCGCGAATGTTCTTGCCGCGGTGCCGAAGGCAGGGCACCCCGGGGCAAAGAAGGCGTTGGCGGAGATCTGGAACGCCGAGGACAAGGACCACGCCGAACGAGCCGCCAAGGCGTTCGTGGCCGAGCACGGGACCAACTGGCCCAAGGCGGCGGCGAAGATCACCGACGACCGCGTGGTGCTGCTCGCGTTCTATGACTACCCCGCCGAGCACTGGATCCACCTACGCACCACCGACCCGATCCACGATTGAGGGCTCCCCGCCCCTGCTGCGTCCGGACCAGATCGTCTCTTACGCGGACGCGCTCCCGGAGGACCGTGGCGACCTGGAAAGGGCGCGGGTCGAGGAGCTGGGCATCGTGCGCATCCCGGCGAGCCGTGTCCACGACGACCCCGAGGCGGCATCAGCTGCCGTCCAGGCCATCAAGATTGCCGGCGAGCGATTCGTCGTGCACCTCGATGTCGACGTATTGGCGCACCACCAGATGCCGCTCGCGAACATGCCGAACCCGGACAGCGAACCCTGGGGACTCACGGTCGACGAAGTGGTGGCGGCCCTCCAAGTGTTCACCGCCGACGACCGGTTCGCAGGTCTCGTCCTCACGGAGGTGAACCCGGCAAACGCCCCGGATACGTCCACGCTCGACGACTATGTGCGGATGGTCGTGGCCGGTGCCGGACAAGCTGGGCGTGCGTCGAATCGCAGGAGGCTCCCGTCCCGCGCCTCACGATGACTCGGTGCGGTAGTCGCTCGGAGTGAAACCAAGCACGCTGCGGAAATCTCCCGTGAGGTGGGAGTGGTCGGTGTAGCCGAGTTCAGCTGCGATCGTCGCGAGGGAAGCGCTGGGTTGTTCGCGCACGACGTGAGCGGCATCCTGCAGTCGTCGGCGTCGGATGATGGCGGCCGGTGGCAGGCCGATGTATCGGTGTGTCATGCGTTGCAAGGTACGCAGCGACACCGCGAGTCGCACGGCAGCCTCGGCGGGGGTGTTCGCGCCGCCCTCACCGATCAGCACCTTCGGCATCGTGTTCGCGTGCCGAACGACGGACGAGAAGCTGCCTGCACGGGTGTTGAGCCATCGAGCGAAGATGTCGACGGCTTTCTCATGTCGGTCGCTTGCACTACCCATCGCCGCGACGACCTGCGCGTGAAGATCGGGAGCGCTGAAAGATTGCTCGGTATCGACCAGCGAGCTCGCATCCGAGGTCAACGTGTGCACCGCCGCGGGTCTCAGGAGTGCGCCCACCGCCCAGCCACTACCTCGCAGCATCCGTTCACTCATTCGCGTTGTCGCGCCAACGAGCGACACCCCGCGTGGCTCGATGACGAGGTTCAGTGCAGGATAACTGACGACCGTCTGACGCGAGACGACGCCTGGTTCGAGGTTCCACTCCGGGAGCCAGAACCACTGCACCAGTTCTTCGGCCGCTTGCGGGGGCGCGAAGCGGTGGAACGCAGGGAGCCGCGACGGGAACAGCACCCCTCGCGACTGGTCGAACATAGTTACAGGGTAGACGAGCTGACATGATGGCGCGCATCTCCAAGCGGACTGCTCCGCGACGACCGTACGGTGGTCGCATGACAGAGAAAGAAACGCCGAGCCGGGGCGTAACCGGCACATTCACAACGGACGGTCGACCGCACGGCATGACCTCACTGACCCCCTTCCTCGCACTGACGGATGCCGCCGGTGCGATCGAGTTCTACCGTGATGTGTTCGGCGCACGCGTCATCGACGTCACCGAGATGGACGATCAACTGGTTCACGCCGACCTCGACTTCGAGCTGGGCCAACTCCAGTTGGGGGTTCCCAGCCCGGACTACGCGCTTGTGCCCCCACCGGAAGACGACAAGGCATGCTATTCGCTCGGACTCTATGTCTCCGACGTCGATGCCGTGGTCGCGCGGGCGGTCGCGGCAGGGGCAACGATTCGTGAAGAGCTCTCGACCTTCGTCTCGGGCGACCGGTACGCCAGCATCCGTGACCCGTTCGGTGTGCGCTGGTCTGTGATGAGCCGGATCGAAGACTTGTCCCAAGAGGAGAGCTCCCGCCGGGTCGCAGAGTGGGCCGCATCGTACTCATAAGGAGATCCGTCCCGTCCGACGTGGTCCCGTGTCTCTGCCCGGGCTATCCCTCGGGGTGTAAACTCGGGGGTGACAACCGCCCTGGGAAGAGATAGAGGTCGGGCATGACAATCTTCAACGGTCTGCTTGACAGTGAAGTGTCTGGGTGGGCCGAGGTTCTGGCGCATCGGAGCGACGACGCGGCGATAGCCGCCGTGAAGACTAGGTTTGTCGAGGCGGGGGTTCCCCTGGAACTCGTGGCCGACACACTTCGAGACGGCGGGGATGCTCTACATCGCGCGGCTGCGTCCGGCCATCCGAACTGGACTGCCCGGTTCGGCGGATTGCTTGCGGTGGCACTGTTGGCCGGCGAGGTCGCCGCGTACTCCTCGCACCTGGTTGCTCGCGCTTCTGCCGTCCGCTCGGTTGCAGTGGACTCATTGCTCGAAGACTTCAGCGCCGTATCGGTAGCAGCCAAACTCGGCGTGTCTCGACAGAAGGTGTACGAGATCGGCCGCGGCGGCGCGAGGCTACGAGAATCAAGAACAAGACCATGACCAATCAGCCTGAGCGAATGAGTCTCCCCGCGTCCGACGCTCCGTTGCACCCGCTCGATATCAGGGAGGCACGGGGCTACTATCTGGCTGCGACCCTTCTCCGGCTCTTTGTCTCGCCCACCGTCTTGGTGGCCTCAGTGCTGCTTCTCTGGGTAGTGAGCAACAACTCAGTGACGCCGGTTCTGGGCCCCATTATCGGATTGACGTTGATCGCCTACGTCGAAAGAAAGTACCGTTCCGACGCTTGGGCCTATATTCCGCGCCGACAGCAAGACGTTGGCAGGGACGAGCCGGCCAGTCTCGCGTTGCTGGCGCGGGGCGTCGAGGTTGCTGTACTCGCGGTAGCGACGGCAAGCTTTGTGTCCAGCGTCGGGATGCGGCTCGTGCCCACACGCGTCGCATCGATCGCGGTGGGCATCATGCTCGGACTGGCCTTGATCGTTGTCGCGACGTTGCTCTGGGATCGATCCGCGCCACGCGACCACCGGTTCTCCCTCGCCCCCACCCTGGTCGGCAATGTTGCTGCGGGCTCGATCCTTTTGGTCGTCGCGTGGGGAGCAGCCAACCTCATGGGGCGGATTGCCCTCGACATGCCCACCACGCTGATCGGCTTCGCTGTAGTAGGGAGCGTCACGACGCTATGGCTTTTGCTGCGGCTGATCCCCGTGCGGGTTCGCTGTCTTCCGGCAAGCATCGACATCTAGCCAGCGCGTTGTAACCCCTGGGTTGACGCACGAACACCGTCGTGTCATACTCATGTCAACCCAGGGGTTACATCTGCTTCTGGTGATGGAGGGGTGAACCATGTCAGTCATCCATGTCGAGTCGCTGCGCAAGGCTTTCGGTGAAGTCGTCGCCGTCGACGACCTCACATTTGACGTGGCCGCGGGCGAAATCTTCGGGGTTCTTGGCCCCAACGGAGCTGGAAAGACCACGACGGTGGAGTGCATCGCCGGGACAATCGCCCCCGATCGTGGTCGAGTCACCGTACTGGGCGCGGACCCCGCACGGCAGCGCGGGTTCGTGCGGGAACGTGTGGGGTATCAGTTGCAATCCACGGCACTGCCGCCCGCACTTCGCGTCGGCGAAGCGATCGAACTCTTCGCGGCGTTCTATGAGTCACCTGCCGATGCGGGTGCTCTCCTCGATCTTGTAGGTATGGGAGGCGAGCGGCGTCGACCGTTCGGCAAGCTATCCGGCGGCCAGAAGCAGCGGCTCTCGATTGCGCTCGCCCTGGTTGGACAACCCAAGATCGCCGTCTTCGACGAGCTGACGACAGGCCTGGACCCCCAGGGGCGCAGGGATGCCTGGCGGCTCATCGAACAGATCAGGGATCGGGGAATCACTGTGGTGCTCGTCACTCACTTCCTCGAAGAAGCCGAGCGGCTCTGCGACAGGATTGTGGTCATCGACAAGGGGCGGTCGCGCTTCATCGGATCACCAGGCGAGTTGACGGAATCGATTGAGCCCGGGTCGAGCTCTCGCCACCGACTCGAAGATGCCTACTTGCGGTTGGTCGATCAGGACACCGCCGATGCGGGGCAGGTGTGAGATGCGTGCAACAGTTGCCCTCACGCGGGTCGAGACGCTGCTCTTCCTCCGGAACCCGACCAGCATCTTCATGGCGGTGCTCCCAGCCCTCCTCCTCCTTCTCCAGGCCTACGTCATCCAGGGAACCATGAACCCGATAGGTGGACCGGACCCAAACGCCGCAGCACTGCGCCCTATCGACTTCTTCGTCCCGGTCGCGGTCACCGTGGCTATCGCCAGTGTCGCCATCACCAACTACCCCTCCTCGGTCGGCTCATACCGCGAGACGGGTATCCTCCGCCGCTTGGGCGTGACCCCCGTCGGCGCACATCGTGTACTGCTCGCCCAATGGGTGGTGAGCGGCATGTCTTTGGCAGCCGCATTCCTGCTTACGATGACAATCGCTTGGTTGGCCATCGGCGCCAGCGCTCCACGCAACGCCATAATCGCGGCGGCCACCGTTATCTTCGGAACTATTGCCATGATGTCACTCGGCTCCGTCCTCGCGGCAATTGCCCCGAATGCACAAGCCGCCTACGGACTGGGATTGATTGTGTTCATGGCGACTATGTTCACTGCGGGAATGTGGACACCCGGACCGCTGATGCCCGAGACAATCCGGATCATCTCCGGGTTCACGCCTATGGGCGCGATGACGCAGGCCCTCACCGATGCCTGGTACGCAGGCACTGTCTCTCTGGTGCCCTTCATCGTGATGACGGCCTGGGCGCTGCTAGCCAGTGCCCTCGCCGTCAAGGTCTTTCGATGGGTCTAGGAGCGTTGCAGCTCCGCCGTTGATTCGATATTTGACAGGAGCGCGACGAGTTCTCTTCTGTCGATAGTGGAGTCAAGCAGGCCCGGCCAGTGGGTCACCGACCCCGACCACGGTCTTACCGCGAATCAGCAGAAGACCGCTCTCAGCAAGGGAGTGCGGCCGCCACATGCCGTCGCCGCACTGGGAGCGGCACGAGGTCGAAAGAACATCACTTGAGGGCTGCGCTGGGTCGCTAACCGCGGGTCATGGCCCGGTCGAGCCTTGCTTGGTGGCAGGGTCAAGCGTTCCGTGGGTGTTCTTCTTTTGGATCAGGCTTTCGACGCCGTCCAGAATGGTGTGCAGTCCGAACTCGTAGGCGCGTTGCGGATCAATGGCGGCGTCGAACTCCTGTCCGGCAGCGTTTCCGATCCGTGAGGCGTAGGGGAATCTTGCTGGTTCAATCAGGGCCGCCAGCGGCACGAGGGCGAGGAGTTCATCGCGACCCGCCTGGGTCACGACCTGGCCCGCACCCGCTACGAGGTCGACCGCACACCTCGCCGCAACGCCACCGAGCAGACGGCACCCGCCCGGGATGCCTCGGCGTTCACCAAGCCGGAGCCAAACCGTCCCCGACCGCCGCTGCGCCGGCGCTCGGAATGTGAGGGACCGCCATGAGCCCCATCGACACTCCCACCGGCGGCCCCGAGCCGGAGGTGCCGGACGACTTCGATGACCGTCCTGCGTTCGATCCGGGCAACGATCTGCCGGGGCCACCCAAGCCGATCAGCTGGAACCTACTGTCGGCTGCCGATCTGGAAGCCGATCTGCTGGAACTGAACCGCTGGGTCGATTGGCTGCACCGCGACTTCGCCGACGCCCGCCAGCGCCTCCGCGACTGGGTAGCCACCAGCGGCACCCGCCTGGACCGCGACCGACCCACCCGCCAGACCACCTGGCCTGGCGAGGCACCGGCCGAGCCGGTCGAAGAGGTGCCGATCACCGACCGCGACGAAGACTTCGTACGCTACGTCCTCGATGAAGTCGCCACCCGACAGGCCGCCGAAGACGCCTTCTTCGCTGGCGTCGATGTGACGACGGGGGAAGTCCAGTGAGCAAGCCCCGCAAGTCCCCGCCGACACGGATGCGCACGTACCGTGTCGAGGCCGAACCGCGTGCCACGCCCGATCTGCACAAGCGCGCAACTGTTCATCGGCATGGCCTTCGCCCGCGCCGACGCCGAGCGCCAACCAGCAGACACCACCGCCGAACCCTCGGCACGAGGCCGGCGACAAGGGAGAATCGTAGACGTACCAAGCCAGCGGTCACACTCCGGCGTGGCCGTGCTGCGCAAGTCCTGTTCAGCCTTCGAGGCTTACCCAGGACGCTCCGCACGGAGCGTTCCGGGTCGTGTTTTCCAACGAGTCGCACCGCGCGAGCGGTCGCCGCCGCTCGTGTTGGCCCCACCTGTTGGGGAAGGAAACACGACCCATGACCATCACCCAAGTCGCACCGCGGCCGCACTCGCCCATGTCGGCGAGACAACCTGCCTGGCGGTGTCCTACCTGCGCGTCTCCACCAAGGAACAAGCCGAACGCGGCGGCCGAGACGAAGGCTTCTCGATCCCCGCCCAACGTGAAGCGAACCTCCGCAAAGCACGGGAACTCGACGCGATCATCACCGAAGAGTTCGTCGATGCCGGAGAGTCCGCCCGCAAGGCCGACCGACCCGAGCTGATGCGGATGATCGAGCACGTCAAGACCCACCAGGTCGCCTACTGCATCGTCCACAAGGTCGACCGACTCGCCCGCAACCGCGCCGACGACGTGGCGATCCACCTGGCCTTGAAAGAGGCCGGGGTCATGCTCGTCTCGGCCACGGAGAACATTGACGAGACCCCATCGGGGATGCTGCTGCACGGCATCATGTCCACCATCGCGGAGTTCTAATCCCGCAACCTCGCCAACGAGGTCGCCAATGCGGCTCCCGGCTGATCCTGTCCAACGCCCGCAGCAGCCAAGGAGTGATCTACCCCTACTTCCTGTGCGCAGGCCGCCACTCCAAGCGCACCACCTGCGAACGCAAGTCCATGTTCGTGCCCGACATCGAAGCCGCCGTCGAGGACTACTACCGTCGCGTGCAGATACCCGAGCACATCATCACCGCGCTCCGCGAGCTGGTCACCGGAGAGTTTGACCGACTCCACGCCACCGCCCGGGACGAGCGGCACGCCTACACCGCCGAACGCGACGGCCTGCGCGACGAGCGCAAGAAGCTGCTCCAAGCCCACTACGCCCCGGCATGATCCCGCACGACCTGCTCGGCGAGGAACAAGAACGCATTGCCCGTCGCCTCGCATTCCTCGACGCCCAGATCAACGCCGACGACATCGAGTACGACCAAGCCAAGGCCCATCTCGAAGACTGCCTCGCCCTCGCCGGAGACTGCCACGCGATCTACATGAGCATTGACGACTCCCTACGCCGCCTGGCCAACCAAGCCTTCTTCGACAAGCTCATCGTCATGCCCGACGACACCGTGAACGGACAGCCCGGCGAACCGTTCAACATCCTGTTCAACCCGGACGTCCAGCGCACCGCGCTCGCCCGGCAACAGGGCGCGGCGGAATCTGGACCTCAAACCGGGAATGTCGTCGGTTTGAACAACGACGATCTGGTGGGCCCGGCCGGGCTCGAACCGACGACATCCACGGTGTAAACGTGGCGCTCTACCAACTGAGCTACAGGCCCCTCGGGCGCCACGCGGGGCGTCCGGCGCCCCATTGTGTCAGGCCTGGCGGGAAACTCCGGCACGCAATTGCGCCAACGCCGCGCGGTAGCCGTCGAAGTCGCGGCCCTCCCCGGGACCGTTGACCAGGCTCCAGCGCACGATGCCCTCGCGGTCGATCAGGAAGGTGCCTCGGATCGCCATTCCCTTGGACTCCTCGAACACCCCGTAGGCCTGCGCGACGGCCCCGTGGGGCCAGAAGTCCGACAGCAACGGGAAGAAATATCCCTGCTGGTCGGCCCACGCCCGCAGGCTGAACATCGGGTCGCACGAGATGCACAGCACCTGCACGTCGTCGCCCTCGAAATCCTCGAGCGTGTCGCGGATCTCGGTCAGCTCGCCCGTGCAGATCCCCGAGAACGCGAAGGGATAGAACACGAGCAGCACATTCTTCGAGCCCCGGAACTCCGCCAGCGAGCGGCTGTTGCCGTCCTGGGTGGACAGGGTGAAGTCGGGCGCGGGGGCGCCGACGGCGATCGGCGTGGACGCGGTCATGGCTCAAGTATGCCGAGCACGGTATGCCGCGTGCCCACCGGCCCGGGTCAGCGCCGGCTGCTCTTGGGGGCCAGCAGGCGGCTGGCGGACCAGTCGCTGCCGATGCTCACGTTGGCGGTGGCGTGCAGACCGGCCGTGACGGCGGACTCCTCGATCTCGGCCGCGTCCACCTCGCCGACCCGCCCGGCCTTCGGCGTCAGCACCACGATCCCGGCGCCCTCGGCGAGATTGGTCAGCACGTCGACGAGCGCATCGACCAGGTCGCCATCGCCGTCGCGCCACCACAGCAGCACGCCGTCGGCGACCCCGGTGAAGTCGTCATACTCCAGCTCGCTGCCGATGACGTCCTCGACGGCGTAGCGGAAATCGTGGTCGACATCGTCGTCATAGCCGTATTCCTGCACGACCTGCCCAGCGCTGAAGCCGAGCTTCGGCAGCCCGCTCGGGCCGCCGGCGGCGGGGGTGTTCACGCCGTTAACTCCATCCATCCATTCGGGGTCCTTCTGTGCCCTCGCCAAGGGACGATAGCGCGCCGGAAGCGTCGGCGGGAGCCTTCGGGCCAAGCGGATCAGCTGCAGGTTCGCCTGCCTCGGCGTGGCGGGCGTCGCGGGCGCGGGCCGCCTCCTCGTTGAGCAGCCGCGTGGCCGCGTCGACGTCGAGGTGTCGCACGACCGGGGTGACCGAGCCGTTGGTCGAATGCAGGTGCACATTGGCCAGCCGGAGCCGCCGTTCGATCATCCCCTGGTCGAGACCGAGGGACTGCACCCGGGCGTGCGGCACGATCTGCACCGACCGGCCCAGCCAGCCGCCCCGGCTGAGCAGGACACTGGGTGTCGCGGCATACCCGATCCGCTTCCAGGACAACGGATCGAGCCGCCGTGCCCGCTCCGGCGCTGCGACGAAGACGCCCGACGGCCCCTCTCCGTACATCCCCTCGCCCACCTCCGGCAGCGACCACGTCGGCCCCATCGCGGCGAGGATCGCGAAGACCTCCTCGTGGGTGCCGACGGGGATGATCGACTCCTCCGCCGCATCGGGTTCGCGGTGCACGCCGGCGACGTTGACGTTGATCCGCCACCACCCCAGCCCGCGCCACATCGCGGGCTGGCTGACCTCGACCGCCTGGATCCGGTGCAGGGGCACGCTCATCGTGCTCAGCTCGGTCAGCCCGTGCCGGATCCGCACCACGTCGGGCCCGGCTTCCACGCGGAAGTTCATCCACGACGTGAACCGCTTGACCTGCTGCCCGAGGCTCGCCAGCACCATCGGCCCGAGCACGGGCACGAGGCTGAAGTGGCCCAGCACCAGGGCGCTGATCAGCAGTGGGAGGGTGACGACGAGGAAGATCGTGTTGAAGCTCATCGCGGTCGCCACCCAGACCCGCGATGCCGGTATGGCCGCCACGAGCCGTTCGCCGGGGGCGAGGCCTCCGGCCGGGGTCGGGTATGCCGCCGCCTCGCCTCCCGCTGCCCCCGCGCCTCCGGGTGGCGCGCCCGCCGCTGGGCCGC
>Ga0209607_1001349_pt1 | contig 20610 bp, 15 predicted proteins | sample AD_UKC117_MetaG_FD_184413 | JGI IMG/M metagenome (GOLD analysis project Ga0209607, IMG submission 184413) | Active sludge microbial communities of municipal wastewater-treating anaerobic digesters from Hong Kong - AD_UKC117_MetaG (SPAdes)... | ecosystem: Engineered > Bioreactor > Anaerobic >... | reverse complement strand
ATCAACGACTGGCACACGAACCCGGAGACCGGACGGATCACCGCGTCGAATCCCTGTTCGGAATACATGTCGTTGGACAACAGCTCGTGCAATCTCGCATCCCTGAACCTGCTGAAGTTCCTGAAGGATGACGGCAGTTTCGACGCAAACGCTTTCAGCAAAGCCGTGCAACTGATCATCACCGCGATGGACATCTCGATCTGTTTCGCGGACTTCCCCACCGAGGCGATCGGGAAGACCACGCGTGACTACCGGCAGTTGGGAATCGGCTTCGCGAACCTCGGTGCGTTGTTGATGGCCACCGGCCTCGCCTACGACTCCGATGCTGGCCGCGCTCTGGCTGCTTCCATCACGAGCCTTATGACCGGTGCTGCCTACAAGCGCTCCGCTGAGCTGGCTGGTGTGGTCGGGCCGTATCAGGGTTTCGCCCGCAACGCAGAGGCTCACGCCCGGGTGATGCGCAAGCACGCCTCGGCGACAGACGGTGTACGTTCGGTATCCCCGCTCGACTCCGAAGTGCTGCGATTGGCATCGACGGTGTGGCAAGAGGGCAATGCGATCGGCTCCAAGAACGGCTGGCGCAACGCCCAAGCCAGCGTGCTCGCGCCCACCGGCACGATCGGATTCATGATGGACTGCGACACCACCGGTATCGAGCCGGACTTCTCGCTGGTCAAGTTCAAGAAGTTGGTTGGCGGCGGATCCATGCAGATCGTCAACCAGACCATCCCGCGGGCGTTGACGAAACTCGGCTACCCACAAGAAACCATCGAGGCCGTGGTGGAGTACATCGCCGAGCACGGACACGTCGTGGACGCACCCGGACTCAAACCTGAGCACTACTCGGTCTTCGATTGTGCGATGGGCGAGCGCGCTATCAGCCCCATGGGTCACGTCCGAATGATGGCCGCGGTGCAACCGTTCCTATCCGGTGCGATTTCCAAGACCGTTAACATGCCGGAGACAGCCAGCATTGAAGAGGTCGAGGAGATCTACTTCGAGGGCTGGAAAACGGGCCTGAAGGCACTGGCCATCTACCGGGACAACTGCAAGGTGGGTCAGCCCCTCTCCGACGGAAAAGCCGACAAGAAGCAGGCACCGGCCGATGTCGTTGTCGAACACCGGCCGGTCCGCAAGCGCTTGCCGAAGGTGCGGCCGAGCCAGACGATCTCGTTCAGCGTGGGTGGTGCCGAGGGCTATATGACCGCGGGTTCGTACCCGGACGATGGTCTCGGGGAAGTCTTCCTCAAACTCGGCAAGCAGGGGTCGACACTGGCTGGGGTGATGGATGCGTTCTCGATTGCGATCTCCATCGCTCTGCAGTACGGGGTCCCGCTCGAGGCATACGTGTCGAAGTTCGTGAACATGCGCTTCGAGCCGTCTGGGATGACAGACGACCCGGATATCCGGATGGCGCAGTCCATGATGGACTACATCTTCCGGCGGTTGGCCCTGGATCACCTGCCGTACGAGAAGCGCGCAGGGCTGGGCATCTTCACAGCCGATGAGCGGGCAGGCCAGCTCAACGAGTCGACTGAACAGGCCGCCCAGTCACCCGCGGCGCCCCACGAGTCGGATCAGTTGGACGCACCCGTGGTGCCGCACGAGATGGGAACGGCCAGCGTTCCAGCGTCGGTTCACTCGTCGGCTGAATTGCTTGAGGCGATCACCGGCAAGACTGCCGACGCTCCTCTGTGCATGACGTGTGGGATCAAGATGCGCCCGGCAGGTTCGTGCTACGTGTGCGAGGGATGTGGCTCGACCAGCGGTTGCAGCTGACCGGCTGTTACAAACGCTGTAGCGGTGGATCGTCGACGTTTTGATTGACGGCGAATGAGAACCAATGCGAAGGCCCCCAGTGCACCGACTGGGGGCCTTCGCTCTTGGTACAGGTCTGGCAGGGCATCGCGGAAGGCTGCCACTGTCTGGGTCGCGTCGCTCCGGGTTCTGCTGCCCGAACCCGGCCGAAGCGGGCAGGACACACGAAGCCGGGGTCGCGCTGGTACGCCGAGCCGGGATCCTTTGTACGAACGGAACCCGAAATTGAAAACGGTCCTCACGTCAGAACACGCAAGGATCGCGGTCAACCGCGACTTTGAAGGCTCAAACCCCATTGGGCGAGCCCTTCCTGGGACAACGGGTAGAGGGCTCGGAGCTCTCACTGCGAGGTGTTCGCCGATGACGAGGTGAAGACCGGTTCGGAGCCGACCTTGCCGTTCAGAACTGACGAAGTGGCGAAGTCAACTGTGCGATAGAGCCGTACCGGATCCCGATGTCTTCGCTCGGTACATGGCTTTGTCCGCCCTGCGCAGGACAGCGTCGGCATCGTCGCCGGGCATGACCATGGCGCCTCCGACGCTCGCAGTGATCTTGAGTTCCACGCCAGGCATGTCGCCGGCGCGTGCTATCGCGGCGGAGATCCTTTCCATGACTCGGTCAGGGTCATCCCGACGGTTGAGTTGGCAGATCACTGCGAATTCGTCACCTCCGAGCCTGCTCACCAAGTCCCCGCTCCTGGTGTCGCCGAAGAGGCTGGTGGCCACGCACTGCAGGACACGATCGCCGGCATGGTGGCCGAGTTCGTCATTCACCTCTTTGAATCCGTCGAGGTCGGCGATCGCTACGAGGATGGGTTCCGCCGGGTCGAAGGTCTCCAACCTGCGGGGCAGTTCTTTGAAGAGAGCCCGCCGATTCGCCAGCCCGGTGAGTTCGTCGGTCATGGCTTGGTGCTGAACCCTGGACAGCCTGGCCAGTCCCCGGTAGTTCAGCGCTGTCTGCACCACCACCAGGAGAAGGACAACTGTGGCTAGCCACACGGAGACCGGGTAGACCTCATTGAAGGCTGCCAGGACAAGCGTGCCGACCGCGAGCGCGGTGGCCAATCCCGACATCAGCATCGGCGCGTAGACCGATGGACTCTCAACGGGCACGGTCCTCGGTCCCTGCCAGGAACCCCAGGCGATCAGCCACCATCCGAGCACCCACGAGGCGTCCAGTGGACCCCCGAACTCATATGTCCCAAGGATCGCCTCCCGTGCGTACACCAGATCGCCGATCGTCAGCAGAGCCACACCCGCGGCAACGAAGATCCACATACGTCTGTCGGAGTCCTTGGTCAGTGCGATCTTGCCCACGAGCATTGCCAGCACAACCATGTCGAACAGGGGGTAGGAGATCTGCGACAGCGTTGCAGCCAGCAGGCCCGAAGAAGTTGTCTGCAGCAACGTTTCGATCACAGGCCTGAGCAGCACGCTGGCCAGGACGACGGCTCCCAGGAAGCCCAGGATCACGTCGAGGATGATTCGCACATCATGGCGGTGGCGCTCACGACGCAGTGCCAGGGCCGCTGCCACAAACAGTCCGAGAAAAGCCAGGCTGTAGCCGATATCGGCCACGGAGGGCAGTGGCGCCGGTACCCCCGTCAGGGTGTACGCGGCAAAGGCGAGATTTCCGAGCAGATATCCCGACGTTGCGACGGCCAGCCACGCGATTGCGCCTCGGTTCGGATTGGGCATGAGTGCGCGCACCCACAACGAAGCGGCCAGCAGCAGCAGGACGGTGTTCACGAGCCCGATCTCAAGCGCCGGCGAGTAGCCGTCGTCACCGCGCAAGAAGATCGACGCGACGTAGGCCCAGACCAACGTCAATGTCGCGTACTTGTAGGCCAGCGCCCAGGGACTGGGGCGGCCAGGCTGCGGATTCACCTAAATCACCGGCACAAGACTAGGGGGCCCCACTTACTGATCGCGCACCACGAACGGGCGAATCCCTTCAAGAGATGAATGGCGCGGGCTGCGCACCAGGCCAGGCCAGAGATGGCAGAGTCGACCTATGGAATACCAGATCTCGGTCGCGCAACATGCAACGCAGAAGGCACTGGTCATCACGCAGAGCCTGGCGCGCGAAGACATCCGGGAGTACCTTGACGCAGCCTTCCCGGAAGTTGCCGCACTGCTGGCCCAGCGTGGTGTCACGGCAGCAGGCCCACCGTTCGCCCGTTATCGGGTGGACGCGGATACCTTCCACGTCACGGCGGGAATCCCGGTACCCAACGGGGTCGAGGGTTCTGGACGGGTACGGCTGGACGAACTGCCCGGCGGCGATATCGCGTCAACGGTGCATGTCGGCTCCTACGAGGAACTCCCCGCCGCATTCCACGCCGTCATCGAATGGCTGCCGGGAGCCGGATACACAATCACCGGTGACCCGTGGGAGAGCTATCTCGACCAACCAGATGTGCCGCAGCCTCGTACTCAGGTCAACTTCCCCGTGACGCGACGCACATGAGGCATCCGCTGCCATCAGGCGAGGAGGACCGATGACGTTCCTGGAATCCGGTGAGGTGCTTGTGCACATCGGTCCTCCGAAAACCGGAACAACTGCACTTCAGCAGTCGTTGGCTGCCGCACGCCGTCAGATGCGTGGCCAGGGGGTGCTGTACCCCGGGAAGAAGTTCTCGCATTGGACCGCGTCATGCTCGGCGCTGGGCATTTCGACCACCACCCATCCATCCGACCCGCCGGTCGCTCCCGAAGTGTGGGAGAGGTTCGCCCAGCGGGTGGGCCGGCGCAAGGACCGCGCGGTGGTGTCCAGCGAGCAGTTCGCCGATGCATCCCCGGAACTGGTGGCGAAGATCGTTGGCGACCTCGGTGGCCCGGACCGGGTCAGGGTCCTGCTCACACTGCGCCCCCTGGGTCTGATCCTGCCGAGCAGCTGGCAGCAGTCCCTGAAGTCCGGCGCTCCGAAGCCGCTTCCTGGGCCGTTGCGCAAGGCCAAGTCCCGGGTGGTCAAGCCGTATGAGCAGTGGCTTCGGGAGACCTTGGAGGGAAAGAACGCAACGTTCTGGGGGAGGTTCGACTATCCGGCACTGATGCGGCGATGGGCGCAGGTTGTCGGCGTTGAACGGGTAGCGGTGATCGTCGTGGACTCAGGGGATCCACTTCGCATCCTGCGCGACGCCGAACGCGTCATCGGACTGCAGCCGGACACCCTGCAGCGCGTCGTGACCAAGACCAACCGCTCACTGAGCTACGAGGAAGCGGCCGTGGTCCGTCAATGGTTGGTGGCCTTGGAACAACAGATGCCGATGCCGGCCGAGCAGTACCACCAGTGGATCCGGCGAGGCGCGCTGTGGGGACTGGTGGACGGCCGCCAACCCGGTGTCGACGAGCACGCGATCCGCACGCCCGCTTGGGCGCTGGACGCGGTGAACGAGCGCACGAACCGGATGATCGACGAGATCCAGAGCATGGGTGTGGACGTGAACGGGTCGCTGGCCGACCTGATCATCCCCGAGGCCCCCAGTGCGAACGTGGACGGGGACCTGAACACGGTGCCGGTCGATGTCGCCATCCAGTTGCTCATGGGTCTGGCGACGATGGCGGCCAAGGACGCCAAACGCGGTTGACGCGACATCGGGTACGCCTGTGTTGACCCACGCCTCGCGAAGTGGGCACCAGCCGAAGTCAGTCTCCTGGAATTGCCATCTTTGCGAGGAAATGGCGTGCGTTGTGTCTGGTTTGTGGTAGTACGTGCCTCGCAAAGTGGGCAGAGCACGGGTACCGGTGCCCAGTTTGCGAGGTCAGGGAAGGGTGAATGTCCCGATGGTCCCAGCCCGTGACACGGAGACCACGGAGTCGGTCACGCCGACCCGGGGCGTGTCAGTGCCGGCTGCGACGACCGTGACCCAAGTGCGCTTCTTGCCCTTCTTCAGCAGGGCACGGCGTTGCAGGACTGTGCCCTTGACCAGTTCCCCGTAACCGTTGGTGAACCACCCGTCCGGCCGTTTGCTGTTGGGGCGGTACTTGCGCACGGCGCCACCGCCGGTGAATTTGACGCGGGCCCGAGCCGTCGGTGTCACCAGGGTCGCTCCCCGCTTCTTCGGGTTCACCTTCACGCCATTGGGGATCTGCCAGCGTTGATCGGCGCGAATCCGCTTCTTGGCCTTGATCGAGTCAACAACCACCAGAGCGTCGACGGCGGTGTCGTAGTAAACACAGCGCTTGATCACTGCGGCGACGTAGGTGCGGTCCCGCAAACAGGTGCGGTTGTACGGATCGCTGGTCGTGGCCAGGACCTTGGACGACCCGCTTGCCGCGACGCTGACGGAGGCGAGCCCGAGCGAAGACGCCTTGCGCCTTTTCGTGGACTTCTTCTTGGGTTTCTCCACCACCCGGATCACGCTGTGGCCGGACCTGCTGACCATGTAGTCGCGGATTGCGGAGCTGTCGTAGCGGTAGGGTCCCGGATCCCCGACGAACTCGGAGCCGTAGCTGTCGAACGTCACCGATCCGAGGTCGCTGTGGACGTGAGCTGTGACGTAGGGCCGGGAGACCCGCACGGAGAAGAAGGACGGACGATGCCCGTCAACGTCGGTCCAACTGTTGCGGCCGAACACGTAGCCGCCTTCGAACACCTCGTAGAGGTTCGCCGGCGGTTGCCCTTCGGCGCCCTGGGTGGCTGCCCACCTCACCTCGGAGTCCGGCGCGAACCACTTCTTCGACAGCCGTGCGCGATGCGTGTCGCCCTTCATGACGAGGTAGAAGTTGGGATCCACGGCGGCGGCCAGGAAGTGCTCCTGCCGTTTGATCGCCGCGGCGATCTGGTCGTAGGGTTCGCCGCACCGCGCATAGACCGGCGCCAGTTTGGTCAGCAGTCGCAAGGTGTAGTACGCGTACCACGGTGAGCCTTCACGATCGCTTCCGTCGGGCAGGACGAGATAGTCGGCCAGACGGTTGAGGTTCGCTGCGGCCTGATCCCGTTTCTCCGCGTCCCCGAGGTAACAGAAGGCCGCGAGAGCTGAGCCCTGTGAATGGATCGCGGTGTTGTTCGTGCCCCCGCCGAGTTTGAAGCCCTTGAGTTGCTTGTTTGCCTCCTTGCGGGTGGCCTTGACGAAGCGTGCACCGTTGCTGATGTCCGAGGCGCAGGTCAACGTCCACAGCCGCTCACCGGCGATGATCGGCTGGGTCACCGACCAAGTACGGGTCTTCTTCTTCTTGTGTTTGCTCAGCCAGTCCCCGATGAGACCGTAGAAGCGTTCCACCATCGGCACATCACCGCGCCGGGCTCCGGTGTAGAGCAGGGGAGTGGCCCAATAGAGACCGTTCACATGGGTGTTGCCCGATGAGTCCAGCGTCTTCTGGGGTTTCCAGTCCGGTTTGGCGCTCAGTCGGTAGTAGCCGTATTGACCGAGATCGGCGATGTTGTCGTCCATGATGGAGTCGGCTCTCGCCGCATCCCCGCCTTTGTTGGGGATCAGCAGGCGACACCAGGAGTCCTCGCGGATGTTCTGTTTCATCGGGATGCCGTAGGGCCCCGCAGGTGGCAACGGGGTCGTGGTTTGCGTGGGCGTGGGCGAGTCACTGGGCGTCGGCTCGGTGCTCTGGGCCGGCGAGCCACTCGGCGCTGGCTCGGAGCTCTGGACCGGCGAGTCACTGGGGTCCACCGGGGCTGACGTGTTCGCAGCGGGTGCCACAGGGGCCTCAGGGGTCGCCTGAGGTGCCTGCGACGTGCTCGGCACCGGCGACGAAGTCGAGCCGGCGGCAGGCGACACGCCGCCCACGAGGGCAAGCACTGTGAGCGCGACGACGGGACTACGCATACCTTTGTCCTACCAGACATTCCCAGAATGGCCGATTCCCCACCCGGAATGGCCCATCTATCGGACGACCGCCCGGAGAGTCAGATGCAACCGTCAGAAGCCGAGGAGATCGTCGGGCTGCTACGCCAGATGAGAGTCATGGCGCATGTCCACCCGACCGGGCTGCAGAAGAGCGCCATCCGCGTCGTTCTACCGGGGGGCAGAGAAGCGATTTGGGACGCGGACTCAGCTGCTGGACTCGAGGCACAGGTGCTGGCTGACGGAATGCTCGTGGGATTTGTTCCACTCATCGCTGGTTCTGAGGACTTCGACGCCCGCCAGAGTGCCGACGTAATCGCCCGCGCTGACTACGGTCCCCGCGCCTGAGCCGGACGGAAGACCGGAATCGCGCTGCGGTCCATCGCGGACCTTCATCCACAGATTCGGTTGGGGGTCTGGTACCAGAACGCCTCAGCCACGACCGTTGATCCATGCCCGTCACCATTTCCAGCCCTGAAGCGGCCGTGGCCGCCACCCCCTACGTTCTCGGCTTCGCTCCGCGCGACTCGGTTGTTCTCCTGTTGAGCGGAGACGGTCCACATCTCGCGGTGCGGGTGGATCTGCCCGAGCGTGCAGATCTGAACTGGATCGCCACGATCCTTGCCGGGCTGCCCAACCCGTTGCCGTCCAAGACCGTTGTGCTCGCCTACGCAGACACGATGGCGGTGCCTCACACGACCGAGATCACCAAGTGGCTCGCCGATCTGCTGGTCGCCGTCACCGATCTGGTGGCGGTCCTGGTGATCGGCGATGGCCGAGTACGGTCACTTTCCGAAGACGGCCCGCTCGGCCAGGAGTTGGACATTGATCTGGAGTCGCTGCGCGATCACCCGGTGATCGCCGAATGTGTGGCCGAAGGGATGACGTGTATGCCAGCGCGAGAGATCCTGGCCAGCACGTTGCTGCCGGTCGCCGACACGGTGGCGAGCCAGGTCGCGGATGCCTTGCGCACCGCAACGGCGCCCACGCAGGGATATGAGAAGGCACGGGCTGAACTCGAACAGCGCGCGCTGCACGTGTTGCTGTCGGGGGATCCGTTGGCGCCCGAAGACGTGGTGTGTGTGGCGCGGGCCTGTCGTGATGTGCACGTCCGTGACCCTCTGTTGGCGATCATTCTCGACGAGCATGCCCACGGACAGGTGACGCTGGCACACGTGCGGACGAGGCTGTTGTACGCCATCACCCATCTTCCGGACACGGATGCTGCGCCCGTGGCGGCAACCATGGCGCTGATCGCCTGGGCCGATGGTGACGGGGCCGTGGCACTGATGGCCGCCGATCGGGCATGTGATCTGGAACCGACGAACACGCTGGCGCCTTTGGTCATTCACGCTTTGCAGCACGGACTGCCGCCAAACACGTGGGCCTCGCTCACCGACGACATCCCGATGGAGGTGCTCAGGGGGCAGGTGAGGCGCAGCGCATAGCGCGTATTCTTAGGAACTCTCGACGTGCGGAGGTCGCTGTAAGCACCTCCGACACGGGGATGTGCCATCGGGCATGTGCCGGGGGAATAGCCAGGGCGTGACAGAATGTTGTACTGGACGTAGCAGGTAGTGATGCTGCGAGAGCCCAACCCGATCCTCGACGAGAGGTTGTTACGTGCCGACTGTTAAGTCGAAGAAAGCCCCAGCGGCTGCCAAACCGGCGACGGCGAAGAAGGCTCCGGCCAAGACCGCCACGAAGGCCGCCGCCAAAGCAGAGCCGACCGCAAAGGCCTCGGCGAGCAACGGGGCCGCGAAGAAGGCTCCGGCCAAGAAGACCACGACGAAGGCTCCTGCTCGCAAGGCGGCCGCGACCAGTGCCAAACCCCCGGCCAAGAAGGCGCCTGCCAAGAAGGCCGCCACGGCGACGGCGACCACGCCGACTGCGCCTGCCAAAAAGGCGGCTGCCAAGCGGGCGCCTGCGAAGAAGGCTCCGGCCAAGAAAGCAGCAGCCAAGAAGGCCGGACAGACAGATGCGGTGAGCCCCGACGACCTGAAGAAGGCAGCGGAGTTGGAGCAGGATCTCGAGACGGATCTCAAGCAGGACCTCAAGAAGCTCGAGGACGAGAAGGAGAAGGAGCCCGGCACCTTCACGCTCTCCGATGCCGACGACACCGACGAACCGGTCGCCCAGGTCACTCAGGCCGGTGCCACGGCCGACCCGGTCAAGGACTACTTGAAGCAGATCGGCAAGGTCCCGCTGCTCAACGCCGAGCAAGAAGTGGAGTTGGCCAAGCGTATCGAAGCCGGGCTGTTCGCCGAGGAGAAACTCGCCGACAACCCGGATCTGGACACCGAGACCCGGATCAAGCTCGAGTGGATCTCAGAGGATGGCCGCCGGGCCAAGAACCACCTGCTGGAGGCGAACCTTCGACTCGTGGTGAGCCTGGCGAAGCGGTACACCGGCCGTGGGATGTTGTTCCTGGACCTCATCCAGGAAGGCAACCTGGGGCTGATCCGCGCGGTCGAGAAGTTCGACTACACCAAGGGCTACAAGTTCTCGACGTACGCCACATGGTGGATCCGACAGGCGATCACGCGCGCGATGGCGGATCAGGCCCGCACCATCCGGATCCCGGTGCACATGGTCGAGGTCATCAACAAGCTGGCCCGTGTGCAGCGCCAGATGCTGCAGGACCTCGGTCGCGAACCAACCCCGGAAGAACTGGCCGCGGAACTGGACATGACCCCGGACAAGGTCGTCGAGGTGCAGAAGTATGGCCGTGAGCCCATCTCTTTGTCTACGCCGCTCGGCGAGGACGGCGACAGTGAATTCGGGGATCTGATCGAGGACTCCGAGGCCATCGTGCCTGCGGACGCAGTGTCCTTCACCCTTCTCCAGGAGCAACTGGAATCGGTGCTCGACACGCTTTCCGAGCGCGAGGCCGGCGTTGTCCGTATGCGCTTCGGCCTCTCGGACGGTCAGCCGAAGACTCTCGACGAGATCGGCAAGGTCTACGGGGTGACTCGTGAGCGCATCCGACAGATCGAGTCGAAGACGATGAGCAAACTTCGTCACCCTTCGCGAAGCCAGGTACTGCGCGACTATCTCGACTGAGACCGGCTCAGCGCGGCATGCGGAAACGGGTCGTGCGGCTTTGCCCGCTGCGCCCGGCCTCCGAGTCGGCGACCACGTAGAACCAGTAGGTGCGTCCTCGTTTCACTTTGATGCGGGTCGTCTGACTGGTGGTACTGCGCACGCGTTTGAACGATGCGCCGTTCGTCGAACGGTAGACGAGGTAGGCCGAGACGGGCTCGCCGAGTTCTTCAGACGCCCGCCAGTGCACTCGGAGCTTGCGCTTGGTTACCTTCGTGACCCGGGGTTTGCCCGGGGGATCTGGTGCGATGTCTTCGGCGGCTGCCTCATCTGCGGCCGGTGCCTGGTAGACCGGCGCCGGTTGGGTGGGTGTTGGTGACGTCCCCGGAATTCCCGGTGCAATAGGAGTTGGCGACGTCGTGGATGGCTGGGGCGTTGGCGACGTCGTGGATGGCTGGGGCGTCGGAGACGTCGTGGATGGCTCGGGTGTCGGAGATGTCGGACTCGGCGACGGCTCTTGCGGTTCGCTGATAGTGAAGTCCGGTCCGGATGCCCATGCCAGGGGTTTGGTTTGGCCATCGAGTGGCCGGACCCGCCAGCGGTATTCCCCGGGGTAGAGAGGCGCGACTGCTGTGCTGTAGGCGAGGTTGTCGGTTTCCACGTTGGCAGACCTAGCCCAAGTCCCAGTCGTGAACTGAATCTGATAATTCTTGACGCCTCCCGGCGTGGAGGCGGGGTATACAGCCCGCGCTGAGGTGAGTGCGTCGCCCCATCGCAGAAGGACGTTTTGGTCATCGTCGAACGTTGTGGCCGTGAGGTCGAGAACGGGCTCGCTGCGTTTGCTGAAGCGACCCACGTAGCGCAAGTCGTTGATCGCCGCAGAGTCAGCCAACCGGCACTTGACCTCGCTCTGGCTCGGGTCCAGTGGGTCATATCTGCAGGGCATCGCGAACCAGTAGTAGGTGCCAGCTGGCCCGTTGTCGTCATAGGTCTCTGGAGGTACGAAAACCGCACCGCGCGTGCGGTATTCCGCAACCCGGTTGGTGAAGTCCCTGTCTAACGCGATGACGACGCGGTAGGCCACAGCTCCGTCGGCGGGCTCCCAACTCAATACGGGGACATCTGAATCGATCCCGGTCAGGTTCCGGGGGACGACAGGATCGAACAGTGAACCGGAGCCGGCTATCGGATCGGTCGGGGTGAAAACCAGCATCCCCGGCGCTGCCTCGCCTGGCTCGCGTCGCTCATCCGACCACATTCCGTACACCGGCGTCGTCCCGATCGCCGGATAATCGGGCTCCACGGTTGCGTCGACCGCACGTACCCGCACCGAGTACCCCTTGTGCGCCTCGATCGGGAACCTGACGACAAAGAACTGTGCAATCGCCTCGGGGTCTGTCGGGGCGGAACCGGCGATGGTGAACGTCCGGGGGTCACCCCCGGCGGATTCGATCTCGGCAGCGAACGGAGCCACAATCTGACTTTCGCCAGTTGCGTCCATGAACCGCACGTAGACCAGATCCCCGGTGCGTCCGTCCGTCGATTCGATAGCTATCTGATCAGGGGCTGGTTCGCTCCAGGCAGTGGCATCCGTCCATGCGCGGATCGGGGACATTATCCCGTCGCAGGGGTCGAGGGCGTCCCGGCGGACATAAGCGTTTTCATATGCCGGTGCCACCACGGTATGAGGGGTTGTACAGGTTATGGTTTCGTCCGGGGAATTGGTGGGGGTGAGTTGAAGTTGGTAGTACGCGGCTCCCGGCACCGGATCCCAGGTGATTGCGATGTCGTTAAGAGCCGGTGTGCTACCACCCGTGAGCAGTCGAACGTTCTCTACTCGGGAAGCTGGTTCATCTGCTTGGACGCCCGTTGCCTCGTCAAGGTTGGTCCAGCGCCGGGTGAACGTCTCGGAGGCACTCCATTCTCCCCTCGCGCCATCCGTGCCGACCGCGCGCACATGCCAGTAGTGTGTCTTGGCCGCGTAGCTGAACGTCGGTACGTAGGTCGTGCCGTAGACAGGTCGAGGTTGGGCGACTCCGACCGGATCGGTAGGCAAGCGAGGATCTGTCACCGTGACGAACTGGTCATCGAGGGCGACCTCGATCTCGTAGTACGCAGCCTCTGCGACCGGATCCCACGAGAACAACGGCTGATCCACGGTGGCTCCGGCCGTAGGCGTCAGTAGTGTTGGAGCAGGCAAAGGCGCTGCGTTGGCGGTCATGGGTACGAGCGCCAGCACCAGGGCGACGACGAAGAGCCAGGCGCTCGTCCACATCGGTCTCATGGAAACTCCCCGTTCTGTCATCGCCGTACGAACACCTTGCTCGGCGGACTCTCGCCCGCGGCATTGTTCGCGGTTACCATGAACCAGTACCGCGTTCCTTTGCGCACGCGGAATGCGGCGCGGTTGTTCTTGACCTTGGTGAGTGGCTTCCAGCGTTTCCCCTTGGTCGAGTAGTAGACCGAGTAGTCGGTGACAGGAAAGAAGCGTGATTTGGGTGTACGCCACAGCAGAGTGACGCGAGTCGGAGATCGGAAGGCTTTCAGCGCGACCGGGTTGGCGGAGACGGCGATCGGCGTGCGGACCGAACGTTCATTGCTCCACGGACGTGCTTGTCCGCTGCCGTCGACGACGCGAATCCGCCATTTGTAACGCTGCCCAAAATCGAGGCCCAGAGGTAGAATCTGAGGAAGATCCGTGCTCGTAACGGTCTCGGGCCAGTCGCCGTTCTTGGTTCGGACTTGGAACTCGTAGTGGTCGATCCCACCCACCGAACCAGTCCGGTCGCCAAGCTTCTTGTTGCTCCGCGTGGCGGTTTCAGAGAATGGTTTCCACGGGAAGCGCGTCCATGGCCGAAGCGACTTATTGGCCGATTGGGTCCTGGGTTGCGCAGAGTATTTCTTGAATGAACGATAGGTTCCAGAGCGATTGACGACCCGGTTCGAGGAAACGCATCCGGGCTCGCTGCCGTCAGACTCGCCGCTGTCAGACTCGCCGCTGTCAACGAATCTGCAGGGCACCACGTACCAGAAATACGACCGAGCGTTGTCCTCTGGAATACGCTCCAAAGGAATGAGTCGGGTATTGGTTGTGTAGTAGTGCCCCACCTCGGTCGTGAAGTCCCGATCGACTGACAGCACGACCTTGTATGAGTCCGCCCAGTTCACCGCGTTCCATTTGAGCAACGGGGCGTCCACGAACATTTTTCCATCGGACGGGCCGGTCAATGTGGCAGGCAATTGTGCGTCAGTCCCGACGACTTTGCCTTGTACCTCGAACATTATCGGATTCGGCTGGGGGTGCGCCTCTGATCGCGCCTCGTCCGACCACAGCGAATACAACTCCGTTGAGCCGTCGGACAGCACGTCGACCGCCCGGATTCGCATCCAGTAGGCACCACCCTCTTCCAGATCGCAGCCTAGAGATCGTGCGTCCTCGATGAGTGCCACACCCTGAAGGGGCAGACTGACGGGTTCGGCATTGGGTGTCAGCACGGTGTGTGGCGTAATGCAGATCGCGTCTGGTTCGAACCCAAAGGGCGGGATGAGGTCAGGGTCGTACCGCTCGAGTTTGTCGAACTGAACGACGTAGTACGAGGCATCCGCAACCGGTTCCCACCGGATGGTGATCGCGTTGTACGGGACTTGCAGACCCTGCTCGGGTCCGAAGTCCTCGACCGTGACGTTGTCGACTCGTGCGACCTCTTGCCGGCCGGACCCGGCATCTGGTACCAGCCACCTACGGGTGAAGACGCGCTCCTTCGACCATCCAGAGGTGAAAGGTGCGATAGTCCTGACCCGCCACCAGTAAGACGCCGCTGGCCAGGTCTTCGTGTCTATGAAGCGGGTCGCCGGGGTCTCAATAGTCTTCACCACGTTGGTGAAGCGTCGATCTTGAGCGATCTGCAGTTGATAGCTGGTCGCACCTCTCACCGGCGTCCAACGGAAGTCCGCATGATTGACCACCTTGTGGTTGGATGGCGCTTTGGGCCTTGGACTTTGGGCCGGATTGGGTCGAGCAACAACAGTCCCTGCCATGCTCAACAAAAGGCCCAGTGAGACGAGCAGCACAGCCAGTCGACGCGGCATCGCCGAAACTGTCACCCGCGGTAGTGAGACCACGCTTCCACTTCGGCACGAATGGCCAATTCCTTGATGTGAAGCGCCGCCTGCTGCTCCGCCTGGGTGGCCTGCCCGCGACGGCCCCTAGACTCGGTGATCGTGAGCGAATGGACATGTCGGACCGACGGTGCCGTGATGCGGATGACGTTCTGTGACCCGGATAGCCGCAACCGGCTGACCACTCCCATGCTGGAAGAGGCCCGAGCTTTGCTCACCGAAGCGGTCATCGACGGCGTGCGAGTGGTGATCTTGCGCGCGGAGCCGGTGAAGGGGACCTGGTCCAGCGGCCACGACATCAGCGAAATTCCGTCCGAGGTGACCGAACATACATGGGCGAACCCGTTGGAGGGGTTTCTCGAGTACTTCCGCCGGCTTCCGATCGCCACCATCGCCGAAGTGGGAGGAGACGTCTGGGGCGGCGCGTGCGAACTTGTGCTCAGTTGCGACCTGATCGTGGCTACCGCTGACACGAGAATGGCCGTAACTCCGGCGAAACTCGGAGTCGGATATCCTCCCTCGGGGGTTGCCCGATTCCTTGCCTGTCTGCCGGCCCAGGTCGTGGCGCGCATGTTTCTCACCGCCGAACCGATCACCATGCAGACGGCCTTCGAACTCGGCGCGATCACGCAAATCGTCGGGCAGGAGAGCGACTTGGAGCCCGCAGCGCGCCTCTGGGCGGACAAGATCATCCGAAATGCGCCCTTGACGATCGCGGCCACGAAAGCGGCGCTGGCCGAACTGTCCGACGCGCATCTGCCGCCGGAGGTTGCCAGTCGGGTCGACGAAACGGTGGCACGTGCGTGGACGAGTCAGGATCTTGCCGAGGGGATCAAGGCCTTCAGCGAGCGACGTCGCCCCGACTTTCAGGGGCGGTAACCACGCCAACTACCGGCGTTTTCTGGAGTCTGGACGCGCGGGGTCACCGCTGGAATGTTGATCGTGCCTGCAATGACTTTCGGTGAGAAGAGCAACATAGGGTCGACTTTTCACAGAACCTTCGGGGAATGCGAGTCGCTAGGCTCTCCAGCCGCGCCTCACCCACAGTCCCGTTCCACCTGAGAACGGGTGGAACGGACAACCGACTGGCCCTAGTTCGAGTCGGCCAGGCTCTCGGTCTCGTCCTGGATGTGCGCGGCCAAAGGTGTCAGTGCGGGGAGGTGCTTGCGTGCGTGGTGTCCGCAGAACAGAAGTTCCCCACCTTTGGACAACGTGACTCGGACGTACGCCTGCGCGCCGCACCGGTCGCAGCGGTCGCTGGCCGTTAGAGGGCTCGGGGACAGTGTGGTTACCACTGGAACCACCTCCTTCTCACAGTTTACGTCGTTGGCCTACACCGTACTTAACACTGTTGCAGGGTCCTGGGATTCCCGCATGTAGAGATCGCGCGTTTCGCCGCCAGCGAATCCTTCCCCTCACCAGGGTGGTTAAACGTAGTTGTCGTACCCGGGCTCTAGTGTGGACAGGTGCCCACAAAAACCGCCGCGTACTCCGCCGATGCACTGACGGTCCTTGAGGGCTTGGATGCTGTCCGTAAGCGTCCGGGCATGTACATCGGGTCGACGGACTCGCGCGGGTTGATGCACTGCGTGTGGGAGATCATCGACAACGCTGTCGATGAGGCGCTGGCCGGGCATTGCGACACGGTGACCGTGACGGTGCTGCCCGATGGGAGTGTGGAGGTCGCCGACAACGGCCGGGGGATCCCCGTTGACGTGCAGAAGAAGACCCGACTGACCGGGGTCGAACTCGTGATGACCAAGCTGCACGCCGGCGGCAAGTTCGGGGGAGGTTCCTACGGAGCCGCAGGCGGGCTGCACGGCGTCGGTGCCTCGGTGGTGAACGCCCTGTCCGCCCGCCTGGATGTGGAAGTCGATCGCAACGGCAAGACCTACGGGATGTCGTTCCGACGCGGGACGCCGGGGATCTTCGACGGCCAGGGCCCGGATGCGGCGTTCAGCCGAAAGGCGGGGTTGCATCCGCGGGGGTCGGTTCCCAAGAGCCGGTCCGGAACCCGGATTCGTTTCTGGCCGGATCCGCAGATCTTCACCAAGGACACGGCGTTCGATCGGAATGCGCTGTGGGACCGCGCCCGGCAGACTGCCTTCCTCGTTCCGAACTTGGCCCTGACCGTGCGCGATGTGCGCTTCGAGCAGGACCATTTGGAGGAGACCTTCCGGTTCAAGGGTGGCATCGCGGAGTATGTGGAATACCTGGCGGACGACGATCCGGTAACCGGGATCATCCGGCTGGAGGGCGAAGGACACTTCACCGAACACGTGCCCGTTCTCGACGGCAAGGGGCACCTCAGCACCCAGGACGTCGAACGCACATGCACAGTGTCGGTCGCGATGCGCTGGGGCAACGGATACGACACCGTGATCCGATCGTTCGTGAACGTGATCGCCACGCCGAAAGGCGGTACCCACGTCAGCGGGTTCGAGCGTTCCTTGACCAAAACGGTCAACGAGCAGTTGCGCGCGGCCAGGGTGCTGCGCGCGAGTGAGGACTCGGTGACTAAGGACGACATCACCGAGGGTCTGACCGCCGTGGTCACGGTGCGACTGGCCGAACCGCAGTTCGAGGGTCAGACCAAGGAGGTACTGGGCACCCCGCAAGTGACCGGGATCGTCTCGCGGGTGGTGGCCAAGACCCTGACAGCCTGGTTCCAGAAACCACCCCGGGGAGAGAAGGCCAACGCGAAGGCCGCACTGGACAAGGTGGTCAATGCGGCGCGTGCCCGGTTGGCAGCCCGACAGACCCGCGACGTGCAGCGGCGCAAGAATGCGTTGGAGTCCTCGGCGTTGCCGGCCAAACTCGCCGATTGCCGCAGCAACACCACCGACAACACCGAACTGTTCATCGTCGAGGGCGACAGTGCGCTGGGCACGGCGAAGTCGGCGCGGAATTCGGAGTTTCAGGCCTTGCTGCCGATCCGCGGCAAGATTCTGAACGTACAGAAGGCCTCGATGGCCGACATGTTGAAGAACGCCGAATGCTCGTCGATCCTGCAGGTGATCGGAGGCGGCACCGGACGCAGTTTCGATCTGGAGCAAGTCCGCTACGGCAAGATCATCCTGATGACAGACGCCGACGTCGACGGCGCGCACATCCGGATCCTTCTGCTCACGCTCATCCACCGATATATGACGCCGCTGCTCGACGCCGGCCGTGTCTTCGCGGCGGTTCCGCCGTTGCACCGCTTGGAGATCGTGCGGCCCGGGGCGAAGAACGAGATCCGCTACACCTACTCCGACGAAGAGATGAACAAGCTGGTCTCGGATCTCGAGAAGAAGGGACTGCGGGTCAAGGACCCGATCCAGCGGTACAAGGGTTTGGGCGAGATGGACGCAAGTCAGTTGCGGGAGACGACCATGGACCCGACCAAACGCCAACTCCGGCGTGTCACCGTCTCTGATGCATCAGCGTCCAACGACGTTTTCCGTCTACTGATGGGCAATGAGGTAGCGCCTCGCAAGGGCTTCATCGTGGAGTCTTCGGAGGCGCTGGACCGCGCCCTGCTGGATGTCTGACGGTCCAACCTGGGCCGGTACCATCGCTGGAGAACCGGCTAGAAGTCGTACATGGTCAGCTCACCGCTGAACACGTCGTACATCCCCCCTGCGACAACCACGTTGTCGGGGATGAACGGGAACGACCTGATGCGCTGCACGTCGGCGGCGAGTGTTTCCAGGGGGTCGTCGATAGTGCGGAATTCCAGTGACCGGGTGTCGACGCCGGTGCGTTCAAAGATCGTGTCATGGACCTGGGATTCGGTGCCCTTGGCCATGCGGCAATCCGTGTGGGGCATGACGATGATGCGGTTCACGTCCAGCAAGTAGGTGGCGAGCACCAGTGTCCGCAGCACGTCATCGGTGACTCGGGCGCCCGCGTTGCGCAGGATCTTCATATCCCCGGCTTCCATCCCCAGGACCTGCAGGGGATCGATGCGCGAGTCCATGCAGGTGATGAGCGCCAAGTGTTTGGCCGCACGCCCTGACAGGGTCGATTCCTGGTAATGCTCGACGAACTTACGGTTACCCGCGAGCACGTCGTCGAATGCCGGATTTGTCATGGTACTTCGAGGGTATCTAGGCGCTTGATTCTCCCGACGAGTGACCTGGGAAAACGCCGTGGGTCGGGTCGATGTGGGGAGCTGCATTGTTGACCGCCAAAGCGGCTTCGCCGAATCCGACGGAGATGAGCGGGACCTTCCCGGCGTAGGTCGCGATGTCGCCGGCGGCGTACACCCGGGGATTGTTCGTAGCCATGGTCGTGTCGACCACCAGGCGGCGCTTGTCGAGATCCAGGCCCCAGTCGGCCAAGGGTCCGATGGACGCGATGAATCCCAGCGCGGCAACCACCGTGTCGGCCGGCACGTGCGTCCGCTCCCCGGTCTGCTTATGGGTGACCTCCACGCCGGTGACCGTCTTGTCGCCTTCGATGGCCGTCACCTCGCTGGAGGTGATCAGCCGGATGCCCAACTCACGTACCCGTTCGACGGTGCCGGCGTGCGCCCGGAATGCCTCCCGGCGGTGGACCAGGGTGATGCTCTTGGCGATCGGGTGCAACGACAGCGCCCAGTCGAAGGCTGAATCCCCACCCCCGACGATCACCACGTCGTGACCGGCGTGGACATCGAGTTTGGGAACGAAGAAGACGATGCCCTCGCCGGTGAACGCGTCTGCTGCCGGCAGGGGGCGCGGTTTGAAGGCTCCGATTCCGCCGGTGATGAGCAGAACCTTGGCCTCGATCACGGTTCCTGCGCTCGTGGTGACACGCACCCCATCGTCGGTGTGCTCCAGGGTCATGGCCTGTTCGCCCAGCACGTAGGACAGTCGGTAGGTCTCAGCCTGGGCAGCCAGTCCTTCGACCAGGTCGCGTCCGCGTACGGCCGGGAACCCCGCCACATCGAAGATCAGTTTCTCCGGATACATCGCGGAAATCTGGCCACCGATCTCCGGCAGCGTGTCGCACACGATGGTGCTGAAGCCCCGGAATCCGGCATAGTACGCCGCGTACAGGCCCACCGGTCCGGCGCCGATGATCAGCATGTCCGCGCTGTGCTTCATGCGTTCTTCCATTTGAGCCCGCAACCCATGGATGGCCGGTGCGGTTCGGGAACGGGTTCACCGGCCACGACCTTGGAAATCGCCTCGCGCAACAGGTGTCCGTCGAGCGGTTCTCCGTTCTTCGGCGTGCTCGTGTCGAAGGCGCCACGGTAGGCCAAGCGTCCTGCTTTGTCGTACAGGAAGAAGTCCGGTGTGCAGGCAGCCCCGAAAGCCCGCGCGAGGTCCTGGCTGTCGTCGATCAGATAGGGGAAGGTCCACCGCGCACGGGCAATCTGTTCACGCATCCCGGATGGCCCATCCTCCGGGTACGCGACGGTGTCGTTGGAGTTGATGCCCACGGTGCGCAGTCCGTCCGCGGCGTCAACGATCTCGCCGAGCAGTCGCTCGACATGGCGCACATACGGACAGTGGTTGCAGACAAAGACCACGAGCAGGGGGCTGCCACCGGCATACGCCTGCAGATCCAGGTGCTGACCATCGATGTCGGGCAATGTGGCCTCGGGCATCGGGGTGCCGAGGGGGACCATGGTGGATTCAAGAGCCATATCTTCAGGCTATCGATGATCGGGGCATGCGACCCGCTCGACGGAGATGGCGATTCCCGTTTTCGCAGCGGCCCGGTTGAGATCAGCAGCAGCGCTCAAGGCCGGCGAGGACATGGGCAACCTCGTCGCCGAGCGTTTGCGACGCGCTCACGACACGCTACGACCTGGAAGTCGCCAGGCCAGCACGTCGAGCCCTGACCGACGAACTTCGCGT
>Ga0209607_1001345_pt1 | contig 20628 bp, 19 predicted proteins | sample AD_UKC117_MetaG_FD_184413 | JGI IMG/M metagenome (GOLD analysis project Ga0209607, IMG submission 184413) | Active sludge microbial communities of municipal wastewater-treating anaerobic digesters from Hong Kong - AD_UKC117_MetaG (SPAdes)... | ecosystem: Engineered > Bioreactor > Anaerobic >... | reverse complement strand
TCTGCACGAAACACTTGAACTCTCCAACCGTCACCGCCATTTGACCCAGAGCGAACGCCTGATCAATCCGCACCCGATGCCGGCATTCATCCTCACCTCGACCTACTTCATCTTCAGGGCTGCCCATCCAGAAGGTACCCGCCGGAACCACAATCATCGCCGGCCCCACGCTGCCATCGCGCAAGCGATCTTGAAACACCGAGAAAGGCTCCCGCACCGGGGGAGTGACCGATGCCTGCGATGGCATCGGCGGCTCAGCCGCCGAGACGCGAACGTCACATTCAGCCGTAGCCGCTGTTGCAGGCGTGGCTGTTGGCGCCGTCACCACTCGGCTCGCCCGCCGGCGTCGGAACTGCCAAACCGCGACTCCCGTCAAGGGCAGCGCGATCAAAGCACCCCAAAACCCAGGGTGATTTCGCGTGTTGGATGCATTCCCCTCATGGGTATCCTCCGGCGCTGAAACAGGCCATTTTTGCAAGTACGCCCGCGCCATTTCGGCATATCGCCCGGATGGATACTCCTGCAAGTACAACTCAATACACGTTACCGTCCCGCATTGTTCCGCCGATTGCCAAAGACTCCGCTCGTCATTGGGCAATCCGGCCAGATAGTATTTGCCCCGCAGATCGCCTTCCTTGTACGGTATCTGGATACCCCTGCTCATCCGTTCGACTGCCTCGGCAACGCGGTCGAAGGCGTCTTCCACATCCAATCCCGGTTGCGGCAACACGTCCAACAGGTAACGGGTAAACAGCCCGTTCTTTTCGTTTGGCCGGTCATCGGCAACCTGCCCAGGGCTCGCGGCATAGAGCACCAAGGTGCCTCGCCCGGCCATGACCCGCTCCAGACCCCTGCCGCCTTTGCCCGTGGCAAAGGGGTTGTCGCGGCAAGCATCCAGAATCACCAGACTCACCGTGTGATGCGGTCGATCGGCCAATTTTTCCAAAAGATCGTTCACGTTGTACCCATACGCCTTGATGTCTCCCGGTTGGGCGATCCGGGCATCGACCGGGATCAGGTAGTTGACGCGGTTGTGGTCTTGCAGGCCATGTCCGGAGTAGTAGAACAACACCGTTCCTTTCTGTTGCTTCACCCTCTCCAGATAGCGCTCAATTGCTTGCCGCATCGGGATCGCCGCAAGATCCTCCAGCAGCGTGACTTCAAAGCCCAAACCGCGCAGCATCTCCGCCATCGCGCGCGCATCACGCAGCGTGTTGACCAACGGACGCTCCTGCGCGTAAACGGCATTGCCGATCACCAGCGCCGTGCGTTCAGCCGCCCAGGCCGCTGAGCTCCAGCCGATCAGGGTCAGCAGCAGAAGACTGAGACCCCAAGGCTTGATTGGGTCCATCGCGCAATCCCCCATTCCACTAAGCGTGGTCGACTAGCATTCTACTGCGCTGACGGAGCACTCTCCGTCGCCGATGATGTCGGTTGTTCGGAGGACCCGTTATCAGGGAGTCCTCCCAAGGAGATCATTTCATCCAAGCTGCTGATCGTCTTGGGTAATTGATCTCCGTGACTCTCTTCATAGACCGATTTGCGCACTTTCGCCATGATCGTGTCGAGTTCCTCGCGCTCGCCCAAATGCAACATTAGGTGTTTAGTAAACAAACTGTTTTTTTCTCCAGGCTGGTCCAGTGCAACATTACCGGCTTGGAAGATGACGGTCCTCGCAAGCGCCGGTACCTGGCAATCCTGCACACATGTATCGAGCATCACTAAATTGTTGCCCTGCGCGATACTCTCCAATCCTCGTAACAGGGTGGCCAGGGGAAAGGCTTGATCTGGCGTTTCGTAGGTCTTGTGAATTTGTGCATCGATTGGAAGCAAATACAACTGACCCGTGTAGCAACCACCTGTACCGGAGTAATAGAACATTCGCACATGGGCATCATGCCCTGCATCGATAAAATCTCTTACCTGTTTCCGCAACGCATTGAGCTTTAAATCGGTTGCTACCGTCACTTTGAAGCCTAACGTGTGAAGCAACGCCGCTATCGCTTTGGCGTCATTGGTGGGATTCTGGAGCGGCGTTGTCTCCGTGTAAGCGCCATTGCCAATCACCAAGGCAATCCGTTGGGTTGGCGCCACCGGCTCTGACCCAGTGACCGACTTATCCAGCTTTATTCTTTGAGCGGGTATCAATAGATCCGCCATCACGGGCCTGATCGATCCCAATGCCGCTAGCGCCATCAGCACCATGCAGATTGTTCTCATCCACCGCCGATCAATCGCTAATTCCGATAGTTGATTACACATCAATAGGTTCCTCATGCGTTCAATAAGTATTGCTCAACGCTCCACCACGATGAACGTGGTCGCAGTATGCGCCAGAGCGGGGGACGATTCGCTCAGCACCACCGCCAGGTCTTTGGCCAAGCTCTTGGCGTCACCCCACGGCTGGTAAACATGTTGCTGGAAATTATAGCTGCCGGTGTACACCGGTTGGCCATCGGTGCGACAGATGCCAATCAACGCTTCCACCCCGGACGGTCCGCTCAGTTGGTAATCCACCGGTGCGGCATCGCCGGGAATCGTGACCGTTTCTCCAGCGCGGATGCGATCATCTGGCTGATAACGATTGGGAAACAGCACGTAAACCTGACCGGACGTGCCGACATCCAGCAGGGTCAACCGGCAGTCCTGCTCGGCGGTGGCCAGGACCCGAACCTTGGCGCCCAGTGGATAAACCAGTTTCTCGGTGCGCAGGTGCAGATCGAACGGCTCGGGCCGGGCCGGACTGGCAGGCTGCACGCTGCTGGGCGCGAAAGCGCCGGTCGTCGCAGCAGCGGGCCGCGCCGGTGGCGGCGTCTGACCCGCGAACGCCGGGGCGACGACCCGGATGATTTTGTCGTATTCCGCCCAGCGGTCGCCATGCTGCTCGCGTAACGTGACCGCTAAATCTTTGGCCACGGCGGGCGCTAGCGCTTTCAACGCCTGATAGGGACCCGCCGGGTCAGCGCGGTCATCGGTAAACAAGGGTTGGGGGGTTTGGGTGGCGATCACCTTGATCAGCTCCAAACCCGCTGGCCCTTGCACCTGAAATGAAAATTTCGATTTTTTATCAGGTATTTGTATAACTTGGCCGGCCGCTACGCGGTGGTCTTTCTGAAAACGATTGGGAAAGATGACCTGGACTTTGCCTGAGGTGCCGACATTCAGGACGGTCAGGTAGGCGTCCTGATCGGTCTTGACGCTCAGTACTACCGGTTCGCCAAAGGCATAGGTATTGTCCGGATGATCCACCCAGGCGGTGACCTTCAGCCCACTTTGCGGGGCCGCCAAGTCGGCCAATGGGCGTTGCACGGGGGTGAGATCCTTGCCGCTGGAGTCCTCAGCGGCCACGGCGGGCGTCGGCGCGTTGGCCGGTGCGGTCAAGTCGGCTTGGCTGGCGGGGCTGGTCAGCATCAGCGCGGTGCATAGCGCGCCTGCCGTCAAGGTCAGAGGTTTGTTCATGATCGCGTGTCCTGTTCAGTCATCAGGGTTTCAGGATGAGCCGAATAAGGATTCGGCCCGGTGCTATATAGAGACGTTAGTGCGTGTCCGTTGTCAGGTTGAGGGTTTCGCCCAATGCTGTATTACCGACAGCCACGGGGGTTTGCTGGCCGTGGCTGTCCTGCTGCACCGCGTGCCGGGTTTCGGCGAACAGATCCGCCAGGCGCGCCTTTTGCGCTTGACTGATGCGCTCGAGAAGGCGGGTCACGAACAGTCCACCTTCGGCCACTTCCAGGGCATATTCATTTTCCTGGGCCGCGGCGTACAGCAAGCCCTTGATGGCGGTTTGCGTACCGGTCAACCCTTGGCGACCGTCCGTACCGCCGGGTAGATCCTTGTGCAACAGCGCCTTGGCTTTTTGCTGCCAACCTCCAGTTTTGGAAGGCATGCCCAACTCACCGCCCACGAAGAACTTGGTGCGGACATTGGTCAGCGCCTTACTGAGTCCTCCGCTGAAGCAGGCGTCGATGAAGACGATCACCCGGTCGGTGGGCAACCGATCGACCCAGACAGCGAATTCGTCATCACGCACCACAGCGTGTGCCGAGGGATAACGCGCCTGTTCCGCGTCGTACATCACATAGGCTTCATCCAGCCCATCGGCTTCATCGCCATCGTCGTCCGCGACTGTGGTGCCGTGCCCGGAGAAGAATATCAGCACCAAATCACCGGAACGGGCGCTCTGGCGCAACCATTCCATCCCTGCAGCGAAATCACGCTTATAGGCGTTCTCCAATACGCGGACTTGAGCAGAAGGGACACTGAACAGTCGCTGTAAGGTGTCAGCGAAGTGACGGGCATCGGCGTTGGTCTTGGTCAATTCGCCGACGTTGGCGCCCATGGCCAGCAGGTAGACCCGACTATGGCCGCCGGCCTCGGCGCTGGCCGTGGGCGCCACCAGTCGGGCCGTCTGAGGTTGGCCGTCTTGGGTGATCTCAAAGGTGACTTTGGCCGTCGCCCAGTCGTGGGCATCCAGCCGTTCTACGGCCACCAGGTCCTTGCTGAGAACCTGAGCGCTGATATAGCGGAGCTGATCCGGTTGAGCCTCGGCGTGGCGGGTCCAGACCAGATAAACATCTTCCATACCCGGTGGACCGTTGACCTCAAAGGCAAAGTTGTCCTGGGGGCCGCCCGCGCCGTAGCCGATTCCAGCCCGTACCCGGGAATCGCCACCCAGGGTGTTGGGATAGATACGGCTAACCCGGCCCGAGGTACCGATATCCCAGAGGGTGACATAACCATCAGCGCTGCTGACGAAATCGAACTGCACGGCGCCGCCAATGGCCACCGTGTATTGGTTCATGCGGATGTCGAGTTGCACCGACGCTTCCGGATTGGCCGGCACCACGGCCAGATCCTTGTCCTGGGCGGCGGCCGGCGCCATGACCAGCCAGGCGCCGGCCGCCAGGGTGCCGAGCAGCGATATTGCGACCTTCATAACTATCTCCTTAACCTGCGTCTAGTGAGCTTTGAGGGTGTAGTGGATGTGGGTTTCCGTGTAGAGATGCGGCGGTAGCGCGAAGAACCGACTGAGATCGCGGTTGGCGAACAGCACCGGATAATGGGTGGGAATCACCTGCAAGGGGTCGTTTTTGTAGCTCAACCCCCCCGCCTGAGCGCGCGGCGTGTTACTGGGTAACACGGTCAAAATGGCTTTAACGGTTTCCTCGCCGGCGGGGCCTTGCAACACCAGCTCGCCGCTTTGGGGATAGCGGTAGATCCGGTCGGCTTCCACAAAGTTGTCGGGCTCACGCTCGGTTGGGTAGATGCGCTGCACCGCGCCGCTGGACGCGAAATGATAGAGACTGACATACCCCTTGACGCTGGCTTGGAAGTAGAAAGCAATACGGCTACCGATGCGAACTGCCTCGCCGTCGCTGGAGGTGATCCAGGCATATAGCCGGGGGGCATCCGGCCTGGCCACAGGCCCGGCCGTCAGCGGCAGATGTTGACGCAGAAACGCGCGCGCCGCTTGACTGAAAGCGGCCTCTTCGGTTTGCCGATAGCGGAACGATTCAGTGGCCAGCGACTGGCCTTGGGCATTGACCATGGTCAACGTCACGGGCAGGTCGTCCGCGCCGAGGGTGGACGACTGAGACGCACCGATGCCGAGCCGAAGGGTATAGCGCGGTGATACGGGCTCTAATGCGAGGTTCTTGGCTTGGCCGTCGGGCACGGCGACCGGCGCTGGCGGCGCGGTGTCCACCAGCAGGACCGCGGCATCGGCCAACAAGGCGCGCAACAGCGTTTCGATCCGGGCGTGCTGGATGGCCAGGGTGGCCGGCGTCTCGGTCGGAGTGACCAACGCCACGGGGATCGATTCCCCCGGCGCGGGTTGTCGGGCGGGCGGACGCTGGAGTTGCGTTGCGCTGGGCGGAGTCGCCTCGGGAGGAACCGACCAATCGGCCCCGGCGGGGGCGATGCTTCCCAGCAGCGCCAGCAATACCGGAATTCGCAAGCGTTGAAATAGACGTGTCATGGGATCATCTCCTCAAGGTTGCACGGTCAGGTTCAGCACCGCGCCGTTCCAATGAGCCGGATGCTGCCGATCCAGCACCGTGCGGAGTCGCTGCTGCAATTCAGCGCCTGTCAGATGCAAGTCAGTCAGCACCCCCGGCTGACGGATATCGGCCGGAGCCAGCCAGTGCAGCGGTTGCTGCGTGGCTACCAGCAGATACGTCTCGGTGCCGGGCGGTGGGCTCAGTTGAAAATCCACCGGGCTGTGCGGACTGGGGAATGTTAGGGTCCGGCCGCCGCGGGTCTGCTGATTGTCCAGCAACCGGCTGGTCCGGCCCGAGGTATGGATGGCGTACAGACTGAGGTAACTGTCCGCGGTGGCGCGCAGCTTCAGGTTCAGCACAGCGCCGATCCGGGGGGGAGGTTGATCCGCCCAGAGCTGGACGGTGAAGCCGGCGTAGGGATTGGCCAGATCAGTGGCCACGGCAACCGGTGCGGGGCGCGGCAGTGCCTCGGAACCGGGGCCAGGGCTGGGTGTGGCGCAACCCGCCAGCAGCAAAGCCGCCAGACTGATCGCGCCGAAGAACCGGGCGGATTGAAGCATGCTCGTGACTCCAGGTGACGGCATCGGCGCTATTAACGCGGCACGATGCGGATGATTTTGTTGTAAGCGTCCCAGTCCCGGTGGCGCGGCTCACGCAGCACCACTTGCAGGTCCTTGGCCACGGCGGGCGCGTTGGCTTTTAGCGCCTTGAAGGGACCCGCCGGTTCGGTATCGCCTTCCTTGAACAGCGGTGCCGGATCTTGGCTGGCGAACACCTTGATCAATTCGGTACCGGCAGGACCGTCGACCCGGAAGTCGAAATCGGCCCGGGGATCGGGCACCTGGAAGGTCTGGCCGGCCTGGATGCGGTTGTTGGTTTGGAAACGGTTGGGAAAAAGGATATGCACCCGCCCGGACGTTCCGACATCGACGATGGTCAGATAGGCGTCGTGGTTGGTCTTGACGCTGAGCACCACTTTCTCGCCGAAGGCATAGGTGTTGTCCGCGTGATCAACCCAGGCCGTCACTTGCAGGTCAGACGAGGCAACGTTCGGGCGCGGGCGGGGAGGGGGTGGCGTCAGCTCGGCCATCGGGCGCTGCACGGGGATGAGATCCTTGCTGGTGAGTTCCTGGGCGCGGGCGGTAGACGCAGAAAGGACGATGCTACCGACCACGAACAAGGCGGTCAGGGTGCGTTGAAGGTGACTGAGACGGTTGTGCATGACGCGATTTCCTGTAGGGTTGAAAGATTGGGCCGGGTAACGATCCCGGTTATCAGTCCATGACGGGATGGGAACGAGAATGTCAGGATAAGGCCGGAAAATAATTTTTTCGGGCAGGTAACCTGACGTGCCCATCCAAGCAACGTCTGTGAATAAAACACCCTTCTTTTCGTAGGTTGGAAAAGGATGGATCAATGAGGTTATCGCCGTTGTGGAGGATCACCGGCGATGTTAGGGAGAGAACCCCGGACACGAGTCATGCGCGACGATCGATTGAAAGTAACGGTGTGGGTGCTGTTGGCGTGGTGGGGGCCGGTCGGTCTGGTCGCAGCCGCCGAGCGGGTGGCGCTGGTGATCGGCAACGATGCCTACCGGTATGGCGGTGCGCTGCATCCTGCCGTCAGCGATGCCCGAACGGTAGGCGATACCTTGCAGACGTTGGGCTTCCAGGTGCTGCGCAGGCAAAACCTGGATTACAGCGGCCTGCTCGATGCCCTGGATGAAATTGGGCCGTGGGCCGAGCAGCCACGGGAGCGGACTGGGTGGTATGCTATGTGGGCCACGGGATTCAGGCGCAGGGTAAAAACCACTTGATCCCAATGGATACCAGGCTGAACCAGCCCAGTGATCTACGGCGCACCATACCTCTCAATGAACTCTTGACCGAAGTGGGTGCGGCGCGGGAGTTGGGATTGGTGATTCTAACGCCTGTCGGGATAACCCGCTCACGGGGTTCTAAGCCCAATGCAGAATCATAGAGGAAGGCAGAACGATTCAGGGCGGGTTTGCAGAGTTTGATCGGCATCGTCCCATCGCTTGCGCCATGACCACGCCATGATCTTGAAGGCGGAACGGTTACTCGACAAGAGACCCATGACCCCGGAGTCCACCTTGATGAACAAACTGCTGCAAGCCATCGCGCTGGCCAGCGAAGGCCACCGGGCGCAAACGCGAAAAGTTGATGGAACCCCCTATATTGCTCATCCCCTGGCGGTGGGGATGATCCTGCAAACGGTCACCGCGGATGAAAACATCCTCATCGCCGACATCTTACACGACGTCCTGGAAGATACCCGGATCGATCCGCAGATCCTGCGTGAACAATTCGCGCCGGAGGTTCTCCACTACATTCAAGGCGTCACGGAAGACAAAGCCATCACCGACTGGCGGACACGGAAAGAACGGTCGATCGACCACCTCCGCACCGCACCCTATCCGGTCAAACTGATCGCGGCCGCCGATAAATATCATAACCTTTGGACGCTATAGCCTACGCCATATAAAATGATAGGACTTACGCATTGACAGGAGGTTGGAATTGTGGGTTGAGGTGTCCCAAGTTAGGGGCGAAGGCTTGAATAAACGTGGCAATCACCTCATTAAACAACTCACGCTGCAAACGATAACAATTACGAATCACGTCGGTAGCCTGTAGTCGTTGCAATTGGACATAGCCACAGATCGCCGCAAAGAGATGATTGCGAATGGCGGTGGGTTGTCGGACCTGAAAATGCTCGATGTGGCACACTTGTTTGAGCGTCCGATGATACTGCTCGATTTGCCAGTGTTGGTCGTGGAGCTTGAGGAAAGCAGGACGATCAAAAGCGACCCAATCCTCGTCGTTCGGCTGATACAAGGCATAATGGTGTGGTTGGTTTTTCAACCACTCCCGAAACACTTTGACCGTACCGAATCCCCGGAGGTACACGAGCGAGCCGTCTTCGGGAATCGCCAGTTGTTGTACCTGGAGCCATTGGCCTTTTTCCACAGAAACCCGACGGTTGCTTTCCAGCGCAAAGAGAAATCCCCGATGATGGTTTTTAATCATCTTGAGATTTGCTGCGCTACTATACCAACTATCGCCGGTGACAAAGGCTGGCTGGAGTCCCCAAGCCAACACTTCCGCGAGCATCTCCTGAAAATAATCGTTTTTGGTCTTGTTCGCGGCTTTATCGTAAATGCGGTAATCGAGCGGTTGATGGTGACCGTGCGGATCGGTGTAATACAACGTGATCAGATTGATCCCTTTCACCACGCCATGATGTTTTCCCGACCAGAAATGCCCAACAAAGGCCATCAGTTGGCTGTACGGTTTATCCAAGACACTGTCGTCGACACTGATCGTGCCACCCTTCAAATTCAAGCCGGAGCAGGCTTCCTCGAACAAATCGCGGGGGGTGTAGTCTTCGCGGAGCAAAAACCGGTTGACGCTATCATGGCTGATCTCCATGATCTCTGCCAAGCGATTCCCCGTTGGCGAATGCGGCTCACCCAACAAAAAAGAAACATACATCGCCAAAGTGCAACGCGCTGTCGATGGGCGACTGATGACTCTCATCAACCGAAAACCTTCGTGGACCGAGTTCGTCTTTACCGACCACATCATACGATGCTTGTCAATGCGTAAGCTCTACTATGTTATTTTTTACAGCAGGAACAGTAAGATTATAAATCAGTGTTCTCCCGCCGTTGCCGTTTTTCCAAGCAAGCCCAGACAAGTTAATTTCAACATCGGCGTCATCTACGGATGACCTGCCAGCAGTCCATGAGGTTTTCTTTTTGTCAGTCCACCAGTATTTTGTGCCCGCCAGATTTAGACAAGAAATTATTGACCTCGTAAGTTTGCGTTGCGCTAATGCCCCGCCTACATTTCGCATTGAACCGCCTAGTGTATCACCGCGTGTTAGAAGGAAACGAAAAACTAATTCTTCGACAAAATCCGCACCGGCTGGCTCAAGAAATTGTCTTATCAAGCCGGTTATAGCATCCATTTTATCCGTTTCTTCTAAGTGCCCAGATGCCTTATCAGAAACCCCGGCAGCCGTTAAAAGTGCGCTGTGAATCTCCTTAATTTTCAATAGTTCTGATGGGTTCTTGGCTTGGGCCGCAATGGCTTTCAGCTTCCTTGCCTCATCAACAAATGGGGTAGCTCGGCGGTTTCGTTCCAATGCCAACGAAACGAAACCGGCGCGATAAGCGGCATAGCTAGTTTCAAGATCATTTGCAGATTTTAGATGGTCTGTGTGTGGCCTGTTGTTGATGATCAAAGTCATTTCTTTCTCCACACATAGACACATTTTCTAAGACGGTCGCGGCCATGCTCACCCATTTGTTGACTGCTGTTGCCCTTTCCATTTGGAAGAACAAGAATATTATCAACAGTGAAGCCAAGATTAGCGGAAATATCTGACAGAATTAGGTCAACAGGGATACTGGCTCCAGCGTAGCGAACATTATCGTTGACCATGATCAAAGGTGCGCCGGGTTTCAAAACACGCCCACATTCATAAATCACGCAAGCCATTTCGTAAAAATATCCGCGCACCATACGGGGGATGCCATTGTTATTCAAAACACCAATATCTTTTTGCCCATTAAGATACGCCAAAACAGATTGCAAAAGTTCTTGCTCGTCTGATGCGTTTACCGCAGCGGCCCAATTTTGATTCATACCGATCAAATCTTTGCAACGGTTTTCTACAGTGCAACTAAGCATATCTTGCCGAAGCTGCCTTAATCGCTGTTCATCAACACCAAGTAAAGCCAGCTCAAGCGCATAGGTGCGCGTGTAGTCATAGCGATTGCAGTATGGCGGGGATGTTATGATGCAATCATAATAATTGGATGGCAATGTAGGCAGAATCTCAAGGCATGATCCGGTGCGCAACCTCAAGTCACCGCGTTTAGTCTCGTTTGAAAACAAATCTAAGCCCCGCCCATCACTGGCAAGATCAGAAACTATGTCGCATAGCTTTGACGATATAGCCTCATCAAAGCTATGGATATATCCCTTGTTAAAAGGGCGCTTTCCTTGGCGTCGTTCTGACCTATGATCCCAACGAAGATATTGGCCGTCTTTGCGTGTGAAGCTGATATTTTCCAGAACACATAACAATGCAAACATAAGAATTGAGGAAACTTTCTCTCCTTCCTTTTCGCTTAAATGCAAGAAGTTTTCCATTGCCGCCAAGGTATCCTTGGGATATGCGCCTTTCGTGATCCGAAGTTCTGTAACCTCTTTTCGGCCCTTGCTGTTTTTCCAAGGTGCAGAGATAGACCACCGTTCGAGAGCAGCCATTTCCTCTGGAGAAAGACCATCATCAATCAGTTTCTTCGTGCTGATAATCTGCTGACCAATTGGCAGCAACTCGATTCCATCTGCTGATAATCCAGCAGAGTTCGATGCAAAAAGGGCCGTGCCGCTGCCAGCAAACGGGTCAAGCAACACACCGCTTCTGATTCTATAGCGATCAAGAAAATACTCAACAAGATTAGCAGAAAACGCCTCCTTAAACTTATACCAGCGATAAACGGAACGAGTCTTATTTGCCTGAAAACTAACTAAACCTCTGCTTAATGCATATTCAGTTTTCAGGTGGACATTATAACGCAGTTCTGTTTTGGCGCTGATAGCCTCAATTTCTGCCAACCCAATTTTTTTAGAATGGCCTAGATCGCTTATTTGTGTATTGCAATTTTCATCACCTAAAAAATCTATCGGAAGGTCAGGACCCGATACAGTTTCTTTGATTTCACGGTTGGAGGTTTTGGCCTGCCGGAACTCTTCCAAGAGTGTGTGATTGATGGTCATATAATCCGGTTTCCTGTTGCGTGGTCATGCATGTAGGATTCGATCACTGCATATTCCTCTGTTATCAGATTCCGGCTTCGCCGCCAATAGCTCAGAATCCTTGAGAAGTGTCCTGTAAAGCGTTTCCACAATCCCCCATCTATTCCCGCCCTGGGCAATAGCCCAAGGCGGGGGCGGTAGGAAAAGGGGTTTAGGGGTTAGGTTTCGAGTGCGCGGCATCCGGTTTTTCTGCCTGTTCGTTCTTCTCGCGGCATCGGTCGCAAACGCCAAGGCTGCCGCATTTGTAGCAGTAATCCCGCCCGCATTGAGTGCAGCGGGCTAGGTTGTCCTCGTCGTAGCTCTCGCCGCAAAGTCCGCAGTAATCAAGCATGGCCTTATCCTCTGTCGGTGGGGGGCAGGGTTATCTCGGCGTGTTGCTTTTCCTGAAATGGGCGTCCAGTAAATCGCCCATGGGGGAACGTCCGCGCCCTTTGTGCTGGCGCTTCGCTTCCTGCCGCTCCTCCTCCTGCTTCCGTAGGCTCTCCAAAAGGCTTTCCTCCGGGGTCTTGGGGGCCGGTGGTTCGGCGTCCGCCAAGGGCCGGGCCGGTTGGGGTGTCGGCGCTGGCTTCGCCGCTTTGGCCCTGAACAGGCCGGACAGCCAAGCCTTGAAGCCCTGCGGCGGGTAGGTGCGGGGGCGCGGCTCCCGGCGCTGGGTGGGTTTGTCCCAGCGCTCCCGGCGCTCCTGCTGCCGTTGCAGTTCTGCCGCCAAGGCTTCGGCCTGCTCCTTGTAAAGCAGATTAGTGAGGTCGTGGCGCTGCTGGGTGTTGAACGCCTTAACCGCCTCGCCTCGTTCCAGCTTCGCCGCCTCGGTGAAGCGGCGGGCCTGCTGCTCCCGTTCCAAGGCTTGCCAGTTCCGCAAGCCTTGCAATCGCTTGGCGGCGGCTTGCTCCCAGCGGTCGCGCCTTTCAGCGCGGGGGCTGGCGTAAAAACGGGGCGCGGGCGTGTTCAGGGCGGCGCGTTGGCTGGCGGCTGTCCACCATGAAACGGCGGGGCTTGGCTCTGGCGCTGGGGCTGGCTTAGGTTGGGGGGCCGGTTCCTGTGTAGGTTCCGGTGTCGGCTGGCTTTGGGCGCGGGCTTCGCCCTTGCCCTGCCGCTGCTGCTGCTTCTGCTCGGCCTGCCGCTCGGTGAGCAAGCGGCGGCCTTCCGTGATGTCGGGAACGCTGGCCGGGTCGAGGTCGCCCAGTTTCTCCCTGACCTCGCGGGCCTTCGCGCCCGTGGTGCGTTGGCCCAAGCTGTAAGTTCCGCCGTGCGGGTCTAGCACCACATAGGCGCGGCGGTCGCCCTTCGCCAGTTGGTAGCCTTCTTCCTCTAGGGCGGCGGCGAACGCTGGGCCGTTGGGGCTTTGCTCCCATAGCCAGCGGACATGCTCCCGTATGTCGTGGACGTTCGCGCCCTGTCGGCGGGCCTGTTCCGTCTCCTGCTGTCCGGCTTTGGAATAATCCCGCTGGGGGTGTTTGTTCTGGCTGTCGAGTTGCCTTAAACCCCATTCCTGCTCAAGCGTTCGGGATAGGTCTATGCACTTCTTTTGGCTCCGCCACACGTCGGCGGCGATCAGGGTTTCCGGGTGAACGCGATTCAAGACAAGGTGCGCGTGGGTGCAGCCGTCCGGCTGGTGATGAAGCACAAGCGCGGCTTGATGGGCTTCCATCCCAAACAGGGCCGTTACCCGGTCGGCGGCTTCCTGCCAGTGTGAGGCGCTTAGGCGCTCGCCGGGCGCGGCGCGCATCTGGATATGCAAGGCGTGGTTCCGACATTGACGGCTTTCAGCGGCCAGCATGTCCATATCGAACAGGGCCGCTTGCAAGCTCGGCGCGTCCATGTTCCGCAATTCCAAAAGCTCGGCGTGTTCGTTCTTCCCCTCCATCAGATACCGCGCCAAAGCCGGGCCGCCCTGTCCGGGTCGGCTGGGCTTGATAATCATGTGAGGGCCTGCCGGACTTTCTCGGCGGCTAAACGGACGGCGGCCAGCGTCGCCGATAGCTCAAGCGTCGGGACGGGCTGCCCTTGGTTCCCCAACTTCGCAAGCTGGTTCAGGTTCGCCCCAATCTTCCCTAACCGACCTAGCAGAAGGACAAGGGCTTGCCGGTCGGGAAGCGGGGCGGTGCGTTGCAGCGTTCCGGGGGTCTCCCGCTCTAGGGCGCTCTCCCGAAGATACCCGGCAACGCTCACGCCAGCGGCGCGGGCCTTCGCTTCTATCTCTTCCGCCTCGGCGTCGGCAAAGCGGGCGGCAAGGATTTTTCCACGCTTCCGGGTTTGGCTGACGCTCACGGCTGCCACCTTTGCCGCGCACGTCCGGCGCGGTCTTTTCGGGGGGGATGCAACGGGGGGGCGGAACGCTTCCCCTTGCCAAGTGGAAGGCTCCCGGCTCTGCCGGGGGCCGTTGGCGGTTTATCCGCCACCAACTTGCTCTGTCTGTTTTCCATGCCGGGGAGTCTAGCCGGGGCTGCCGTTCTGGTGCAAGCCTTGCCGTTGCTGTCGGTCGGGGGCGCTGGTGCTGGCTCTGACAAGGGGGCGACATAGCCGGGTATGCCATACCGGGGTATGGTGTTGGCCGTGCCATAGGGGGGCGCTCTGCTCCCCCCTGTCCCCCCTCGGGATATTGAACAACGTGCGAGAGGTTAGTGCGTCCTCAAGGTGCGAAGCGGTAGGACGTTAGGGAAAGCTCGGGGGGGGTGTGAAAACACGATAGGGCTAGTGGGTGCCGAACAAGCGACGCCAGAAACCGGGCCGGGCCGTCTCTGCCGGGGGCTGCTGCTGGTGGGTCAAAAGCATCGTCGCTTGCTGTCGCCAGTGGTCGGCCTGTTGCCGTTCCCGCTCTAGCTGGGTTTGCAATAAAGCCCGCTCCCGCTCCCGTTCCTCTCTTATGGCCGCTAGCTGCTCCCGCAAAAGCTCGTTTTCCCGCTGTAAAGTTTCCTGTTCTTGGGGTTTAGTCTCGCCAAGTTCTTTACTTTTTGGGGGGTAAGCTCTGAAAAGCTCGGCGGGGTCTATCTGGTATTGTCCTTTGTCGTCGCGTGTCGCGGAAATCCTACCTGCCTTTATCGCATTTGCTATAGCTGGCTTGGTTTTGCCTACCTCGCGGGCCGCTTCTCCAAGTGTCAACATAGGGGTTTAGTCTCGCCAAGTTTTGGGTTTAGTTTGGTGTCAACCATTTTGGCGCTTTGGTCAAGCCGTTTCGTGTGGGCTTGGTATCCTGCGGCGGGGGTGTGGCGGGTCTGCCAGCTTCGCACGTTGCCTAAAATCCATTTAGCGGGCCGCTGGATGGGGGGAAAGCCTCCGGGGGGTGGGGATAGTGCGGAAAAGCTCTAACGCCTCTCCTTGGCCGTCCTATCGCGTCTGTGGGGCCGTCCTCAAATAGCGACGCGATAGGACAGGGTTTAGGTGCTGCCGGGGTCGCCTTAGCCGTTCCCTTGCCAAGCCTTCCGGTCTCTCGGCTTGTCGGGTGTTGGGGGTCTTGGCTCTTGCCCTATCGCGTCGCTGCTTGAGGGCCTTTGCTCCTGCGCTACCGTTCCCCGGCGTGAGCGCCTCCCCTTTCCTACTGCCCGGCCTTGGGCTGGCTGTGCCTTCGAGGGGGGTTCTTGGTTGATGCCCTTAGCTTCCCCACACGCTGGCGACCGTCTTTTGTCTTTTCGGTGGCTGCGCCGTCAAGGCTGGTTCTTGGTTGCCGGTAGGTTGTTGTTGGTTGGGTGGCTGCGCGGCTCGTTCGGGGTGTTGCTGCTCAATTTTCAGGCAATGCCCGTTGATGGTTGTCCCTAGTGTTTTTTGTTAAAGGAAGAGTTAAATATAGTGTTAAGGGTCAAAAAACAGGCCATAACTGTTTGTTTTATAAGGCTTATTTTAGGGGGGGCGTGTGCAAAGTGACGATAAGGCGTGTGCAAAGTGACGATAAGGCGTGTGCAAAGTGACGATAAGGGCGCAAAAGTTATCCACAGGTTATCCACAGGTTTATCCACCGAATCTGTGGATAACTTTCCGCACTTGACCGTGTGTGAAATGACGATAGTTTGGCTACACTCGAAGGAACGACAGGAACAACATGGAACCCTTGCTGCCCGTGCGCCATACAGAACGCGATTTTTTCACCTGCGATATTTTCGAGGCTCTGACCAGCTTCAAGGATGACATGGTAAGCATGGAGCATCCGGTTTTTTCGCTCGCCACAAAACCGGACACGCGCACCCTGCGCTATGAGCACAACGGCAATACGATAACCATCATTCCAAGCACGCTTGGCTTAGCGACAATCTTTGACAAGGATATTCTGCTTTACTGCGCAAGCCAACTCCGGGCCGCTATCAACCGGGGGGAGATACCGAGTCAGAGAGTGCGTTTTGCCGCCTATGACTTTTTCGTTTCAACAAATAGGCTAACAACCGGGCAGTATTATCAGAACTTTGAGGACTGCCTTAACCGCTTACGTGGGACAACCATCAACACAAACATCAAAACAGGCGGCGTCACTATCGTTAGCGGATTTGGTTTGATTGATAGCTGGAATGCAATCAAGCGCGACGATAGGGAACGCGCTATTGCTGTTGAAATTAAGGTTTCTGACTGGTTCTATAACTCCATCATTGCCAATGAACTCCTGACCATAAACCGGGATTATTTCCGCATCCGCAAACCGATAGAGCGGCGCATCTATGAGATTTCCCGCAAGCATTGCGGCGATGCGCCGTCTTTCAAGATAGGGCTGGACAAGCTACATAAAAAGACGGGTTCAAGTAGCTCGCTGCGGGAGTTTCGGCGAATGGTCGGAAAAACCATCACGACAAACCATCTCCCGGATTACGAGATTGCCATGTCTGATGACATGGTGACGTTCACCAATCGCAACAGGAAAGACACGACTCCGCCGCCGCCGTCACTCCTGCCGCTATCTGGCGGGCCGTTGCTCAGGCCGGAAACCTACGAAAGAGCCAAGACGTTTGCGCCGGGGTGGGATGTTTACGCGCTTGCCGAACAATGGCGCGAATGGGTTGGAAAAAAGGGAATGCCCAAAAACCCGGATGGCGCGTTTATCGGATTCTGCAAGAAAAAAGGGCCGTATCGGTAGCCGCTGGCGTGGTAACACAACAAAGCCTTGTTGTTCAGAATCCACAAGCCAAAAATCGCCAGAAAAATACCCGGAAAGCGGGCTTTTGTGCCTGTTTTGTGTCTGTTCAGGGCTTTGCCGCCCTTGCGGCGCGGCGCTTGGGTCTGGCACCTTTCAACGCTTCAACAAAAAAAAGGGGTGCGGTATGGGCGGGGGATTTTCGGCCTTCCTGCAAGCCTTGGCCGGGCAACTGGTCAACCGGGCTGCGTTTAAGTGGTTTTATCGCAACTGGCGAAAAGTGCTATGGGGATGGGCTATTGCAATAGGGGTTGTGTTCGCTGTTTTATGTCTGGATGCAGATTACAGGTTTCTTCATCTTGGCGATTGGTGGCCGCGTCCGTTTCATGAGTGGTATCACGCTGGCGGTTATTTATACACCGCGATTTGGACGTTGTTTTATGCGGTCGGGATTACATTAATCCCGATTGCGTTACTCTCCCTGCCGCTTATCTTTCTAGGCGTCCTGCTCTGGGGGGTGCTTTACTTCGTCGGCGGCTTTGCGCTGTTGACGGCGGGGCCGTTCATCATCTTGGCGGGACTGCGCGGCGTGTTTTTCCACTATGCCGCCAAGTCGCTGGCCGAAGCCGACAACCGGGCGAAAGAAGAACGGGGCGTTCTCCATGCGCTCGGCATGGGTGACGCACCCGAAAGAACCCTAGAGGGTAAGGCGCAGGTAATGGGGCCGGATGAGTTTTGGAAGTTTAAGGATATACCGCGCAAAGGCGCGGGAACATGGGTCGGAATATATAACGCAGGGCCGGGCATTGACTATCCTTTCTCTTATGCCACGGAAAAGCACGTTTTGATTGTGGCAGGCACGCGCGGGGGGAAGGGCCGGGATTTGATTATTCCGAATCTGTGCCGCTATAAAGGCTCGGTGTTCGTCCTCGACCCCAAGGGCGAAAATGCCCAAAAAAGCTACAGATACCGACACGATACGGTTTTTACCCTTGACCCGTTCGGCGTCTCCGGTCTCCCCTCGGCGCGGTTCAATCCCCTGCGGTATCTCGCGGGGCCGTCCATGATTACCGACGCCCAAACCCTCGCGGATGCCCTGATTGTCGGGGATGACCATTTCACAAGCTCGGCGCGTCAATTGCTGGTCGGTCTTATGCTCTATGTCGTGACTGCGCCAGAATTGACGGTGCCGGGGTATGGGGGGCCGGTGGGCCGGGATTTGATAACCGTGCGGCGGCTCTTGATGCGGAACTTGCCAAACACGCTTGAAAGCATGGTGAAAAACAGCGCCGCCCTAGACGAGGTTAAAACCATCATTACCGATATAGGGTCATGGGGAAAAGCAACGGCGGATGAAGAATGGTCGGGGATAAAAAACAGCGCAATCGAGCAAACCAAATGGCTGAACTCCCCGGAAATGTGCGCGGTGCTGGAAGATGGCGGAACACAGATTGATTTTGCTGATTACCTTAAGGGCGTGATGTCGGTTTATGTCTGCCTGCCTGCGCCTTACTTCGCGACCTTTGATAAATGGCTGCGCTTGGTCGTGGCGGCGGCGCTGGATGCCATAACCAAGCGCCTAGCCCCTCCGCCCTTGCCGGTGCGCTTCGTCCTTGATGAAGTGGCGCAACTGGGGAATCTCGCCAAGATTGAAAGCGCCTTGACCCTCTCGGCGGGCTATGGGGTGCAACTGTGGGGTATCTGGCAACATATCAAAGACATTGAGCGGTGTTATCCGCGCTCCGGCGTCGGCGGGTGGGTGTCGTCCTCTGGCTTGCGATTGGTGTTCGCAGTGCAGGATAACGAAACAATCCGCTATTTCGCCGGGATGACCGGGGAAGCCATGACGGAAACCGATATAAGGCACCTGCCGCCGGGAAAAATCCTGTGCCTTGTGGATGGCGCTAACCCGCTGTTGGTTGATCGCTGGGTTGAGAAAGAGGAACAGGAAGCGCAAGCGGCTTAGGCGCGGTTGCAGGTCGGGGCCTTCGTCCGGCGCGTTCGGCGTCGGCGCTTGGGCTTCGGCGGGCGGGCCTGCCGCATAAGCTGGCGGGGTATCAACGCCAGCTTGTTGAACGGGCGGGCCGCTCTCGGCGTGTCGGGTAGGCGGTAACAGGGCATGTTCTAAGTTTTAGGGGATTCCGCCCTTGCTCCGCAAAGGCCTTGCCGTTAGGGTCTGGTGGCGGTGCAGCGGGGACGCGATGACCGCCAACGTGCGAAAGCAGGGGGTGCGGCTTTCGGGCCGCGCCCTTCCGGTTAGTGGGTTCCTTTCCGTAGCTTGAACTTCACTTTTGCGCCGGTCGCCTGTCGCAATTCGGCAAGGAACAATTCAAGCCCCTCGTTCTCGGCGGCGTCCTCCGGTTCGGGAAGGATGAGGGGAGCGGGCCAGCCGTTCGCCGCTTGGGCCTGTCGTTCCAAGGCTCGCCCGCAAGCCGCGATAAAAGCGGCGGTTCGGTCTTCCGGTTTCGTGCTGTTCATGGCTTGGCTTCCTTTCCTGTTTTTCTAGCGTCTCGGGTTGCGACATGCAACCCGTCTAGGCGCGCGCCAATGAGCGGGGGGAAGCTGTCAAGGCCGGATAACCCCGAGGGGAATCACCCGTCTTGCACAAGCGAAGCGCGGAAAGATGGGGATACGGGGTTATCCGCCCGTAGGGCTTGGCCTTGACGGCGGGGGGCGGCACGCCCCTTTTTTGGTTTTGTGTGGGTTGGGGGGTGTGGTAGGAGTCAGACAACCAAGGGGGCGGGGAGTGCAACAGAACGATACAGAAGCCGTCGCGTGGTATCGAAAGGCTGCTGAACAGGGGGATGCACTGGCGCAACACAATCTCGGGGTGAGGTATTACCTTGGGCATGGCGTCCCACAGGACTATGCACGGGCCTATATGTGGATCAATCTTGCGGCAGCGCAAGGATTAGATGTTGCTATAAAGCTCCGGGATAATACAATTGCAAAAGCTCTCACACCTTCGCAGATTGAGGAGGGGCAACGCTTAGCCGCTGTAGGGCTTGGCCTTGACGGCGCGGCATGTTCCCCTACTATAGCTGGCAAAGCCACCGTGCTATAGCTGAAACCTGATCCTCATTTGTCAGGTTTGCAGCATTAGAAATGGTGCCATCTTCAAGTAAATCCCATATCTCGCCAGCCATTTTCTTTTCAATAGCTGCGCCAATAAAGAACATCGCCGGTTTATAACTGGAAAATCCCTTATGGATGCGATCAAGCGCTGTTCGGGCTGTTTTCCAGTGTTCATCAGCGCCAGCGGGGTCAATCCCTCCCTTTAGCTCGCCAAGTGCTAGGTAGAGATTTGGTTTTTTTACCAGATTGGCGTTATAGTGCTCATGCGATAAATTGAATAGACACATATCTATGTAGGACTTACGCATTGACAGGAGGTTGGAATTGTGGGTTGAGGTGTCCCAAGTTAGGGGCGAAGGCTTGAATAAACGTGGCAATCACCTCATTAAACAACTCACGCTGCAAACGATAACAATTACGAATCACGTCGGTAGCCTGTAGTCGTTGCAATTGGACATAGCCACAGATCGCCGCAAAGAGATGATTGCGAATGGCGGTGGGTTGTCGGACCTGAAAATGCTCGATGTGGCACACTTGTTTGAGCGTCCGATGATACTGCTCGATTTGCCAGTGTTGGTCGTGGAGCTTGAGGAAAGCAGGACGATCAAAAGCGACCCAATCCTCGTCGTTCGGCTGATACAAGGCATAATGG
>Ga0209607_1001344_pt1 | contig 20631 bp, 18 predicted proteins | sample AD_UKC117_MetaG_FD_184413 | JGI IMG/M metagenome (GOLD analysis project Ga0209607, IMG submission 184413) | Active sludge microbial communities of municipal wastewater-treating anaerobic digesters from Hong Kong - AD_UKC117_MetaG (SPAdes)... | ecosystem: Engineered > Bioreactor > Anaerobic >... | reverse complement strand
GCCTACTTCTTCTTCAACAGCCCCGAATACCTGGCGCGCCACACCACAAACCCCGCCTTCATCGGCAACCTCTACCGCACCTTCTTCCAGCGCGAACCCGAAGAGGACGGACTGGCCTTCTGGCTGGAACAACTGGCGGAAGGCAGTCCGCGCAACGATGTCATGACCTTCTTCCTCTACTCCCAGGAATTTACTGACTTCATGGGGTATCTGGGGTTTTGAGCGCAAATGTCCTCACGCTCTAATACCAATTCCCATTGTGTTAAATGACGTTACTGCGGAGTCTCCCCCCTTTGAAAAAGGGGGGGGTCGGGGGGGATTTCGACATCCCATCCGGGCTACACTCCTTATTAAAGGCGAACCAGACGGTTGCTTTACATTCAAGTCGCCTGACTTCTTTCCCGCTGTTCTTCCAGGTGCTTACAGTCGATGCATAATTCGGCGGTAGGTCGCGCCTCCAACCGGCGCAGGCCGATTTCCACGCCACACCCTTCGCAATAACCGTATTCGTCATTGGCCAAGCGACCGAACGCCTTGTCGATCTTGTGCAAAAGCTTGCGTTCCCGATCCCGCGCCCGCAGGCTAATGGAAAACTCCTCTTCCTGACTGGCGCGATCATTTGGATCGGGCAGATTGAGCACTTCATCCTGCATGTTGTTGACGGTGCGCCGGCCTTCTTCCATTAATTCCTCCTTCCAGGCCAGCAGGATGGCGCGGAAATGAGCCTTCTGCCGGTCATTCATGTATTCCTCGTCCGGTTCCGCGCTGTAAGGCTTGAAGCCTGCAAACGTGTCAGCCATGATCATTCGCCCTTCTATCGGTCATACGGATTAACTTTATGATTTAAAAGTCATCTGCGAGCCAGACCGTCCAAAATGGCGGCTTGGCGCCAGCGGATGCGCATAACAGCATAGAACATCTTGCTCGTGAATGCCGCTGGCATTCCCTGAAGCAGCCGGATTCAATCCGCGCTCAGACAAGCCTGCAAAGCATGGGTCAAACCCTCCAGCAATTGGAAGTAAGCGTCGGGACCCGCCAATAATTCGGCGCCCAGCGGATCGAGAACCCCAAGTCGCGCATCGCTGCCGCTGACCAGGGTGGCCGCCAGCGCCGGTTCAAACTGCGGTTCGCTGAAAACGCAACGGACTTTTAGATCGCGAATGCGCGCCTGGATTTGCGCGATGCGCCGCGCGCCAGGCCGCTGCTCCGGGTCCAGCACCACGGAACCGACTGCTGGCAAACCATAGCGTTGCTCAAAGTACTGATAAGCGTCGTGGAACACCACATAAGGCTGATCCTTGACAGATGCCAGATCGGCTTCTAATTGCTGGTTCAATCGGTTTAAGCGTTCGATTAGCGCCGCGCCATTGCGTTGATAATCAGGTTGATGATCTGGATCAACCTCACTCAGGATTGCGACGATCTGGCGGGTCATGGCGATGGCGTTCATCGGGTCCAGCCAGAGATGCGGATCGTGGCTGACCTCGTGGTCGTGGTGATGATCATGCGTATCATGATCTTCATCCGATTCGGTTTGCGAGTGACGGTGCGCTTCCCACGCGCCGCCCGCCCGCAAGGATAAAAACTTGATTCCAGGCGCTTCCAGCAAGGCGACTGCGCGGACTTGGCCCTTAACGTTTGCCAGAGGTTTGATCAGAAAGGTCTCCAGATCCGGTCCGATCCAGAACACAGCCTTGGCTTGTTCGATCACGCGAACATCCGAAGGCCGCAACCGGTAGTCGTGCGGGGAAACGCCACCGGTCAATAACAAATAGGGTTCGCCAACCCCTTGCATAACGCCCGCGACCAGGGAATGCACCGGCTTAATGCTGGCCACGACGGGCAATCCGGCGGCCCATCCGGTTAACGGCAATAGCAACAACAAACTGCCTACTCCTCTTCGCAGCCTGTTCAAAAAGCGTCCATAAGGCAACATGACATGAATCCTGTGGTTATGTTATAGAGTGCGCGCCGAGGCGATCACGCGCGATTTCCAAATCGCTCGCTGAGACTATGGAAGCGCCCAGTGGTTGCCTCACTTGCCAAAGGAAAATGCCGCGCCATGTCCACTGAACCCTTGCTCACTGTTGAAAACGTCCATTTCGCCATTCGCGGCAACCCGATTCTGCAAGCGGTCAATCTCCAGGTATCGTCCGGCGAAATTGTCGCATTGATTGGCCCCAACGGCGCCGGCAAATCCACATTGGTCCGTATCGTACTCGGTTTGCTGCGCCCGGATCGTGGCCGGGTTCATCTCAAGCCCGGATTGCGGGTCGGCTATATGCCGCAACGGTTAATGGTGGACGATACCCTGCCATTGACGGTACAACGCTTCGTGACCCTGGGTACTACGGCGTCACGGGAGCGAGTCCAGTCAGCGCTTCGAGAAGTGGGCGCGGCGCATGTCCTGGATGCGCCGATGCAGGTGATTTCCGGTGGTGAAACGCAGCGGGCGCTATTGGCCAGAGCATTACTGCGAGAACCGGATTTGCTGGTGCTGGATGAACCGATCCAGGGTGTCGACCTGACCGGTCAATACGAATTGTACGACTTGATCAGCAATTTGCGGCGCCAGCGAGGCTGTGGCATTTTGATGGTGTCGCATGAATTGCATCTGGTCATGGCGGCTACCGATCATGTGTTGTGCCTGAACCGGCATGTTTGCTGTTCCGGTCATCCCGACCTGGTTGCTCAAGACCCGGCTTATCTGGAGTTATTTGGTATTGACGGCGCGCGGCGGCTGGCGGTTTACCATCATCACCACAACCATCGCCATGATTTGCATGGCAGCGTGGTTGTTGTTGAGGAAAATACACATGGATGATTTCCTAATGCGCGCCCTGCTGGGCGGTCTAGGCGTGGCGCTCGCCGCTGGTCCACTGGGCGCTTTCATCGTCTGGCGGCGCATGGCCTATTTCGGTGATACCCTGGCGCACTCGGGCCTGTTGGGGGTGATGCTCGGCATCATTTTGAATATCAATCCGCAACTGGGGGTCGTCGCCACCTGCCTGACTGTAGCCTTGGCCTTGGTGTTGCTGCAACGCCAGCGCTGGCTGGCCGCTGACACGCTGTTGGGCATTCTCGCTCACACCAGCCTGTCACTGGGTTTGGTTACCCTGGCTTTTCTGGAAACGGTGCGGGTCGATCTAGTGGGCTATCTGTTCGGCGATATTCTGGCGATCAGCCCTATCGATTTGTACTGGATATGGGGCGGTGCGCTGGTGGCGCTAATAGCGCTGGCTTGGCTGTGGCGCCCGTTGCTCGCGGCGACCGTGCATGAGGAACTGGCGCAAGTGGAAGGCGTACCGGTGTTCGCCGTCCGCCTGGCATTCATGCTGTTGATCGCGATTGTGATCGCCGTGGCCATGAAGGTCGTCGGTATTTTGTTGATTACTTCATTACTGATCATCCCGGCGGCGGCGGCGCGACGTTTCGCCCGGTCGCCGGAAAGCATGGCGCTGCTAGCCAGTGGTCTAGGCTGCGCGGCGGTGGGCGCAGGATTATGGGCCTCGCTGCGCTGGGACACCCCGGCGGGACCTTCAGTGGTTATTGCGGCGGCGGCCTTATTCGCTCTGGGCCATGTGATTCCCAATCGTTCGCGGCATTAGCGACGCTCCATTTACAGCTCCCGCAACGCCCGCCACGGCGGTTGGGCCAACGCCGAACGCGCGCCGATCAGTCCAGCCAGACCGACGCCCACGACGCCAGCGCCGCCGCCGAGCACCCAGATCCACGAATTCCAGAAATAGGGGAAGTCGAACACCTGAGTTGCCAGCACATAGCTTAATAACGTCGCAGCGGCAGCCGCCAGCACCCCGGCCAGCAAGCCCAGCGTAGCAAATTCCGCCAGCAGGCTTTGCCGCACCACCGCCCGCTGCGCGCCCAGAGTCCGCAACACCGCACTCTCAAACCGCCGCTCGTCCTGGGTGGCCTGAATCGCCGCGTACAACACCACCAGTCCCGCAGCTAAGGTGAACAGGAACACGTATTCGACGGCGGCGATCACCCGATCCATGATCTCTCGCACTTTGGTCATCAACGCCTCGACATCCAGTACAGTGATCGACGGATGTTGCCGCACCAGTTCCGCCATCACTGGTTTCTGGTCAACCGGCAGGTGGAAACTGGTGATCCAGGTCGCTGGATAGGCGTCCAGCACGCCAGAGGGGAAGACTACGAAAAAGTTGGGTCGAAACGAATCCCATTCGACGCTGCGCAGACTGATCACTGTTGCTTGCAAATCCTGTCCGGCGATCTGGAAACGCAGCGTATCGCCCAAGACAATCCCTAGTTCCTTAGCTAAACCGATTTCCACCGAGGCAATGCCCTGACCTTGATCGCCGGGTCGCCACCAGCGGCCCGCAAGAATGCGATTATCTTCTTGTAAAACATCTGTCCAGGACAGATTGAATTCCCGCGCCACCAAACGCTGGGCGCGCGGACTTTGGTAATCATCCGGTCCGACATCACGTCCGTTGATCGCGGTCAAACGCCCGCGCACCATGGGGAACAAAGCAGCGTCGCGCAAGCCCCGTTCGCGCAGGAAGCGCTGAACCTGTGTCACCTCGGCAGTTTGGATGTTAATCAGGAAATGATTCGGCGCGTCGGCGGGCAGACTGGCTCGCCAACGAGTCAACAGGTCTGTGCGCACCAGGGTCAACACCAGCAAGGCCATCAGGCCCAGACCCAGCGCTACAACCTGCACTGTGCTGCCGGGACCACGCCGAGCGATATTGGCCAGACCGAAACGCCAAGCCACGCCCACTTGGCCTCGCAGCAGATTCAGCACCTTCACCAGTCCCCAGGCGGCCAGGGAGAGGACGATCACGGTTCCCGCCACTCCAGTGCAGACATATAGCGCTAAACGCCATTCGCCCGCTTGCCAGACCAGCAGCGCCAAAGTCGCCGCCACGGCAGGCCCGTACAGAGCCAGCAGACGAGGATTAACCGGCCCCAGATCACGGCGCAACACCCGCAGCGGCGGCACTTCCCGCAAGCGCAGCAAGGGCGGTAACCCGAAGCCCAACAGAGTGACGAACCCGGTGGCCAGCGCCGGCAGCACGGGCCACAGCGAGGGCGCAGGCAGTTCAACACGACTCACCAATTGACCGAGCACCCCGCTTAACCCATATTGCGCCAGATAACCGGCCAGCAGTCCGGCCACGCCAGCTAGCGCCGCCAGCGCCAACAGCTCCAGTACGAACAGGCGAACAATCAGCGCCTCGGTTGCGCCGATGCAGCGCAGAATGGCCACGCTGTCCCAGTGCCGGCCCGCAAAGCGCCGGGCGGCGATAGCCACGCCGACCCCCGCCAGAATCACGCTGACCAGCGCCGCCAGATTCAGAAAACGCTCCGCCCGTTCCAGCGCGGAACGCAGTTCGACCCGCGCGTCGCGCACCCCTTGCAGTTTTTCACCGGTCGCCAGCCGCGTTTGCACCCAGGTCTTGAAGCCTTCCAACCGCATCGGTTCCCCGGCCAGCAACAGATGGTAGGCCACGCGGCTTCCTGGTTGCACCAGTTCAGTCGAGGGAATATCCGCCAGATTGAGCATCAGACGTGGGGCAATGCTGAACAGGTCGCCGGCGCGATCCGGTTCATAGGCCAGCACCTGCGCTACGCGGAAGGAGCGCGCGCCTAAATTCACGGAATCGCCGACCTGGAGTCCCAGTATCTGCAACAGGCGCTCGTCCACCCAGACTTGGCCAGGGTTAGGGATAGCGTCAACGGTGCGTGGCGGGTCAAAGGGTTTATCGCTGACCTGCAACGCGCCGCGCAGCGGATAACCAGGACCCACCGCTTTGACCTCGGTCAGCTGCGTGACATCACCCGCCAGCACCACGCTGCGAAAACTCAGCGTTTCGGCAGTCTGCAACCCCTGTCGTTTAGCCGTCTCCGCCAACTCCGGCTGAATGGGACTGGCTGAAGCAACGACCAGATCAGCGCCCAGCAATTCACTGGCCTTGTGCTCCATTGCTTGCTGGATACGGTCAGTGAAGAAGCCGACAGCAGCGACGCTGGCGACAGCGATCACTAGAGCAATGGCCAGTACGCGCAATTCGCCGGACTGCCAATCGCGGCCCAGGGCGCGCAGCGCCATGCGGCCTATCGCGCGCCAGTTCAGTGATAGGGTTTCAGAAGCAGAAACGGTTGCAGTTTTTGACATGCATTCAACTCCCAGCAGAAGGCTCTAATATCCGTTCACTATTTCTCCAAGTAGAACGGCGGGAACGAAGCATTATCGCTGATAACTGACACTCCCAAGCGGCGGGTTATGGCTAACCCGCCCTACGACGTTTCCCTGCTACTCATTCTCTGCTATCAATCCATCGCCTCATACAACGGCAGGGTCAGGAACTCTGGATAATCCGGAGAGAGGCTCATTTTCTCGAAGATGCCCGCTGCCTGGTCATAGGTCGCCGTGTCCTCGCCTTGGGCGGTGACCGTTGCCTTGACCTTGGCCAGTTCTTCGGGGATCAGGCCATGCACCAGATCAGCGGTGACTTTGCGCCCATCGTCCAGCTTGCCCTTGGGACTAACCACCCACTGCCAGACCTGCGAGCGGCTGATTTCCGCTGTGGCGGCGTCTTCCATCAGGTTATGGATCGGTACGCAACCGTTGCCGGCCAGCCAAGACCCCAGGTAATGGATGCCAACATTGATGTTATTGCGCAGACCGACCTCGGTAATGGGCTGCTCGGGTTGAAAGCTCAGGAAATCCTGAGCGGTGAAGACTTCATCGCGCTGTTTTTCCCATTGGTTGGGCTTGTCGCCTAGAACTTTGACAAACTCTTCATGCGCGATGGGCACCAGACCAGGATGAGCGACCCAACCACCATCGAACCCGTCGTTGGCGTCGCGGGTCTTGTCATGGCGAATGCCGGCCAGCGCCTTTTCATTGGCGGCCGGATCGTCCTTGATGGGAATCAGCGCCGACATGCCGCCCATCGCTGGCGCGCCGCGCTTGTGGCAGACCTTGACCAGATGCAGGGCATAGGAGCGCATGAAGGGCACTTCCATCGTAATCGCGCCGCGATTGGCCAAGCAGAAGTTTTGATTCTTTTTAAATTTCTTGATGCAACTGAAAATATAGTCCCAGCGACCGGCGTTCAAACCGGCGCTGTGCTCGCGTAATTCGTAGAGGATTTCCTCCATCTCAAAGGTGGCGAGAATGGTTTCAATCAGCACCGTGGCTTTAATGGTTCCTTGCGGAAGGCCCAATTCATTCTGCGCCATGACAAAGATGTCATTCCACAACCGGGCTTCCAAATGGGATTCCATCTTCGGCAGATAGTAAAAAGGTCCGGTGCCGCGAGCGATCTGCTCTTTAGCGTTGTGGAAGAATACCAAGCCAAAGTCAAAGATACCGCCGGAGACCCGTTGACCATCCACGGTCACATGCTTCTCGTCCAGATGCCAGCCGCGCGGGCGAATTTGCAAGGTGGCGATCTGCTCGTTGAGTTGGTATTCCTTGCCGGCCTCGTTGACATAGCTGATTTGGCGGCGAATCGCGTCGACCAGATTCACTTGGCCCTGAATCTGGTTAAACCAGTTGGGACTGTTGGAATCCTCGAAGTCGGTCATGTAGGAATCAGCGCCGGAGTTATAAGCGTTGATAATCATCTTGCGCTCCACCGGACCGGTGATTTCGGTGCGGCGGCACTCCAGCGCCTTGGGCAGGGGCGCGACCTTCCAGTCGCCTTCTCGAATGTGCTTTGTTTCCGGCAGAAAATCCGGCATTTCACCTGCGTCAATGCGGGCCTGGCGCTCGACGCGGGCTTTCAATAATTCCTGGCGGCGCGGCTCGAAAGCGCGATGCAGTTTGGCGACCAGGGCCAGTGCGTCGTGGGTAAGAACCTCGTCGAAACGGGGATGAATAGGGGCGTTGATTTGCACGCCAGCAGGCAGATTCAGGCTCACGGCTGCTCCTTGGAATGTTCGGGTGTGGAATTTTTGCAGAGTAAACAAGCGTTATTTTAACGCGGTTTGAATGGCAAAAACCCGAAGGGTTCGCCTCCGGGTTATTGTCCTTGCGTAACCATTCAATTCCCCCTTTGCCAAAGGGGGTTAGGGGGATTTTGGGAGGTGAGCGCTTAGTGGAACTGCTCTTCTTCGGTAGAACCAGTCAGCGCCGTCACCGAGGACGCACCGCCTTGAATCACAGTGGTCATGTCGTCAAAGTAGCCGGTGCCGACTTCCTGCTGGTGGGAAACGAAGGTGTACCCACGGTCGCGCGCCGCGAATTCGGGCTCCTGCACCTTCTCGACATAAGCGGACATGCCGCGCTTGACATAATCTTGAGCTAAATCAAACATGTTGTACCACATATTGTGAATGCCGGCCAACGTGATGAACTGGTACTTGTAACCCATCGCGCCCAGCTCGCGCTGGAATTTGGCGATGGTGGCGTCGTCCAGGTTCTTCTTCCAATTGAAGGACGGCGAGCAATTGTAGGCCAGTAGCTTGCCAGGGAACCGGTCGCGGATGGCTTCGGCGAACTTCTTGGCGAAGTTGAGATCGGGAGTGCCGGTCTCACACCAGACCATGTCGGCGTAAGGCGCGTAGGCCAGACCGCGGGAAATCGCCTGCTCCAGACCTTTTTTCGTCTTGTAGAAACCTTCCGGGGTGCGCTCGCCAGTGCAGAACGGCTTGTCATTCTCGTCAACGTCCGAGGTTAACAAGTCGGCGGCTTCAGCATCGGTGCGAGCCAGAATCACGGTCGGTACGCCATAAACATCAGACGCCAGCCGGGCGGCGATCAACTTCTGCACCGCTTCCTGAGACGGCACCAACACCTTGCCGCCCATGTGGCCGCACTTCTTGACTGAAGCCAATTGGTCTTCGAAATGCACGCCGCCGGCGCCTGCACGAATCATGCACTTCATCAGTTCATGGGCGTTCAGCACACCGCCGAAACCGGCCTCGGCGTCGGCGACGATGGGCAGGAAATAGTCGACGAAATCCTTGTTGCCGGGATGAATATTGCGCGCACATTGGATTTCATCGGCGCGCTTGAAGCTATTATTGATGCGTTCGACGACGGCAGGCACCGAGTCGACCGGATACAGCGACTGGTCGGGGTACATGGACATATAGGTGTTATTGTCCGCCGCGACCTGCCAGCCCGAAAGGTAGATGGCCTTGACGCCGGCCTTGGCCTGTTGCATGGCCTGTCCGCCGGTCAGCGCGCCCAGGCAGTTAACGTAGGGTTCGTTGTTAATGAGTTGCCACAGCTTCTCGGCTCCTCGTTGTGCGAGGCTGTATTCGACCGGTACGTTGCCGCGTAACCGCACGACATCCTCAGCCGTGTAACCGCGCTTGATGCCTTTCCAGCGAGGGTTCTCGGCCCAGTCTTTTTTCAATTCTTCAACGCTTAAAAACGCCATGATAGTAATCCTCTTTGAGGTTGACGGGGTTGTCAGTAATTTCAACTATTCTAATGTGGCTATGCAGCATTTTACAAGGTGGTTACAGCAGATTGATGGAGAGAGTTTTTCAGGTTCTGCGGTCGTGCGAATTTTGGCGCCGCTGCTAGAATCATCTGTAGAGATGCGCTGTCGGGCAGCGCTCCGCCTTCGCCCGACCTACCCGTCTCCTCTCATCCACTGGCAGGAGAGGCCGTGCTTGCCGGCAGGCAGGATTTGGGAGAGAGGGTCGGCGCCGTTTGCCATTCAAATATAGTTGGAAATAGGTTAATGCAGAAAAATCAAAGCTCTGTACCCGATCTGATCGCTGACATCGGCGGCACCAACGCCCGGTTTGCCTTGGTCAAAGCTAATCGTCAACCTTATGCAGAGCACACGCTGGCTTGTGCTGACTTTCCAGGGCTGATCGCTGCTGTCGCCTATTATTTGCAAAAAGTTGCCGGGCCGCACCCAAGGCGGGCGGCGGTTGCGGTGGCTACGCCTATTACCGGCGACCGGATTGAATTCACGAATAGTCCCTGGTCGTTTTCAATTGAAGCCACGCAGCAGGAACTGGGTCTGGAGCAATTACTGATTTTAAATGATTTTACGGCCCTGGCTTTATCGTTACCGCTGCTGGCGCCGGATGAACGGCATGCGATTGGCGAGGGTGAGCCGGTGGTGGGGGCGCCGATTGCCCTGATTGGCCCCGGCACCGGCCTGGGCGTGTCGGGGTTGGTGTGGTCCGGGGAACGCTGGATTCCCTTACAGACCGAAGGCGGCCACGTCACATTTTCTCCTGTCGATGAACGAGAGTGGCGAATCAGCCGGATTTTGCAACGGCAATTTGGCCATGTTTCGCCCGAACGGCTGTTGTCAGGACCGGGATTGGTTAATCTCTACCATGCCTTGGCGGAGCTGGACGGCTGGTCGCCGGAAACGTTAACGCCCGCCGATATTACCAGCCGCGCGCTAGCGGGAATCTGCCCGCATTGTCGTGAAGTGGTGGAATTGTTCTGCGGGGCGTTGGGCACGGCGGCGGGCAATCTGGCGATTACGCTGGGCGCGCGGGGCGGCGTTTATATTGGCGGCGGCATCGCGCCGCGTCTGGGAGAATTTTTTAACCAATCGGCGTTCCGGCGGCGCTTCGAGGAGCGCGGGCGGTTTAGCGGCTATCTGGCGGCAATTCCCACTTGGGTGATTACCGCCGCCAATCCGGCCCTGCGTGGCGTGGCGGCGGCGCTGGATTAAGGATCAAGCCGTTGAATATTCATCGGTATATAAGGTGTTAACCTTGGCGGCCATAATAAAGTCGTTTTCGTGCAACCCGCCGATCTTGTGGGTGTAAAACAGGATATTGGCATATCCCCAGCCGAAGGTAATGTCCGGGTGATGTCCTTCCGCTTCAGCCAGATCGCCAACCCGGTTCACGAAGGCCAGGGCGGCCGCGAAGTTTTTGAAGGCGAAGCGCTGCTCCAACCGGGTTCCGCTTTCCAGTAATCGCCAGTCGGGCGCCTGTGGTAATAACGCCTCTGCTTCACTCAAGGCAAGTGGGGGAATACCGCCTTGGCAGGGTGTGCACGTTTTTTGGGACCATTCCATCAGACACCTCCAATGACGTGTTAAAAAACCATGAACTGTGGTTTTTTGGAACGCCAATGCGGGGAAAAATCCGCCTGCATTCGGCTGTTCGCTTATACTAACCGTTCAAGTATTGACCCAAACTGGAGAATTTGCATGCGATACGCCCTGCTTGTTGCACTGAGCGCGGCCTTGACGACGAGCTTTGCCTCTGCGCAGTCGCCAGGCGCTGCTGAGGAACCCGAAGATAATGCGGAAATTGCAGTGGATGCGGAAGTCATGGCCAGCCGCGCCGCGGCTCAGAAGTTTGGTAAGACGCTGAAAGAGGCGCTTCAGCAGGCCATTAAGGTGGGGGGGCCGGCGAATGGCGTCACGGTTTGCCATGATCAGGCCGACCAGATCGCTGCCCGCTTGTCCGAAGAACTGGAGATGCTGGTGGGGCGCACTAGCCTCAAGGTGCGTAATCCCAATCATACGCCAGACGCTTGGGAAACGGCGGTGCTCAAGCAGTTCGAGGCGCGTAAAGCCCAGGGTGAGTCGGTTGACCGACTGGAATTCTTTGCGGTGATCGACGACGATCAGGGTCAGCAAACCTTCCGTTATATGAAGGCTATTCCCACCGCTGGCCTGTGTCTCAATTGCCACGGCGAAAAGATTGCTCCCGAAGTCGATGCTGAACTCAAGAAACTATATCCTTATGATCAGGCGCGTGGTTTCAGGGAAGGCGATCTGCGCGGGGCGTTTACCATTGCCAAGCCGTTGCCACAGAAGGAGACGCCATGATGAATAATCATTTGGAATGGAGTCCGCGCTTGACAGTGGCTACGATCATTGAACGCGATGGCCGGTTTCTGCTGGTAGAGGAGTATGCGGATGGCGATGATCTGGTCTATAACCAGCCCGCCGGTCATTTGGATGAGCATGAAACGCTGGCGGCGGCGGCGATCCGGGAAACCCTGGAGGAAACCGCTTGGGAGGTTCAAGTGGATGCTATTGTTGGAATCTACTACTGGACCCATCCCAAGGGACATACTTTCGTTCGCACCTGTTTCTCAGGCGTTGCTTTGCACCATCACACCGACCAACCACTCGATCACGGGATTCAGCGGGCGATCTGGCTGACCCGAGAGGAAATGGTTGCTCTAGGACCCAGATTGCGCAGCCCGATGGTGCTGCGTTGTATCGATGACTATCTGGCGGGTCACCGTTATCCCCTGGATTTATTTCATTATCTTTAATCCGCTTTAGCAACGCTAAGCCATCGCCGGGCTTGGTGGATCCGCCAGTATGTTAACTCATGACGCCCGTAACGCATTCAACGACATCCCATAAAGAAAATCATCTGCTCCGCGCTAAGCGGCGCATGGAGAAACTGAATCGTCAACGCTTGCGTCTCTTACCGCGCGCGCTGGCGCTGGGCATCCTTTCGGGGTTGATGGCCGTGGCTTTTGCAACGGTTCTGGAATTCGGTGAAGCGTCGCACATGGAGTTTCTTCAATTTGCGCGCCAATTTGGCGACTATGGCAGCATGGCCTTGTCCATTCTCTTCTCGGTCGTTGCGATCAGTGTGGCTTGCTGGCTGGTGCGCTTTTTCGCGCCAGCTGCCGCTGGCAGTGGCATTCCCCATCTTAAAGGGGTATTGCTCGGCTATCGGTCGATGGTTTGGCATCGCATTTTATGGGTAAAGTTCCTCAGCGGCGTAATGGGTGTAACGGGGGGGCTGACCCTTGGCCGCGAGGGGCCGACGGTGCAAATGGGCGGCGCTTTGGGTCAGGCGTTCGGTAGCCGTTCGCACAGCGATGCTCTGGAACAACGCATCCTCATTGCTGCGGGCGCTGGCGCCGGACTGTCGGCGATCTTCAATGCGCCTTTAGCTGGCGTGGTCTTCGTCCTTGAGGAACTCCAGGGAAATTTCGCGTCGCCGGTGTTCTTCGCCACGCTGATCGCCTCGATGACCGCCGATGTGCTATCCCGCTGGTTGATGGGGCAAAACCCAGTGTTTCATGTCACAGTCACCGCCATTCCCGATCTCGCCAGCTTGCCGCTCTTCCTGGCGCTGGGCATCCTGGCCGGGGTGCTTGGCGTTCTTTTCAACCGCGCCCTGCTGGCGACACAGCGTTTGGGCGATGTCCAGAGTCGCTGGAAACTGGCGAGTAAATGGGTTGCATGGGGTGTAATTATCGGTTTAATGGGCTGGTGGGCGCCCGAAGTTTGCGGTGGCGGTCATCTGATCGTGGCGCGAATTCTGGGTGGGCATGAATACATTAATCCCTGGACGCTGGCCCTGTTGTTCGGGTTGCGGTTCGTATTGACCATGGGTAGTTACGGTACCGGTGTCGCGGGGGGGATTTTCGCACCCTTGCTGGTGCTGGGCGCGCTGCTCGGTCTGGGCATTGGAGAACTGGGGCGCGAGTGGTTCCCGCTGGTTGCGCCGGAACCGCTGACCGTCGCGGTCGCAGGCATGGCCGCTTACTTCACAGCCATCGTGCGCGCGCCGCTGACCGGCATTGTGCTGATCGTCGAAATGACGGGTAACTATTCGCTGATCCTGCCCTTGTTCACCGCCTGCTTCTCGGCTTACGTGATCGCCGAGTGGTGGCCGGATGTGCCGATTTACGAGGCGTTACTGGAGCGCGATCTCGAAAAGGATACGCGCTAATGTCAATACAGCACTTCCGCCTTGGTGATATCCTCGCTGCGCAGCGACAGGGTCGCAGTACCGCCGGATCTGCGGATGGTAATTCTAACGGTACCTGCCTTGCTAATTGCTTCCAGCTTACCGAGATAGTTCGCGCCGGTGCTGGTCTTCAGCCTGGCGATTTTGCCGACGTATTGGTTTAATTGACTGACCGGCGTGGTGTGAAAGGACTTCTCGATAACGACCGGTTTTAGCGCGGCGGGCGCGATGGGTTCCTCCGGCTCCTCGGCGCGGGGTGCCCGTTGCCGGCCTATTCCCAACGCCTGCGTGACTTGAGCAGCATCCCAATCCATGCTCAGGTCAGTAACCGCCTCGTCGTTGACTTTAACCGTTAAGCCTGCCAGTTTGACAACATCCTCGGCTTTATAGAACTGCAATTCAGCGGGATCAATCGGCGCAGGAGGGTTAGCGGTAATGGTGATTTGGCGTCCATCGGTCAGGTAGCGCTGGTAAGCGGCAATCAACCCAGGCCCCAGGTTGACGCCATTGGCGCGCAGGCGCTCGACGACCAGCCGCACATGGTCGGCGATGTATGCATCAACCGATTTGCCTGCCTTGCCAGCGCAGTAGTTATTACGGTGAGTGTTGTAGCCATCGTCCTGAAGAACGATATTCAGACTGGCGACTTTGGGTGTCAGTGACGCGGCTAACTGCGTAATCGATGTGGACAACGTGTTCAGAGCGAACCCGATGTCGAGATACAGGCTGGCCCAGTCCCGGGTATTATTGCTGACCTGTAGGTTGATGCGGTTCTCGGCGGCTGCAAGCTGATAGCCCATATCCATGTTGCTGATGAAGCTGTCGTAACCCATTTCTTCCCACTGAGCGCCGCCAAAGTGAGTGACCGGGCCGCAACCCAGGGTATCCAGATCATCAAACGGCGTTCGTTCCGAGGGAGAGGGCGGTTTGCCGCCGAGAAGGGCACCATATAACGGCAGTTCCAACTGACGGATCGACAGGGATAATGCTTTTGGAAGTTCTCCCTGGTTTAACTGGCGACGCATATTCAACAGCGCTAGGATGTTCGGTGCTTTGAGGCGGATAGCGCCGATGGCAATAACATCATCGACCAAGTTGGGGATAATCCTGATTTGCTTGACGCCGACCGAACCCATTGGCGAAACACTAACGCCATCGTAATTAATTTCGGCGAAAGGCTCGGCGGCCGCAACCAATTGCTGAACCTGCTGTTGGGTGCTGTACCATAGATAGCCCCAAATGCCACCCGCCATCAACACTAGAACGGCAGTGATGGTTGTCAGAATGATCATGAACTTGCGCATGATGGACGCCTCTCTGCTATAGAATTTTAAATTTTAATATAAAGAAACAAAAACTATGGCCTGCCCCAAGGTAGAAAGCCCCTCTTTGCGCCTCCCAGTCACTCTGGTTTGTTATCGAGCCGCACACTGGGCTTAATGGCGATGCCCCCGCGCGGCGCAAAATCGCCGCGCACCTCCAACCAGTGCGGTTGTAATAACGCAAATAAATCAATGGCAATACGGTTGATGCTGTCCTCGCTGAAGGAACCCTGATTGCGAAAACTGAACAGATACAGCTTCAATGACTTCGATTCCACCAGCCAGTCGCGCGGACTGTAGCGAATGGTGATCCGGGCCAAATCGGGTTGACCGGTGACCGGGCAAAGACAGGTAAATTCTGGGCAATCTAATTCCACCAGATATTCGTGCTGGGGATAGCGGTTGGCGAAGCGCTCCAGGATTTGCGGGGCATACTCGCGCGGATAATCGGTTTGCGATCGGCCTAACAGGGTCAGACCGGCGATATTGGAGTCGGACATGGGCTTATCCAGCAGTTGAGAATTGGGCAATACATGAATGGATGGCATGCATTAAGCGGGGTCAGCTTATCAGGATGCGGGACGATAGAAGTCACACTGATTCAGGCGGCGTTCGATTTCATCCTTGATCACGTTATAAGCCGCGCTATCGCGCCGTTCAAAGCGCCGGCGAAATTCCGGGTCCTGTAACCCTTCAGGCAGGGCGGTAATGGATGGCATGATGGCAGATTCGACATCGAGTGACGCAACACGCCGCTGAACATCGCGGGCCGAAGTTGCTGACGCGATCGCTTGTTCCGCAAACCGCACGCCCGCGCGATCAGCGGTCAAATCGGCAAAACTGAAACCGGAGCCGCCTTGTGAGTCCTGGACTTCCTTGAATATCCCGATGACATTGGCAATATGACTATCGGCTACGCCGGTCAGGGCGGCGGAAATGGCGAAATGTTGAGCCAGGTCGCGGCGTCCCGCCAGAGTCGGATGAATAGAAGTCGGCGCATGGTATTTCTCACCCAACAGGCGTGATGGATCCTTGCCAGACAGATAAAGCGCCAGCGTGACCAGGACGGCGCGATTTTCTTCCACCGGATCGCCGTCTAGCGCGGTGCGCTCGGCTGCGCGAGCGAATAGTGGTTTTAACAGAAAAATCAGTGAGCTGTTCTTGGGAACCGTGCGGGTTGCTGTCACCAGCACGTCATGGTAAACGTCCAGACGGATGCGATCGGTTTTGGGCAACACCCACTCACGCCCACGGGCTTCCAGGCGACGGGCGAGAGCTTGGTCATAACGGACTGTGATTGCAATCGCTCCATTTTCAATTTGGATATCCGACAGGGTGGCCCAAACCTGCTTCAGTTCCTGGTATTGCGGACGGCCTTGCAAATAGCCGCTGGCCTGGTCAATGACCCATCGGCACAGATTGCCCGGGATCGACAAACGCCCGATTTGAACTTTGGTCAGGAGCGGTCCGGACTCACCCGGTGTGAGCTGTACGCTTGCGTTCAAATAGCGGCCTAGCGGATTGTTTGGCAAAGGTAGAGTCGCTTGAATCTCTGCATGGTCCGGGATAAAGCGTACGCGCGCCTTGGCCTGAGCGGCGCCTGGCCAGCGTGACAGCGTCTGGTCGACCAGCAGGCTGGCGTCGCGTTCGGTCAAGGTCAATCGGCGGGTTTCGCCATCCTTGAGTTGACGCGGATCGAGATCGCGCAACAAGCGCCTGACCTTCTCGACATCCTCTACCGCAAGTTGATCGCTCGCACTAACCCGTGGAGTATCTTCGACCATGAGCCAAAGCAGCACCGGCAGGCCAGCCACGATGCTCAGTAGGAGCGCGTAAAACAGGAATTTGAAAAATCTGAACAAGAAACGCATGGGCTGGATAATCCAGGGTGAGAATCGGTATGAAAACGCCCTGCGCCTCATCGGAGCGGGAGAAGAGACAAAGGCGCTGCGCCGAAAAAAACGGTGTTAGTGACGTTCCGGTTCCCGCATTGCTATTCTAATCTGATATGGCTCCGCTTGGCGACCAACGGGACAGCTGTGCACTTCCTTGAATATTTTACAATTAGGAAGCGATGACATGAATTGGAAAACAGCCTATCGATCGTTTTACTATGAAAACGCGCCCGAACCCGAGGATTTGATCCTGAATCCGGTGGAAACAGCGATGCTGTCTATCGATGTGCAAAACACCTATGCGCAAATTTCCGATAACCCGGTGGAGGCAGCGCGTTGGGAACCCTTCCAGCAACGGATGCGCGAGATCGTCATTCCCGCCACCCGCGCGCTTCAAGATGCGTTTCGCGCCAAAGGCATCGATGTTATCCACGCCCGTATTGCCTGCCTGCTGGAAGATGGCCGTGACCGCTCGCTGAGCCAGAAAAAGCCGGGCTGGAACAACCTGCTCTTGCCCAAGGAGAGTCAGGAAAGCCAATTGATCGATGAACTCGCGCCAAGACCGGGTGAAATCGTGGTCACCAAAACTACGGACAGCGCGTTAACCGGTACCAACCTGCGGCTGATTCTCTCCAACATGGGCATCCGCAACGTGGTTATGACCGGCATTTTTACCGATCAATGCGTCTCATCCACCGTGCGCAGCCTGGCCGATGAGAGTTTTAACGTGATCGTCGTGGAGGATTGTTGCGCAGCCGGGACCGATGAGTTGCATCAGCGGGAACTAGAAATTATTAATATGATTTACTGCCATGTTGTTTCCAGCCAGGAACTTCGGCGGATCATGGCGCTCTGACTGAGCCGCCCTGCCAGACTGCGTTATCGCAGGAGAATTCGAGACGGTGGGCCGAACAGAAAGTCGAAGACCTGCTCTCCCAACCCACCGCGCTTCATGCTGGCGGCAAACGAGTGCGCGGCGTGCGGTAAGACTTGGTAATGATAAAGCGTGTTCAGTCCTCGTTGCCGGGCGGCGGCGCGCATCGCATCGATCCAGCGATCCCCGCGCTCCACCCGGGTCAATCCCTGTTGTGCATCCACCTTTCCGGTCTGCCGCAGCTCAGGCCGATCTTGACCGCGTCGAATATCATGCTCGCCAACGAAAACTGCCATTGGGATACGTAAGAACTGCTTTGGCCGGAGACGTATCGCCATTCGGCGGTTGAGCTTCAGACCTTGCGGGAAGCGGAGCTTGGGATCGGGAAAGGTATACCAGCCGGCCGCACCGATAGCAACCGCCTCCACCTGGTCGGGATGAGCCATCGCGTAGCGGTGGACAAACTGGCCGCCACCCGAGTAACCAAACAGGTAAACACGGCGGCCAGTGACGCCGATTTGTTGCCTCACCTCGGTCAAAATCATTTGTAGCGCTTCGTCGGAACGCTGGCCTTGCCCGGTCAGACCCAACCGCTGGTAGTCAGCGAAGCGATCGGCAGTGAATAACGGCGCGACCAGCACGATCCCATATTGGCGGGCCAATCGTCGAAAGCGCCGCGCCTGTTCTTCAGCGTTGTGGGACACACCATGAACGGTGACCAGTATGGGCGCATCAGAGCGAATTCCCTGCGGAACATACAGATAGTAAGTCTGTGCTGGATCGGTCTTCAGCTTGCATTGGACGATGCCGCGCGTGGACGGCAAGGTTGAAGGCGGAGAGGCCGTCTGCAAAGCAACCGGAGCGGAAGCGGCGACGGTCATTTCCATAATTACCGACGCCGGAGGCGCATCATACGACATCAACCACATCCTCTTACCCTGCTACGGCTTGTAGTCGGGTTTCTGTCGCGAATAAGCGGCGGGTCGGGCCGTCGCTGTTGAGCAATCGCAGCGGCGGACCTGCTTCAATCAGGCGTCCATCCGCCAAATGCCAGATTTCATCAGCATGAAACAGCCGTTCGCGACGATGGGTCACCATCAACACCGTACCCTGATACTGCGCCAGCATCTGATCCAGCACCGCGCTGAAATCCGCGTCCAGATGGGCGTCAGGCTCATCAAGCAGCAGCAGGCTCGGAGCGCCGAGCAACGCCCGCGCCAAGGCAATGCGCTGTCGTTGGCCGAGCGAGAGGTTCACACCACGCTCCTGCAACATGGTCCGTTCGCCCGCTGGCAAGGTTTGCAGCCACTTATCCACGCCACACAGGGCGCAAACTCGCGCCACCTCGTCATCTGGCGCATTCCGCCAACGGTAACGCAGATTGCGGGCAATGCTGCCTTTCAACAATGGAAGTTCGTCGCTGACCATGCCGATAGCCCGCCGGATCGAAGTCAGGGTGCAGTCCGCCAGGTTCTGCCCGTCTACGCGCACTGCTCCACGATCCGGATCAAACAGCCGGGCGGCCAGCGCCAGCAAAGTGGATTTGCCCGCGCCATTGGGACCGATGATAGCGATCACCTGCCCAGGTCCGGCGCTCGCACTCAACGCCTCCAGTACGCCCTCCACACTGATTTGATCGAACGCCAGCCAGCCCTTGGCTGGAACCAATGCCTGTGCGCCGGGCTTTTCCGCCGCCAGACTGGGCAGCTCCATGAATTGTCGGATTTTTTCCAGCGCCACTTGATAACCATGCCAGTATTCGTGAGCACGGCCCAGGTCGCGCAAGCCCGGCAACAGCAGGTGGACAATGGCCATGGCGCCGATCACCGTCCCCGGCGTCGTCAGACCATGAGCAGTTTCAATCACACCGACCATTAACACCATCAGCGTTGCCAAGGCGGTGGTCGCTTCGGTGATCGCTCGCAACCGACCGCTGATGGCGGCTCGCGCCAGCATGGCGTCACGCAGACGCTGACCTTGTCGGGACAGTCGCTGTCGTTCACCTTTGGTTCGATTGCACACCTGCACTACGGGGAGAGCAGTGATCTGCTCATGAATCTGGCTGGCCAATCGCGACTGCCGGCGTCGGCTTTCCTGTACCGCTCGCCGCAGCGGTCCACCAAGCCATAGTGCCACACTGACGGCGGCCATCAGCGGGATAGCGATGGCCAGCGCCAGCCCCGCATCGAGCCAGGCCAGCCCTAGCAGTGCGGCCAGCGCAGTTGTTCCCGCGACGTTCAGCCGGGCCAACCCCAGGCTGGCCCACTGCCGCAGTGCGGTCAAATCGCCGATGAAACGCAGCAGGAGACCGCCGCGCCTGCGTTTCTGCGCTAGACGAGGCGATAAGGTGCTCAGACGGTCGAACAAGGCCAGTCGCACCCGGTAGGCGTAATCCTGCCCCAACTGTTCGGCGTCCACCCGTTCCCGCAATCGCAGCCAGGCATGGATGGCTGCAGCGCAGATCAATCCCAGCGTCGGTCCAGCCAGCGCTGGCGTCAGCGCCGCGGGCTGGCGCAGCCAGCGGTCAACGACATATAGTAAAACAGTTTTTAGATAGTTTGGAAAACCGCAACTAACGCATCAAAAATATTTTGAAAATTTGTAACAATTTTCCTCAACTTTTCCTTAAGAAGTGCCCAGTAGTTTTCGATGGGATTTAAATCCGGTGAATAAGGAGGCAAAAACAACAGTTGGTGGCCATTGTCTTCAATGATTTCTCGTGTTTCTTCCGATTTGTGAAAACGAGCATTATCTATCACGATAATACAATTTTTTGGAAGTTCAGGGATTAAGAATTTCTCAAGCCAAGTATTAAATATCTCCGTATCTGTATAAGATTGATAGGCAAGTGGCGCAATGATTTCATTGTTGAGTAGTCCAC
>Ga0209607_1001339_pt1 | contig 20750 bp, 22 predicted proteins | sample AD_UKC117_MetaG_FD_184413 | JGI IMG/M metagenome (GOLD analysis project Ga0209607, IMG submission 184413) | Active sludge microbial communities of municipal wastewater-treating anaerobic digesters from Hong Kong - AD_UKC117_MetaG (SPAdes)... | ecosystem: Engineered > Bioreactor > Anaerobic >... | reverse complement strand
CCGCAAGAGAGGATAAAGATTTGCAAAACAGCAGATGATTTGGCGCCTCCGGTTATAGCAAAACCGCTTGGCCGGCCAGAGGCATTGGCTGGACACTTTGATCTGATGCAAGAATTTTTGCGCCAGCAGGGACGCGTTATGGATATCTGGCTGGATCGCCGGCGAGGACGGTGAGGGTGCCGGAGAACCAAGCGCCTGACGAGCCAATCCTCTGGCGATTGCGCCCGGAATTGCGGTTCGAGTCCACCGCGGCGGCTGGACGCTATCAGGTGCGCGATCCGGTCAGCGGCGAACGCTTCGAGTTAGGCGAGGAAGAGGTATTTCTTTGCCAAGCACTGAACCGGACCGCTGATCCCAAAGTGATTCAGGCCGATTTCGCGCAACGGTTTGATCTGGCCATTACCGCTGACCAACTGAATCAGTTTTATCAGGACATGGCTGCGTTGGGATTGCTGGCGGCGATGGACGATGCGCCAGCCGGTGAAGCAGAAGCAGATGGCCTAGAAGTTGATGACGATGACCGGCCCGGCGATGCCTACCGCTGGTTATGGTTTAACCCTCAGCGCGGTTTCGCCTGGCTAGGATACTGGTTGGGATGGCTGCGCCACGGTGTCTGGTTATTGGCGCCAGGCATGCTATTAGCGTTGCTGACGCTAATGTACAGCCAGCCGCAGTATGAACGGGCCTTGACAATACTCGTTGCTCCGGGTGCCCACCTGCTGTTCAAGTTCATATTTGGCTTGTTCGTGGTCAACTTGCTGTCGAGAGTGGTGCAAGGTGTCACCTGTGTTTACTGTGGGGGCCAGGTAGAGCAATTTGGTCTCCGCTTGGAGTTTGGCGTCATTCCCCACTTTTTCATTGGCAAGGGTTTGCGAAGCTGGGTACGCCCCCGCCAGCAGAGATTGCGGGTAATCGGATCGGCGTTGCTCACCAAACTGGCCTTATTTATCGGTGGAACGCTGCTTTGGCGCTTGACCTTGGAGAGCGGCGGTACACTGGGTTCTTATGGTTTCGTTATCGGCCACTTGGCGCTAGGTGCTTTCCTGTTCACAGCCAATCCGCTTTGGTGGGGTGACGGCTACGTATGGCTAGCCAGCTATCTACAGATGCCCAAAGTGCGCGAGCGAGCATTTCGGGTGCTGAGTTTGTATCTGCGGGGCCGTCGACCGCCGGCGGGACTTTCGTCCGCGGAAAAATACGGACTCTTGGGTTATATCGTCGCCAGTGCAGCTTATGTACTGATGATTGCAGGAACTGTGCTGCTGACCCAGGCCGAGCAACTGAAATTCCGTTTTCAAGGCGTAGGCGTGGTGCTGTTTCTGGTGCTGGTGATGCTTGTAGCGCGCTGGCTCTTGTATCGGTTGGCCCGCCAGCGCCAGCGCCACGAAAAACGGTCAATGCCAGTCACTGGCGATATTTCACGCCCAGCTATGCAATATTCTGTCTCTCATCCCACCGCGGTCGTGGAAAAGAAGAAGGGAAGGTGGAAATGGCGGCTGGCGGTGGTGATATTGCTGGTGAGTGCGTCATTCCTGCCTTACTCCTATGATGTCACCGGCGAGGTGACCCTGTTTCCCACCGCGCGCGCTGAAGTCCACGCGGTAACCTCCGGCATAGTAACGGCGGTGCAGGTTCGGGAAAATGAGCGGGTAACCTCCGGACAGGTATTGGCTGAATTAAGCACATGGCAACAGGATCAGGAGCTTGCTAAAACGGCTACTGAAATCGAACGCCAGCAGGCGGAACTGGAACTGCTCCAGCATGGCGCCAAGGCTGAAGCGATTGAGGTCGCCCGGCAGCAGTTGGCGATGGCTAAAGTCCGGGCGCTGCACAGCCGCAAAGTCCGGGAGTTGCTGGAACCGGTTCATCAACAGGGAGTGGTGAAGGCGCTGGAATATGAAGAGGCGGTCAAGACTGCGGAGGTCGATCAAGCGGCAGTCACGGTAGCCGAGGCTAATTTTAATTTACTGAAAAGCCCGCCGTTGCCGATGGAAGTTACCGCCAAACAGGCTGAGCTTCAGCAATTGCGCACTCAGCAAACCTATCTGGAGGATCAACGCAAAAGGACGTACTTGCGAACACCGGTGGCCGGGCGGGTGGTGACGCCACGCCCGGAATTCAAGACCGGAAATTACTTGAAAGAGGGTGATCTGTTCGTAACCGTTGAAGACCATCGGGTAATGCGGGCTGAGATCCTGGCGCCGGAAACCGATATTGGCGAGGTGCAAACGGACGCGCCGGTGCAATTGCGGGTCTGGGCGTATCCGCTGCGTGATTTCACTGGCCGCGTAGCGGCCGTTGCTCCGGTTGTCGAGCCGAATCCGGCCAATCCGTTCATGCGTGTCGTGCGGGTGATGATCGAAATTCCCAATCCTGAAGGTTTGTTGAAATCGCAAATGACCGGGTTTGCCAAGATCACTGCCGGTGAGCAATGGCTGATTGTCGCGTTCACCCGGGCGCTGGTGCGGTTCGTGATGCTGGAGATGTGGTCGTGGTTGCCTTAAATTGCTGTATCCTTCTCACAGGCAGAGAAGTAAAAAATTACTCTAGTGATTGCGCTCTAACCAAATACCCGGCTGTGCTTTGGAATTACGCGTTAAATCCCAGTCACCGGTAACCACCAGACCATGCGGGGTTGGTTGCAGCACACGCAAACGAGTTGCCGCAGACTGTCCGAAGCTGTCGGGTGTGACAACTTCCCACTCTTCGCCATCCTGGCTTTTCCATAGCTGGAAATTGACCGGTTCAGACGTAGGATTAGCATTGACGGGGTCTTCGTAATGATCGAGGGCAGCGTACAGGGCATTGGGTGTGCCCATGAGCCGTGAGACTCGCCGGTTACGGTGGCCGCTGAACCCAGGCCCCTGAGCCGAAAGCGGGATTTGCAGCCCAACCGGTGAGAAGCGCGGAGTACCCGTGACCAGTTCCCAATGGTCATTAGCCAGTACTCGGATGACTTCAGCGCCTGAAGTGGCAAATTCCCAGCGAGGATCAAGATGTGGCGAGCGAGTGCCGAGGTAGAGCATGTCTTTGAACACGGTCAGTGTTTCGACATGCGGGTTGAGCGTGTAGCGTTGAGCGCCCTCAGCGAGCACCTGCTCCCAAGTGAAAGGGGGTTGGCCACGCGCCATCGTCTTCCAAAGCTGAAAGCCATTGGTTGGATTGCCAGCGACAGCATACAATTGGCCGTTGAAGACGTGCAGACCGTCAATGGTCCGGTTTTCTGGGTTACCGAAGCCGGGGGTACAAGCAGGATGCCAGGATTGTGCGCAAGGGCCGGTGCTGACCCAGATCAGTGGACCATCGCGGCCGGTGTGAGCAGCGCGGGCGGAGATAGCGAATATTTGACCTGAAAAGCTGCGCAGGCTGATGAATGGGCTGCCATCGGTGTCTGGGCTGGACGCTATTTCCGTGAAGTGCGCGCCCTCTTCGGAATACAGGAGAGCAGGTGTCCGTAGGCTGAAGCGGAGTGCATAGAGGGCCGGTGCCGGCTGTTTGGTGTTTGGCAGGACGGCCAGCGCTCGCCAACCGAGTTCCAATGGGAAATAGCGGGATTGGCCCTGGTGCGTGAACCAGCGGGACTCCACCGTGCTCGTGTGCAACTGCTCCCAACCGGATTCGCGTAAGCGATGGCGAAGCAGAACGGCGTTGCCAGGGCGGGCGGGGTCTGCCGGGTAGCTGGTCACTCCTAGATATAACCAGCCCTGAAACCAGGCAGCTGCGTGAATCAGGTAGCGGCTGGCTTCGGGCAGTAGACCGGCGGGAATGGCGTGAAACTGAAACGAGGAGTGTGCGGGCATGCGGTTGGCGACCGGGTTTGAGTGGAAATTAAGAGTATGCTGAGTGTGCTGCGAGCTTTGCAACGCGTGAGGCTGATTATTTCAGTATCGATTATAAGAGGGTTCAGGGTATCTGTTCCCAATTGAGTTGAAAAAGATGGTGCATGTTGAGATTGAGGTTGAGAAAGACGGATGAGTCCTGAGATTGAAAATGATCGGAAGCGGCCTCCCGCATGGCGTGAACGGGATGGAAGCGGGGCAGTGGAGCCGGTTCAGCGTGCTTTTCTACAGCGAATCATCCAGTTTCTTCAACAGCCTGCTCCTGGAAGCAGGCTGATTCCGGGAACCCGGATTGGCGAAGAGCGCGTGCGGCAGCTGATCGGTTTTTTGCGGTTGCGCAGCCAGGGCAGCCATCCGGTGGCTGTCCGGATTCGTTGGATTCTGGGGCAACTGGAGCAGACCGCGTCCGGTGAGGAAAAAGTGGCTGGGATCAGTGTCCAGCAGTTGAAGCGTCTGCTGCAATCGATTCCGGGTTATGAAAGTTTGAATGTTGCGGAATCCGCCGCTTCCGATTCGAAGCAGCGTCCGGACCGGTTGGCTGAGGCACTGCCGCAATTCGATAGCCATATGCAAGCGGTCAGCCGGACTGTGCGGGGAATGGTGGAGATCATCGATCAATTAACCGGACACGTGCAAATCATCGAACGCGAACTGCAAACATTAAATGCGTGGCGTGCGGCTTTAGGTGATCATCGGCTGGCTACGCCAGCAATACCAACGCCGGGTCCAAAGTCAGAAAACCGCCCTGAACCCGATGTAGCGGGCTGGTTCAGTGATTTCATCGATTGACCATCAGGTATGTCTGTGAGCAATCAAACTCATTTCGATTGCCGGCCGCTGTTTATCCTGTGTCCTGGCCGTTCCTTTTCTTCGGTGGTATGCGGCATGTTGGGCCAGCATCCAGAGCTGTATGGACTGCCGGAAACTAATTTTTTTGTTGCGGACACGGTCGGCGGCTTGTTTCAATGCTTTGCCGGTTTAGGCGACCGGCACCGGCTGCATGGTCTGGTCCGGACGCTCGCTCAATTGCATGACGGCGAGCAAACAGAAGCTGCTGCGGAACGGGCTTGGCAATGGTTGCGTGAACGATTGGATATGACCACGCACGAGCTGGCGTGGCATGTGGTGTCACAGATCGGTCAGCGTCAGATGGTTGAGAAGAGTCCCAGCAATTGCGCGGAAGCGGCCTATCTAGCCCGTTTGTACCGGATTTTTCCCACAGCCCGTTTTCTGCATTTATCACGGCACCCGCGTTCAACCAGCAAGTCGTTATATCAAGTGCGCCAGGAGCAGCGCGCCCGGCGCGGACGGAATCGCATGCCGGTGGACGGGCGTCGAATGGAGGAAAACTGGCTGAAGGTTCACGGCCATATCGTGCGGTTTACCGAACAGTTACCGGTTGGGCAGAGCCTGCATCTGCAGGGAGAACTGTTACTGGCCAATCCAGATCATTATTTGCAGCAGATTGCTGAGTGGCTGGATATCCGGATGGATGCAGAAGCGATTGAGGCAATGAAGCATCCGGAAGCGTCCCTGTTCGCCACCATAGGACCGGATAATGCCCGTGGGGGTAACAATCGCAAGTATTTGGAAGATCCGCGATTGCGAACCGGTCCGCCGCCTAAGGTGAATCTAAGCGATCCACTGGAATGGATGACGGATGGTTCACGATTCGGTCCAGCAACGGTGGCGCTGGCTCGGCGGTTGGGATATCTGTGAGCGGTTGCTAACCGCGAAGCCAGGGGACCCCGGCTCCAGCGCTTGATCTTGTGCATGCAAGCAAATCGTAAATACCTCTCACCCCCATCGGCTGCGAGCCAGACCCCGTGTCTGGATATAGACAAAGTGCCGGAGTTTGTCGAATCCGCTTTTTTTATCGTGCGGGTGGATTCGTGCAGGGCTTCAGTGGGTTGAGGGTACAAAAAAACCTTGGCGGATAATGCACCAAGGCTTTGATTTAAAAATGGGCCCTGAAGGATTTGAACCTTCGACCAAGGGATTATGAGTCCCCTGCTCTAACCGCTGAGCTAAGGGCCCGAAACATCGAAATTCTAACCACTATTTCTTACTGCTGCTAGCCGGTTGACTACTCCAAATCGAGGAAGCTACGCAACTGCTCTGAGCGATTGGGGTGGCGTAGTTTGCGCAAAGCCTTGGCTTCGATCTGACGGATGCGTTCACGGGTGACGTCAAATTGCTTGCCAACTTCCTCCAGGGTGTGATCCGTTGGCATGTCAATTCCAAACCGCATCCGCAGGACCTTGGCCTCGCGGGGAGTCAGGGTAGCCAGCACTTCGCGGGTCGCCTCACGCAAACCCTCGACTGTAGCCGCATCTACTGGCGACATGACACTCAAATCCTCAATGAAATCACCGAGATGCGAGTCTTCGTCATCACCGATCGGTGTCTCCATCGAAATAGGCTCTTTGGCGATCTTCAGTACCTTGCGGACCTTATCTTCCGGCATCTCCATGCGATTGGCCAGCTCTTCCGGTGTTGGCTCACGGCCCATCTCCTGGAGCATCTGCCGGGAAATCCGGTTCAGCTTGTTGATGGTCTCGATCATGTGTACCGGAATGCGGATTGTCCGGGCTTGATCAGCAATCGACCGGGTAATCGCCTGGCGAATCCACCAGGTCGCATAGGTCGAAAACTTGTAGCCGCGCCGGTATTCAAATTTATCCACAGCCTTCATCAAACCGATGTTGCCCTCCTGGATCAGGTCCAGAAATTGCAACCCGCGATTGGTATATTTTTTGGCGATCGAGATCACCAGCCGCAAATTGGCTTCGACCATTTCCTTTTTTGCCCGCCGCGCCTTGGCCTCACCAATTGACATATGGCGGTTGATATCCTTGATCTCGTGAACTGACAATTGCGCCTCTTGTTCGATCGTCTGCAAACGCCGCTGCGTCTCCTGCACTTTCTCACGATACACGGCCAGAGTGACCGAATATTTCTTGTTGGATTGAATCTGCTCATCAATCCAGTCGAGCTTGGTTTCATTCTGCGGGAAAGTGGTGATGAACGTCTTGCGTGGCATCTGTGCTTTGCCCACACAGAGAGACATCACCCGTTTCTCATGGGAGCGGATGCGTTCGGCCATTTCATGCAGCTTGAAAATCAGCTGGTCGAGCGTTTTGGGTACGAGGCGGAATTGCAAGAAGTGCTCGCTCAGATGTTGGCGTAGCGTTTGAGTCTGCGGGTCTTGAAGGCCCCGTTCATTCACGCTGGCTAAAGTCTGTTCGTACAATACACGCAGGTCTGTAAAACGGCGGGCAGTTTCCTCAGGATCAGGGCCACTCTCAATCACTGTGCTTTGAGCGCCTTCCTCTTCCTCGCTTTCGTCATCATCGCCTTCCACTTCTTCTTCATGTTCTTCTGGCGTTTCTGATGTTTCCTCCTGCGCTTCCGGCCCCTTTGCTATCCTTTTTTCTTTCTTGCTTAAGGCGTCTGGCTCCTCATCGGCGATCTGCAGGCTTTCTTCATCTGGCAGCAGCGGCGCGGGTTCCTCAATGTCGTTGAAACCGCTAATTATATCGGCTAATCGAGTACCATTTTCGCTAATTGAATCGTAAATTTTTAAGAGTTCGCCGATTGTCAGGGGATAGCTGGCTAGCGCCGACAATACCTGGCTCATACCCTCCTCAATTCGTTTAGCAATCTGGATTTCACCTTCGCGGGTTAATAATTCGACGGTTCCCATCTCCCGCATATACATTCGTACCGGGTCCGTGGTGCGGCCAAATTCACTATCCACTGCTGCCAGTGCCGCTGCTGCTTCTTCAGCGACGACATCATCGTCAGCGTTGGCCGGGTTTTCATTGAGCAGCAATGTCTCGGTGTCGGGTACGAACTCATGAACTTCGATACCCATATCATTGATCATGGCAATGATATCTTCGATCTGCTCCGGATCGACAATATCATCGGGTAAATGGTCATTCACCTCGGCATAAGTCAAGAACCCCTTTTCTTTGCCGCGGGCGATCAACTTCTTCAATTGTGACTGTTGCTGCTCGCTCATGACCTGTTCACATGCTGGATGGATAAAAAACTAAACTATTAATCATAGCATGAAATTTTCATTTTAGCTATATAGTGATTATTGGACTTTTCTTGACTGGCCGAAGTTCCGCAGAACTTCCCGTTCTTCCTTGCTGAGTGCGCTGGGTGTTCCGCGCTGTAGCAAGGTTTCCAGCCACTGTTTTGCCGGGTCGGCGCGCCGCCGTAAATAATCCAGGATATCGGTGAATTCTTCCTCAAACCGGTATTCTTCTTCCGGAGCTTCCAGCCGCCATTGCGCTAACTGTTCCAGAATTGCTCCCTCACGCGTGCCCCGGTAGCGTTCGAGTAACGCAGCAGCCGTTAGTTTGGGGCTGGTGCGCAGTGTAGCCACTAAATCAGCCAGCAATCGCATGCCGGGTTCCCGGCTGTCGCGCAGTAGCGGATTGTCGTCTAGCATGGCCTGTTGCGCCAGTTCTGGCCGGTATAACAGCAGCGCAATGGCTTTGCGCAACGGAGTGCGGGTCAGTTGCGCATTGCTATCAGCGGGCCGGGAAGGCCGGGCAGGCGGACGCAAGCGGGTATTGACCAGTTGCGCTTCCTGCTGTAGCCGCAGGGTCATGAGATCACGGAAGTGTCCTTCTGGCAGTTTTTCCAATAGTGGCCGAGCCAGTTCAGCTAGGCGGGCGCGTCCAGCGAGCGTGCCGGGATTGGCGCAGGCGCGTAATTCGGCAAACAGGTAATCTGCCAATGATGTCGCTTGCTCCAAGCGTTGCTCGAATGCTGCACGCCCTTCCCGTCGCACCAGGCTATCTGGATCTTCACCGTCGGGTAGAAACAAAAAGCCAATCTGCCGGCCATCACGCAGGAAAGGCAAAGCCACGTCCAGTGCCCGCCAGCCGGCGGCCCGGCCCGCTGTGTCACCGTCAAAGCAGAACACCAGATCAGTGACCACCCGGAACAATCGTTCGATGTGCCCGGTACTGGTGGCAGTGCCTAGGGTAGCAACTGCATAAGGAATATCATGCTGGGCTAGCGCCACTACATCCATATAGCCTTCGACCACGACCAGCCGTTGCAAGTGCCGGATGCGAGAGCGAGCTTCATATAGCCCGTACAATTCTGATCGCTTGTGAAATAATGGGGTCTCCGGTGAATTGAGATATTTGGGATTAACGCCACCGTCCAGCGCTCGTCCGCCAAAGGCGATGACCCGGCCGCGATGGTCGCGGATCGGAAAGATAATCCGGTCCCGGAACCGGTCGCGCAACCGGTTCTGCTCGTCGCAGCTGGCCAGGCCGGCGCTCATGATCTGCTCGGGCGTGGCGCCGTGCTGGCGCAGAGTCCGGCTCAAGGTGTCCCAGCCAGGCGGCGCGTAGCCGATACCGAACGCATTAGCGATCTGGCCGGTTAATCCACGCCGTTGCAAATAATCTACCGCTCGCTGCCGGGTGGGATGCTCCCGTAACTGTTGATGGAAATAGCGGCTGGCTTGGATGAGCCATTCCAGCAGCGTATGGGATAAACCGCCATCATCGCCGCTGATTTTCGGCATTTCCAGACCGGTCAGCCGGGCTAAATCCTCAACTGCATCCAGAAACTCTAGTCGCTCATAGGCCATTAAAAAGCCGATGGCGTTCCCGTGGGCGCCGCACCCGAAGCAATGATAAAATTGCTTGCGTGGGCTGACCGAGAATGAGGGAGTTTTTTCAGCGTGAAATGGACAGCAGGCCATGAAGTCATGGCCTGCTCGACGCAACGGCACCCGGGTGTTAATCACCTCGACCAAGTCCACCCGGCTGAGCAATTGATCGAGGAATTCTTGGGGGATGCGACCAGCCATAACCCCAAAGCCTAGTTGAAAAATGCCTGTCTGCCAGTCAGCGGATACAAATGGCTTTATTGGCGGCAGGTAGAAAATGCGGTTTCAGCCGCCGAAACGGGCTTTAACCCGAGCGCTGACTGCGGTCATGTCCACCCGGCCCTGCGCCTGATCTTTGATGATGGCCATGACTTTGCTCATGTCACGCAGGGACTGAGCGCCGGTCACCGCAATGGCATTGGCGATCAATGCTTCTAACCCGGTTTCGCTGAGAGGTGCTGGCAAATAGGTCTGAATCAGCTCGATTTCGAAAGCTTCCTGGCTGGCCAAATCTTCACGGCCGGCATTTTGATACTGCGTCAGGGATTCCCGGCGCTGTTTGATCATCTTTTCCAGCACAGCGAGGATCTGGGCATCGTTCAATTCAATGCGTTCATCCACCTCACGTTGCTTGATGGCGGCCAGAATCAGGCGGATAACGCCAAGGCGATTTTTATCCTTGGCGCGCATAGCGGCTTTCATGTCATCCTGAATGCGGTCTTTGAGAGACATGCTGGCGGACTCGTGGCTTGCGTGGAGGCGGGGGAGGGGGTGACGGCCAGACTCAGTAGAGGCGGGTACGGCGGGCGACTTCCCGGGAAAGTTTCTTCAAATGGCGCTTGACAGCGGCGGCTCGCTTGCGCTTGCGCTCTTGAGTCGGCTTCTCATAGAACTCGCGGCGGCGGACTTCAGAGAGAACACCGGCTTTTTCACAGGAACGCTTGAAACGGCGTAACGCGATATCAAACGGCTCATTTTCCTTGATTTTCACGGCTGGCATTAAAACATCACCTCATTGATTTCAGAGTCTGGGCTAGAGGAAAGCTGGATTATTGGAAAACATTGTATTGTAATCATGCCTCCCGCTAAATGCAAAATAGTAAAACCATATGTTAATCCTGGGTATTGAAACATCTTGCGATGAAACCGGCGTGGCGCTCTACGAGAGCGAACGCGGGCTGCTAGCTCACGTGCTGCATAGCCAAGTCAAATTGCACGCCGGGTATGGCGGCGTTGTGCCGGAATTGGCCTCGCGCGATCATGTGCGTAAGACGCTGCCGCTGTTGCGTGAAGTCCTCCGGCAAGCGGATGCCGAACCAACCGATGTCGGCGGTGTGGCCTATACCCGTGGACCGGGCTTGATCGGTGCATTGCTAGTGGGCGCGGCCATCGGGCGCAGTCTGGCCTGGGCTTGGAATGTGCCGGCGATCGGTGTCCATCATATGGAAGGGCATTTGCTGGCGCCAATGCTGGAAGCGGAGCCACCGGAATTTCCTTTTGTCGCCCTGCTGGTATCCGGAGGGCACAGCCTGCTGGTGCGAGTTGACCGGATCGGCGGCTATCAGATTCTGGGTGAATCGGTGGACGATGCGGCTGGCGAAGCGTTTGATAAGACCGCTAAGCTGCTGGGTCTTCCCTATCCTGGCGGACCGGCGCTGGCTAAGCTGGCTGAAGAAGGCACTCCAGGGCGTTTCAAATTCCCCCGGCCGATGACCGACCGGCCCGGTTGCGATTTCAGCTTCAGTGGATTGAAAACGGCGGCCATCAATGCTTGGCGGGAACTGGAGCCGACGCTGGAGAATCGGGCTGATGTGGCGCGCGCTTTTGAGGAGGCAGTGGTCGAGACGCTGGTGATCAAGTGCCGGCGGGCTTTACAAGCGACGAGGCTGAAACGGTTAGTAGTGGCCGGCGGGGTGGGTGCTAACCGGCGATTGCGGGCGCGGTTGCTGGAACTGGCGAAGGAACGAGGCGGACGCGTCTATTACCCCCGGCTGGAGTTTTGCACCGATAATGGCGCTATGATTGCTTATGCTGGCTGGCGGCGGCTAGCGGCAGGTCAGACCGAGGGTGCGGCGATTGAAGTAATGCCGCGCTGGCCGTTGGATCAATTACCCTCAGTTGCTTGAGATTGCTCTGGAAAAATCTGCTGATACCTAGAAAATCCGGGTTTAGAGCCGCCTTTCGAAGAGGGAATGCGCCAATTGCTCGATCAGGCTGGCATGGGCGAGGTGTTCGCGCCACGCCTCCGGGATGCCAGCGGCCCCATAATATGCACCGGCTAGCTGCCCGAAGATAGCGCCAGTGGTATCGGCATCATGGCCCAAATTCACCGCCAGCAAACAGCCCTCTTCAAAATTTGCCGATCGGTTGAACGCCCACAGGGCTGCTTCGAGTGATTCAACGACATAGCCGCTGCCAGCGATCTCAGGCGGATTTTTCCGCTTGAAAGAACCATTGGCGATCTTATCGATTTCAGGACATAACGGCATCCGTTCCCAAAGTTGCTCAACGGGTGCATACCTTGAAGAAAGCAGCTCATCCTTTGAGACGCCCTGAAGCGCGCCGATCAACAGTCCTGCAAAGTATCGGCAAGCGTCCAGGCAGGTCGTGGCTGCATGAGTGGTTCTTGAACTTTCCGCGCTGAGATGAATGGCGGTTTCTGGGTTAGAAGCAAAAAATAGGGGAATTGGGGCCAGGCGCATGAGGCTGCCATTCCCAGCGGAGTATGGATTGGTCGAGCCGGCGAATGGATCTCCCGTACGGGTATAGCATTGTAATGCCTGGGCCACCGTGTTCCCGATATCGAAACAGCGGCCATTACTGCTGAGGTGGCCTAGTTTCCACCATCGGGTATAGCGCTCCATTTGATCGCGAGCGTCAAATGATCGGCAGGTGATGAGGCTTTCAGCGAGGCACAGTGCCATCGAGGTGTCATCGGTCCACTGACCTTTTTTCAATCTGAACGGCCCGCCTCCAATCATATCCGTCAAGGGGGAAAAACTGCCTGGCGCTTTGAATTCAACCGTCGTGCCTAAAGCATCACCGGCAGCGAGTCCCAATAGGCACCCTTGATAGCGTAACTGTATGGTCGTCACGCAGATCCCTTTTCAATTCCGCTGGCTTTTGCGCTCTCTACGCATCGTTGTTCCCCATCACGGCCTGCTGACGGTGTTTGGCAAAATTCAGCAACCGGCGGATCGGTAAAACTGCCCGCTCGCGCACTGCCTCATCGATGTGAATCTCGTTATCACCGGTCTCTAATACCCGCGCCAGATTGCGTAACCCGTTCATCGCCATCCATGGACAGTGGGCGCAACTGACGCAGGTTGCGCCCTTGCCGGCAATCGGCGCCTCTAGCAGGATTTTGTCTGGGGCAGCCAATTTCATTTTATGAAACAGGCCATTATCGGTTGCAACGATAAATTTATGGGCAGGCAATTCCTGGACTGCCTTGACCAGTGCAGTGGTTGAACCCACAAGATCTGCTTGCGCAATCACATCCAGTGGCGATTCCGGATGCACCAGCACATGGGCGTCGGGATGTTCAGCCCGCAGCTGGCGTAAACCCTCAGCCTTGAATGCTTCATGCACGACACAGGCTCCATTCCACAGCAGCATATCGGCACCGGTCTCTTGTTGCACATAAGCGCCAAGGTGTCGATCCGGTGCCCAGATCAGCTTTTCGCCTTTCTCCGCGAGGTGCCGCACCAGATCAAGCGCAATTCCTGAGGTAACGACCCAGTCGGAGCGGGCTTTCACAGCAGCGCTGGTGTTGGCATAGACCACCACCGTCCGGTCGGGATACTGATCACAGAACGCAGTGAATTCATCAGGCGGACAACCTAAATCCAAGGAACATTCAGCGTGCAGATCTGGCATCAAGACTCGCTTTTCGGGATTGAGAATCTTGGCCGTTTCGCCCATGAATCGCACTCCAGCTACCACTAGCGTGCTAGAAGAACATTCCGTGCCGAAGCGGGCCATATCGAGTGAATCAGATACATAGCCGCCCGTAGCATCGGCCAGTTCCTGCAATTCAGGGGAAGTATAGTAATGAGCCACCAAGGTAGCGTCTCGCTCGGCCAACAGGCATCGAATACGTTCGGTTAGTGTGATTTTTTCAGCCGTATCCAGGTGCTCAATTACGGTTGGCGGTACCTGTGCCGGCGTTAGGCGGTGGTCTTTGATGGTAAGGGCAGCGGTGAAGGCGCTCATGATTTTTTATCTCCGGCGACGGCGCCTGGCACGTCGCTCAAGTCTTTCTGTGTTTACACGGGCAAGATACCGGTTTTGCGGACTTGCTTAGCCAAATCTTGAGTTAGTTTCATTTTGACACTATCAGGAGAAAATGGCGAATTTTTTACAAATGGCATGGCATTCTCCACTCAAAGGCTGATTGATGACAATTCTTTTACCGTGCTCCAATCGACCCGAGGCCGATTTCCGCTAGAATGCTTTTTTCCCAAAATAACCCGGAGTCAACGATGGCGGCCCAGCGCGAAACGGTAGTACTGGTGCATGGTTTGTATGTTCATGGTCTATGGATGCGTTTATTGGAGTACTGGCTGGAGGAATCCGGGTATCAGACCGTGAATTTTTCCTACCCGAGCATGACACGTTCGCCAGCGGAAAATGCGGAAGACCTGCACCGGCTGCTCGAACGGCTGGAGTCACCCACCGTGCATTTTCTGGCCCATAGCATGGGCGGGCTAGTGGTGCGTTATCTGTTTCATCATTATCCCAAGCAGCGGCCAGGGCGGGTAGTCACGTTGGGTACTCCGCATCAAGGTAGTTATGCAGCGCGAATCATGCATCAGAGTGGCCTTGGCATTTTTGTGGGCCGGGCCTTGGAAAGGGGGTTGCTAGGCGGCGCGCCAGCCTGGACCTCGCCGAATCTGCTTGGCTCAATTGCAGGTACCCTGAACATCGGTATTGGTTTAATGTTTCCAGCAATGCCATCACCAGCCGACGGTATGATCGCGGTGGTCGAAACTCAGCTTCCGGGTATGGCCGACCATATCTGCTTACCGGTCGCGCACATGCAGATGTTGGTCGATCCATCCACGATTACTCAGTCCTGCGCGTTCTTCGCGACGGGCCGGTTTCATCATCCGCGTCATGAGTAACTGGGGGCGTAGTTGCGATGATCTACGCCATCGCGTCTTGATGAGCAAAGACTCCAATGAAATACAACATGCTGAAGAGGGCTGTGCCCATCGCTTCATTGAGAAGCCAATTGCTCTGCATCCCGGATCAAGAAGTGCCGAACGGTAATTCCGGCTTCTTCCTGAATGGCCCGAAGAATGATCTTTTTGCCAATCCGGGTTGTAAAATCTGATTAATTATCAGTGTCTTAATCAAGATTAATGTGTTTTAGATGGAGTTTTTTTCTGATCTAGGCGCTGCCGCTGCCGATCGCGCCTTCAACGCCGCTGGGTCTGCGGTGGATGTGCCGCCTCACCCTCGCTGTCTCACCGATCCCAGCCTGGCGCATTGCGGGCCGTTAGCCAGCCCCGGCTACTTCGGCATCAGCACGGCTCACGGCTATACCTTGCCCATGACAGTCGAAGTGCGTGGTTAAGGCTGTAGCTGTCCGGGCACCGATGCTGGACGATCCTGCTGATCCTATGTCTGCCGCTTCCAGTTGGTGTCCTCTACCCAAGCCGTGAGCAGCCTTTATCCACGGTAATCCGGTCCAATCTAATTTTCGCTATGAACCAGGTTCCTCATTTGCAGCATGGGTCGCCGTGCGGCAACATGATAAACTGATGATATTTACAGGCATCCCACGGCAAATCAGGCAAGAGGCTTCGTATGGCTGGACATAGTAAATGGGCGAATATTCAACACCGGAAGAACACCCAGGACGCCAAACGCGGCAAGCTGTTTACCCGTTTGATCCGGGAAATCACTGTCGCGGCACGCATGAGCGGCGGCGATCCTAGCGCTAATCCCCGGTTGCGATTGGCTATGGACAAAGCATTGACCGCCAATATGCCTAGAGACACTATCGACCGGGCAATTAAGCGCGGTACGGGTTCCCTGGAGGGCGTGGAGTACGAGGAAATCCGCTATGAGGGCTACGGTCCAGGTGGTGTGGCGGTCATGGTCGATGCGGTGACCGATAACCGTAACCGCACCGTGGCCGAAGTGCGCCATGCTTTCAGCAAATGCGGCGGCAATTTAGGTACTACCGGTTCGGTGGCGTTTCAGTTCGCCGAGCAAGGCGTGTTGAGCTATCCGATGGGTAGTGACGAGGACCGGATTATGGAAATGGCCATTGAAGCCGGTGCCGACGATGTGGTAACGAACGATGATGGTTCCGTGGACGTTCTGATCGAGCCAGCGGTTTTCCAGCAGGTTCAGGAGGCGATGATCGCCGCCGGTCTAGAACCGGAGACTGCTGAAGTTACCCAGCGCGCCAGTTCTAACATCACGCTGGGTTTTGAAGACGCGCAGAAAATGGTCAAGCTGCTCGATCTTTTGGAGGACCTGGACGATACCCAGAATGTCTATTCCAACGCCGATATTTCTGCCGACATCCTGGCAAAGCTCTGAGAGTGGCTATCATCCGGCTGATGGGCATCGATCCAGGTTCGCGGATCACTGGTTACGGCATTATCGATATGGAGGGATCACGCAGCCGCTATGTCGCCAGCGGTTGCATCCAGACCGCTAGTGACCGGCCATTGCCTGAACGGCTGAGAACTATCTTTGCAGGCGTGACCAGCGTGATTTGCGAGTATCAACCGGTAGAAGCCGCTGCGGAACAGGTATTCATGCATCGCAATCCCGATTCGGCGCTAAAACTAGGTCAGGCACGTGGTGCGGCTCTATGTGCGGTGGTGATGGCCGGATTACCGGTCAGCGAGTATGCGCCACGGGCTATCAAGCAGGCAGTGGCCGGTGGTGGCGCTGCGGACAAAAACCAGGTGCAGCGCATGGTTGCCCTCTTGTTGAACCTGCCGGAATCACCTCAGGCCGATGCTGCCGATGCACTGGCTGTGGCGATCTGCCACGGTCACACCCGGCAGACCTTGAACCGGCTCGGCACAGTGGCTGTGCTAGCCCGGAGACGACGGCGATGATTGGCCGTTTGCGTGGATTACTGGCCTGGAAGCAACCGCCCTATCTGATGATCGATGCTCATGGAGTAGGCTATGAACTGGAGGCGTCACTGACCACTTTTCAGACCCTGCCGGAAGTCGGGGCGGAGGTGACGCTGCTAACCCATCTGACGGTGCGCGAGGATGCGCATACTCTGTATGGTTTTGCCAATCCGGCAGAACGGAGTCTATTCCGCAGTCTGATTCGGGTAACCGGCGTTGGTCCGCGGCTGGCACTGCTGATTCTGTCTGGGATGAGTGTAGAACTGTTCGGGCGCTGTGTCCGTGAGAGTGATACAGTTTCGTTAACCCGGTTGCCAGGAGTCGGTAAGAAAACCGCCGAGCGGCTGATTATTGAAATGCGCGACCGGGTTGGCGAGTTGGGACTTTATCCGGCAGCGGTGGTTTTGTCATCCGGCGAGCGCGTTACCGCCCCGGAAGCCAGTCCGGTCGACGATGCGATCAGTGCCCTGGTAGCGCTAGGCTATAAATTGCCTGATGCCTCGCGCATGGTGCAATCGCTAGAAACCGAGGGACTTACCAGTGAGGCGATTATCCGGCAGGCATTGCAGGCCAGTGTGCATCGTTGAAATTTAAAATTTAAAACCGGTACTCTGCTATGAACTCACCTGACCGTCTGATTGCTCCGAGTGCCAGCAGTGAGGATACCGTGCTGGATCGTGCAGTCCGTCCCCGCCGTTTGGCGGAGTACATCGGCCAGCAAGCCATGCGCGAGCAGATGGAGATCTTTATTCATGCCGCCCGTGCCCGCAGTGAGGCGCTGGATCACGTCCTCCTATTTGGGCCACCGGGACTGGGCAAGACCACGTTGGCGCATATCGTCGCTGCTGAAATGGGTGTTAACCTGCGCCAGACCTCTGGGCCGGTGCTGGAACGGCCCGGCGACTTGGCTGCACTGCTGACCAATCTCGAATCCCGCGACGTGCTGTTTATCGATGAGATTCATCGCCTCAATCCAGTCATTGAGGAAATTCTCTATCCAGCAATGGAGGATTATCAGATCGACATTATGATTGGCGAAGGACCCGCAGCGCGGTCGATTAAACTGGATCTAGCGCCTTTCACGCTGGTGGGTGCTACGACGCGTGCTGGCTTGTTGACATCGCCGCTGCGGGATCGCTTTGGCATCGTCCATCGCCTGGAATTCTATACCCCGGAAGAATTAACCGGAATAGTCGCTCGCTCAGCGCAAATTCTTGGTATTAAGATTGATCTTCCCTCAGGCGCGGCGGAAATCGGCCAGCGTTCGCGCGGCACACCGCGCATTGCCAATCGTTTGTTGCGGCGGGTGCGTGATTTCGCCGAGGTGCGTGCCGATGGCCGAATCACTGTCGATGTAGCGCAACAGGCACTTGATCTGCTCAAAGTTGATGCCTGTGGCTTCGATGAGATGGACCGGCGGCTTCTATGGCTGATGATTGACAAATTCGGTGGCGGACCGGTCGGATTGGATACCCTGGCTGCTGCACTGAGCGAGGAACGGGGAACAATTGAAGATGTGTTAGAACCGTATCTGATCCAGCAAGGATTCCTGATGCGTACCCCACGCGGGCGGGTCGCGACTGTTCACGCCTACCGGCATTTCGGGCTGGTTCCTGCTGCTTCGGGGGCTAGCAGCGACTTGTTCAGCATCGGTTCCTGAAAAGGCGGCTAAAGTTTTGACGGAGGCAGCATGGGGCCGGTCGCCGGGGGCGGAGGGCTGTATTGGGCCGGTCGTGACATTCTTTCCACGGCGATGTCATATTCATCCACTGTGAGCACTCCATCACTGTCAGCGGTCTCAAAGTCCAAATATGCCGGCATTGGCATTGGCATTGGCATTGGCAGCCTTGCCGGCATTGATCAAGCCATTGCCATCGATATCGGCTTCTTCAAGGATCAGGGGCATTGCGGCAACAACAGGACACATGACTAGCAGTAGAATCGGTAATAATGAAAGCATGCATTAGCCGTTCTCCACGGAATGCTGTCTTTGCACAGAAGAACGGTTGCTGATCATCCGTTCGGAAAATCAAAATATTAGCGGAAATTAAGGAACCTGAGGGAGATTACGGGTGACCCATGAGATGTCGTTCTGGAGCTTAGTTGCCAACGCCAGCTTGATTGTGCAGTTGATTATGCTGGTGCTGGCGTTGATTTCACTGGGCTCATGGTGGGTGATCGTCAAGAAACAGTTGGTGCTGAGCTCCGCGAAGGGAGCGGCCGACCAGTTTGAGGACGATTTCTGGTCAGGTATTGATCTGGCTTCGCTGTACGCACGGATCAGCCGTCAGAAGGAGCCCGTGTGGGGGATGGATGCCATTTTTCTCGCCGGTTTCCAGGAATTTCTACGGCTGCGCGCACAACCGACTGCCGATCCGGACTCAGTCGTCAGTGGCGCGCAGCGGGCGATGCGAGCAACCGGTTCGCGGGAGCTGGATGAATTGGAAATGTACCTGCCTTTACTGGCAACTGCGGGTTCCACCAGTCCGTATATTGGCCTATTTGGCACAGTCTGGGGCATCATGAATGCTTTTATGGCGTTGGGCGTGACTCAACAAGCAACCTTGGCGCAAGTAGCTCCAGGTATTGCCGAAGCACTGATTGCCACAGCGATGGGCTTGTTTGCCGCTATACCGGCAGTGGTTTTTTATAATCGCTACGCTCATAGTGTCGACCGGCTGGCCAATCGCTATGAAACCTTTATGGAAGAGTTTTCCAATATCCTCCAGCGGCAATCCTACCACCTGCGTAAGAACCGCACGCCATCGGCCTAAGGTTAGATCATGCCTCGACGCAGTTCGCATAGCCGCCTGAAGGCGGAGATCAATATTGTTCCTTATATCGACGTGATGCTGGTGCTATTGGTAATCTTTATGGTCACTGCGCCACTGTTGAACCAAGGGGTCGAAGTGGACTTGCCTCAAGCTCCAGCGGAACCGCTCGAAACACAGAATCAGGAAATTCAAGTTGTCGTCATGTCCGTGCAAAAAGACGGTTCCTGCCATTTGAATGTTGGTTCGGAACAGGCGCATCTGGTGAATTGCAAGACCTTGGAACCGCGCTACACAGAGATTCGAGAGCATTTGAATCAGAAACCGCAACCGCCCGTGTTGGTTCGCGCCGATCGTGAAGTACGCTATGAACAGGTTATCGAAGCAATGTCTGCTTTGAAAGGCGCGGGCGCTGTTAAAGTTGGACTATCCACTGCACCTCCTGATTTGCCACAATAATCGGTAACCTGCGTTGATGTACTCGGAGCGCGGCGCACGGCGGCAGAACTTTATCGCGATGGTTTTTGCAGTCGCGATTCATGTGGCTATCGGGCTTTTTCTGCTGGTTACGTTGAATCTTTCGGATACTCCGCATCCTGAAGAAGGGATGCTGGCCGAGTCGATCCCGGCCGAGATGGTGGATGAAGTCGCAATCCGCGAAGAACTAGAACGATTAAGTGAGCTGGAACGCCAGCGTCAGCGTGTAGAAGCCGAACGGCAAGCTAAATTGGCCCAGGCCGAACGGGAGGCCCGTGAGGCTGAGGAGCGCCGGCGGAAGGAAATCCAGCGTCAGAGAGAAGCAGAACAGGCCAAGCAAAAGGCCGCTGAGGAAGCCAAGCAAAAGGCTGCTGAGGAAGCCAAGCAAAAGGCCGCTGAGGAAGCCAAGCAAAAGGCCGCTGAGGAAGCCAAGCGTGAAGCTGAAAAGCGCCGTCAGGTTAGAGCCGAGGAACGCCGCCAAGCTGCTGAGGAAGCGAAACGCCAAGCGCAGGAACGCCGCAAGCTTGAGGAGCGCCGCAAAGCAGCCGAAGAAGCAAAACGCCAAGCTGAGGACGCACGCAAGGCTAAAGAAGCTCAGAAAGTCGAGGAGCGCCGTAAGGCGGCGGCTGAGGCTAAGCAGCGTAAGGCCGAAGAAGCTCGACGGCAGGCCGAGGCTAAACGCAAGGCGGCTGATGAGGCCAAGCGAAAAGCCGAAGCGGAAGCAGTAGCTGAAGCCAAGCGTAAGGCGGAAGAAGCTAAGCGTAAGGCGGCTGAGGAGAAGCGCAAAGCTGAAGCAGAAGCGGCGGCCGAAGCCCAGCGCAAAGCGGTTGAAGAAGCCAAACGTAAAGCCGAAGCCGAAGCGGAAGCGAAACGTAAAGCCGAAGCCGAAGCCAAACGTAAAGCCGAA
>Ga0209607_1001334_pt1 | contig 20776 bp, 23 predicted proteins | sample AD_UKC117_MetaG_FD_184413 | JGI IMG/M metagenome (GOLD analysis project Ga0209607, IMG submission 184413) | Active sludge microbial communities of municipal wastewater-treating anaerobic digesters from Hong Kong - AD_UKC117_MetaG (SPAdes)... | ecosystem: Engineered > Bioreactor > Anaerobic >... | reverse complement strand
GGCGACATCGCCCCGCTCGAACGCCGCGGCGCCCCGCACTCCCGGCGCGTTGGCGACGAAGGTCGGCTGCAGCTCGGTCACGACCCCGCGGTGGATGTCCTCCAACCCGGTGATGGTGCCGGCCTGCGCGAGGAACGAGGCATTGGCCCGGCGCACGTCGGTCCAGGTGTCCTCGTAGCCGGTCCGCTTGGTGATCCGCTCGACGTTGAAGCCCCACGTCTGGGTGCCGCCCCCGCCCCATCGCAGTGACTTGAACGGGATCCGGAGCTCGGCCGACCAGCCGAACGGGGTCCGGCGCCCCTTGCTCTGCCAGATGAAGTCGGGGTTCCGGTCGGTGCTGCCCGATCCGCCGCTCGACGCCGAGAAGCCGCCCTCGGAGCGGACCCCGTCGTCCTGGATCCCGAACGGGTTCACGCCGAAGAAGTAGGCCCGGCGGCGATCGTTGAAGGTGTCGAGATAGACGGTGACCCGGTCGTCGTTGCCGATGTTGTCGCGGTCCGAGACCGTGGCCCGCACGCTCCCCGGCTGGCGGTCATAGGCGAGGATGCCGACATGGAGCGCATCCCGGCTGTACCAGAGCAGCACCACCGTCGAGTCCTCGGCGGGGCGGCTGTCGACCGGCCGGAACTGGTAGAAGCCGTCGAGCCGGCTGGCGCGTTGCCAGACCGGCTCGTCGAGGGCGCCGTCAAGGGTGAGGGAGTCGGTGGCCGCCCCCTCGGGAACGGTGACCACGGGCCCCTGGGCCGCCAGCGGCGCGGCGAGGAGCAGGGCGGCGAGAAGGGCGAGGCGCGGCATGGGCGGAGAATCTACACGAGAAGCGAGAAGCGAGAAGCGGGAAGCGAGAGGGAATGGCCGTGCGGACGCTCCCCCCACGCTTCTCGACTCTCGCTTCACGCTTCTCGCTTCTCGTGCTATTCGTACCGCAGCGACTGGATCGGGTCGAGGCTCGCGGCGCGGCGGGCCGGCCAGAGGCCGAAGAAGAGCCCGACCAGCGCCGAGAAGCCGAAGGCGACGGCCACCGCGGTGGGCGAGATCTCGGTGCTCCAGCCGAGGTTCTTGGAGACCAGGTTCGAGGCGACGACGCCGAAGCCGATCCCGATCACGCCGCCGACGAGGCAGAGCATCAGTGCCTCGATGAGGAACTGGCTCATGATGACGATCCGCGTGGCGCCGAGGGCCTTGCGGATGCCGATCTCCTTGGTCCGCTCGGTGACGGAGACGAGCATGATGTTCATGATGCCGATCCCGCCGACGACCAGCGAGACCGCGGCGATCGAGAGCAGCAGCGCGGAGAAGGTCTTGCTGGTCTCCTCGGCGGTGGCGAGGTAGTCGGTCGGCGAGCGGAGGTTGAAGTTGTTCCCCTCGCCCGGGCGGATCCGGTGCTCGCGGCGCATGATCCGCTCGAACTGGATCAGGGCGGTGTTGCGGTTGACGCCCTCGGGCAGCGTGAGCGAGATCTGGCCGAGGCGGTCGTTGCCCATCACCCGGAAGCGGGCGGTGGTGAGCGGGATGTAGATCTCGTCGTCGGGGTTCGACCAGCCGATCGAGCCGCGGCTCGCCATGACGCCGATCACCTCGAAGGGGATCTGGCGGATGGTGACCGTCTGGCCGATCATCGCGGCCGGGTTCTGGCCGAGGTTGTCGGGGACGTTGGCGCCGAGGACGGCGTAGCGCTGGCGCGAGTCGTCGTCGCCGGTGGTGAACATCCGGCCGTACTCCACCCGGGTGTTGCGCGCCTCGGGGTACTCGGGCGTGGTGCCCTTGACGTTGGCGTTGATGTTCTGGTTGCCGTACTCGACCTGCTGGCGCCGCTCCATCTCCGGGGCCATCGCGTCGATGTACTCGGCGGCGTCGCGCCGGAGCGCGACGGCGTCATCGATCGTCATCGGGACGGTGCTGGACGACTCGACGCCGCCGAAGCGGCTCCGGGACGGCTCGATGGTGATCAGGTTGGCGCCAAGCGCGTTGATCTGGTTCTCGACGTTGCGCTGCGCGCCGGTGCCCATCGCCACGACGGTGATGACCGCCCCGACGCCGATGATGACGCCGAGCATGGTGAGCAGCGCGCGCAGCTTGTTGGCGCGGATGCTCCGGAAGGCGACGTTGAAGGTCTCACCGATCAGCATGATCCTGGCTCCTGGTCTGGCTCAGCGACTCTGGCCGGGGAGGCCCCCGCCCATCCGGCTCATCCGCTGCTGCAGCTGCTGCTGCGACTCGATCATCGACGCGCTCGGCAGCATCAGGACGGAGTCCTGCGCGGTGAGCCCGCTCTTGACCTCGCTGTAGTCGAGGTCGGTGATCCCGGTGCGGACGAAGACCGGCGTCGGGGTGCCGTTGCGGAGGGCGAAGACGACGTACTTGCCGCCGAACATGGCGTCCTGGCTGTTGCCGCCGTTGCCGCCCCGGCCCCCGCGGCCGCCCATCGCGGCACGGGCCGCTGCGAGGATCTGCTGCTCCTCGGGGGTGAGCTGCCCGCCGGCGCGCTGCTTCTGGAACACCGCCATCATCTGCTCGCGGGTCGGCTGCGCGGGCGCGCCGTCGAGCGGCTTCGCGGCGCCGGTGTCGCTGGCGGTCGCGGGCGGGGCATCGGCGGCGCGGGCCGCCTCCATCATCACCTGCAGATCGGCGTCGGGGATCCCGAGCACGCCGGCCGCGCTGGCGACGTCGCGCTCGGTCCGGAGCGCCGCGTTCGGCACCGCGAGCACACCCTCGGCGTTGCCGACGGCGATGTTGACCTCGGCGTTCATCCCCGGCTTCAGCAGCCCCTCGGTGTTCGGGATCCGCACCAGCACCGGGAACATCGTCACGCTCTGGATCGTGTCGGCCTGCGGCTCGATCTTGAGCACCTCGCCGCGGAACGGCCGGTTCGGGAACGCCTCGACCGAGACGCTCGCCCCGAGGCCCGGCTTCAGCTTGCCGATGTCGGTCTCGTCGACGAAGGTCTTGACCTGCACCAGCGAGAGATCGGCCATCCGGAGCAGCACGGTGCCGCCGCCGACGTCGGAGACCGGCGAGGAGATCACCGCGCCGCGTTCGACGTTCTTGGCGATGATCGTGCCGGTGATCGGCGCGCGCACCTCGGTGTCGTCGAGCGCGATCTTCGCGGTCTCCAGCTCGACCTCGGCGGAGACCACCGAGGCGCGGGCATTGGCGACGTCGAGCGTCGAGGTCTCGAACTCCTGCTCGGTGATCGCCCGCGCCTCGAAGAGCTCCTGGCTGCGCCGGTACTGCGCCTCGGCGTTCTTGAGCCGCGCGCGGGCGACCTCGAGCTGCGCCTCGGCCTGGTTGTAGCGGTTCTGCGGCACCCGCCGGTCGATCCGGGCCAGCAGCGTCCCCCGCTGCACGACCTGGCCGGTCTCGACGCTGAAGTCGAGAATCTCGCCCGAGGCCTTCGACTTCACCTCCACGACCGTGTCGGGGAGGATCGACCCGGCCGCCTGGACGGTCACCGAGATGTCGCGGGTGCCGACCGGGACGGCCTGGTAGACGGCCACTTCCTCCTCGGCCTTGGTGCAGGCGGCGAGGACGAGGCCGAGGGCGAACATGGGTGCTGCACGACGAACGAGGGTCACGCGTGGATCTCCGCGGTCAGGCCGTCACTGGCAACCTTGCCATCCCGCAGGATGATCTGGCGCTTGGCGTGCTCGGCGATGTCAGGCTCGTGGGTCACGAGGATGATGGTCTGTCCCTCGCGATGGAGGGTCTCGAACAGGTCCATGATCTCGACCGAGGTGGCCGAGTCGAGGTTGCCGGTCGGCTCGTCGGCGAGGAGGATCGACGGCTTGTTGACCAGCGCGCGCGCCACCGCGACGCGCTGCCGCTGGCCGCCGGAGAGCTCGTTGGGCCGGTGGTGCATCCGCTCGCCGAGGCCGACCTGCTTGAGCACCGTCTCGGCGCGCTCGCGCCGCTCGCGCCCGCCGACGCCGGCATAGACCAGCGGCAGCTCGACGTTGGCGAGCGCCGAGGCGCGCGGCAGCAGGTTGAACGTCTGGAAGACGAAGCCGATCTCCTTGTTCCGGATCCGGGCCAGGTCGTCGTCGTCGAGCTCGCTGACGCGGTGGCCGTTCAGCCAGTACTCGCCCTCGGAGGGGGTGTCGAGGCAGCCGATCATGTTCATCAGCGTCGACTTGCCGGAGCCCGAGGGCCCCATGATCGCGACGAACTCGTTGCGGCGGATCGTGATGTCGACGCCGTTCAGCGCGCGCACCACCTCGGTGCCCATCACGTACTCGCGATGGAGGTTCCGGGTGACGATGACCGCATCACGCGGCACGTCGCCGGGGAGGAGCGCCATGCGCTCCGCGGTGTCGAGCATCCCGCGCGCCATCGTTACAGCCTCCGTCCGATGAGGGCTTCGATCTGGGTCTTGGCGCGGAGGTAGGAGAACCGGGCCTGGATCTCCGAGACCTGCGCGGAGGTGAGCTGCTCCTGCGCCTGCAGGACGTCGAAGATCGTGGCGACGCCGAGCCGGTAGCGCTGCTCGGTGATCCGCACGTTCTCCTCCGCCGCCGTGACCGAGAGCTGCGCCACGTCGATCGACTCCCGGGCGTTGCCGAGGGCCGCGAACTGCTGGGTGAGCTGCGCCGAGATCTGCCGCTTCTGGTCGGCGAGCGCGGCGATCTGGTTGTCGACCTGGATCGCGGCGTTCTCGATCTGGGTCTCGCGCTGGAGGTTGCTCCAGGGCGAGAAGTTCATCTGGAAGAGCAGGTTGCGGCGCGGCTCGAGGGTGTAATCGTTCTGCTTGTTCGCGGTCCAGTCGGACGAGGCCGAGGCGGTGATCGTCGGCCAGTAGCCCGAGCGCGAGGCGCGGAGCTGCTGGCGCGACGCCTCAAGATTCGCCTCGGAAGTGCGCACGCCCGGCGACGCGGCGATCGCCTCGGTCCGGATGCCGGCGGTGTCGAGCAGCGTCGGCTGGACATAGAACGACGGGTCGTCGGTCGCCGCGACCCGCCCCTCGACGCCGACGAGTCGGCCAAGGTTGGCCTCGGCGGTGGCGAGCGACGCCTGCGCGTTGAGCAGCTGCTGCCGGGCCTGGCCAAGCTGGACCAGGGCGCCGAGGGAGTCGGTCCGCTGGCCGGCGCCGCTCTGCAACCGCGCCGAGGCGACCGCGAGCTGCTGCTGGGCACGCGACACCGCCGCCTCGTTCACCTTGAGCAGCTCCTCGTTGGCAAGCGCGTCGAAGAAGGCGTTGGTGACGGTGAGCCGGTTCTGGAAGATCGTGCTGGTGATGCTCGCCGCGGCGGCGTCCTCGCGCGCCTGGGCGGCACTCAGCGTCCGCTCGCGATTGAAGCCGTCGAAGATCGTCAGGTTGGCCCGCGCGCCGACCGAGTACGATGGGTTGGTCACCGTCCCGCCACCGAGGACCTGTCCCGTTACTGGATCAAGTCGCTGCTGGCCGAACGAGTTGACGTTGTACGCCGCGCCGACCGGAAACGTCAGGGTCGGGATGTACTGCATCTTCGCGGTGCGCACGGCCAGTTCCTGGGTGCGCAGCGCGCCGTAGGCCTGGATCACGGACGGCTGGGTCGCCTCGGAGCGCTCCAGCGCCTCGGCGAGGGTGATCCGCTCCGGGGTCATCTGGGCGCCGAGGGGGGCCACGAGGCAGAGGGCGGCGGCGGCGAGCAGCAGGCGATCAGTCACCGGCGCACCCCGTCGGGACGGGCGCGTGCTCGCCGTTGCGCTCGCGGCTCCTGCTGCGACGCTCGTCTTGGGCTTGGACAATGGAGTCGTACCTTTCCTGTTGAACGGGATTGAGGAGCTCCCGCACCTGGTTGCGCGTCTTGGCGCGACGGGCGTCGACCTCCGGCTTGATCAGCAGGTAGACCGAGTCCATCGTGGGCCGGATCGAGCGATGCAGCTGGTCGATCGCGCTGCCATCACAGCGATACAGGGCCCGCACCGAGTCGCGCACGGTGGGGGACAGATCCAGCGCCTCCATCCAGCCACGATCCCACGGGCCGCGGCCATCGGGCGCACCGCGCGTGGCCCCGGCATCGTCCTTCCGGGTGGCCATCGCGAGGCCGGCGCCGCCGGCCACGAGCCCGAGCGCGAACGCCACGCCGAGGAGCAGGACCGCTCGGGTACGTGAGGGGGTCATCGATCCCCCGCCATCGAGGCCAGGAGGATGTCGGCCCCGGGTCGATCGCCGTCGAGGAGCTGTACCGCCACCGATTCCTCACCCGTTCGGGGGGTCGCACCGACGCCGCCGGTCACCCGCCAGGCAGCCGCGACCGCGACCACCGCGAGCGACGCCGCGAGCACCCCCTGCCAGAACCACCCCGCGAGGACCTCGTCCCAGCCGCGCTCGCGCTGCTGCCGCACGAGGGCGCGCACCCGGGTGACGAACGCCCCGTCGTGGGGCATCGCCAGCGCGGCGCGAATCGCCGGCCCGAGCTCGGGATCCGGCATCGCCTCGTTTGGTGACAGGTCAGTCATCCCATTCCTCCTTGACGCTCTCGAGCAGCTTGCGCAGCGCCCGACGCCCATGGAACACATCCGACTTCACGGTCCCTTCAGGGATCCCCAGCATCTTCGCGATCTCCGCCTGCGGATACCCTTCCGCATCGAACAGCACCACCGCCAGTCGTTGTCGCTCCGGGAGTTCCGCCAGTGCCGCACGGAGGCGATCTCCCAGGTCCAGCGCTCCGGCCTCGTGCGCCGGGTCGTCGCGCGACGCCGCGGCCACGAACTCCAGCGGCTCGGTCGTCCGGACCTTGCGCCGCCGCCGCAGGTCCCGGGCGGCGTTGACCACGATCTGCATCAGCCAGGGCCGGAAGGCCCGCCGCGGATCGTATCGGCGGATCGCCTGCCACGCCGACAGGAACCCTTCCTGCGCCGCGTCGTCGGCATCCTGCTCGTTCTCGAGGACCGCGTGGGCCACCCGCCGGGCCATCGGCGCGTGACGCGCCACGAGCTCGCCGAACGCCTCGGGATCTCCGGCAGCAGCTTGGGCGGCGAGCGCGCTGTCGTCCACGCCGGTCATACGCGGGGTCCGGAGGGGAGGTTGAGGTCAGCCACGGCCGCGGCGTCCCAAGGCGCTGCCCAGCAACACGATACCGATCAGGCCCGCCACCGCGGCGGTCGAGTAGGCCGCCAGCCGCGGGAAGAGCACCAGCACCACCGCCATCGCCACGAGCACCCCGCCGGCGGTGCCGAGGAGGGCCGACCGGGCGGCGCGGATCAGGGCGGCACCGCGGATCACCGCCCGGCGGCGACGCTCGAGGAGCCCGCGGGGGCCCGGACGACGCGCGGGCACCAGCGGGCTGGGGTCGGCGACCAGCGCCGTCGGGCGGCCAAAGACCGGCACCGGCGGCAGCAGCCGGGGACGGGTGAGGATCTCGCGGCTGTGGGCCAGGTCGTCGGCGAACTGGCGCGACATCTCCTCGGCGAGGGCCCGGTCCTCGATGAAGAGGTCGATCTCCCAGTTGGCCATCAGGGACGACGGGTTGAGGTTGCTCGACCCCACCCGGACCCAGCGCCCGTCAATCAGGGCGGTCTTGGCGTGGAGCATCGCGCCGCCCCATTCCCAGATCCGCACGCCACTGCGTAGTAGTTTCCGGTACCCCGTACGCGAGACGTTCCGCACCAGCGGCAGATCCGAGGCCCCGGGGACCAGCAGCCGGACATCGACCCCGTCGGCGGCGGCGTCCTGGAAGACCTGGTAGAGCCTCGCGGGGGCGGCGAGGTAGGCGTCGGTGACCCAGATCCGCTCGGAGCCGAGGCCGAGGAGGAGGTCGAGGACCCGCCAGGCGCGGCCGTCCCCGGGTCGGGTGGCGACGACCCGGATGGTGGTCGGACCGGCCGGGGAGATATCCCCCTCCACTTCGAGCCCGTCGTCCGGATCGACACCGCCCGAGGCGACCCAGATGTCCTGGAAGGCGTGGTCCATCGCCCGCGCCGCCGGCCCCTCGACCAGGATCCCCGTGTCCCGCCATGGCAGCCGCTGCCGGGCGGGGTCGCCGGTCCACTCATCGCCGATGCAGAGCCCGCCGGTGACGGCCCGGTGGCCATCGACCACGAGCAGCTTCCGGTGGTCGCGGGCGACCACGGCCATCGGGTCGAGGAGCCGGGGGCGACCGAAGCAGCGGACCTCGATGCCGGCCTCGCGGAGGCGACGCCAGAAGGCGGCGCCGGTGCCGATCGACCCGAGCCAGTCGTAGAGGATCCGGACCCGGACCCCGGCGGCGACCCGGTCGATGAGGGCGTCCGCGAAGCGGCGGCCGGTGGCGTCGTCGCGGATGATGTAGTTCTCGAGGTGGATGCGACGAGTGGCGCCCGCGATCATCTCGAGCATCGCGGCGTAGTTGTCGGGTCCATCGATCAGCAGTCGCGCGATGTTGCCGGGGATCGCCTCTCCCGCCCCGGCCCGATCGAGGGCCCGGTCCAGGTCGCCGCCCGGGGGCGACGACGGCGGCGCGGTCATCCCGTCGTGGCGCCGAGTCCGAGCTCGGCCTCGGCGGGCCGGAGGGCCACGATCACCTCTGCGATGATCTCCTCCAACGGCAGCCCGAGTTCCTCGGCGCCCTTGCGGACATCCTCGCGGCTGACGCCGCGGGCGAAGCCCTTGTCCTTGAGCTTCTTCTTGACCGAGGAGACCTCCAGGTCGGCGAGCGAACGGGACGGACGCACCAGCGCGCAGGCGACCACGAAGCCGGCGAGCTCATCGACGGCGAACAGGACCCGGGCGAGTGGGGTCGTACGCGGCGTGTTGGTGAACTCGGCGTGGCCGAGGATGGCCTGGCACCCTTCCTCGGGGAAGCCGAGGCTGCGCAGGTGCCGGACGCCCTCGGTCGGGTGCTCGGCGTCGGCGGCGCGGGCGTCGTTGGGGAACCGCTCGTAGTCGTAGTCGTGCAGCAGCCCGACGACCCCCCACCACTCCACGTCGCCGTGGTAGCGCGGGGCGAAGTGCCGCATCGCCAGTTCCACCGCGCGCATGTGGGCGCGGAGCGCCGGCGAGGCGGTCCACTCGGTCATCAGGGCCCAGGCACGCTCGCGGGGGAAGGAGTCGGACATGGCGTGGAAGGTAGCGCCGGGTCCGTCAGTGCACCTGCCCGGCGGCCCGGGGCGGGAGCGAGACCGTGAAGGGGACCCGCGCGGCCTCCGCCCCGTCGATGGTGACGACGATCGCGTGGGACCCGGCCGCGTGCGCGGGCAGGTCGAGGACGATCACGCCGGGCGACTCGACCTCGCCCTCCCCGGGCGGGGGCTCGTGCATCTGCACCGCGCCGTGGTGCTCCAGCCGGACGATGCCATCGGGATCGACGAGCGACAGGGACACGCGGTGCTCCCCCACCTCGTCGCGCCGCCCCGACATCAGCAGCACCAGGTGGGCGCGCGGGTGCACCCCCGGCAACTGGGGCACGACGACGTGCCGCCAGATGCCGATGATGGAGAGCTTGCCGCTCTGGTCGACCAGTGCGTGGTCGGCCAGCGCGGCGAGGGTGATGCGGATCCTCAGCTCACCCGGATGGTGTTGACGACGTCGCCCTGCTGGATCTTCATGACGACATCGAGCCCCTCGGTGACCTGGCCGAAGACGGTGTGGACCCCGTCGAGGTGCGGCTGCGGCGAATGGGCGATGAAGAACTGGCTCCCGCCGGTGTCCTTCCCGGCGTGCGCCATCGAGAGCGCGCCGGCCTGGTGCTTGTGCGGGTTGCCGGCGGTCTCGCACTTGATCTTCCAGCCGGGCCCGCCGGTGCCGACGCGCGGATTGCCGGGCTCCTTCGAGAGCGGGTCCCCGCCCTGGATGACGAAGTCCTTGATCACGCGATGGAAACGGGTGCCGTCATAGAACTCGCTGTTGGCGAGCTTCTCGAAGTTGGCAACGGTATTGGGAGCGGCGTCATCGTACAGTTCGGCGATGATGGTGCCGCGGGCAGTGTCGAAAGTGGCAGTCTTCATGTACTCAAGCAGTGAGAAGTGAGAAGTGAGAGGTGAGAAGCAAGGGACCGAATCTAGCACCATGGGGCGAGCACCGCTGAGCCGGCCGGTCGCTCCGCTCACGCGCTTCTCGCTTCTCGCTTCTCGCTTCACGCTTCTCGTCGCGACGGACAGAGCTCCGCCACCACGCACTCCCCGCAGCGCGGCCGATTCGCAATGCAGGTCCGGCGACCATGCCAGATCAGCAGGTGACTGAGGAGGGCCCAGTCCTCCTGCGGGAAGAGCGGCATCAGGTCGCGCTCGACCTTCTCGGGGTCGCTCTCGCGAGTGAGGCGGAGCAGCCCGGCGAGCCGCTTGACGTGGGTGTCGACGGTGATCCCCTCGTTGATGCCGAAGGCGTTGCCGAGGATCACGTTGGCGGTCTTGCGGCCAACCCCGGGGATCGGCCGCAGCGCCTCCATCGTCCGCGGCACCTCGCCGCCGTGGTCGGCGACGAGCGCCTGGGCCATCCCGATCAGCGACTTCGCCTTGTTGCGGAAGAAGCCGGTCGATCGGATCAGCTCCTCGACATCGGCCGGCGAGGCCGCCGCGAGGGCGGCCGGGTCGGGGTAGCGGCGGAAGAGGGCGGGGGTGACGAGGTTGACCCGGGCGTCGGTGCACTGGGCGGAGAGGATCGTGGCCGCGAGGAGCTGGTAGGCGTTCTCGTGGTCGAGCTCGCAGTGCGCGTCGGGGTACTCGGCCTTGAGGCGGGTGAGGATCTCCGCGGCCCGCGCGGTGCGGGCGGCCTTGCTCTCCCGCGGCACTATCGGCGCGCGGCGGCGAAGGCGCGGAAGCCCTCCGCGGTCCGGGTGTTCAGGATCGCGTCGGGGCCGAGGCCGCCCTTGCGCGCGATCCCCACGCCGAAGTCGACGTTTGCGAGCCCCGCGAGGTTGTGCGCGTCGGCACCGATCGAGATCATCACCCCCGCGGCGCGGGCGCGGCGCAGCACCCGCCAGTCGAGGTCGAGGCGGTGCGGGTCGGCGTTGATCTCGATCCCGACCCCGGCCGCGCCGGCCGCCTCGAAGATCGCATCGAGGTCCACCGGATACGGCTCGCGCGAGAGCAGCAGCCGGCCGGTCGGATGGCCGAGGAGGGTGACGTACGGCGACGCGATCGCGCGGAGGAACCGGCCCGTCATCTCGGCCTCGTCCATCGTGAAGCGCGAGTGGACACTGGCGATGATGAAGTCGAACCCCGCGAGCACGTCGTCCGGATAGTCGAGGGCGCCGTCGGCGAGGATGTCGCTCTCGATCCCCTTGAAGACCGTGATGCCGAGGTCCATCGCATTGACGGCGTCGATCTCGTCCCACTGGCGCCGGATGTCGTCGGGCTGCATCCCGCCGGCATACGCCGCCGAGCGCGAGTGATCGGTGATGCCGAGCCAGTCGTAGCCGGCGGCGCGCACGCCACGCGCGAGCTGCTCGACCGAATCGGTGCCGTCGGAGTAGGTCGTGTGGCAGTGCAGGAAGCCGCGCAGGTCGCCGCGCTCCAGGAGTGTCGGGACCGGCCCGCCCACTTCCTCGCCGGTTTCGCGCAACTCGGGCGGGATCCACGGCAGGTCGAGGGCCCGGTAGAGCGTCTGCTCGTCGGGCGTCGGGACGAAGCGACTTCCCTCCCAGAGCGCGGTGCCGGCGAGGGTGAACCCCTTCGCGCGTGCGTGCTCGGTCAGCCGCGCGAGATGTGCCTCGCTACCGGTCGCCTGCACCAGCACGGCGCCAAGGTTCTGGGGCGGCGTCACCACCACCTGGACCGGGGCACCGCCCTGGAAGCGGAGCGTGGCGCGACGCTCGTCCTCACCGGCGATCTCGCTGACGCCGGCTCCCGCGCCGATCGAGCGGAAGAGCTCCTCGGGTGCGACATCGGCGACCACGACCATCACGAGGTCACGCACCACCTCGGAGCGACGGCGGACCGCCCCGGCCGGATGCACAGCGAGGACATGGGGGACGCGCCCGAGCGCCTCGGCGACGGCGGTCGCCTCGTCGAGGGCATGGTGCGCGAGTCGCCACTGCGACGCCTGCCGCAGGAAGGTGATCCCCTTGAGGATGTTCTCGGCGGTGCGCTTCCCGAACCGCGGCAGCGCGGCGAGGCGGCCGTCGCGGGCCGCCTCCTCGAGCTCGGGGAGGGTCTCGATGGCGAGCGACTGGTGGATCTGGCGGATCTTCGCGACGCCGAGGCCGGAGATGGCGAGCATCTCGACGAGGCCGGGCGGGACCTCGTCCTGGAGCTCCTGCAGCAGGCTCGACCGGCCGGTCTGCACCAGCTCGGTGACGATCTCGAGGATCGCGGGGCCGATTCCCTTCGCCTCGGCGAGGGAGCCATCGGCGATCGCCTCGTCGAGCTCGCCGGGGAATCCCTCGATCGTCTTCTCGGCGGTGCGGAAGGCGCGGACCCGGAAGGGGTTCTCCCCCTTCAGTTCGAGATAGGACGCGATCCGGTCGAGGGTGACGGCGACACCGTGTCGATCCATGAGTGCCATGCAACCTCGTCAGGCAACGGGGACGCTCCAGGCCAGGAGCAGCAGTTCCTCGGGCGAGTCGACGCTGGCGATGCCGGCGGTGTCGCCGCCCTCCATGCGCGGCGCGAACGTCGCCGACCCATCGGGGCGCGCCCGGCGCACCGGTCGTGGCCCCTCCGCCACGAGCACCGAGAGGCCGGGCCGCGCGGGGTGCACGCCGAGGCACGCCACGACACGCCGACTGTCACCGACCGGGAGGACGAACCAGCCGTCGAGCGGCTCGTGGCTGTCCGCCTCGGCGACGCGAGCCCAGATCCGGCGCGGCGCGACCTGAATGTACATCGCGCCCGCGCCGGCGGGGTCGGGGGTCGCGGCAGACTCGCGCTCAAGGAGCCGGGCGCTCGCCGCGGCGTCGAGTTCGACCGTGTGCGCGCCGGCGGTCCACCAGGCCCAGGCGGCATGGACGAAGATCACGAAGTCATCGACCGCCTCGCCCAGGCCCTCGTCGGGCCTGAGGTCGCGCAGCAGGGTGATCGCGGGCTCGGCCATCAGGAATGCGTCGAGGTCGCGGGCGTCCCCGACCGCCTCGGTGATCGCCGGGAAGCGCTCGGGCCCGATGGTCCCGAAGACGAGGTCGAACGGATGCGGGCGCGGCGTGGTCACTGGCGCGGCAGGAACGGATCGAGCGCGGCGACGAGCTCGGGCAGTGCCTCGACGTGCGGGACATGGCCGCAGTCGGGGAGCACGACGCACTCCGCGCCGAGTGCGGCGGCGGTGGCCTGCGCGCTCGCGAGCGGGATCGGGTCGTCGTCGCCGTGCACGACGATGGCCCGGACCTGCAGGCGCGACAGCGCGGGGCGCAGGTCGTAGTCGTCGCCGAGCGAGGCCCAGACCTCGGTCTGGGTGCGGCCAGTCACGCGGAACGGGGTCATCTCGTCGACACGCGCGGGGTCGTGGAAGTAGCCGGAGACCGCGAGCTCGAACAGCCGCCGTGCGAACGCGGCCGGGTCGCGCTGGCGCAGGTCGCTCTCCTGCAGTTCCTGTCGCGCAGCGAGGAGGGCGGGCGCCTGATTGCGCTCGGCGAGGCGGCGCTCGAACGCCTGGCGTTCGTCGAAGCGGGCCGGGGCCGGCGAGACCAGCGCGAGCGAGGCAACGCGATCGGGATGCTCGGTCGCGTAGAGCATCGCGAGCAGGGCACCCCATGAATAGCCGCAGAGGTCGAGTTGCTCTAGGCCCCATGCTTCGCGCAGCGCCTCAAGGTCGGCGACTTGTTCGCGCCAGCCAACCGGCACGCTGCGATCGACGGCCGACTTGCCGCCGCCGCGCTGGTCGTAGTACACCAGCTGGCGACCGGTGGCGAGCGCGTCGAACCCGGGGAGGAGGTAGTCGTGGTGTGCCCCGGGACCACCATGCAGCACCGGCACGAGCGGGCCCTCGCTGCCGACCTGTCGCTCGAAGAGCGTCACGCCGCACACGGTGCGCTCGCGCGTGGTCACCGAATCGGCCACCCTAGAGCAGCACCGCGAGGGCGTCGGCGACCTCGCGCACGGCGGCCTCCTCGTCGGGGGTGAACGGATCGACCACGTCGGAATCGACGTCGATCTGGCCGAGGATCGTGCCGGCGCGGCGGATCAGCACGACGAGTTCCGACTTGGTGAAGAGGTTGCAGGCGATGTAGTTCTCGCGCGCGGTGACGTCGCCGACATTCTGGTCGGCACCGGTCGCGACCGCCGTACCACAGACACCGTGCCCAACGGCGATCCGCTCGTGCTCGGTCTCGCGGCCGCTGTAGCCCTCGAGCACCAGCGTGTCGCCGTGCAGCATGTAGAGATAGACGGAGGTGTACGGCGCGCCCGCCTCGCGGATCAGCTCGGCGGCGAGGGTGAGCAGGCCAGCGCGGTCGGTGCCGTGATTGAACGCACTGCGCAGCCGGGTGACCACGCGGGTGGCATCGAGGACCGCCATGCTCAGCCGCCCGGCCGCGCGCCGAGGGTCACCTTCACCTTCTTCTCCTCGTTGCCGCGCCAGTACACGACCTCGATCTCGTCGCCCGCACGGTGGCTGCGGAGCACCTCGACCATCTCGCGCAGGTCCAGGACCGGCTCGCCGCCCATGGCGACGATCAGGTCGCCCTTCTTGAGCCCGGCCTTCGCGGCCGGGGAGCCCGCGGTCACGCCACCGAGGAGGATGCCGGCCTCGTTGGCGTCCATGTCGGGGACCGACCCGAACCAGGCGCCATAGCCGGTGGTCGGCGCCGGGGCGGGCGGCGGGGTCTTGGTGCTGTCGGTGGGCGTCTGGGCCGCGACGGGCAGGGATCCGGCGGCGAGCAGGAGCAACAGGGCGAGTGGGCGCATCGGGACGACTCCGTGAAGTGAGCCGAATGGTAGTGCGGGGGCGGGGTGGAGGACCACCGCAACATCACGGAGCCGGGCCCCCGACGTTAGACTTGGCGACATGACCACCGCCATCCCCGCGCTGCTTGCGGCGCTGATCCACGACGCCCGGACGGCCGACGTCGATGCCGCCGGCGTCGAGCTCGCGGCCACCCTGCTGGCCCGGGCGACCGGTGGCGAGGCGGTGTCGGTGGGCTTCGACGGCGCAGCGGGTCGCCTGGCGATCAACGGATTGCCGGTGCCGGTCGAGGTCCCGGGCGCCGCGCAGCTGGCCGAGGCGCTGCAGCGGCACGGGACCTGGCGGCTCGACCTCCCGGCCGGGATGACGCCGGTCCAGTGGCAGGGGATCGGCACGGTGTACGCGGCGGGGCCGGGGATCTATCCGACGCCGGCCCACGTGGAGGCGGCGGTGGTCGGGATCGCCCCGGGGGCGAGTGTGCGCGCGGCCCGGGAGGGGAACCTTCATGATGCCGACACGCGGCTCGAGTCGATCAGCATCACGGTGGAGGGGGAGCCGGCGGTCGAGGTCGACCCGTCGATCCTCACCTCCAGCGGGGCGGATCGGGGCGAACTGTCGTCGCGGCTCGACCCGCTCCTCGACGCGGGAGCCGCGGCGGTCGGGGCGCGCGACTGGTCGGCCCTCGCGGGGGTGCTGGAGCAGCTCTCGCGGCTGCAGCGGGAGAGCGACGGCGCGACGCAGGCGATCCTCGTGCGCGAGCAGCGTCGCCTGCTCCCGGACCAGGTGGTGACCGAGCTGGTGCAGCGCCTGCCGATGGAGGGGAGCACGTCGGACGTCGCGCAGGTCGCGCGCTTTCTCGGTCGACGGGCCGCAGAGGCGATGATCGACCTGCTGGTGGCGGAGCCGGGGCGCGCGGAGCGGCGGGTGCTGATCGACGTCCTCGCCCGCACCGAGGGGATCGACGAGCTGGTCACCCGCCACATCGGCTCGCGGGCGCCCGCGCTGGCGCGCGACATGGCGGAGGTCGCCGAGCGGCGGCGGCTGGAGTCGGCGATCCCGGCGCTCGCCGCGCAGCTGCACAGCGGCGACCCGGACGTGCGCACCGCCTGCTGGCGCGCACTCGAGGCGATCGGGACGGTCGAGGCGCTCGCGGCGCTCAACCGCGGACGGTAGGGCACCCGAGTCGCGTCGAGCGAATCTGCGCTATCGAGGCTGTGGTGGCGGGAGATCTGTCCGCGAGCCGATCGCCGCTCCCAGAATGGCCCCCACGCCGGTCGTGATGGCCATCAGCGGGATGTACTCGCCTATCGACGGGTTGGCTCGATCGCTGTTCGATACGAACGACAGCGACACACCGAGTCCGATTCCCAATCCGACTCCCCCACCGATCAGCGCGCCCTTCCCGGCTCCTGATCGGCGACGTGCGAACGGCTCGACGGGCGCGGGAGGGCGAAGCGTCAGCGGCGGCGGCGCGAACCGTGCGGCAGCCAGCATCATCGTGCGGTCCGCATGGCCCTGTGCCTCCAAGCGGGGGTGTGGGATCGCGCCCACGGTCAGAGCAGCAAGTAACGTCACAGGGAACCGCCCAAGCCACCGCATCACTAGACCTACCGCGGCACGAAGTCGGTCGTCGCCTCGACCCGCCGCGCGAACGCCGCGAGCAGCTTCGCCGCGTTGCGAATGTCCTCCAGCGACGCCATCTCCGACGGCGAGTGCATGTAGCGCAGCGGCACCGAGACCAGCCCGGTCGCGACCCCGCGATGCGCGGTGAAGATCGCGTCGGCGTCGGTGCCGGTGAACCGCGGCGACGCCTGCACCCGGTAGGGGATCCCCTCCGCCTCCGCCACGCTCGCCAGCAGGTCGCACACCACCGGATTCACGGCGGCACCGCGCGAGAGCACCGGTCCGCCGCCCAGCGCGATGTCGCCGTGACGCTTCTTCTCGACGCCGGGCGAGTCGGTGGCGTGGGTCACGTCGACCACGATCGCCGCCAGCACGTTGAGCGACGACGCCGAGGTCCGCGCGCCACCGCCGGTGTAGGCGATCTCCTCCTGCGTGGTCGCGACGGCCGTGACCGGCACCTTCGCGCGCTCCTCCGCCAGGAGGCGCAGCGCCTCGAGGACGACGTACGCCCCGATCCGGTTGTCGAGCGAGCGCGAGACGATCCGGTCATTGGGGAGCCGGGTGACGGTGCTGCCGAGGACGCCGGCGGTGCCGACGGCCACGCGCTCGAGCGCCTCGTCGCGGCTGGTCGCGCCGATGTCGATCCAGAGGTCGTGCGGCTTGCTCAGCTTGTCGCGATCCTTCTGGTCCATCAGGTGGATCGCCTGCTTGCCGATGACGCCGGGCACCGGGCCGTCGCGCCCGATCAGGGTGACGCGCTGGCCGACGAAGACCTGCGAGTCCCAGCCGCCGATCACGTCGAACCAGCAGAAGCCGTTGTCATCGATGTGGACCAGCATCACGCCGATCTCGTCGATGTGGCCGGCGAACATCACCCCGGGACCATCGCTCGCACCGCCCTGGCCGAAGACGGTCGCGTGGGAGTTGCCGGAGACGTCGACGGTGACGGAGTCGGCGAAGGTGGCGGCTTCGCGCCAGATGCGGGCGGGGGCCCGCTCGAACCCCGAGGGGCCGGGGGCGTCGAGCAGCCGGGCGAGGAGGGCGAAGGGATCGTTGGTCATGCAGGCAAGGTAGGGCCCCCTGCGGGCCGCCGAAAGCGGGCGCGGTCGCCCGCGGGGGGCGGCCCCGGTATCTTCGGCGCCATGCGCTCGCGCCTGGTCGACACCCTCGCCTCGATCTGGACCTGGTCGGTCCTGGCCGTCTGCACGGCGCTGTACTTCCCGCCGATCCTCGTCTGGCGCATCCTCGGCTGGCCGGTCGACCGCTGGAACTACCTCGGCGGCCGGCTCTTCCGCAGCATCGCAATCCCGATGGTCGGCCTCACCCCGCGCTGGCGCTTCGAGATCCGCGGCACGCCGCCCGCCAACCCGCGGCTGCCGTACGTGGTGATCGCCAACCACGAGTCGTTCGCCGACATCATCCTGCTCTCGCTGCTGCCCTGGGAGATGAAGTGGCTCAGCAAGGTGAGCATCATGCGGATCCCGGTCTTCGGCTGGATCATGTGGGCCGCGCGCGACGTGCCGGTCCACCGGGGTCTCGCCGCGAGCGCGCGGGCGGCGATGGCGGAGTGCCGCCGGCGGCTGGACGGGAAGGTGTCGGTGATGATCTTCCCGGAGGGGACCCGCTCGAAGACCCGCGACCTGCTGCCGTTCAAGGACGGCGCGTTCCGGCTGGCGATCGACACCCAGTCGCCGATCCTGCCGATCGCGGTGTACGGCACGCGGCAGGCGATCGCGAAGCACGACTGGCGGATCGGGCGGGCGCACGCGGTGGCGGAGATCCTCGAGCCGGTGCCGACCGCGGGGCTGGAGCCGAAGGACCTGCAGCGGCTCAAGCGGGAGGTGCAGGCCACCGTCGAGGCCGCCCGCGAGCGGCTCCGCGCCGAACTCGAGGCGGAAGCCGGCGGGCGACTCGACGACTGACTAGCGGATGGCGTAGGGGGTCTTCACGCCCTTCGCGTCGAACGTGTACACGGTGTAGCGGTCCTTGATCGGCCCTTCCATCCCCGGCGAGCCGCGCGGCATCCCCGGCGCCGACAGCCCCTTCACGCCCTTGGGCTTCTCGCGCAGCACCTTCTTCACGAGGTCGGCGGGGACGTGCCCCTCGACCACGATCCCGTCGACGAACGCCGTGTGGCACGACTCCAGCTCGCGGGTCACGCCGTTGGCCCGGCGCAGCGCGGTCCACTCCTCGCGGTTCTCGACCTGGACCGTGAAGCCCTGCGTGGCCATGTAATCGGCCCAGGCCTGGCAGCACCCGCAGGTGGCCGACTTCACCACCCGCAGCACGGGTGGGGCCTCGGGGGCCGGGGCGTGTCGCCAGGCGCCGAGCACGGCGACGGCGGGGAGGAGGAGGGTGGCCAGGAAGGCCGGGTGTCGAAGGCGCATCGGGCACTCCATCGGGACCTGCGGGAACGAGCGCGGCGGCGACGGGGAGCTCCCCCATCGCCGCCGCCCTGCAGCATCAATCCTTCACGAGAATCAGGAACTTCCCGCCGGTCCAGAACTCGGGGCTGTTGATCACCAGGTCGCCACGGACCTTCCCCTTGTTGGTGACCGTCGAGCTCAGGAACTGCGGATCCTGGCGGGTGAGGATCTTGTACTCGGCCGTCGGCTCCGGCACCGGCAGGGTGGTGGCGGTGCGCTTGTCGAGCTTCTGGAACATCTCGGGGTTGAGCTGGCGCGCCGGCTGCAGCGTCTTGCTGCCGAAGACCAGGAACTTGCTCCCCTCCTTCACCACGAGGCCGCGCTCGATGAGCTGGTCCTCGGTGCCGACCGCGTAGTACACCGTGTTGGCTTCGTCGGTGACGGCGGTCAGGGTGTCGGTGAGCGCGGCGCGCTCGACCGTCAGCCGGTCGGCGGTCTCGGTGAGGGTGTCGACCCGCGAGGCGAGGACCTGGATCTGCTCGCGCTGCTCGCCGATGAGGGCCTCCTGCTGGAGGGCCGTCGCCTTGAGTTCCTCGATGGTCCCCTGGAAGCTCTCGAGCTGCGACAGCAGCCGGCGCCGCTCGGCGGTGAGCGAGCCGACCCGCTGCTTCTGGGCCTCGATCTCCTGCTCGGCGGTCTCGAGGCGCGAGATCACCTCGCGGATCTTGCCGAGGAGGACGGCGCGATCCTCGGCGGCGCCGGTCGCGGGGCGATCGCCGGTGGCCGACGCCGGGCTCACGCCCAGCCCCTTCACGCGGGCGAGGTCGGCGTTGATCTCGGTGACCATCTGGGTCGCCGAGAGGACGTCGGCAACGAGGGAGTCCTTCTGCTCGTTGATGCGCTGCTGCTCGAGCACGAGATCGTCATACTTCTTCTTGCTCACGCAGCCCGTGAGCGCACCAACGCCAACGAGGGCCATCAACAGGTTTCGCATGGGTACCTTCTGGTGAGGTGAACAGCCTGAGGGATTCGTCGTGTCGCGCGGCTTGCACACCCCGAATCAGGCGCCCGCCCGCAGAACCGCAGGATAGTGCGGGGGTCCGCCCCGCGCCATGCCACCCGGGGGGACGACTACCCCTCCCGTCGCTGGTACAGCTCGATCCGATTCCCCTCCGGATCGTCGAGCCAGGCGAAGTCGCCCCCCGAGGCCTCCTGCCGCTCGTCGACCGGGAGCCCCTGGTCGGCGAGGTACTCGACGAAGGCGTCGAGGTCGGCCACCTCCCAGGTGATCTCGCAGTGCCGGCGCTCGTGCCCCAGCGGGTGCCGGGACTGGTGGATCGCGAAGCTGATGCCGCCCGGGAGCTGGCACCACCACTGGTGGGAATCCGGTTCCCGCGAGAAGAAGAGCCCCAGGTACTGCTCGTACCAGTGGGCCAGGGTATCGGCCCGATCGGCGAAGAGCACCACCCCGGCGAGACCAGCCACTGTCGGTCGATCCATGTCCACTCCTGCGAGTCGTGGGAAGCGGGGGCTACCAGCCCATGCGGGTGCGCAGGGCCGTGATGTGGGCCACATGATGCCGGCCATGCCAGGCGTAGTGTGGCACGAGGGTCCAGAGGGGGATCGGGTCGGGCTGCTCCGGGTGGATCAGCCGTCGTTCCCATTGGTCCGGGGCCAGGGCGTCGAGGAGGAGGGCCCACCGGGCGTGCAGTGCGTCGAGGATCGGGAGGGAGGCCTCGACCGGAGCCGACAGGGCGTCGGGGAGCTCGGCCCAGCGCTGCTCCTCGTAGGGGCGGATCGTCGGCAGCTCCTCGGTGAGGGCGAGCCGGACCCGGCACCAGGCGTTCACGTGCGAATCGACGATATGGTGGACGACCTGCCGGACGGTCCAGCCGCCGTCGCGATACGGGGTCTCGAGCCGCGCCTCGTCGAGCCCGGCCACCGCGGCGCGGGCCTCGCCCGGGAGCGCCCGGATCGCGTCGATCGCGCGGGCCACCGCCGCCGGATCGTGTGACGGTGGCGGGACGAATCGCCCGATCGGATAGCTGAGCGCCTCGGT
>Ga0209607_1001333_pt1 | contig 20778 bp, 15 predicted proteins | sample AD_UKC117_MetaG_FD_184413 | JGI IMG/M metagenome (GOLD analysis project Ga0209607, IMG submission 184413) | Active sludge microbial communities of municipal wastewater-treating anaerobic digesters from Hong Kong - AD_UKC117_MetaG (SPAdes)... | ecosystem: Engineered > Bioreactor > Anaerobic >... | reverse complement strand
CATCGCCGAAACGCTGCGCCACCACCAGCTCATCGGCCTGTGGCAGCAGTGCCAGCGGGAGAAAGAGGAGCAAATCGCCGCCGTCGAAGTGGGGCGCGACCTCTTTTTGCAGGCCGTGGTCACCCCGGTTATGCGCCGGGGATCGCTGGTTTATCTGGTCATCTTGCAAGACCTGACCACCATCCGGCGGCTGGAAACCATTCGCCGGGATTTCATCAGCAACATTTCCCACGAACTGCGCACGCCGCTGGCCTCTTTGCGCGCCGTGGTGGAAACCTTGCAAGACGGCGCCCTGGCCGATCCGCCGGCGGCGACGCGCTTTTTGAGCCGGGCCGAACACGAGGTGGATACGCTGACCCAGATGGTGGAAGAACTGCTGGAACTGTCGCGCATTGAATCGGGCCGGGTGCCGCTGAAGTTATCGGCCACGGCCGTTCGCGACCTGATCCAACAACCGCTGGAGCGCTTTCGCGCCCAGGCCAGACGGGACGAGGTACAGTTGGTGGTAAAAATCCCGGACGATCTGCCGCTGGTGCTGGCCGACGCCAGCCGGGTGCAGCAGGTAGTCAACAACCTGGTGCATAACGCGCTCAAGTTTACGCCCCACGGCGAGGTCACGGTTTCCGCGTTTGCGGACAGCGACGCGCCGCGCGCCGTGCGCGACAAATTGGCCGGCGCGCCGCCTTCAGTGGTGATTGCCGTGGCCGATACCGGCGTGGGCATACCCGCGGAAGATTTGCCGCGCATTTTTGAGCGGTTTTACAAGTCTGATCGAGCGCGCACGCGCGGGCGGGGCGGCACGGGCCTGGGTCTGGCCATTGCCCGGCACATCGTTCAGGCGCATAACGGCCGTATCTGGGCCGAAAGCAAAGAAGGCAAAGGCAGCACCTTTTATTTCAGTCTGCGTACCAGTTGACCCTCTTAACCGGTTGTTAACACCCCCTTATTCAACCGTTAACCGACTTTAAATGCCACGTTAAATGGTCTGTGCTATCCTGCCCGACAATTATGACCCGCGGCGTCTTTGAACATCAACTGGAAAAGTTGCAAGAGCTGCTGCTCATCATGAGCAGCCAGGTGGAGGGCAACCTGGTGGCCACGGCCGTTGCCTTGCAGCACGCCGATCATACCCGGTCGCAAGAGCTTATCGAGGCAGACGCGCACATGAACGCCGCGTACATCCACATCGAACAAACCTGCCTGGGCCTGATTGCCACCCAACAACCCAAAGCGCGCGACTTGCGGCTGATTACGGCCGTGATGACCATCGGTGGCGAACTGGAGCGTATCAATGACTATGCCAAAGGGGTGGCCAAGATCAATCTCCACCTGGGACACGAACCCCGGCTAACGGCCGTGGCCGACCTCTGCGCCATGGCCGAAAAAGCACGCCTGATGCTCACCCAGGGCATGAACGCCTTTCTGGCCCGCGACGCGGCCCAAGCATACGCCGTCCACGCCGCCGACGCCGAAATCGACGCCCTCTACACCCAGATTCAGCAAGACCTGCTGGCCGCCATCTTGACCAACGTACAACACACGACCCAGGCCAACAAGCTCATGTGGGCCGCCCACAACCTGGAACGCGCCGGCGACCGCATCGGCAACATTTGCGAGCGGATCGTCTTTTTGGTGACGGGCGAGTTGATAGAACTGCCAACGGCCGTTCGCCCGCCCTAACCCTGCCGCCCGGTGATATACGCTTCCGTCAAATCCTCTTGCGGATTAGTAAACAACTCCGTCGTCTGATTAAACTCCACCAACCGCCCCAACCAGAAAAAACCCGTCCAATCCGAAGCCCGCGCCGCCTGCTGCATGTTATGGGTCACAATGACGATGGTGTACTGCTCCGACAGGCGGCGCATCAAATCCTCAATGTGCAGCGTCGCCACCGGATCCAGCGCCGAACACGGTTCATCCATCAGGATCACCTCCGGGCGCACGGCAATGGTGCGGGCGATGCACATGCGCTGCTGCTGCCCCGGATTCAGTTCCAGCGCCGGTTTGTCCAGTTTGTCCTTCACCTCATCCCACAAAGCCGCGCCCTGCAAACTTTCGGTCACAATCTGGTCCAGGTCCTGGGTCTTGGTCATGCCCAGCACGCGCGGGCCAAAGGCCACGTTGTTGTAGATGCTTTGCGGAAAGGGATTCGGCCGTTGGAACACCATGCCCACCCGATGGCGCAAATCGACCACGTCCACGTCCGGATCGTAAATATTTTTGCCGTCCAGCAGCACCTCCCCCTCGGCGCGGGCGATGCGGATGGTATCGTTCATACGGTTTAGCCCACGCAAAAACGTCGATTTGCCGCAGCCCGACGGGCCAATCAGAGCGGTAATCTGATTGGAGCGGATGGGCACGTTCAGGTCGATCAGCGCCTGAAAGTCGCCGTAAAAAAAGTTAAAGTTGCGAACCTCGATTTTGTTTTCCATGGGATTGTCTAGAGATTAGCCAAAACGCCCGGTGACGTAATCTTCCGTTCGTTTATCCTTCGGGTGAATAAAAATCTGCTGCTGCGAACCGATTTCCACAACCTCGCCGTTCAGCAAAAAGGCCGCACGGTCGGCCACCCGCGACGCTTGCTGCACGCTGTGGGGCACCATGATGATGGTGTACTGCTGCTTCAGCTCAAACAGCGATTCCTCCACCATGGCTGTCGAAATGGGGTCCAGACCAGAGGTGGGATTATCCAACAAGATCACGTCCGGCTCCAGCACCAGGCTGCGCGCCAGGCACATGCGCTGCTTCTGCCCGCCGGACAGAGCAAAGGCCGAGTCTTGCAGGCGATCCTTCACCTCCTCCCACAGGGCCGCCTGGCGCAGCGAGCGTTCTACCCGCTCGGCGATGACCTGGCGGTCGCGGATGCCGGCCATTTGCAGGCCGTAGGCCAGGTTGTCGTAGATGGAGCCGGGCAGCGGTGTCGGCACGGCAAAGACCATGCCAATGCGCCGTCGCAGGTGGATTACGTCGACGGTGGGGGCATAGATGTCACGGCCGTTTACCAAAATCTCCCCGGTCCGCTGCGTGCTATCTAGCAGATCGGCCAGCCGGTTCAGCAGGCGCAGCAGTGTCGTCTTGCCCGCCCGTGATGGGCCAAAGAGCACAAACAACTCATTGGCCTGGATATCCATGTTGATCTGCCGCAGCGCTTGCGCGCCATCGGCATACGTAAACGAGAGGTCGCGGATGGATAGTTTGCTCGTCATCTCGCCCCTCACCATTCCCGGCGGCGGCGCATGACGGTGCGAATCACCGTGGCCACCAGGGTAAACGACAACACAATAAACAGCAGCACCAGCGCCGTGCCATACTGAATCGACAACGGCATGCCAGGAACCTGCGTGGCAATGACGTAGAGATGGTAAGGCAGGGCCATCGTCTGGTCGAAGATGGATTTGGGCAGTTCCGGCAGGTAAAAAGCGGCCACTGTGAAGAGGATGGGGGCCGTTTCCCCGGCGGCGCGGCCCAATCCCAAAATGACCCCGGTGATGATGCCCGGCAGGGCGTGGGGCAGCACCTGATGGCGAATGGTCTGCCAGCGCGACGCGCCGAGGCTGAGACTGACCACGCGGAACTCCTGCGGCACGGCCAGAATCGCTTCCTCGGCCGTGCTGATGACCACGGGCAGGGTCATCAGGCCCAAGGTGAGCGCCCCGGCCAGGATGGAGGTGCCGAAATTGAAAAAGAGGACGAACATGCCCAGGCCAAACAGCCCGTAAACGATAGAGGGAATCCCGGCCAGGTTGACGATGGCCAGGCGGATTGCGCGGGTGATGCGGTTGTCCCCGGCGTATTCGGCCAGGTAGATGGCCGCGCCGATGGCCAGGGGGATGGCGGCCACGGCCGTGCCAAATGTCAGAATAATCGTGCCCAACAAGGCCGGAAAGATGCCGCCTTCGGTCATGCCGTTGCTGGGCGGCTGGGTGAGAAATTCCCAGCTAATGGCGCCGATGCCCTTAACGATGACGTACACCACGACGAGGACAATGGGCAGGATGACGATAACGGCCGTAACCGAAATCAGTCCCGCCGCCAGTTTTTGCGATTGCTGCCGGGTCATATCTGCCCTCCCCGTCGCCGCGTCCGGCCGCCGATGAAGCGTGTTGCCAGTGAATTGACCAGGAACGTGATCAGAAAGAGGACAATGCCAATGGCAAACAAGACCGAATAGTGCAGGCTGCCCTGAGCCACCTCACCCATTTCGGCGGCGATGGTCGCCGTCATGGTGCGCACCGGCTGGAAAAACGCGCCCAGGCCAAACTGGGGGATGTTGGCCGCGTTGCCCGTCACCAACATCACGGCCATCGTCTCGCCGATGGCCCGGCCAATGCCCAGCATGACGGCAATGACGATGCCGGAACGGGCGGCGGGCAGCACCACCCGCCAGATGGTCTGCCATTGGGTAGCGCCCAGGGCCAACGCGCCGTCGCGGTACTCTTTGGGCACGGCATACAGCGCATCCTCAGTGATGCTGATGATGGTGGGCAGGGACATGTAAGCCAGAATGATGGCTCCGGTGAAGGCTGTCAGGCCGGTGGCCGCCCCGGCGGCCTGGATGAGCGGAGCCAGGGCCACCCAGCCCAGAAAGCCCAACACGATGGAGGGAATCCCGGCCAGCACTTCGATGACCGGCTTCAGGATTTCCCGCTGCCAGGGGGGGGCAAATTCGCCGAGGTATACGGCCGTTGTCAGGCCCAACGGCACAGCGATCACCACCGCGCCAATCGTCACCAGCAGCGAGCCGACCAGCAGCGGCAGCAAGCCAAACATATCCTCGATAGGATACCAGCGCGCGCTCAGCAGGTTCCTGATGGGTACCTGGACAAAGGCCGGCGCGCCCTCCTTCAGCAAAAACAGGAAGATCAGCGTGATGATCACCACGGCCGAAATCCCGGAGAGGCGAATTAACGTTTCAATAATGAGTTCTGCCCAGTTTCGCCTGGCCGGCGCATCCGCCTGCGGCTGCTCTTGCCAGGAAACCGGAGCCTCGTCAACAGTGGACATAGGCAAATCTCCGCGTAAGGATAGGTGTTCAGGTGCCTAAGTGTTCAGGTGTTCAGGTGATCTCTTGCTTCCTGAACACTTAAAAACCTGAATACTTGAACACTGAAGCACATACACACCTTCCCCCAACAGTGCCAAACTTATTCCTCAGCCGCCAGGGGCACGAAGCCCAGTTGGGCGACAATGGCCTGGCCTTCAGGGCCAAGAATCCAGCCCAGGTATTCGGCGACGACGCCGGTGGGCGCGCCGGCCGTGTACATGAACAGGTTGCGCGAGAGGGGGTACTCGCCGGAAGCGGCCGTGGCGACGGAGGGCATCACGTAGAGGCCGGCGCTGTCAGCCGCGACGGCGATCACCTTCTCGTGATCCATGTCGACATAGCCCAGGCCATCATAGCCGATGGCGTTGGGATTGCGCCGGATCTCGCTGGTGATGCCCACCGACGACGGCATGAGCAGCGTTTGGGGGGCAAAGATGTCGGTGTCGTCGCTGTCGCCCTGGCGCACAACTTCTTCCAGGAAATAGACATGCGTGCCGGAGTTGGTCTCGCGCGAGAGCAAGACGATGGGCGCGTCGCGGCCGCCCACTTCCCGCCAGTTAGTGATGCGTCCGGTGTAAATGTCCGACAACTGGTCGATGGTCAGTTCGCCGACCGGATTCTCCAGGTTCACGATGATGGCCAGGGCGTCGATGGCCACGACGTGCTCAACCGGCTCAATGCCATTGGCCTGCGCCTGATTGATTTCATCTTCCTTCATGGGGCGAGAGGCGTTGGCGATGTCTACGGTGCCATTGATGAGGGCGGCGATGCCGGTACCGGAACCGCCGCCGGTGACGGCGATGGAGACGGTGGGGTCAACGACGCGGTAGGCTTCGGCCCAGGCCAACGCGACGTTAACCAGCGTGTCTGAGCCTTTGTTTTGGATGGCGCGCTGCTCGGTCTCGGGGGCGGCCACGGCCGTTTCCGCCCCGCCCTGCCCACACCCCACCAGCAGCAGCACAGCTACCAGTAACAACAAGAAAGCCCTGTTGCCAGGGCGCTTCACGTGCAAACATTGTTGGTGCATATGCGTTTGTTCTCTTTCTCTTGTCAGGCCATTGCCTGCACGCCAATTCTACTAGGTTAACAGATTGTTAACACGCCGCTTCTGTTAAGGATTTGTTAACAAACAGGCCGTACCAGAGCGGTTTTGTTAACAGGTGGTTAACGGCCGTTGCCCATCACCGCCCTTCACGACTCTCACCAAGCAATCTTCTTAACCAACTGTTTACAAAACCATAGCGTTCCGTTAACCAAACAATCCCAATTCGTTAAAGAACCCGGGCTAGAATCCAGAAAATGTAAATTACAAGCGGCATATGTGCGTGTATTCCTCTGGAAAACACGCACTCTTTTTGCCCACACTATTTTCACAAATCTTTTTAGGAGAAAGAAGGAAAATGCGTTTGAGACTATTCATCCTGGCAACAATTTTTACCCTTTTCCTGGCGGCCTGCGGCGGCAGCGCAGCCACCACTACGGAGACAACCGCCCCAGAACCTGAAGTCATCACCGAAACCGTCACGGTAGAAGTGACCCGAGTACAAACCGAAACTGTCACCGAGACCGTCGTGGAAACGGTCGTCGAAACCCAAACGGTCGAGGTGGTTGGCCTGCCGCAGATCGACCCGTTAAGCGTGAGCGGCGACATCGTCAGCGCCGGCAGCTCCACCGTCTTCCCCCTGGCCGAACGCATGGCCGAACGCTTCCAAAATGAAGGTTACTCCGGCCAGATCACCATCGACTCCATCGGCTCTGGCGCCGGCTTCGAGCGCTTCTGTAAAGCGGGCGAGACCGACGTTTCCAACGCCAGCCGGGCCATCAAGGATTCGGAAATCGCCGACTGCCAGGCCATCGGCCGTGATCCCATCGAGTTCCGCGTGGGCACAGACGCTATCGCCGTCACCGTCAGCGCCGACAATGACTTCGCCACCGATGTTACCCTGGAAGAGCTGGCAGCCATCTTCTCCACGGCTGAGAACTGGTCGGACGTGCGGCCTGACTGGCCCAACGAACCCATCCAGCGCTTCATCCCCGGCACCGACTCCGGCACCTTCGATTACTTCGCCGAAGTGGTTTTCGCCGAAGACCCCGAACCGATGCTCTCCGCCAGCAATCTCCAGCTCTCTGAGGACGATAACGTTCTGGTCCAGGGGATCGCCGGCAGCCCGTATGCCATCGGCTACTTTGGCTACGCTTACTTCAAGGAAAATCAGGACATTCTCAACATCGTCGGCATCGATGACGTGGTCCCGGATGATGTGACGGTGGAGGATGGGTCCTATGCTTTGGCACGGCCGTTGTTCATCTACTCCGACGCCACCATCATGCAGGAAAAACCCCAAGTCGCCGCTTACATCAACTTCTTCCTGACCTACGTTAACGAAGAGATCGTCGATGTCGGGTATTTCCCCGCCAGCGACGCCGCCATCAGCGATGCGCAGGCCAAATGGCTGGCCGCGATGGGCAATTAATTGGAGATTAGCAATTAGGGACGGGGACTGGGGGGTCGGCAAAAAGGTGTCGTGTTGGAACTTTACCCCAACACCTCCAATCCGACTCCCAGTCCACGTCTGATAGGGTAAATGAATCATGAGGAGTAAGACCGCCTTGTTGGTCGCTCCTCATTTTCCATTTCCCCAGCGAACCCACACGCTAAACCCGGAATTATGGAGGGAAAGGATAACAGTATGGCCACACAAAGTTCTGCGCCGCCGCTCATCACCGAAACCGTTTCGGCCGATGCCCTGACCAAACGGCCGCGCATTGGGGAAAGCATCATTCAGGCATTCTTGTTTGTCTGCGGCATCATCTCCATCTTCACCACCATCGGCATCGTCGTCGTTCTGGCCGAAGAAGCGATCAAATTCTTCGCCCTGCCGCAGGTTACCCTGTTGGAGTATTTCACCGGCACCAAATGGCAGCCAGCAATCGGTCACTTTGGCGTGCTGCCGCTGGTATTAGCCACCGTGCTGATTAGCGGCATTGCCATGGTGGTTGCGCTGCCCATTGGTCTGTTAACCGCAATCTACCTGAGCGAGTACGCCACGCCGCGGGCGCGTAATATCCTCAAACCGATATTGGAAATTCTGGCCGGTATCCCCACAGTGGTTTATGGGTACTTCGCCTTGCAGTTCATGACGCCTGTGTTGCGCACCATTTTTGGCGTGGAGACAGTCCAGATTTTTAACGTGGCTTCAGCCGGCATCGTCGTGGGCATTTTAATCATCCCCCTGGTCACGTCACTGAGTGAAGATGCGTTATCGGCCGTGCCACGGTCGCTACGCGAAGGCGCGTATGCCCTGGGCGCGACGCGCTGGGAGACTGCCCGGCAAATTGTGCTGCCGGCCGGGTTGTCCGGGGTAACGGCCGCTTTCGTGGTAGCCATCTCCCGCGCGGTCGGTGAGACGATGATTGTGGCTATCGCCGCCGGGTCTGGCCCGCGCAACTTTACGCTGGGGCAGGATTCTCTGTTTGGGTTTATCCTCAATCCCTTCGTGGCCGGCGAAACGATGACCGGCCACATGGTCCGCATCAGCGGCGGCGATTTGAGCTACAACTCGGTCGAGTATCTCTCCATTTTCTCGATTGGCCTGCTGCTGTTTGCCATGACGTTGGTCTTGAACCTGATCGCTCGCCGTATCGTGACCAAATACCGCGAGGTGTACGAATGAGCGAACAGCCTGAAACCTACATCGCGCCGGAACCGAAATTCGGCTACCCAAGCGGCCCAAAATTGGGCGCGCAAATTCAGGCGCGTCATCGCCGGGGGCAAGTCTGGTATGTCCTCTTGGGCGCCTCCTTGATCGTCAGCATTTTGGCGTTGATCGCCCTACTTTACACCATCGTCAACGACGCCTTTGGGCTGGTGGCGGTGGAATACAAAAACGATCCCGGACGTCTGGTGCTGGATCAGCAAGAAAAGATCATGCTGTCGGACCCGGATACCGTTTCCAGTGAAGACGACAACGAGCTGGCGGCGGGCATCGCCAATGATCCGTATGCTGTCGGCTTTTTTGGCTATGCCTACTACCAGAATAACAGCGACAATCTGACACTGTTGGCGGTGGACGGCATCACGCCGGATACGGCGAACGTGGAGGATGGCTCGTATCCGTTGGCACGGCCGTTATTCCTCTACAGCGACGCCGACATCTTACAAAAGAACCAGGCCGCCAACGTTCTCATCAACTATTACCTGACCCACGTCAACGAAGAAATCAGCGGTGTAGGCTACTTTCCCCTGAGCGCGGGGCGCATTTCCCAATCACAACAAACCTGGAAGCAGGCCAATGAGTTGGACCTGCCCGCCGGGCAATGGGCTTCTATCAACCCCGAGGGCGTTGGCGGCCGCCTGACGATTGCCGGCAGCTCCACCGTCTATCCGCTCACCGAGCGCATGCTGCAGCGCCTTCAGGCCGACGGCTTTGCCGGCGCAGTGACCGATGAGAGCGTCGGCAGCTCGGCCGGCTACCGCCAGTTTTGTGTGGATGGCAGCTCGGACATCGCCGCGGCCAGCCGCCCCATGAACCAGAACGAGTTTGCCGCCTGCCGTAAAATCGGGCGGCAGCCTGTGGAGTTTGCCGTGGGCACAGATGCCCTGGCCATCGTGGTCAGCGCGCAAAACGACTTTCTGACCGGCGTGACGGCCGATGAGCTGCGCCAGATCTTCACCACGGCGCAAAAATGGTCCGACGTCAACCCCAACTGGCCTGATGAAACGATTAAGCGATACATTCCCGGCGCGGACAGCGGTACGCTCGACTTCTTCGTGGAAACCGTCTTTCCGGTAGCCCTGGAAGATCTCCCCCAGGAAGCCCTGACCGCTATCCTGGCTGACAATGTCTCGCTGGGGCTGGGACGGCGCATCGAAAGCGAGCAGCGCTTTGCCGCCGATCAACTGGTCTTTTTCACCGAGGCGCAGTGGGCGGAGGCGTGTGACGGTGCGGAGCCTTATGCTGGCTGCACGCTGCCGCCGCGCGACAAAGAAAACGTCTTGCTGCTGCTAGAAGAAAATGTCACCGTCCCGAACATCGTCGCCGTATGGAAGCTCGTTCCCTCGCTGTTGAACCGCACGGCTATCGAGCAGGAAGCGCTGGAGAAATATCCGGCGGCCAACCTCCAGTTTTCGTCGTGGGTGAATCTGGACTTTATCCGCAGCCCGCAGTCGAGTACGCCGGAACTGGCCGGGGTACGCACGGCCGTTCTCGGGTCGCTGTGGGTGGTGGCCATCACCGCACTGGTTTCCTTCCCGCTGGGCGTGGGCGCGGCCATCTACCTGGAAGAATACGCCACCGATAACCGCCTGAATCGGCTTATCCAGACCAACATCAGCAACTTGGCCGGCGTGCCTTCGATCATTTATGGCATGTTGGGTCTGGCCGTCTTCGTCCGCGCCCTGGAAGTGATTACCAGCGGGGCAGCGTTTGGGGCAGTAGACGTGGGCACGACGGCCAACGGCCGTACCATCCTTTCCGCCGGTTTCACGCTGGCTCTCCTCATCCTGCCCATCATCATCATCGCCGGGCAAGAAGCGCTGCGCGCCGTGCCCAACTCCATGCGCCAGGGTGGCATGGCCCTGGGCGCCACCAAATGGCAGACCATCTGGTCACACGTCTTGCCCAACGCCCTGCCCGGCATCCTGACGGGCACCATCCTCTCGATTTCCCGCGCTCTGGGGGAAACCGCGCCGCTCGTCGTCGTCGGCGCATCCACCTTTATCACCACGGACCCCAACGGCCCGTTCAGTAAATTTACCACTTTGCCGGCCCAAATTTACCAGTGGACCTCCCGGCCACAGCCGGAGTTCCAAAATTTGGCCGCCGCCGCCATTGTCGTTCTGCTGGTTTTGCTGCTGAGCCTGAACGCCACGGCCATTCTCTTACGCAATCGTTATGCAAGGAGACCATCATGACCTTGAACCTTTATTCCGGCAACGGCCGTCTGGCCGTTGAAGCCAAAGAAATGAGCGTCTACTACGGCGACTTCCGCGCCGTGAAAGAAGTCTCGTTACAAGTGCCACAAAAAGCCATCACCGCCCTCATTGGGCCGTCCGGCTGCGGCAAAAGCACCGTACTGCGCTCCTTCAATCGCATGAACGACCTGGTGCCCACAGCGCGAGTACAAGGAGCTATCCTCTATCACGGCAACAACATCTATGCCGACAACGTCGATCCTGTAGAAATCCGACGTCGCATCGGCATGGTCTTCCAAAAACCCAATCCCTTCTCCAAGAGCATTTATGAAAATGTGGCCTGGGGCGCGCGGATCAACGGTTACAAAGGCAGCATGGACGACCTGGTGGAAAGTTCTTTGCGCCAGGCGGCGCTGTGGGACGAGGTAAAAGACAAACTGGACCAAAGCGGGTTTTCCCTGTCTGGCGGCCAGCAGCAGCGCCTGTGCATCGCCCGCACCATCGCCGTGCGCCCGGAAATCATCCTCATGGACGAACCGACTTCCGCGCTGGATCCGGTCGCCACGCTGAAAATTGAAGACTTGATTCAGGAGCTCAAGAAGGAATACACTATTATCATCGTCACCCACAATATGCAGCAAGCTGCCCGCGCCTCCGACTACACCGCCTTCTTTAACATGGACGCCGACCGCGCCGGGTATCTGGTGGAATTTAACGAGACCAACGATATTTTCACCAATCCGGCCCACGAGCTGACCGAGCAGTATATTACCGGGCGATTTGGTTAGGCTGGGAATGGCGACTGGAGATGGACATCAGGATTTATCTCCACTCTCCAGACCCGGCATACCAAGCTGTCTACCTGAAGAGGAGACTATGACCAGAGAAACTTTTGATCGCGAATTAAAAAAATTAAACGAACGAATCCTGCGCCTGGGCAATGCCGTAGAAGAGGACATTTTGAAAACGGCCGTGGCTCTTAAAGAACGAGACATGCGGACTTCCCGAGAGATGATCGCGGTCGACGAATGGGTAAACACCCAGCGCATTGAAATCATGATGGCGGCCTTTACCCTCATTGCTACGCAGCAGCCGACCGGGCCCGACATGCGTGCCCTGGCGGCGACGATTGAAATTGCCGGCGAGCTGGAACGCATCCATGACTACGTCAAAGGGATTGGCAAAATCAGCCTGAAACTGTCTGAAACCGCTCTGCCGGTAAGCAGCGCAGAAATGATTCTGCAAATGGCGGCTACCACCAGCGTGATGCTGCAGCAGGCCCTGGACGCTTTTGCGGCCAATGACGCCGCCGCCGCGCGGGCCATCCCCGCGCAAGACGACGAGGTGGATGAACTGTACCGCCAGATTTCGTATGATTTAGCGACGATGGTTATCCAGGATAACGCGGCTTATGAAAACGTCAATCTGGTGCAGTGGGCGGTTCACAATCTGGAGCGCTCGGCGGATCGGGTGATCAATATCTGTGAATGGGTGGTTTACAAGGCGGTGGGCAAGTATGTGGAGATGGACAGCGAGTACGAAGCGCCGGCCACGCTGCCTTCTCACTAAGTCCTTCAGCCATTTATTGCCGTTAAACGAGGACCGGGCTAGCCAGCCCGGTCTTTTTTGTTGCCGGCAGATTGTTTGGCCGGGCCGAACAATTCTAAATATCTGCACGGCCGTCTTGGTGTATAATCATTTCCGTTGCGGCAGCGCTCACAACATTCACTCAGCGCCGTTGTCTGCTTCCTGGGAAAGGCTGAGCACCATGGACCCGCTCGAACTCGATTTTACGCAATTTACAATTTTGGCCGCGGATGATACCCCGGCGAATCTGAAGATAGTTTCCACTTATCTGGCCCATTTGGGTTTCAAGATTCTGTTGGCGGAAAACGGCCGTGACGCCCTTAACATGGCCCGCGCCTACCTGCCCCACCTCATCCTGCTCGATGTGATGATGCCGCAGTTGGATGGCTTCCAGGTGTGCGAAGCTCTAAAACAAGACCCCCTCACAGCCGATATCCCCGTCATTTTTATGACCGCGCTGGCAACCATTGAAGACAAGGTCAAAGGGTTCCAACATGGCGCCGTCGACTACATTACCAAACCGCTGAGCAAAAGGGAGCTGGCCGCCCGCATCACCATCCACCTGAAAAATCGGCTGCTGACGCGCAGCTACCAACAACACGCCAACTACCTGGAAACCAGCAGCAAACTCGGCCAGCAAGTCACCTCCATCTTAAATATGAGCGATCTGCTCAGCAAAGCAACCCGCCTGATTCAGTCTCGCTTTTTGTATTACTGCGTCACAGTGTGGACACCCAGCGCCCCAAAAACCACTCTGACGCTTCAGGCTGAAGCCGGCAGAGACTTTGATGAAAACCAGCTTAAGGGCGTTGATATCCCCGTCGATGCACCACGCAGCATCGTGGCCCACGTCTGGCGCAGCCGCGATTGTTATCTGACCAACGACGTGCGCCGGGATCCGGTTTATCTGGCCGCCGACAGCCTGCCCCACAGCCGTTCAGAATATGCCATCCCGCTTCTGGTGGGCCAGACGATGATAGGTGTGTTGGACGTGCAGGACGACAAGGTGGACGCGTTCGATGAGGAGGATCGCACGGTGCTGCGCATGATGGCCGACCAGTTAGCGATTGCCATGCAAAATGCCCAGTCATACGGCCGTTTAGCCCGCTTTAACCTTCACCTGGAGCAAGAAGTCGCCAAACGCACCGCCGCCCTGCGCAACGCTTACACCCAATTGGCCCAGATGGACCAGGCCAAGTCCGATTTCATCAACGTCGCCTCGCACGAACTATTCACCCCAATTTCCCTGATCAAAGGCTATACACAAATCTTGCTGGAAAACCCGGTAGTCAGCACCGATGAAAATCAGGCGCGCATCGTAGCCGGCATCCACCGGGGCGTGCAGCGGCTGCACGAAATTGTGGAAAGCATGCTGGACGTGGCCAAAATCGACAACGCCGACCTGGATCTTTATTTTCAGCCCATCCTGCTGGCCGCCTTATGGCAGCAGCTGCAGCAGCAATTGGCCAACGCCCTGACCGAACGGCAAATCACTCTGACCCTCCACCCCGGCCTGCTGGCGCTGGAAATGATCGAAGCCGACCCCGAAGCGCTGTATAAGGCTTTCTGGCAGCTGCTGGTGAATGCCATCAAATACACACCTGACGGCGGGCGCATAACGGTAGACGGCCGTAAGCCAACCGCCCACACCGTTGAAATCACCATTCAGGACACCGGCATTGGCATCGACCCGGACAAGCACGAATTCATCTTCAGCAAATTTTACCAGATTGGCCGCGTCGACCTGCATTCCACCGGTAAGACAAAATTCAAAGGCGGCGGACCGGGCCTCGGGCTGGCCCTCGCCCGCGGCATCATCCATGCCCACCAGGGTGAAATCTGGGTCGAAAGCCCCGGTTACGACGAAAAAACCTGCCCCGGCAGCACCTTTTTTATCCGCCTGCCCTGCAAGCAAGCCAACAGCTAACTTCTTAATAGCTGTTAGCTGTTAGCTTTTAGCTTTTAGCTGTTGGCCCGCGTTTTAGCTGCACCAGCAGAACCCCCCCGGCCGCCAGCGCCAACCCTACTACGTCCAGCCAGGTCAGGGTCTCCCCCAGGAACAGCCACGCCAACAAGGTAATCTGGATGAGCATGGTGTTGTTGATGATACTCGACTCCATCGCCGACAACGTGCGCAGCGTATGGTTCCACAGAGTAAAAGCCAACGCCGTATTCACGACTGCCAGGAACAAAATCAGCAGCCAGTTTTGCCAGGTTAACGACGGCCACGGTTCAAGCGCCAGCCCCAGGCCTAGCAGGAGCGCGCTGCCGAGACCCATGCTCACCAGCGTCACCGTCAGCGGATGCAGCCGGTTTTGCCGGTTCACGGCGCGGCCTAATATGCCGGAAAAGGAATTGGCGAGTACCGTGGTGGTGGCCACGCCGTAGCCGACGGCCTGCCCGGCCGGAATCTGCTTAGGCAAAAAATATACCAGCACGCCGCCGATAAACACCGCCACCCCGGCCCACTGCCGCCCAGACGGCCGTTCCGCCAGAAACAGCACGCCTAAAACGGCCGTGACAACGGCCGTGGCATTCAGCAGCAGGCTAAACGTAATCGCCGGTAAATACACCAGCCCCAAAAACTGCGTGCCCTGGGTGATGGTGTAATAGACCAGCCCCAGCACCGCCAGCGTCAGCCAATCGCGCCGTGTCAGCGCCCGCAGCGGCGTCGCCTGGGCCGTGCGCAGATAAAGCGGAATCAGCACCAAAAAAGCCAGCACATACCGCAGACCCGCAAACGTTAACGCCGGCAAATCCACCAGCCCAATTTTGATCAACACCCAGGAGGTGGACCAGAGAAACGTGACAAACAAAGCCTGCAAAACGGCCTGGGTGTGCGGCGAAAAGCGTTTCCACATAAAATTCTTCTCCAACCGGCCAGTTTTACCACACGTTCCCCGTATTCATAAAAAAACGGAGCTTAACCGGCTGGTTAAGCTCCGCAATAGTCAATGGGACCACGTTGACTCACGCAATAGGGCCAGATCGCCTTATTCGGCTAACGGCGCAATGCCAAAATCCAGCGGCGCCTGGTCTGTGCCAGAAACAAAGATTTGCGGGTTTTCCGAAGTAACGTAATAGCCTTCCGGCGCCGTCACGGTCACAATAAAGCGAACGTTTTCACTGGTTCCCGGCAGACCCCAGGTGCCTTCACACGGCCGTATCGGCGACGGATTGATTTCCCCGTCAACCATCGTGTCCTGATACGAACACAGGTCCGTTTCACCCTCGTAATCCGCCTCACGCGCCGAAGCCGACTCCAGGACAAACTCGTCGTAAGCGGGCGTTTCGATGGTGATGGTCACGCCACCGAAACCCGGTTCACCGGGACCCCACAAGCCGCTTTCATTCGTGTCCAGAAAAACCAGGCCGGTCACCGTGTCAGGGGCCGCCGCAGTTGGCGCAGCCACGGTCAAAAACAGCAGCAGACCAATCAACAGCGCGCCGCCAATGAACAACATCGATACTCGTTTAAACTGCAACATGATTAGACTCCCCTTGAAAATCGACTCAAGCAGCTTTCACATTTTGGCCCACTCACCGCCGCCAATGCGGGAAAGCGGCTTTGTTGGCGATTTTGCATTCGACATGACATCTCTATTTGTCAGGATTCAATCAATAGGCCTCTCCTTTGAATAACCCTTGATGATAGGTTGCAGCCCAATTCAAGACTTCAGCACGATGCGGGTTTGTCTGGCCAACCTTGGAACAATCTGTGGCGACAGGAGTTTTCGTTGACCTTGGCTCCCATCTACTGACAAAGATTACTCGTAACCTTGACCCACGAAGTTGGCGTCAAGGCAACAATGCACAACCTCTGGTGTGGCATGTATTTGGCATTGATTACGATTCTAAGCAGGGTGTAAAGAAGAGCACGTTCTAGCAATAGAGATCCAAATAGCCGCCCCCTAAGCATAACAGCAAAACAGGCAAATATTACAAGTGATATTTGTCACAATTATTGGGTGATGAATGTCACAAGCGGAATTTGAGAGAATCCAACGGCCGTCAGACTGACAAACGACCGTCAACGCGCCTCTGGTCCACTGGTTGGGTCACACTATCCAAAGAGAAACGGCCGTTTTTCTGGCAATCTTTCCGTAGATAATCTCGGCTAAATCCCTTATCATTCTAAGTGACTTGTGCTGAAATGCGCGGTTCAGTGGGAAATAGTGGGAATTGAAAAGGACAGCTTGTGGGCTGTCCTTTTCAGCTTTAAACGGCGGGAATCAAGTACGACAGCGTGGCTGTCCTTTTTAGCTTTAAACGGCCGTTAACAAAACCTTAACCATCCCCCTCTTGCCCTGTCTTCCCCAACCAACGTATCATTTCCCCCATACAGATCCGCCGCATCCGCGAAAATCCGCGTCCTATCTTTTAATCCGGAGAAACTACCCCATGAAAAAACGCGTCCTGTTCCTCTGCACCGGCAATTCCTGCCGCAGCCACATGGCCGAAGGGCTAACCAACCACTTCCTGGGCGATACCTGGGAAGCCGTTTCTGCCGGCACGCAGCCATCGGGCTACGTCCACCCCCTGGCCATCGCTGCCCTGGCCGAACTGGGCATCGACATCAGCGGCCACGCCTCCAAAACGGCCGACGCCTTCCGCCAAACGCCCCTCGATCTGGTCATCACCGTCTGCGATGACGCCGCCGAAAACTGCCCGCTCTGGCTGGGCCAGGGCCGCGTCACCCACATCAGCTTCCCCGACCCCGCCAAAGCCACCGGCACGGAGGAGGAGAAAACGGCCGTCTTCCGCCAGGTCCGCGACGACATTCGGGCGCAGGTGCTGCCCTATCTGGAAAAATTCAACGGCTAACCGCCAGGAGCCACCAAACGCCCGAAGGTGTATGGAACGCGGATAAACGCGGATGCAGCCGATTTTCGCGGATAAAACCATCTATATCCGCGTTTATCCGTCGCATCCGTGAAAATCCGCGTCCCATTTCTTAAAAGTGCCTGGAAACGTTTAACGGCTAACAGCTACAAATCACCAACGAAGGTGAATGGGACGCGGATAAACGCGGATGCGGCTGATTTTTGCGGATAAAACCATCTATATCCGCGTTTATCCGTCGCATCCGTGAAAATCCGCGTCCCATTTCTTAAAAGTGCAATAATGGCGTTGGTCCAGTCTGGCCAATGCTTTAGTCTTTTCCGGCTTTGCTCTTCTGCCACCAGCGCCAGGCGAGGATACCACCGGCCAAAACTCCGGCGGCCAGCACGGCCGTTTGCCACCCCACTTTCTTCTGCACCACCACCGGCTCGGCCGGAATGGTCGGCAGGCCAAAGGCCACGTCGCGGGCCACCTCGTCGCCAGCGCGGAACGGCCGTAACCGGAAGGCATACCGGTACTCCCGATCCTTCACCAGCCGGAACTCCGGGTGCGGCAGGCTGCCCGCCGGCGTGTCGCCGCCCACCCCATTTTGTTTGTAATCAATCAGCAGGCTCACGTTCTCGCGGCGTGGCAGCTCGTGGATGCGCGTGGCGGCGGCCAAATCGTCCTGGGTGTACGGCCGTGCAGTGACGTTCAGCAGCGTGCCGCCCGCGTCGGCCACCAGCAGGCCGTCACCGGCGGCGTTGGTCAGCGTCGCCCAACGCACGTCACCCCGGTTGCCGTTTTCCTGCGGCCGGGCGTAGTCGTGGATGGCTTCTTCGACCGGCAGCGAATAGCGCCCGACGGCCGCGCCGCTTTGCCGGTCCCACATGGTCTCGTGCGGGCCGCGCCCCAGCCACGTCAGGCGGTTCAACTGGCCGGGCACGTCGACCATCATGCCGAAGCGCACCATGTCGATGGCCGGCACAAAGCGGCAGCTCACCACCACGTCGCCGCTGCCGTAGATGGTGTAGACGGCCGTAAAAGGGGAACGGCCGTGTTCTACCTGCCAACTTGCCGTGATTTGCACCACGGCGGGGATGGGATGGATGAGGTCAAAAGATTGGACCAATCTGGGAGATTGGTCCAATCTGCGCCAGGGCTGGCGGGCGTAGCCCAGGTACTTGGCACGGCTGTCCAGCACCAGCGGAGCCACGTCGTTGTCGATGGGCACGCGCCAGAGATTGGGCAGCAGCGGCCCGGCCAGCAGCGACAGACCGGGCGTGAGAAATTCGGTTAAGGCACCGGTCTGCCGGTTGAAGGTGAGGGCAAACCCTTTGCCGCTGACGGTGACGGATACGGCCGTTTCGGTCACATCCAGCGGCGGCATCTCCCCAGGCGCGGCCAGCCGGGGCGCGGCCACCTTTACCGGCAAAGCAAACTGCTCCCAGGCGACCACATGCCCGGCGTCGGCCCAGGGCGCTGGCGCGGCCAGGACCAGTTCAACGAGCAGATGGTATTCGCGGCCCGGTTGGGCGGCGGGCAGCGTGTAGGGGATGGTGAGGGAAACGGCCGTGCCCGGCGCGCAGTCCGGCGGGGGCAGTTCGCCCGTTTGTACGGCCTCGCCATCTTCTGTGACCTGCCAGCGAAGCCGGAGGCCGCGCAAATCGGTGAAGATGTTCTTATTGGCTATACGCAATTTGCCCGCAGCCAAGTCCACTGCTTCCAGGGCGATGGGCTGGTACACCTTTTTCACCTGAAACGCCGAAGGATGGGGCGTGCGGTCGGCGAAAAAGAGGCCGTTGCAGCCGAACATGGCGAAGTCGTACTCGTCGCCCAAATCGCCGCCGATGTGCCAGAGGGAACGGCCGTTTTCGTCGTGGCGCAGGATGGCCTGATCGGCAAAATCCCAGATGAAGCCGCCGATACACTCTGGGTAGCGCTCGAACAGGTCCATGTATTTTTGCAGACTGCCGACGCTGTTGCCCATCGCGTGGGCGTATTCGCAGAGGACCAGGGGTTTGTTCAGGGTGTTGGCGCCGCCCACTTTTTCCCATTTCAGCGCGGCGGTGCGGGCGGTGTACGTGCCGCCATCGATAACCGTTTGCCACTGGTCGGGCGTGGGGTACATCGCGGAGAAGATGTCGACGTAGTCGCCGCTGTAGTCTTGCTCGTAGTGGACGGGACGGCCGTCTAATTCGTGCACGCGCTCCGTCAGGTGGCGGAATTTGTCGTCGCTGCTGGACTCGTTGCCCAGCGACCAGATGATGACGCAGGGGTGGTTTTTGTCGCGAGCGATCATGCGCTCGACGCGGTCTTGCATGGCAGGCAGCCACTGCATGTCGCCGCGCATGGCTTCGCGGTAGCCGTGGGTTTCGATGTTGGCCTCGTCCATGACGTAGAGGCCGAGTTCGTCGCACAGGTCGTAGAAGCGTTCGTCGTCGGGGTAATGAGAGGTGCGCACGGCGTTGATGTTGAAGCGCTTCATCGTCAGCAGGTCGGCGCGCAGGCGGTCCAGGGTCATGGTGTGGCCGGTGACCGGGTCGAAGTCGTGGCGGTTGACGCCTTTGAGGAGGATGGCACGGCCGTTGACCCACAACTGCCTGTCCCGAACTGCCACCTGCCGGAAGCCGACACGCGCGTGGCGCACTTCGACGAGGCCGCCATACTCCTCTTGCAGGGTGAGCAGAAGGTGGTAGCGGTACGGCGTTTCGGCGGTCCAGTGGCGGGGTTGGGAGACGGCCGTTTCCAACACGGCCGTATTGCTGCTGGTAACGGCCGTAGCCGCAGCCAGCGGCTCCTCCTCGTCGTTGAACAGTTCCATTTGCAGGATAAACGGCCGTGTCTCGCCGCCCCAGCGCGCCAATTCCACCTCTACCCGCAGCACCGCGTCTCGAAAATCGGCGTCGAAGGTGGTGGTGATGGTGAAGTCGCGGATGTGGGCGGGCGGCACAGACAGCAGCTTCACCCGCCGGAAGATGCCGGAGAGGAACCACATATCCTGGTTCTCCAGGTAGGAGCCATCCGACCAGCGGTAGACCAGCACAGCCAGCAGGTTTTCGCCGGGCTGCACGAAGGACGTGATGCGAAATTCGGCCGGTAACATGCTGTCCTGGCTGTAGCCGACCTGCTGCCCGTTGACCCACACCAGGCAGGCGGAGCTGACGCCGCCAAAGTGCAGGACGATCTCGCGCCCGGCCCAGTTTTCCGGCACGGTGAAGGTGCGCCGGTAGGAGCCGACGGGGTTGTTGTCCGGATCGATATTGGGCATGTCGGCCTGGCGCAGGCTGCGGGGCATGTGGGCCGGGGCGTAGACGGGCGCGCCGTAGCCTTGCATCTCCCAGTTGGACGGCACGGGGATGGTGTCCCAGGCGCTGTCGTCGAAGGATGGGAGGTGGAAGGTAGACGGCCG
>Ga0209607_1001330_pt1 | contig 20798 bp, 20 predicted proteins | sample AD_UKC117_MetaG_FD_184413 | JGI IMG/M metagenome (GOLD analysis project Ga0209607, IMG submission 184413) | Active sludge microbial communities of municipal wastewater-treating anaerobic digesters from Hong Kong - AD_UKC117_MetaG (SPAdes)... | ecosystem: Engineered > Bioreactor > Anaerobic >... | reverse complement strand
CGTCCCCGGTCCGATCACGACCACACGGTCGCCGGTGCGTTTCCACTGCAGTGCCGCGTGGAGCCCGATCGACGCGGGTTCGGCCAGCACGGCCCGAGCCGACGGTACCGAACCGATGGGGATGCACTGGCTTTCGTGGGCGACCAGCGACTCGCCCCAGCCGCCGCCGACCGCGTCGGAGAAGCCCTGACCCGGCGCGTGGCAGCCCGTGACGCCGGCTTCGTCGAAGCGTTCGCACGCATACGGTCGACCTTCCCGACAGGTTCGGCACGGCGAGAACCCCCGGTGCGCACACGACAGGATCGGATCGAGAACCACTCGTTCGCCTTCGCGCTGCCCGTCGACGATGACGCCGACCACCTCGTGACCCGGGATGGCCTTCGGCTCGGCGTAGAACGCGGACATGACGAACGAGTTCTTCGCATGCGCGAGGCCCACATCGCTGCCGCACATTCCGGCGAGTTCGGGCTTTATCCGCACCCATCCGTCACGTGGCAACTGCGGCTCCGGCATATCCGTGAGACGCATCAAACCGCCCGGACCCCAGCCCGCATCCTGCTTGACCTTGCCCGCCGCGGCCGTCCACAGATAGCGCGGCGTGGACAGGTCCGCGAGCACCGCTCTCATCGCAGCCCCGGGATCTTGCTCAACAGCCCACCCTTGCCGCGGGCCTCTTTCATGGTCTTGATGTATCGCCAGTAGTCGACCTGCATGGTGTGCCGTTCGGAACGCACGTACCGTTTTGCCATGGCCTTCTGGTCGGCGTCGATCCACCTGCGCATCTCGTCGCGCGAGGGCATCGGGACTTCGCCTGTGATGAGGTCGCCGACCCACTCGGCCTGGTACTCGGTGAGCGGGATGCCGGAGCCGACGGTCTGGATGAAGCCCATGAAGTACAGGCCTGGCAGGTCCGGCGGAACGACGCGCAGGTACAGCGGCATCTTGTTGTGCTCGGTGCTGTAGACGCCCTCGAGGAACGGCAGAGAGACGTTGTACCCGGTGGCGTAGACCACGACGTCGACCTCTTCGGTGGTGCCGTCGACGAAGGCCACCTTGTCCCCGTCGAAACGGGAGACGTCGGGCTTTATGGCGATGTCGCCGTGGCCGACGCGGTCGTAGAGTTCAGCCGACACGGTGGGGTGGGCGCCGAGCAGTTTGTGGTCCGGCTTGGGCAACCCGCGGTCCTGCGGCCGGCCGGTCGCGACGCGCACGATTGCTTCGTAGGCCAGCCGCTCGACCGGGAACGGGATGTAGGCCATCAACGGCGAACTGAGCTGATCGACGGGCTTGCCCAGGGCGTACTTGGGGATCACGTGCACGCCGTGGCGGGTGGACAGGTAGACGGCTTCGGCGTTACGGGCGGCGTCGCAGGCGATGTCCATACCGGAGTTGCCGACCCCGACGACCAGCACCCGCTTCCCGGCGAACACGGACAGGTCGCGGTAATCGTGGGCGTGGAACGTCTCGCCGGTGAACTCACCGTCGAAGTGCGGGGTCTTGGGGCTGGAGTGATGCCCGTTGGCGACCAGGACGTTGGCGTACGTGTGGGTTGCGCCGTCGGAGGTGGTCACCCGCCAATGCCCGTCGACGGGCTCGACCTTCTCGACGGCGGTGTTGAAGGTGATGAGCTCACGCAGGCCGAAGTGGTCGGCGAAGTCCTCGAAGTACTGGGCCACCTGGTAGTACGGCGGGTAGTCGGCCCAGTCCTCGGGCATCGGGTAGCTGGGGTATTCGGTGCGCGGGCGGCTGGAGTTCAGATGCAGCGAGTGGTAGGCCGCGGCGCCCCCGTTGTCATTGTCGATCTGCCACAGCCCCCCGACGTAGGAGCCCTTTTCGAACCAGTCGAAGTCGATGTTGCGGTCTTTGAGGGCTTTGCCGGCAGCGAGTCCCGCCGCCCCGGCCCCTATCACACAGGCGGTCTTCATGGGCTCACCGTACTTGGGGCGGGTATCCGGCACTACCGGTTCGGCTCGGTCAGGTGTAGCGCTGAACCGCACTTCGACCGCGACCGTTTTCCCATGAGGGCGGCGGCACCCAGATCGAGGGCGACGTTGTTGGGCACTTCGGCGGCAAAAACTCCCCAACAACGTCGCCCTCATCGGTGGTCACCCCAACACTCGTCGCGCAGTGACGAACCTCGGTCGATCCGACGAGACAGGGCTTCGCGGTTGCGATTATGCCTCCGGTCACAACGCGAACAGCGGTGTCGAAGGTGCATACTCCCGAACGGACACGCGACCTCCGCGCATCCAAAGACGGAATCACCGATGAGCACATGGCAGACGATTGGTAGGCACTGATGACCATCGCACCCGCGCACGGTCACCCAAAGTGGGGGGATCTTCCCGCCGCCATCCATGGCCTCGGGGCCCGGTTCGGCCTGCGCGCATTGGAGCAGCGCCACAGCAGCCGGGCGATGCTGGGCACCTACGTGCTCATCAACTCCGCCATCTCGATCGCGATCCTGTCCGTCGTCGCGATGGTGACCAAGCAGCCGTTCATTTTCCCCTCGCTGGGTCCCACGGCCTTCCTGCTCTTCTATGCAGCCACCAACGTGCAGGCCGCACCCCGCAGCGCGTTCTTCGGCCACCTCATCGGAGTGCTGGCCGGATACACGTCCCTGGTGGTCTTCGGGCTCACCACCACCGCCCCCGATCTGGAGGACGTCACCTGGGACCGGGTGGGCGCCGCGACCATGTCTTTGTGCCTCACACTGTCGGTCATGGTCTGGCTCGGCGTTCCCCATGCGCCAGCGGGAGCCACAACCCTGATCGTGAGCCTGGGACTGTTACGCACTCCTGAGCAGCTCACGGTCTTGATGCTGGCGGTCGTGCTGCTCCTCGTTCAGGGCTTCCTCATTAACCGGTTGGCAGGCCTGCCGTATCCGGTATGGGCGCCGCGACCGCAACCGGAATAGCGCGGCGTTGTTTGATCAGGTCACCCGGTCGCCCCCAGATCAAGGGCGACGTTGTTGGGCACTTCGGCGGTCAAAACTGCCCAACAACGTCGCCCTCAACCGCGCCTGCGGCCCTAGAACGGCCCTCAGCGCCTCGCCGGGGTTCCCTTGTTCAAGTGCGCCATCGCCTCGGTCAGACCCTCGGTGGTCAGCGGGAACATCTCGAAGACCCGGCCCACCTCCTCGATCGTGGTGCCCTCCCAGCGCGACAACGGCTCGGGGTTGAGCCATACCGAATCGCTGAAGTGGTCGGTGAGGATGCGCAGCCATTCGATGCCCGGCACCCGCGTGGCGTCGGTCGCGCTCCACGGCCCGGCCTGGCCCAGTTCGTACGGAGCCATGTACGCATCACCGACCATGATCAGCTTGTAGTGCGGCCCGCATTCGCGCAGCAGATCGTGCACCCACGTGGGCTCGGTGAAGCGGTCGGTGCCGTACACCTTGCCGTAGACGCAGTTGTGGAAGTAGTACGTGCGCAGTTCCTTGAAGTGGGTGGCCTTCTTGGTCGCGCTGAACAGCTGGGACATCAATTTCGAGTACGGGAACATCGACCCGCCCACATCGATCATGAGAATGACGTGGGTGTTCGGTTTGCTGGGCGGCCGGGTGACCACCTCGATCTCGCCGGCGTTGCGGGCGGTCTCGTCGATGGTCGCCTCGATGTCGAGCTCGACCTGAGCACCCTCGCGCACGAACGCCCGCAGCCGCCGAAGAGCGACCTCCATCTGCCGTATGTCCAGGGTGACGTCGGATCTGTAGGGACGGTAGGAGCGAGCGTCCGCGATCCGGATCGCAGCCCGTCCACCGCCGGAACTGCCAGTGCTCAATCCCGACTCCGCATAGCCCCCCTGCCCGAGCTGCGACTTGCCGCCAGTGCCGATCCAGTACGGTCCGCCGTCGTGGCGTTCTTGCTGCTCGCGTTTGCGCTGCGCGAACATCTCCAGCAGTTCGGCGAGGTCCGGTGCTTCCTGTGCGTTCTCACTCATTCGCACGTTCTGCTCGTCGAGCCACTCGCGCAGTTGCTCGGTCAGGGAGGTATCCCAATCCAGATCGCCGTACTCCGCAAGAAAGGCCCGGTCGAACGCATCGAGATGACCCTCGTGATGGATCAGCGTGGCGCGTGCGGCGTAGTAGAAACCGCGCACGGTGTCGTCGTGGGCGCCTGCCTTGAGCGCCGCGGACAGGGCAAGCGCTTCCGTGACGCCGACCGCGACGTCCTGCTCCCGAAGCCGATACAGCAACCCGAGGAAGAACGGCCCCATCAGAATCGGCGCGAGGTCCGGTTGAAGAAGGCCTCCATGTCCTGCTCCTTCTTCAACAGCGTGCCCAGGAACGGGGCGTTGTCGAGGTCCACGGAGTCGACCCCGGCGGTTTGCAGCATGGCGATCCAGTCGACGAGCTCGCTGGTGCTCGGGGGTTTGCGGATCCGGTCCATTCCGCGCACTGCGAAGAAGGCACTCAACGCCTGATCAAGCAGGTCACGGTCCAGACCCGGGTGGTGCACGTCAACGATCCGCGCCATCAGTTCGCGGTCGGGGAAGTCGATGTAGTGGAAGATGCAGCGGCGCAAGAAGGCGTCGGGCAGTTCCTTCTCCGCGTTGCTGGTGATGACGACCACCGGACGGTGCGCGGCTGCCACCTCGTCGCCGGTCTCCATGACGGTGAAGCGCATCCGGTCGAGTTCGTGCAGCAGGTCGTTGGGGAACTCGATGTCCGCCTTGTCGATCTCGTCGATGAGCAGCACCACCCGCTCTTGCGATTGGAAGGCCCGCCCCAGCGCTCCCATGTGGATGTACTCGCGGATGTCGCGCACGTCGTGGTCGCCGAACCGGGAGTCGTACAGCCGCTGCACGGTGTCGTAGTGGTACAAGCCTTCCTGCGCACGGGTCGTGCTCTTCACGTGCCAGGTGATCAGCGGCATATCCAGGGCCTTGGCCACGGCTTCGGCCAGCAGGGTCTTGCCGGTGCCGGGCTCGCCACGCACGAGCAGGGGTTTCTCCAGCACCAGCGAGCAGCGCACCGCCGCCTCCAGCGCAGGGTTGGTCAGGTATGCCTCGGTCCCGGTGAACTCCACGGGTCGAGGGTACGCCGCCATCAAAACTGGTCCGTCAGCCCCTCGTTCGGCCCTCATCTGATGGCCGGCGGACCACCAAACCGGGCAAACCGGGCATCTGGCCATCACATGAGGGCCGCAGCGGCCCTTGGGCCGCCGGAACGGCCCAGTTTTGATGGTGGAAGCGTCCCGCGTCCTAGACTCACGCCCGTGACCGAACGCAGACTCTCCCCAGCCGACGCGGCGTGGCTGTACAGCGAATGGGACAAGAACAACCAGACCGTCTCGGCGCTGATGTGGCTGGACCGGGAGATCGACCCCGACGACTACACCGCCATCGTGCAGGAGCGGATGGTCGACAAGTACCCGACGTTCAGCCAGCGCATCCGCACCTCGCGCAACCCGCTGATGATGCCGCACTGGGAGAACGATCCGGACTTCGACATCAGCAACCACGTGGAGGTCCTGCAGCTGCCCGAACCCGGGACGAAGGAACAGCTCTCCGAACTCATCTCCGAGCAGCGCGGGCAGTTGCTGGATCGCGAGCGCCCGCTGTGGAAGATGTACGTGATCCAGGGCTACGACGGCAACACCACCGCGGTGCACGCCCGGATCCAGCACAGCATCGCCGACGGCTGGGCACTGGTCCGGGTCGTGCTCTCCCTGTGCGACGACACCCCCGAGGCGATCCGCCCCGAACCCGTGGACAAGAAGCGCCGGCGCAAACGTGACCTCGTGGCCAAGGCCGCCAGCCCGGCTGTCGACGTGGTCCGCAGCCCCCTGGAAGCCATCCAGGACACGATCAACATGGCACTGCATCCGAAGCGGTTCATTGAGTTCGGCAGCGAAGCGCTCGATGCCTTGGAGACCGGAGCCGAAGGGGCGAAGAACGCCCTCGAGTTCCTGTTCGCCCCGCGCCCCGGCAAGACGATCTTGCACGGCAAGGTCAGCGGCGAGAAGAAGATCGTGTGGATGAACCCGGCGCCGCTGCAACCGATCAAGGACATCGGGCGAGCGGTGGGGGCGACCATCAACGACGTGCTGCTCGCGGTCCTGACCAACGCCCTGCGCCAGTACTTGGTCGAGAACGATGCGCTGACGGTGGACGAGCTGTTCACCGCCGTGCCCGTGAGCCTGCGCAAACCGGACGCGGACCTGCCCCGCACGCTGGGCAACCGGTTCGGACTCATCCCGGTGTTGTTACCGGTCAGCATCGAGGACCCCGTCGAGCAACTGCACGAGATCAAGCGCCGCATCGATGACATCAAGGGCTCGCAGATGCCGATCGTGTCGTTCGGGCTGACGTCCGCAGGAGCGCTGGCCACCCCCGAAGTCGACCGCATGATCCACAAGATCAACCAAGAACATTCCATCGGTGTGACGACCAACGTGCCCGGCCCGCGCCACGAGATCTATGTCGCCGGCGCCAAGGTGCTCGGCATGTGGGGGATGGGTGGGCTCAGCGGGCACATGAACCTGTCGTTCGGAATCTTCACCCTGAACAACGAACTCAACTTCTCGGTGCACAGCGACACGGGCATAACCGGCGATCCGGAGCGCATCCTCGACCTGTTCCGGGAGTCGATCGAGCAGTTGAAGGCGGAGGTGCTCGATGCCGGGGTTCGTTGATCTGGAGCGCGACGATCCCGGGCTCGCCGCGGCTGTTCGCGCGGCTTTCGCCGTGGGCAAACACTGCACGATGGCCACCTTGCGAGCCGACGGAGCACCGCGAATCAGTGGCACCGAGGTGGAGTTCGAGGACGGCCAGGTCTTCCTCGGCAGTGGTGACGACGCCCGCAAGACCCTGGATCTGCTGCGGGATCCACGGGTGGCGATCCACAGCCCGACGCGCGATCCGGAGTCCGAATCTTCCTGGGCCGGCGAGGCGAAACTCAACGGCGTCGCGGTGCAGGTCGCGGCCCCTGAGCACTATCCGACGGGCGCCAAGCGGTTTCGCATCGACCTCACCAGCGCGGTCTACACCGGTCTGACCGACGAGACTCCACCCCGTCTACGCATCCGCTTGTGGCGACACGGCCGGGCCGTGGAGACGATGTTCCGGGCATAGAACCCAGAGAAACGGAAACGTACTGGGCATGCTCCCAAACGACGTTCAAGCCTTCATCGACCACGAGATCGCCGCGAACACCACTGACTACAGCGACCTGCGGGCGGTCTTCCTCAACGGCACGCTCAAGCGCTCGCCGGAGCCCAGCCACACCGATGGACTGATCGCGATCAGCCGGCACATCCTCGAGGGCGTCGGCGTGCAGGTCGACACGATCCGCACAGTGGATCACGTCATCCCACCGGGGGTGCAACCGGACATGCGCGAACACGGCTGGGAGCGCGACGATTTCCCGCAGTTGTTCGCCGATCTGGTGGAACCTGCCAACATCGTCGTGCTGGCCAGCCCCATCTGGCTGGGCGACCAGTCCTCGATGACCCGGTTGGCGATCGAGCGGCTCTACGGGTATTCGGGCAAGACCAACGACCGGGGACAGTGGTCCTACTACGGCACGGTCGGCGGCGCACTGGTCACCGGTAACGAGGACGGCGCCAAGCACTGTGCCGCGCAGATGCTCTACGCCTTGAGCCACATCGGGCTGACCGTGCCGCCGCAGGCCGACTCCTACTGGGTCGGGGAGGCGGGTCCCGGCGCCAGCTATCTCGACGACGGGACGGGCGCGCACAACAACTGGACCACGCGCAACACGGTGTTCATGACCTGGAACCTGCTACACCTGGCGCGCATGCTCCAGGACGCGGGCGGGATCCCGGCGTTCGGAAACGACACCCGCAACTGGGACCTGTCGAACCCGGATCATCCGAACCCCGAGTACCGCTGAGCGCGATCAGGCCATACCCCATTCCGCCAGCGCCGCGCGGGCGACGGGCTCGCCGTGCTCCTGCACGAAGTGGCCGGCCTCCAGCAGCATCGGCTCCGGGCATCCCTTGATGATCTGGCGCATCCGCTGCATCACCTTCGGGCCCAGCACCGGGTCCAGCGTGCCGACCGCCATGAACGACTGCCCCGCGAATTCGGTGGCCCACCACATGGCGGCCTGCCTTGAGACGGCCACACCGTCGGCGTCCTCGGTCGTCGGCACCAGCGCGGGGAACCGACGAGCGCCGGCCATGTAGCGCGGGTCCGGGAAGGGGGCTTGATACGCGGCGACCTCCTCGTCGGTCAGGCCCGGTTCCGAACGACGCATCAACTCACCCACATGGAACTCCGGATTGTGGGCCACATAGTCACGCCAGGCAAGGAAGCCGTCGGTGGGTTTGGTCCCCACGCCCAGTCCCGTGTTCATGATCAGAAGCCGCTGCACCAGATCGGGGTGCGTCACCGGCAGCGTCAGTCCGAGCAGTCCGCCCCAGTCCTGAACTACGAGGGTGACCCGTTGCAACCCCAGCGCATCCACGAAGCCGAGCATCGAGGAGTAGTGGAAATCCCACGTGAAGTCGGCGTCGTGCACCGGTTTGTCGCTGCGGCCGAAACCGAACCAGTCCGGTGCCACCACCCGCATCCCCGCTTCGACGAAAACCGGGATCATCTTGCGGTACAGGTAGCTCCACGTCGGTTCGCCGTGCAGGCACAGCACAACCTCGCCGTCCGGCGGCCCGGCGTCGACGTACGCCATGCGCAGTCCGTCGAGATCCACGTAGTTCGGCTCCCAGTGGAAACCGGGGAGGTCGGTGAAACGGTCGTCGGGGGTGCGCAGGATGTCCACGCATGTGACGCTACCCCGGTTTTGGAAGACGCCGAAGGCCATAGCGGGCGACCCAACCGGCGCCGCCTGCGATTGCGCCGAAGCCCGCGTCCTGCGACCGTGGAGCAATGGGCCTGGACGCTGCGCTGTCGCCGCTTGCCAGTTCTGTGCGCGAGATCCTGTCGGGCCGCACCGACGGCGCCTCAGACGTCGCCCGTGCCATCGGCCAGCCGCCCGGGGCGCCAGGCTGGTTCACACCTGACGACCCGATCTGGACCGTGCACGGTTCGGTGGCGACGTTCCTTGGCGGCATCCGCTCGCTGTTGTTCCAGACCCTGCACCCGTTGGCACTGGCCGGCGTCGACCGGCATTCCTCCTACCGCGAGGACCCGTTCGGCCGACTGCAACGGACCGGGGCATTCATCGCGGCGACGACCTACGGTTCGGCCGACCTGGCCGACCAGACGATCCGGGCGATCCAGTCCATGCACAAGCGGGTCAAAGGGGTGGCTCCCGACGGTCGGGCGTATTCCGCACAGGACCCCCGTTTGCTCGCCTGGGTGCACATCTCCCTGACCGACTCGATGCTGCAGGCCTACCTCGACTACGGCCGCGACGGCGCGATCGACGCTGACGGTTACGTGGCGAACATGGCTGTCGTGGGTTCGGCGATGGGCGTCATCGACCCGCCGCGCAGCCAGGCGCAGATGACTGCACAGCTCGAAGACTTCCGCCCCGAACTGCGCGTCGATGCTGACGTGCGGCGCACCCAAGGCTTCATCCGCAATGCGCCGCTGCCGATGGCGTTGCGACCCGGATACCGCGTCCTGGCGCGCGCCGCCTGGGACAGCCTGCCGCCCTGGGCGCTGACGATGCTGGACTCCTCGCCGCGCCTTGCGCCGGTGGACAAAGCCCTGGCAGACACCGGCCTTCGGGTGTTGCGGCGGGCACTGGTCGCCTCGCCCGCACGGTTGGCTGGCGAGCGACGACTGGCCGGCAGTCTTACGCCAGAACGCGACCGCCGTACCGCGCTTTGATCATCTTGTGCGCGGCCTTCTGCATCAGCGAAGGCTTACCGCTGAACTGCGACAGGTTGCGCTCGAACCATTCCCGCGCACTCATCGGCTCCTGTCCGGTGAGCTCTGCCACGGTGTCCGTCACCACGTCGGCATGCCCGTCGCGCCACGCCCGCAGATGCCCGAGCACCATGTTGTCGAGATCCTCGCGGCTGTCGATGCCCGCGTGCTGCATCATGAGGTCGGCGAGTTCGTTCTCAGGCAGATCGATGTAGTCCAGGTTGCGCCCGACGACGTCTGCGAGCAGTGCCACGACGCCCGGCATGTCGAGCGCCTGCGGGCCCGTGCAGATGTACTCCTGCCCCTCATGACCCGAGCCCTCAACGATGTGGGCGACCACCCGCGCCACGTCGTCCAGAGCGACGAACCCGACCCGGCTGCGCTCCGACATCCCGAAGGCCACGCCCATCAGGATCTGCGGCGCGAACGGACCGAACGAGTACTCCATGAACGCGTTGGGGTAGACGATCGTCCACGGCAGGCCGGACTGCCGTACAACCTCGACCGCCGGTCCATCTTGCTCCTCCAAGGCGTTGGCCATGTACACGATATGGGCGTCGAGGGGCGCAAGAGCATCGGTCACCGCCGCCGCCATCCCGGAACCGGGGCGCGCACCGAGCAGCACGTGCGTCGCGGCGCCCGCTTCATCCACCAACTCCACGTCGCACTCGGACAGCGATGTCACCAGAGCCTGGGTGAACTGGTCGTTGCCGGTGGTGACGAATAGACGTGCCATACGTTCACGGTAAGCGCGAGCCGAACCGGGGGCGCGCACGGCCAACCGCGAGTACCGTGACGACATGCCCACCACTGCGCAGACCTTCGAAAGCCACTCCCCCGCCGACGGCCGGGTGATCGCGACCTACCCGATCATGGACGCCGACGCCGTGCGCGAAGCCGTAGACCGCGGGCGCATCGCCGCCAGCTGGTGGGTGAGCCTGGGCTTCGACGAACGCAAAGCCCGCCTGCTGCGTTTCAAGGCCCTGGTCGCCAAACGCTCCAAGGAGTTGGCCGAACTCGTCCATGCCGAGAACGGCAAACCGATGGACGACGCACTGCTGGAGATCATCCTTTCGGTAGAGCACATCAACTGGGCGGCGCTGAACGCCAGGTCCGTTTTGAAACGGCGCGGTGTCCGGCCAGGACTGCTCACGATCAACCAGGCCGCGCACGTGCGCTACCAGGCACTGGGCGTGGTCGGCGTGATCGGACCCTGGAACTACCCGGTCTTCACCCCGATCGGCTCGATCGCCTACGCGCTGGCGGCCGGCAACGCGATCGTGTTCAAACCTTCGGAGTTCACCCCCGCGGTCGGCGAGTGGCTCATCGACGCGATCAACGAGGTGATCCCCGAGCAGCCGGTGGCGCAACTGGTCACGGGTCTCGGTGCCACGGGCGCGGCGTTGTGCGAGGCCGGCGTGGACAAGATCTCCTTCACCGGATCCACCCCGACCGGCAAGAAGGTGATGGCCGCCTGCGCGAAGACGTTGACGCCTGTCCTGCTCGAATGCGGCGGCAAGGACGCCGTACTCGTGGACAAGGACGCGGACCTGGAGAAGGCCGCCGACGCCGCGACATTCGGCGCCTTCAGCAACGCCGGGCAGACGTGCGTCGGAGTGGAGCGGGTGTACGTGCATCAGGCGGTGTACGACGAGTTCCTGGCGCTGGTGGCGGCGAAGGCGCGGAATCTGACTCCCGGCCACGGACCCGACTCCTCCTACGGCCCCATGACGATGCCCTCTCAGATCGAGGTGATTCGTGAGCACGTACGCGACGCCCTGGAACGCGGCGGGCGCGCTGTCGTCGGCGGACCCGAATCGGTCGGGGAAGGCGTCGTCGAGCCGATCGTGCTCACCGGTGTCCCGGAGGATTCAATGGCGATCATGGAGGAGACGTTCGGACCCACGCTCGTGGTGAACCCGGTGCGCGACATGGACGAGGCGGTGGACCGGGCCAACGCCGCCGACTTCGGCCTGGCTGCGTCGGTCTTCTCCGGCAGCAAGGCGACGATGGAACGCGCCGCGGCGCAACTGCACGTCGGCATGGTGAGCATGAACTCCTGGGTGATGTACGCCGGGGTTTCGGCGCTTCCGTGGGGCGGTGTCGGGCAGTCCGGTTTCGGCCGGATCCACGGCCCCGACGGGCTGCTCGAGTTCGCCCGCTCCAAGTCCACGGTCCGCGAGCGGTTCGCGCTGCCGGTGCCACTGGTCAGTTTCGCCCGGCACCCGCGGACCACCGAGATCGTGCGCAGACTGACCTCGGTCGTGCACGGGCGGTAGGTGGCAGGAGTCCGTTGTTGCACAGGCGTTGGACTTACGCACGCACGTTGGACAAACGCACATCCGTGAGACACCCACCGCCCGCGCAACTCCAACCCCCGTACCGATCTCCAACTGACGTACCCAACTCCAACGCCTGCGGCCAACGCACGACCGCGTTCAGACCTCCGCCGCGTCGGACCTCACGTACTCATCAAGATCAACATTCCACACCACGTCGTCGAGGCTCAACCGCAGCCACGGTTGCGCCTGGTCGCCCCACTGCACCGACGAAACGGCCGGCACCCCGACCCCCTGGATGCGAGTCCAAGCATGCACGCGCGTGACCCAGCGGATCGGCTGCGGATCGCCCGCGTCGCGCCACCGCAACGCCTCGAACCGGTCAAGCAAGCCGGACTGCGGGTCGAACCAGGCGACCAAGGAATCCGGTCCCTGTTCCTGCGGCACGACGAGTCGGGCACTGACCGCGTCGATCGGTTCCCACACCCCGCCCAGCAGTGCCGAAGGAAGCCACAGGTACTCCCCCCACATGCTCAGATTTGCCGCGCGGTCCACCGTCGGCTCGCCCTCGACCACGCCGGTGGGCAGGTCGAGGCGCGCGTGCCCGTCGAGGTACCACTCCTGGGCGGTCACGATCCGGCGTCCGAAGACGGACAGTTCCATGTGGTGCCGGTAGCCGGTCCCCACGACGTGGCCGAACCGCCACCGACCCGGCAGCGCGGGGCCCTTGATACGCATCGTCATGCGGCCACCGAAGACAGCACCGCTCAACAGCGGGATCTGCTGGCCGCACACGACCTCGAAGTAGCGGGCCACCGGTTCTGGCAGTCCCGCCGGAAGCGGGGCATGCTCCAGTTCCGGCACATCCCCGCGGAACGGCGCGAACGGTTCCGGCACCGTGTGCAGACCTTTGCGCAAGGCCAAGGCACCTGCACCGACAGCGGCACCAGCCGCGATCCAACCCTTCATGACTCAACCCTCTCACCGTCCTGGGATGCCGACCTCCACGCGGTCCACGCACGCCCCGTCGACGACGATCGGCGCAACCGGTCCAGGCGGCGGCATCACATAGGTGATCCCACCACCCTCGCGGCGCAGCCGGATCACCCTGACCCCGGCGTCCAGCTCGGGCACCCGCACCTCGCCGCACTGACGCCGCTGTGACACCAGCAGCGCGGTGAACTCCAGCGGTCCCACCGCGCCACTCTCATCGATCTGCAGCGGCCGCGCGGCCTGTTCGGGGAAGCGCGCCGGTTCGGGCCCGACCTGCAGCAATGTTCGGGTGGTGCCGAGTTCGTACACCGGCGGGTCGGTGATGAAGAAGAAGTGAGCCAGCATGCGCGGTGGACTGGGGGTCGCCGCAAGATCGGCGCCCGGCCGAAGGGCTCGCGCTTGTGCCAGCCATTGCCGCCCCGGATCAACGGGGCGAGCGATCGTCCACATGCTCCAGGAACCCAGCAAAGCCACCGCCGCCGCGACGGCCACCACCGGCCGCCACGTGAAGTCGAACGAGCCGATCCCGGCCAGCAGCACCGTGCCGGTGACCAGGGTGAAACGGGGATCGGCGGCCAGGCCGGCGCCGGCGAAACCACCGCGCAGGACCACGAACGACAGGACTTCGGCGAGCAGCAGGGCCGCCGTAACACCTGCCACAAGAACGGTCTGACGCGGTTGTGTGGCGAGCCCGATGAGCAGGATCACCATCCACACCGCCAGCACCGCGACCGCCCACAACCCGGCGGCCACCGGCACGACCGTTCGCTGCTGCACGTCGAACGGCAGCCAGCCGAGAACAGACCGCAGCACCGATCCCGGACCCGCCGACCACAGCGCGCCGGGAATGCTCGTGCCCGGGGTGCGACCCGGCAGGCCGTCGAACACCCGCAGACCGAGCGCCAGCAACGTGACCCCGACCAGGACCAGCCACGACCTGCGGTTGTCCCGCCATGCCTGCCACAGTCCGCTGTACAACCAGGCGATCGCGAACAGAACCGGCACGAAGTAGACGGCCCGTTCGTGGAAAGTCCAGGCAAGTGCGCAGAGCACGCCCACCACAACCGGGGTCCACCTGCGGGGCCGCGCCAGCAACCACCCGGCGACCAGCATCAGCAACAGCGCCACCGCCTCCAAGCCGGCCGACAGCCATTGCTGCGCCAGCATCGTCGCCGGCCAAGCGGCAAAAAGGATCGTGGCCGTGGCGGTGCCAGGAGTTGCCCCGCCCCAGCGCCGCAGCATCAGCCAGAACATGGCGCTGGTGCCGACGGCGATCACGCTCAGTAACAGCGCCGCCGGCCACCACACCTGCGGCGCCGCCCTGGCCAGCAGCCATTGCACCGCGAAGGATGCCGGTTCCCGGTGGCCGTTCCAGTTCTGCAGGATCAACTCCGAGGCCGACGCGTTCCACGCGGTCCAGATGTGGATGTAGTCGTCCTGCCAGAAGAAACTCCCCCAGATCACCCACAGTCGCACCGCACTCGTCACGCCGAGGATCACCCACACCGACGCGCCGAGCACTGCGCAAGGCTACTGCGACCGGTAGCGTGACGAGGACCGCACAACGAGGAGATGAAACATGGCTGGATCGTGGACGCAGAGTCGCACGGTGACCAAGCAGGCGTGGGGCGTTATCAAGGAGAACCCCTACATGCTGTTGTTCCCCGTCGTCAGCGGGATCCTGGCAATCCTGGCGTTCCTGATCGTCGCCGGTATCGGGCTGGCGGTCATGGGTGTCACGACCGTGGAAGAGCAGACCACCAGTGATGAAGTCCCGACCAGTGTCGTCGTCATCGGCGTCCTGATCCTGGTCATCGCCGCTTACCTCGCCACGTTGATCACCCAGATCTTCATGGGCGGGCTCGTCAAGTGCACCGATGAGGAACTGCAGGGACGCGACAGCGGGTTCGGCGCCGGGCTGCGCGCATCGTTCTCCCGGCTCGGCGCACTGATGGGCTGGGCGGGGATCCAGACCGCGGTCGGCTGGCTGCTGTCCGCGGTACGCGGCGACGCCAGCAACAACAATGCGATCGTCGCGATTCTGCGCCTGGTGCTCGCGTCACTGCTGGCCGTCGCGTGGTCCATCATCACGTTCTTCGTCCTGCCGCTGATCATCCTGCGGGGCAAGGGCCCGCTGCAGGCGATCAAGGAGTCGGTGGCGCTGATCCGCAAGACCTGGGGCATGCAGATCGCCGGCAACGTGCGTATCGGTGGGCTGATCGCGCTGGTGGCCGTGCTGCCGGGGATCCTGTTCGCGGTGGTCGGCGGGTTCATTGCGATCTCCGGGACGCCAGCCGCCGGGATCCCGCTGGCGGCGATCGGCGTGATCGTGATCATCGCCGCACAGGTTCTCATCAGCGCGATGCGAGCCATCTTCTCAGTGGCGATGCTGCACTACGTCGAGAGCGGCGAGGGCTACGGACCGTTCGGAGCCCAGGACCTGCAAACGGCCGTACGCGTCAAGTAGATGCTGCAGCGGGCCTTCGACTGGCTGTTCCGCGACCGGGAGACCGACCGGATCGTCCTGGGGCAGTTCCCGAATCCGAGCCTGTTCATCGCGATGGGGCTGTTCGCGGCGCGCTGGCTCGCGTCGATGGCGGGGGCGTCGGACGGACTTGTGCAGGGGCTGGATTGGGCGTTCGCGGTGGCCATCGTGTGGTGGGCCGGCCGCGAACTACTCCAGGGGGTCAATCCCTTCCGGCGGATTCTGGGACTGGTCGTGATCGTGGCGGTGATCGCCAGTCGGGCACTGTGACGAGCGTCACGGTTCCCTGCCGTGGACATGAATATGCGTATAACCGTATAGTCATGACCAGGTACAGAACTTCGAGGAGGTGAAGAGCATGTACGGACACAAAGGTGACAAGACCAGTAACCAGCTGAACATCAACAACAGCGTTTACAAGGAACACCTGAACGCAGCGGTTAAGGGAAAGTCCGCGCTCGTTCCGGACTCGAAGGCTCCGCGTAAGTAGAGACTTCCGACAAGGCCCCTGGTGATAGCACCGGGGGCCTTTCGTATGCGCATAACGTAGTGCTCACCTTCACACCCCGAGCAGCAGAAAACCCCCGGCCGATGACCGGGGGTTTCCTGAATCGAACTAGCTGAGCAGAGCGTTCACGTCGACGTTCGGCGGAACCAGAACCTCGTCGATCACGTGGATGACACCGTTGCTGGCCTCGACGTCGGCGGTCGAAACCGTGGCGCCGTTCACCTGCACTCCGCCGTCTTCGGTGGTGATGGTGATGTCCTCACCCTCCACGGTGGCGACGTCACCGGGCTGGATGTCGGTCGACATCACCTCTCCGGCCACCACGTGGTAGGTCAGGATCTGCGTCAGAACCTCTTTGTTCTCCGGCAGCAGCAGCGCGTCCACCAGGCCCTCGGGGAGGGCTTCGAAGGCCGCGTCGGTCGGAGCAAAGACGGTGTAAGGACCTTCAGCACCAAGGGTCTCGGCCAAGCCGGCCTCGGTTACTGCTGCCACCAGGGTGCTGAAGTCGGGGTTGGCGGCGGCTACGTCGACGATGGTGCCGGCCGATGCCTCGTCGGTCATGCCGTCTGCCGGCGATGCCGGGGCGCTGGTGGCTGCCGTCGGGCTGGCCTCTGCGGTCGAATCGTCGTTGCTCGAGCAACCGACGAGCGCCAGGGACGCTACTGCGAACCCTGCGGCTACGATCTTGATGTTCATTACTCCTCCTGAGGTGGGGTGGGACGTTCATTGAGGTAATCGCGCAAAGTGCACCATTCGGATGCAACGATTTTGGCACGTTATGTAAACGTTACCTCAAGAGGCTGCATCTGCCGGGCTCCCGGCAGGGGCGGACCGGGCGGGCAGGTCGTGTCCACCCAGTCCAGGACCGTGCTCAGGACCGTGCGCCACGACCCGTCCAGCATCACGTCATGGCCGCCGGGCACCCACACCGGCTCGACGCCCAGCGCGCGTGCGCACCGCCGCACATCCGCGGCAGCCACCAACGTGTCCTTCTCGGCGCCTACGACCATGACCGGTGATTCGATGGGGCGCAACGCCTCCGGCACAAGCATGGCGTACTGCGCCCACGGGGATTCCCGGCCGATCCTGCTGACGTACTCCCGGGCCGTCGCCTCCGGAAGGTCGGCGAACAGGTCAGCGGCGTTCAGCCGCAGGGTGCCGCCCAGCACCGCGCGAGTGAAGTCCACCGGCTTGCTGCGCAAACCCGAGACCATCGTCGAGGGGATCCCACCGGCGGGAATCGGCGTGAGCAGTACACCCGCGCGGGCCGGATAGCGCTGCAGCACGCGCTGCGCGACCAGAGTCCCCAGCGAGTGGGCCACCAGGACCGGCGGCTGGTCCAGCGACGAGATCACCTGCAACACGTCGTGCACGTAGTCGCGCAGTGTGGTGCGACCCAGCCGGGTCTGACCGCCGGATCCGCCGTGACCGCGCAACGACATCGCATACGAGGAGTACCCGCGCTCGGCGGCCGCGGCCTGCCAGTTCTGCGCGAAGCACCACGCCCCGTGCCCGAGTCCATGCAGGAACAGCAATGGCGGCCGGTCGGTCTCGGGCACCACCTCGGACAGCACTTCCAGGTGCACCGGCTTGGTCGGCCAGCCCCATTCACCGCGGCGCAGGACCTTCGGCGCGGGCTTCATGCGGACACTGCCTGCAGGCGACCGGTCTTGTCGAGGAAGCCCTCGAGCACTTCGAGGTAATCCTGGTGTGCGATCTCGTAGTAGTGCCGGGTCGAGTCCTTGTAGTGTGAGCCGCCGCTGAAGCGCCGGGTCCGCTCGGCGTTCAGTTCGTCGTGCAGGCGTTGCGCGGCTGCCGGGTCCCGGCGCTGCAGGTCGAGGAAGGCCGCGATCGCCATCGCCTGCCAGTGCGCGATCGTCCACTGCCCCGAGTCCGGCTGGATCAGCCCGGACAGCCACAGGTTCTGGTACTTCGGTGATGCCATCTGCAGCGCGAGTTGGGGCCGGCCCTGCGCAGCGTCGAGGGCGTCCTGGTCGGCGAGGAACGGGAAGACCGCCAGGTACCCGGTCGCGAAGACCACGAGGTCGACATCCGCCCGGGTCCCGTCGGTGAACACCGCACCGGCGGCGTCGAAGCGTTCGATGTCGGGTTTCGGGGTGATGTCGCCGTGACCCACGTAGTAGACCAGTTGCTGGTTGACGATCGGATGGGTCTCGAAGAACGCATGGTCGGGCTTCTGCAGACCGAAGTCCTCGAACTTGCCCATCGTCGTGCGCAACGTCGCGGCGAAAGCAAGCCGGCGCAGGGCCAACGGCAAACGCATGGCCAGAAGCTGATCGGCGATCTGGTCCGACGGCTTGCCGAAGACGAACTTCGGGTTGTAGTAGTAGCCGCGGCGCGTCGAGTGGAACGTGGCGGTCGCGTTCTGCGCCGCTTCCACGGCGATGTCGCAGCCGGTGTTCCCGGCGCCGACAACGAGCACCCGGCGCCCGCGCAGCTGATCCGCACCCTTGTAGTCCGCCGAGTGCAAAACCTCCCCGCCGAACTCGCCGGGATACTGCGGAATCTTGGGATTCCAGTTGTGCCCGTTGGCCACGACCACGCCGTCGTAACGGATCTTGGCCTGTTTGCCGTCGCGTTCCACCGTCACGTCCCACTGCGGGGCCGGCGCCTGCACATCAACAGCCTCGACCCGGACCACCGAGGTGTTGAACGTGATCCGCTCACGCAGGCCGAAGTGCGCGGCGTAGGCATCGAAGTAGGCCTTGACCTGCCGGTGGCTCGGGTAGTCGGGGTAGTCGTCGGGCATCGGGAAATCGGGGAACTGGGTGAACGGTTTGCTGGAGATCAAATGCGTCGACTCGTACACCCGCGAGGTGGGCGCACCGAAGTTCCAGTTGCCGCCGAGGTCGTCGGCCCGGTCGAATCCGTCAGCGGGGATCCCCGCCTGCAACAGCGCCTTCAGCGCGGACAATCCGTGCGGTCCGGCACCGATGACCGCCACGCACCCAGGGCGTTCCGTGACATCCATGCTCCGACCGTAATCGGCGACGGCCGGTGCAGCCACCGGATCGGCGGCGCTACTCCAGACCCGCCGCAATACCCAGGATCGCGAACGACACGACCAGCAGCGCTACGAGCAGCGGCCACACGAACCGCAGGTATTTGTCATAGCCCACTTTGGCGATGGCCAGGCCACCGACGACCACGACACTGGTGGGCGACCACAGCAGGGTCCAACCGTGGCCGGTGATCCAGGCGGTGATCGTGGTGGCGCGCGACACTCCGGCAAAATCGGCCAGCGGCGCCAGCAGTGGCATGGCCAGAGCACCGTGCCCGGAACTGGACGGGATGAGGAACGCCAGGGGGATGTTGATGATCACGGTGACGATCGCGAAGACCCCCGCAGATGCCCCGGAGACCAGTTGCTCCATCGAGCTGAGGATCGTGTCCAGGGTCTGGGTGTTGTTCATGATCACCGAGACACCGCCGGCCAGCAGCACGACCATCGCCGGACCGATCATGTCCGCAGCACCCGCCCCGATCAGCCGCACGATCTCCTTCTCGGGCATACGCGCGACGAAGCCGACCAGCCACGAGGCGATGATGAACAGCATCGCCAGTTGCGGGAACCACCAATTGAGTTCGAACCAGTACGGCGGGGTCGCCGTCTCGTGGGTGACGTAGTAGTCGGCCGCACCGGTCGTGGACCCGAAGATCGACGACCACGGGATCACGGAGAAAATCATCAGTCCGAACGCGAACACCGTGATCACGAGCACCCACTTCTGGGTACCGGTCAGTGTGTGGCTGAGCTGCGGATCCTCGACATCCTCGGCCATCTTGTCGGTCGTGGTCTCGTCCTGCTCGTCGGGGTCGTCCCACCCGACCAACGACGCATCCGGGTCCTTGCGCACCTTCGCTGCGTAGCGCACCACCCAGGCCGTGGCCATCGCGGTGAGCACCACCCACATGACGATGCGCAGACCGATTCCTTCCCCGATCGACTCCCCCGCCTCGCCGGCCGCGACACCGATCGAGAACGGGTTGACCGTGGCACCCATCACCCCGATCATCGCGCCCAGGATGATCATCGACGCGGTGACCAGACGGTCGTATCCGAGCGCACCCATCAGCGGAATGAACAGCGCGTAAAAGCCCAACGTTTCGACCGAGAAGCCCATCGTCGACCCGAGCAAGGAGAACAGCACCATGACCGCGGTGATCAGCAGCCAGCCCTTGCTGCGAAGTTTGTGAGCCAGACCGGCCACCGCCACGTCGAGCGCCCGGGTGTAGAAACTCACCGAAATGAACGCCCCGATCGCCATGATGAAGACAATGACGCCGACCTGGCCGAAGACGAACCCGACGGTCTCGGTGTCCACGAATTCGGTCTCCGGGTTGAACAATCCGTAGATGCCGTTGATCGGCGCGAGGATCAGCTGCTGGAAGTACGCCCAGCCCTCCAACGGGGAGTCGACCTCGGTGAAGGTGCCCGGGACCGGGCCGCCGTCGGCGTCGAGCTGATATCGCCCGGAGGGCAGGAAGATGGCCGCGATCCACACCAGGACGGTGACGATGATCAGCGTTGTGACCGCGCTGGGGAACTGAAACTTCTTCTTGGTCGTTGTGGTGCTCACCCGCCGACGGTACTGCACAGCGCAAGGCCGATGTACGGTGAATGATCATGCTGGACTTTGTGCAGGGGGACATCACCGAGCAGGTCGTCGACGCGATAGTCAATGCCTCGAACGAAGCCCTGTCCGACGGCGCT
>Ga0209607_1001329_pt1 | contig 20809 bp, 19 predicted proteins | sample AD_UKC117_MetaG_FD_184413 | JGI IMG/M metagenome (GOLD analysis project Ga0209607, IMG submission 184413) | Active sludge microbial communities of municipal wastewater-treating anaerobic digesters from Hong Kong - AD_UKC117_MetaG (SPAdes)... | ecosystem: Engineered > Bioreactor > Anaerobic >... | reverse complement strand
CGGTGACGACTTCACGCTTCTGTGGCAGATCTGGTCCAAAGTTCATAATGTGCGCTCCTCCATCTTCCATTCCTGACCGTAGCCGTCCTTGAGCAGTTCGAGGAACGGTTCGCTGGGTAGCGCCTCCGGGCCCAGCACGCCGACCCCGGACCACGCACCGGTGGACAGCAGTTCCAAGGCGACCACCGGGTTCATCGCGGTCTGCCAGACAACAGCCTGCGCCCCGTACTCCTGCATCGTCCAGTCGTTGTCGCTGACGTGGTACAGGTACACGGCCCGCGGGTTGCCGTCCTTGCCGGTGCCGGTGACGTACAGCCCGGCGCAGGTCTTGCCAGTCATCTTGTCGCCGAGGGTCAGCGGATCCGGCAGGCACGCGGCCACGACGTCGCGCGGGCTGACCTCGTGGTGGCCGACGCGGACCTTCTCGGTGCGGTCGAGACCGAGTTTGCGCAGCGTCTTCAGGACTTCGATGAACTCGTCGCCGAGGCCGAACTTGAACGTCACCTTCTTGGCGTCGACCCAGCGCGGCATCAGCAGCACCTCCTCGTGCTCGACGTTCACGCACTCGACCGGCCCGATGCCCTCGGGAAAGTCGAAGACCTCGGCGCCGCTGAACGGCTCCGTGGTGTACCAGCCTTTGTCCTTCTCCCAGATCACCGGCGGGTTGAGGCACTCCTCGATGACCGTCCAGATCGAGAACGAGGGCGCGAATTCGTAGCCGTGGACGACGATGTCGGAGGCATCCCGCACGCCGAGTTCGTCGATTTCGCTGAACAGGTGATCCGCGGCGTAACGCGCGAAGACGTCGGCCAGACCCGGCTCGACACCGATCCCCACCAGCGCCAGCCGCCCCTTGTCCTGCCATGCGTCGGCGAACGCGAACTGATCGTCGCCGAGTTTCACACCGATCAACTCGTACGGCTTCTCGGGATGCCTGCTCGACAGGCTCATCGCGGTGTCGAGGTAGTCCGCCCCGGCCAGGAACGCGCCTTCGAAGATGCTCATCACGAAACGTGGATCGACAACGTTGAGCACGTGCGTGATCTGGTGGCTGCGGCAAGCCTGCGCCACCGCTTGTGCGTCGGAGGCATCGAGTCCGATCGCGCTGAAACGGGGGTCGTCGATGCGCTCGGCGAGTGTCTGGGCGCGCGAACCGTCATAGTCCGCGATCACCACGCTGTCGTAGAAGTCGCGACGGGCGGCGATGAGTGCGGCGGACGACCCGACGCCGCCAGCCCCGATGATAAGGATGCGCATGGAACTCCCTGGTTAATGTCTGGCCGAGCGGCCACCTCCGACCAGGGTACGGTTTCCGTACCGTTCCCCGCAATACACACGTGAAACCGAAGGGGGACATCCTGCCTGACGCGTCAGAACCGTAGATCAGCGCCTACCAGGGCAAAGGCCCGGGGTCCGACGCGGTCGGCAACCAGTCGCTTGGCCGACCCGCGCCACCCTCGGCAGTACGTTGCTGGTGGAGCATCACCCTGGTGATGATCGCCTGCACCTTTCCCACACAACCGCTCGCGCCTACTCCTCCAGGGAGGTCATCACGTGCTTGATGCGGGTGTAGTCCTCGAACCCGTACATCGACAGGTCCTTGCCGTAGCCCGAGCGCTTGTAACCTCCGTGCGGCATCTCAGCGACCAGCGGGATGTGGGTGTTGATCCACACCGTCCCGAAGTCGAGGGCCTTGGCCATGCGCATCGCCCGGCCGTGGTTCTCGGTCCACACGGAACTGGCCAGGCCATAGTCGACGCCATTGGCCCACTCGATCGCTTTGGCCTCGTCGTCGAAACGCTGGACGGTCATGACAGGACCGAAGATCTCGTTCTGAATCATCTCGTCGTCCTGCTGCATGTCCACCACGACGGTGGGCTCGAGGTAGTAACCCCGGTCACCCTGCGTCGAGCCACCAGCGGCAATGTTCGCGTGCGACGGCTTGCGCTCGAGGAATCCCTGGACCTTCTCGAACTGCGCGACGTTGTTCAGAGGCGGCACCAGCGCGTCCTCATCGGTCGGACCGTTCGCGAACGTGGTCGAGGTCGCCTTGGCCTGCTCGGCCAGCGCGGCCACGAAGTCATCGTGGATGCCGGCCTGTGCCAGCACCCGGGTCGCCGCCGTGCAGTCCTGACCAGCGTTGAAGTAGCCAGCCACCGCCAGCCACTCCGCAGCCTTCACCGGGTCCGCGTCGTCGAACACCACGACCGGGGCCTTCCCACCGAGCTCGAGGTGCACGCGCTTGACCATCTTGGAGGCCTCTTCGGCGACCTGCATACCGGCGCGCACCGACCCGGTGATCGCGGCCATGTCCACGCCGGGGTGCGCGACCAGCATGCGTCCGGTGTCCCGGTCCCCGGTGATGACGTTGAAGACGCCGGGGGGCAGGATCTCGGCCTCAGCGACCATCTGCGCCATCCGCACGGTCGAGACCGGGGTGGTGTCAGAGGGCTTGAGCACGACCGCGTTGCCCGCGGCGATCGCCGGCGCGAACTTCCAGACGGCCATCATCATCGGGTAGTTCCACGGCGTGACCTGCGCGATGACACCGACCGGCTCACGGCGGATCATCGACGTGAAACCCTCCATGTACTCACCGGCCGCACGGCCTTCGAGCACGCGCGCGGCACCGGCGAAGAACCGGATCTGGTCGATCATGGGGGGGATCTCCTCGGACATGGTCACGGGGATCGCCTTGCCGGTGTTCTCCGATTCCAGCGCCACGAGTTCTTCGGCGTTCTGCTCGAAGAGATCGGCCATCGCCAACAGTGCTTTCTGCCGCACTGACGGAGTGACGTCCCGCCATTTCAGGTACGCCTCCCGGGCTGCAGCCACGGCCGAGTCGACGTCGGCCTGACCCGACACCGGTGCGTGGCCGAAGACCTCTCCGGTGCTCGGATTGATCAGATCGAGGGCAGGCCCCTGAGCTGCTGCCACCTGACCGTTGACGACGTTGTGAACTTCGCGCATTGCTTCTCCTATCGACAGGGCAACAGCCTAACCGCAAAACCTACGAAATGTCATGTTTCTGAGCAGGTTACCGCTACGGAATCAGCAGTTTGGCATAGGTCAAAGTACGAAATACATTGCCTTGCCGCCGATCTATTTGTCAGAATCGCAAGGTGAACGAACTTGACGAGACCAACCGGGCCATCATCCGCCTGCTGCAGCTGGACGGTCGACGAGCATATGCGGACATGGCCAAGGAGGTGGGCCTGTCCGAGGCGGCCGTTCGGCAACGCGTGCGACGACTGCTGGATTCCGAAGTCATCCAGATCGTGGCGGTGACCGATCAGATCCAGATGGGCTACCCGCGCGCGGCAATGATCGCCATCAACGTCGACGGCGACGTGCAGGCCGCCGCGGAGAGGATCGCGGACATCGACGAGGTCGACTATCTGGTTTCGACCGCCGGCGGGATCGATCTACTGGCCGAGGTGTTCGCCAGCCACGACGAGCATCTGTACGAGTTGCTCAACCGGATCCGTGCCGTACAAGGCGTACGCCAGGCGCAGACCTACATGTACTTCAAGATCCACAAACAGACCTATCAGTGGGGCGTCAAATGACGAGCACTCCACAACTGGTCACCGAGTCCGGGGCTGATCCGCTGGCCGAGGTGGCCAGGCGTCACCTCTGGATGCACTTCACCCGGCATTCGGTGTACAGCCACGGCGAGCACGTGCCGATCATCGTGCGCGGTGAGGGGCCGTACATCTGGGACGACCAGGGGCGCAAGTATTTCGACGGGCTCTCCGGGCTGTTCACCGCGCAACTCGGGCACGGGCGCGAGGAACTCGCACAAGCTGCCGCGGAGCAGGCCCGCACCCTGGCGCACTTCCCGATCTGGTCCTACGCCCATCCCAAAGCGATCGAACTCGCCGAACGTCTGGCGAGTCTGGCGCCCGGCGATCTCAACCGCGTCTTCTTCACCTCGGGCGGTGGTGAAGCGGTGGAGTCGGCGTGGAAACTTGCCAAACAGTACTTCCAACTCACCGGCAAGCCCAACAAGTACAAGGTGATCAGTCGGGCCGTCGCCTACCATGGCACCCCGCAGGGCGCGTTGAGCATCACGGGCATCCCGGCGGCGAAACACCCCTTCGAGCCGCTGGTCCCGGGTGCGATCAAGGTGCCGAACACCAACTTCTACCGCGCCGCCGAACACGGCGACGACGAGGTCGCGTTCGGCCGCTGGGCCGCAGAGCAGATCGCAGTGGCGATCGAACTCGAGGGACCCGACTCGGTGGCGGCCGTGTTCCTGGAACCGGTGCAGAACTCCGGCGGGTGCTTCCCGCCCCCGCCCGGCTACCTGCAGCGGGTCCGCGAGATCTGCGACGAGTACGACGTCCTGTTCGTGGCCGACGAGACGATCACGTCCTTCGGGCGGATCGGCGACTACTTCGCGATGAAGCGCTTCGGAGTCGATCCGGACATCATCACCTGCGCCAAGGGGATGACGTCGGGCTACGCCCCGTCCGGCGCGATGATCGCGCACGACCGGCTTTTCGAACCATTCAGCACGGGCAACAACACGTTCCTGCACGGCTACACCTGGGGCGGGCACCCGGTTGCGTCGGCCGTGGCGCTGGCGAACCTCGACCTCTTCGAGTCCGAGGGTGTGCTGGAGCACGTCCGCTCCCACGAAGGCGACCTACGCGCGACGCTGGAGAAACTGCTGGACCTGCCGATCGTGGGCGACGTGCGCGGCGCCGGTTACTTCTACGGCATCGAGCTGGTGAAGGACAAGACCACCAAAGAGACCTTCGACGCCGACGACTCCGAACGTCTGCTGCGGGGATTCCTGTCAAAGGCCCTGTTCGACGCTGGACTGTACTGCCGCGCCGACGACCGCGGAGACCCTGTCATCCAGGTCTCGCCGCCGTTGATCTGCGACCAAGCACACTTCGACGAGGTGGAGTCGATCCTCAGGGAGGTCCTGACGCAGGCCTGGTCGATTCTCTAGACGTTGAGCATCAGTCCTGCGAACGGTACTTCGTCCGAGCCGCCTCCACCACCGCGTCGAACTGCTCGCGCGAGAGGTTGCCGCCCTCGCGGCGCACCGCTTCATGGGTGACGGCCAACGGCCGCGCGATGTTGACCCACGACGGGCGGTTTTCTGAGTCCCACTCGCCGGATCCGATCAGGATCCAGTCGTCCTCGTCTGAACGGTCCTTGCTGGACAGCAGGAAACAGATGAGATCCTCCTGCTTGTCCGCCGCACGACCCACGATCGCCAGTGGTCGATCTTTGCCCTGGCTGAGGTCCTCCTCGAACGGAACCCACGCCCAGACGACTTCGCCGGGATCCGGTTCGCTGTCCTTCTCCGGGGCGTACTCCGGAATCGCCGCGCCTCGATAGTCAAAAGCACCACCACGGATCGGGCGGGGATCTGCGTCCTTTTGCATGTCTCCTACTTCGGGTCGATCAACTCCAGTTTGACCTGAACATTGACGGGGGTACCCGGGGCACCGATGCGTTGCCCCGAGAACTGTCCCCTGCCTGCAAGATTGTCATACTCCCCGGTGCCCCCGATGATTTCGGTCTCCCCGGAGTACGACGATCCGCGTCCTTGATCACCGGCCGTGGTGATCCCAGTGATGCGCAGCCCGATGTCCCCCTTGCGGGACTCCAGCGTTACGAATCCCTCGAATGTCCCGTTGCCCTTCACATAGTCGCTGGCGACCAGCATCTCGGCCTTGAACCTGTTGTCGAGGAAGTCCACGCGAGCGGCGTACTCGGCCATACCGTAGGTCTTCTCCTGCGCGGAGCCGACTGCGCGGATCTTCTGATCCTGCAGAACGAACACCGATTCGAACTGCTGGGTGCGCTTGGACACCGGCGTGCTGGGCGACGTCGAAGGGGTACCGGTCGACGGTCCGGTGGTGCATGCTGCCAGCAGCAGTACCAGCAGCGCGACGGCGACCCTCACACTTCGAGCGTGCCATGCCTGCGATTCGGTGGCCACCATTGGGTTGTCCCGCCCAGCACGGCGTTTCGCCGGTGCTCCTACCCTCCGCGACGTCGAGGGGGCGTGAAGTCTCACCGTTCGGCGCGTCGGGCATCGTCTTCGGCCAGACGGCGCAGATTCTCGTTGTACGCCGCCATTTCGACATCGCCATCACGATCCACTCGGCGATCTCGGCGAGTGGCCTCCTTGCTGTCCGATCGGGCCCATTGCACGGCGACCGCGATGATCAGCAGGAAGGTCGGGATCTCGGCGATGCCCCACGCGACACCTCCGGCCGACTGGGAGTCGGCCACCAGATCGGGCAGCCACGGGGGCTGCACCTGCGAGTACCATTCCACGCCGAATGCGGTGTCACTCATCATGATCGGCACGGCGAAGAAGGAGTGCAGGAGCATCGCGATGACCGCAAGCATCAACCGGCCCCACGGTGGCAGTGACCGCGGAAGTGGGTCGGTCTGGATGACCACCCAGGCGAACAAGTAGCCAGATGCGATGAAGTGGATCTGCATGGCGAGGTGGCCCACATGGCTGGACATCAGCCAGGCGAACAGCGGTGTGTAGTACAGCCCGTACAGACCCACGGTGAACACGAAAAGCACCCACAGCGGGTGTGTGATGAAGCGGGCGAATGGCGTGTGCATCCCCCACACGATCCATTCCCGGGGTCCTCGTCGAACCCCCGAGGACGATGGCAGCGCCCGCAGGGCCAGCGTCAGCGGCGCAGACATGGCCAGCAGGATCGGCGCGACCATCGACATGACCATGTGCGAGACCATGTGCCAGGTCATGGTGACCATCGCATAGGTGGCGATACCCGCGTTGGTGGCCCACACGATCATCAGCCAACCGCTCACCCACGCCACGGTCCGCAGGACCGGCCAGGCATCGCCCCGCCGATGCAGACGGACCACTGCCGCGACGTAAAGGCCGATGCCCAGGATCGCCAGCCCGAGGAACAACGGTTCCACCTGCCACCCCAGCACGACGTTGGCAGCACTCGGTGGTGGCGGGAACGCGCGACCGAGCAGGGTCTCCGCGTTCGTCGGGAACTGGACCTCCACGCGTGGGTACGCGGTCTGGGTCAGGGCCACCCCGATCCCGGCGGCGGCGGCCATGAGCATGGCCTCGATACCAGCGAACCGGATCAATGTGGGCCGCTGCTCCGAGCCGGCGCCGACCACCTTGGTCTGCAGGGTGCGTGCTGTGAGCAATAGGCCGCCCAGCAGCACGAGTTTCGCGAGGATGAGCACGCCGAAGGAGGTGGTCCACAGTTCCGTCACCGAGTTCATGCGCGCGAAAGCGGCACCCACGCCGGAGATGGCCAGCAGCACCACCGCCCAGGTCGCAACCGTCCGGAAGACCGGCAGGGCCCGCATCGTGCCCGGGTCGTTGCGTATGGCATGGAAGAGGATCGCGAGCAGGCCGCCGACCCAGACCGCCATCGACACCGCGTGCACGACGTCCGAGGTCATGGCCACGCCGTGGGAACCCAGTGAGGACGCGTGTCCGGTCAGCGCGGGCAGCCCCACGCCGATCAGCGCCAGTGCGCCCCATGCGGCAGCCGCGGTCACCGACGAGGTGAATACCGCTCCCACGGCGATCGCAGCGGCGAGCCCACCAACGATGAGGAAGGCACGTACCGAGTCGACCGACCAGGCATAGGTGCTGATGACATCGGGGGTGAGGGTCTGTGACATCGGCAGGCCCAGCGCCCACGCGAGCGCCCACATCGCCGTCGCGACACTCGCCACGGACCAAAGTGCCGCAATCCATCCCGCACGCACGACATCGGCTCGCCCGATCTGCGACAGCACACCCTTGCGCCCCTGCGGCCCCAGCACCGCCGCGTACCCCAGCAGGCCGACGGCGAGCACCCCCGCGGTCGTGGCCAGCAGCCGAACGATGGGCAGACCCCACCCGACGATGGGACCGGCGCCGCTGATCTCGTCGATCGTGACTTCGGTGGCACCGCCCCCAACGACCAGGCCAACGACCAGACCACCAAGCAGAACCAGGACCAGGGGAATCACCCAGCGGGTCAACCGTGGACTGCGGTCGACCCGGGTCGGGGCGACGTCAGTCTGCACGCGACCTCCAGATGAAGATCCCGCCGCCGAGCAGGGCGAGTGCCGCGAGCACCCACACCAGCGGGTTGATTCCAGAGTTCTGCTCAGTGGCCGCAGCGACCGGGGAGGCGGAGACCTCCGGGGACGCAGTCACGGCAGACTCCGCGGGAGCCGGCGGTTCGGGGGACCGCGTCGCCGACTCGATGCTGAACGAGAACCGTCCCTCCAGCGGGTGGCCGTCGCCGGCCACCGCCCGGTAGGCCACGGTGTAGGTCCCGGAATCGGCTGTGGCAGGCCATTGAGCTGTCAAGGTCTGGCCCTGCACCTGGGCCGGCCCAAGGTCGATCGTGGCCCCGGCGGTGTCTTTGGCGACCATGCGCGCACCCGCGTCCAGCAAGGGCTCGGCGAAGCGCAGGCTCACCGTCGCTGGTGGCTTCTTGAGTGTCTGACCGTCGGCGGGGTCGGTGGAGATGAGGCTGGTGTGTGCGGCGGCGGGTGCAACGGTGAACAGCGCCATCAGCGCTGCAACGACAAGCACCCAACCACGCCGCCGGGTGGCGGGCATAGGGGGACTCCAGGGACGAAGGATCGTTGGGACAGATCTAGCAGCAGGTGGCGACAGGTGGTCCCCTGCCGTTCAGTTCCCTGTGGATAGTCCCGGATCGCAGCATGTGGAAGACCCCAGCGTGCGTCGTGCACCAGTGCGGCATCGGACTCAGCCCGGCCAATGCGCAACGCACGGCTGTGGCCCATCGGAGGTACCGCCGACGTGCCACCGCGAATGCCCGCGCTTCGCCCCAGCGCAAGAAGACCGCGAGCACGACAGCGGCGAGCGCATGGCCGGCGAGCATGGATGTGCTCACGGGATGCGTGTGACCGACGCTGAACGCCACATGGGAGAGCAACTGAATACCTGCCACAGCCCCGGTGATCGCCAACAGGCCGCGTTCCTTGCGCAACCAGCCGTAGGACGCCAGCATCAACGCGACGGTCAGGAGTCCGAGGGACGCCGGTTCGATATAGCCGCCGCCGACCAGATGGCCGACTGCCGCCAGTCCGACCGAGGAGCCCCCCAGCACCCAGGCGCGCACCAGGCGCGACGGGGAAGGGGGCATCTTCACATCGCCAGGCTAACTGAGCAGTGTGCCGGCGAAATCGGGAACGTGTGTCTGGGTGTCCTTGGGCGGACGCATGTAGCCACGCGACGCCGGGCGATCCGGCAGCTTGAGCGGCGGCACCGTCACGTCCTCGTACGGCATCGACGACAGGAAGTGGTTGATGACATTGAGCCGAGCGGCCTTCTTGTTGTCGCTCTCCACCACGAACCAGGGCGCTTCGGGAATGTCGGTGTGGACCATCATCTCGTCCTTGGCCCGCGAATACTCTTCCCAGCGGGTGATCGATTCGAGATCCATCGGACTCAGTTTCCAGCGCCGCATGGGATCCTTCAGCCGTGACTCGAACCGGCGTTGTTGCTCCTCGTCACTGACGCTGAACCAGTACTTGCGCAGGACCACCCCGTCCTCCACCAGCAGGCGCTCGAAGATCGGTGCCTGGTGCAAGAAGCGCCGGTACTCCTCAAGGGTGCAGAACCCCATGACCCGCTCGACACCTGCCCGGTTGTACCAGGAACGGTCGAACAGGGCCAACTCGCCGGCGGCCGGCAGATGCGGCACATAACGCTGGAAGTACCACTGGGTCCGCTCCCGCTCGGTGGGCGCGGGAAGAGCCACGATCCGCGCCGTGCGGGGGTTCAGGTATGCGGTCATCCGTTTGATGGAGCCGCCCTTACCGGCTGCGTCGCGGCCCTCGAAGATCAGCACGACACGGGTGCCGGTGAGCTTGATCCATTCCTGCAGTTTCACCATCTCGGCCTGCAAGCGGAAGAGTTCGGCCTCGTAGACCTTGTTCTTCAGCTTGGGTGCCTTCTCGCGCTTGGCCATGGGCTCAGCGTATTGGCCACGTCACCGCGGCGCCCGCCCATCGCGCCAACCGTTGTCCCGACACCGTTTTCCTGGCTATCAGCCGTTCGGCCGCGACGCCCGCCCCGACCTCAGATACAGCACGATTCGGTCACATCGGTGGCAGGCTGTTCGCCGTACCGGAGCGTGGTGGGAGAATCGATCAAGGGTGTCCAACGTCACGTTTCCGGCCGGCGCCCGGAGGGCACCAGAGGACTATGCGGCAACGGATCGAGTGGATCGACCTGGTCAAGGCCAGTTCTGTGCTGCTGGTCGTGTTCATGCACGCCTCCAACACCTTGGTGGACGTCGCCGGGCCTTCTGCGGTGACGACGGCGCTGCATCAGTTCAACGTCCTGGTCGAGCCGTTGCGGATGCCGATCTTCTTCCTGGTTTCCGGAATGCTCGCCGCCTCCGCCATCCATCGTCCATGGCGTGCGACGACCAACCGCACGAGCGGGATGCTCTATCTCTATGTGGCCTGGATGGTCGCCTACCTGGGCTTCATCACGCTGCTCGGAGCATCAGTCACCGAGCCTTTGAGCGCCATCCTCTTCGCAAAGAACGGCTACTGGTACCTCTACGCGATGGTGCTGTTCTTCGTCATCGCCCGACTGCTGCGCAACCAGCCGGCATGGGTGGTGGTGGCCGTGGCCCTGATCCCCAACATCGCGCGGCCATTGACCGATCAGTTCTTCGAAGGTCTGGTGCCGGGCGCCCTGTACACGTCGATGGCCATGAACCTCGGCTTCTTTCTGATCGGCGCATACTTCAAAGACCTCTTGGGCACAGTGGCTGCCCGCGCGACCTTGGCCCACACCGCTGTGCTGGGGCTGGTGGCAGTCATCGGCGGCATCGTCTGGCTCAACACCCCGTCCACGATCGGCCAGACCTACCTGTACATGAGCCTCATCTGGGTGGCATTCGGTATCAGCCTGGCGGTGCAGATCACCCGCAACGGCGCACCGGCCTGGGCGGGCTACGTCGGTGCCCGGACCCTGCCGATCTACGTGTGGCAGTGGCCCGCGCTGTTCGTGGTCGGCGAGTTCCTCCCGGCCTCTGTGGTGTCCACCCTCGGTGCCCAGCTCCTGTTCCCCTTGCTGTTCACCGCGGGGGTGGCCGGCAGCGCGCTGGTCCTGCACCGCTGGCCTGCGATGAAGCACCTGTTCCACGCACCGGGCTGGACGACCAGCCCGCAGGACCTGCAGATCCCGGCCCGGATCCGGGCACGTTTGGAGCGTCCCGAACCCGCTACAGTCACAGTGGGTCGCTAGAAACGATCACGGTGGCGGGCCACCGCCGAGCTCAGCCCACGCGACCCCACAAGTTACTCGCCAGTAGTATGAAACTGGGAGGTCTGTATGGATCACATGACTATCCGCCTCATCATCGGATTGCTTCTCGTTATCGCGGTGGTGGCGCTGGCCGGCAAACGGGTTCTCACCCTTTTCAAACTGATCACGTCGGGGCAGAAGACGGTGGACCGGCCCGAGAGCCGTCCAGCGGCGGTCGAGGTGCAAGCCACCGAAGTGCTGGGGCAGAAGAAGCTGCTGCAGTGGACGATCCCGGGCCTGGCACACGTGTTCGCCATGTGGGGTTTCATCATCCTGCTGCTCACGATCATCGAGACGTTCGGTGCGACCTTCGTGGCCCAGGACTTCGCGATCCCAGTCATCGGGCGCTGGGCAGTGATCGGCTTCATCGAAGACCTGTTCGCGGTGCTCGTGCTGGTCGGTCTGGCGATCTTCGCGATCATCCGTCTGCGTACCCAGCCAGCAAAGCAGGGCCGGTACTCGCGCTTCTTCGGCTCGCACACCGGTGCCGCCTGGTTCACGCTGTTCATGATCTTCAACGTCATCTGGACCCTGCTGGTGTACCGCGGCGCGCAGTACAACGTCGCCGAGTACACGTTGCAGGAGGGCGAATACATCCAGACGTTCCCGTTCCACGCCTCCGGTGGCGCATTCGCCAGCGAATTCGTGGCGTCCCTGCTCTACCCGCTCGGCTTGGGCGTCAACGAGGTGCTCGAAACCGCGTTCCTGCTGATCAACATCGCCGTCGTGTTCGGCTTCCTGATCTTCGTGCTCAACAGCAAGCACCTGCACATCTTCCTGGCTCCGATCAACGTCGGGGCGAAGCGGCAGCCGAACGCGCTCGGACCGCTACTGCCGATGTACTCGGGCACGGAAAAGATCGACTTCGAGGACCCGGCCGACGATGCAACCTTCGGCCGCGGACGCATCGAGGACTTCACGTGGAAGGGCATGCTCGACATGGCCACCTGCACCGAGTGCGGACGGTGCCAGAGCCAGTGCCCGGCGTGGAACACCGAGAAACCGCTCAGTCCCAAGCTCATGATCATGAACCTGCGCGACCACCTGTTCGCATCCGCTCCCTACCTGCTGGCCACCGCCGGCGCGGGCAAGCCCGACGAGATGGGCGAGCGCAACGAGGAGGTTCTGGCCAAGGTCGGGGACAAGGTCGCCGCCGAGATCCAGCGGCCACTGGTCGGGGCGCGCGAGGACGACCCCCGCCGAGAGACCGACGGCTACGACCCGCAAGGTCACCGCAGCCACGAGGGCCCGGTCATCGACACCGATGCCCTGTGGTCGTGCACCACGTGTGGCGCCTGTGTCGAGCAGTGCCCGGTGGACATCGAGCACATCGATCACTTCGTCGACATGCGCCGCAACCAGGTCATGATCGAGTCGGAGTTCCCAGCCGAACTCGGCGGGCTGTTCAAGAACGTCGAGCAGAAGGGCAACCCGTGGGGCATGAACGCATCCCTGCGCAATGCCTGGATCGAAGAAGTCGACTTCGAGGTGCCGGTGTTCGGCGCCAACGGCGAGGAAGAGATTCCCGCCGACGTGGAGTACCTGTTCTGGGTCGGATGCGCCGGTGCGTACGAGGACCGCGCCAAGGCCACCACCAAGGCGGTCGCCGAGCTGCTCAACACCGCGGGCGTCACGTACTTGGTCCTCGGTGACGGCGAGACCTGCACCGGTGACCCTGTGCGCCGGGCCGGCAACGAGTTCCTGTTCCAGATGCAGGCCATGCAGAACGTCGAGATGCTCAACGAGATCAAGGCCCGCAAGATCGTCGTCACCTGCCCTCACTGCCTCAACACCATCGGCCGGGAGTACCCGCAGGTCGGCGGCGAGTACGAGGTCGTGCACCACACGCAGCTTCTCGCGCAACTGGTCGACGACGGCCGCCTGACCCCGGTCAAGCACGTCGACGAGAAGGTCACCTACCACGACCCGTGCTACCTCGGCCGGCACAACAACATCTACGTGCCGCCGCGCGAGCTTGCTGCCAGCGCCCCTGGTGTGACTCTGGTCGAGATGGAGCGCAACGCGGAGAAGAGCTTCTGCTGCGGTGCCGGCGGGGCCCGGATGTGGATGGAGGAGACGCTCGGCAGCCGGGTGAACCTCAACCGCACCGACGAGGCCTTGGGGACCGGGGCTACCACCATCGCCGTGGGCTGCCCGTTCTGCAACGTGATGATCACCGACGGCGTCACGGCGCGGCAGTCGGAAGGTACAGCCGGCGAGAACGTCCAGGTCAAGGATGTGGCAGTCATGCTGCTGGACTCGGTGAAGAACTGAGGACAGCGTAGAATTTCGCTCATGAGCATGCGCGTGGAGTCCGCCGATCGATCCTGGACCGTCACAAAAGTGGTGGCTGTCGTCGTTGCGTTGCTGTCAGCCGGCTACATGCTCCCGTGGGCGATCGCCGCAGTGCGCGACGTGCCGCACTGGTCGGTGTTCTGGGTTAACCTGCTGCTCGGGTGGACCATCGTCGGCTGGATCGTCGCCCTGGTGATGTCCCTGCGCGCGCAGCGCCAGATCATCACCGGCTAGCCGCAGGGTGTGAACACTCAGGGTTCAGACCTTGAAGGCTCACAAAGACGAAACTGACGACTCCAGGAACGCCTCGATCGGGCCGGGCTCGCAGTACCGATAACCCTGCACGTACCGCACGCCCAACAGTGTGACCACCTGGGCTTCGGCCAGCGTCTCCACCCCCTCGGCCACCACGTCGCAGTTCAGCGATGCGGCGACACTGGTCGCCGCCGTCAGGAACGCCACCCCCCCTTCGGTCTCGCTGCCGGCGCGGCGCACCAGGCTCCGATCGATCTTGAGCAGGGAGGGGTGCAGCCGCTCGAGGCGCGTGAAATTGGAGAAGCCGGCGCCGAAGTCGTCGATGGCGATCCGCATCCCCGCCTCCCGCAAGCGGGTGAGGTTCGCGGCGGCCTCGGAGTTCTCCTGCAGTTCCAGGGACTCGGTGATCTCGATGACCAGCTGACTGGGTCGCTGCGTGAGATCGCTGTCCAGCAACTCCTCGACCAGGGGGCCATCGGCCAGTTCCCGCACCGACAGATTGACGCACACGAAGAAGTCCGGGCCGTGATGGTCCAGCCATCGCGGCAGTTCCCGGGCGAGTTGGCGCAGCACTATCCTGCCCAGGCTGATGATCTGTCCTGACTCCTCCGCGAACGGCACGAACTCCCCAGCCGGCACGGCAACACCGTCGCGCAGCCAACGGGCCAGCACCTCGACCCCGGCCATTCGCTGCCCATCGGCTTCGTAGATCGGCTGGTAGTACAGACAGAACTCGCCTTGGCGCAGAGCACTGGTCAACTCGTGACGCAGACGCGCCTTGGCCACCGCCTCGGTCCCGATGGAGGCGTTGAAGCGCTCATAGCGGTCTCCGCCACGGCCCTTGGCCGCATACATGGCCAGGTCCGCGCACAGCAGTAGGTCCTCGGCGCGGGTGGCATCTTTTGGCGCAAGGGCGATACCGATCGCGGCGGTGACGTGCACCAGCAAGTCCTCGCAGCGGATGGGCTCGCGCACAGTGGCCAACAGTCGGTCGGCGATCGCGTCCACCCTCGTCGGCTGCACGTCGTCGCACAGCAGCACGCCGAACTCGTCACCGCCCAGTCGTCCGACGTGATCGCCCTCGCGCACCTGGTGTGACAGGCGTTGCGCGATCTCACGCAGCACGTGGTCACCGACCTGATGGCCGAGCTGATCATTGATTCCCTTGAAACCGTCGAGGTCGATCCACAGCATCGCGACTTCACCGTCGGTCTGCCGCACCCGCGCGATCTCGCGGTGCATCGTGTCCAACAGACTGATCCGCGACTCCGCGCCGGTAAGCGAGTCGAAAGCCGCGAGCTCGGTATTGGCCCGCTCCACCCGCGACAGGTTCCAGATCAGCGCCATCAGCAAGGCGGCCACCGCGATCAGCCACATGAGACGGCCCACGTACCACCCGGGGGTGTATCGACCTGAGGCTCCGAGGTTGACCACCGCCTCGCCCAGCACCAGAAACATGAGCGCGACCAGCCAGATGCCGATCAGCGAGCCGTTGCGGGCGCAGAAGACGGTGATCGCCAGACAGATCAAGATCAATGCCACCAGCAAGGCGTCCAGGAGATGGCTGTAGGTCGTGCTCATCCCGTTCGCGTTCAAAACGTCCGGCAGCAGACCGGTGCCCAAGGTCACCAGCAAGAGCGTTACCGCGAAGCCGGCCAGTGTCATCAGCAGTCCAGCAGTCAATTGCGCCCGGGACACCCCTGGCCGCCGATGTGACCGCTGGTCGAAATAGAGCAGATAGGCAGAAAATGCGACACCGATCGGAAACGCGAAATGCCATGCGTAGAACAAGTTGGCAGCGCTTTGCGGGCCGCCCCAAACCCGCTCGTCCGGGATCACCGCCCCAACGAAATACATGGGGAAGACCAGCAGCACCAAGCACATATACAAGAAGGTGCCGCCGATCATCAGGTAACCACGACGGCCGGTGCTGCGGGCGTGGTTCACCATGAGCAGGGCGGTCACCGCGCTGACGAACGACGCGACAAGTGCGTGCGCGAGAGCGAACGAAGGCAACGCTGTGAGCTGATCGTCAGGGAGCAGGAAAACCACGGCGACAGTCGCGAAGTAGACGATCAGCAGCACGACCGCCCCCACCCGCGTACGCGTCGACAGCGGTCGCGGGCCGTCCAAGGATTGAAGCGCCTGCGCCACTAGTCAAGGCTAGGGGTCGTCGCTACCACTTTCTCGTCAGACGACGGTTCACGGCTATCCGTGGAAGCTCACTGATCCGCGTCGGGCAGCAGAACCTCAAGCACCTTGCTGACATTGGCATCGACATCGTCGGTTCCGCGCAGATGCAGTTCGGCGCTCTCGGGGTCCTCGTACTGCTGACCCACGCCGGTGAGGTTGGGCAGATTGCCCGCCTTCGACTTCGCGTACAGGCCCTTGGTGTCGCGTTCCATGGCCACCTCGATGGGAGTGTCCACCCAGGCCTCGACGAAATCGCCCGCTTCGAACAGCGAGCGGGCGGTCTGCCGGTCAGCGCGGAACGGTGACACAAGCGCAACGATGACTACGACGCCCGCGTCGTACATGAGCCGGGCGACCTCGGCAACGCGTCGCACGTTCTCGGCCCGGTCCTCCGGGGTGAAACCGAGGTCCTTGTTCAAGCCGCTGCGCAGATTGTCGCCATCGAGCACGAAGGAGCGGATGCCCAGCGAGTGCAGGCGTCGTTCCACGGCGTCGGCGATCGTGGACTTGCCCGACCCGGAGAATCCCGTCAGCCACAGAACCTTCGCCGGGTGACCGTTGAGGATCTGCCGCGCCTGCCTATCCACCTCGAAGTGGTGCGGAACCACGTTGGTGGCCCGTCGCAGAGCGAAACGGGTCAGACCGGCTGCCAGCGTCTCCCCGGTCATCCGGTCGACCAGGATGAAACCGCCGGTCTCTCGGGAGTCGGTGTACGCCTCCAGCGCGACCGGCCGCGCCGTCGCGATCTCCACGCGGCCGACATCGTTGATCTCCAGGATCCGGGCGGCCATGGTGTTGCCGTTCGTCACGTCCAGCCGGTGGCGCACATTGGTCACGGTCGCCGGAACCTCCAGCGGTCCGCTGCGCAGGGTGTACGAACGGCCGTGGGCCAGTTGCTGGTCGCTCATCCACACGATGTCGGCGGCATACCGGTCGGCAAGTTGTGGTGGCTGCCCGGTGACCAGCAGGTCCGAACGCGCGATGTCGATGTCTTTGTCGAGTTCGATAGTGACGGACTCACCGGGGATCGCCTGCTCGAGCTCGGTCGGTTGGGTGCCGTTGAGCCCGTGCAGTTTGACGATGGTGGCCTGCTGTCCGGACTGCGTGACGGTGATCTTCTGACCGGCCCGCACCGCTCCGGAGGCGACAAGACCGCCGTAACCGCGGAAGTGCTTGCCACGGATGATCGTCTGCACGGGCAGCCGGACCTCGCCCGAGGGATCCTCGAGGATCTCGGCGGCATCCAGGGCGTCGAGCAGAGTGGGACCGTGGTACCAGGGTGTGTTCGGCGAGTGCGCGAGGACGTTGTCGCCGACCAGCGCGGACACCGGCACCGGGATGACCGACTGGATCTCCATGCGGCGGGCGGTGTCCGAGACCTCGGCGACCAGTTCGTTGTAGATGCCCTGGTCGTATCCGACGCCGTCGAGTTTGTTGACCGCGAGCACGACATGCCGCACACCCATGAGCCCGCACACCGTCAGGTGGCGGTGTGTCTGCCGTTTCGTGCCGCGCATGGCATCGATCAGCAGGATTCCCACGTCGGCGGTCGATGCTGCCACGGCCATGTTGCGGGTGTACTGCTCGTGGCCGGGAGCGTCGGCGAGGATGGCGCGACGCCGACTGGGCAGCATGAGGTGGCGGTAGGCCACGTCGATGGTGATGCCCTGTTCACGTTCGGCTTCCAGGCCGTCGGTGACCAGGCTGTAATCGATCTCGCCCAGCGGGATGGTCGAACCGGGCCGACGGGTGAACCGCGCGGCTTCCAGTTGGTCCTCCGGGATCGAGCCGGTCTCCGAGAGTAGCCGGCCCAGCAGTGTGCTCTTGCCGTCGTCGACCGAACCGCAGACGACAACCCTGATCAGAGCCTTCATCAGAAGTACCCCTCCGCCTTCTTGCGCTCCATGGATTGGGCTCCTTCGCCGTCGATGAGGCGCCCTGCTCGTTCGGACTGACGGTTCACCTCGATGTCGCGGATGATGTCGTACACGTCGGCTGCCTCGCCCTCGACCGCCCCCGACAGCGGGTAGTCGCCCAGCGAGCGGAACCGCACGCGGCGCATCTGAGGCTGCTCACCTTCTTCGAACTCCATGCGGTCGTCGTCGACCATGATCCACGTCCCCTGGCGCTTGACCACCGGGCGCTCCTGGGTGAAGTACAGCGGAACCACCTCGAGGTTCTCGCGTGCCACGTAACGCCACACGTCCAGCTCCGACCAGTTCGACAGGGGGAACACCCGCATGGTCTGACCGTCGGTGAGAGCGTTGTTCACGGTGTGCCAGAACTCGGGGCGCTGGTTGCGCGGTTCCCAGCGGTGACCGGCTTCGCGCAGGCTGAAGATCCGCTCCTTGGCCCGCGAACGTTCCTCGTCTCGGCGGGCGCCACCGACGGCAATGTCGAACTGTCCCTCATCCAGAGCGGCCCGCAACGCCACCGTCTTCATAATCCGGGTGAACTCCTGGGCGCCGTGGCTGAACGGTGTCACGTTCGCGTCGCGCGCCTCCTGGTTGGTGGCCAAGCGCAGATCCAGGTCGAGTTCCTTGGCGGTGCGGTCGCGCAATTCGTACATCTGGCGGAACTTCCAGCCGGTGTCGATGTGCATGACCGGGAAGGGGATCGGGCCGGGATGGAAGGCCTTGCGCGCCAGGTGCAGCAGGACCGTGGAGTCCTTACCGATGCTGTAGAGCAGAACGGGGCGCTCGAAGGCGGCGGCCGTCTCCCGGAAGACCCAAATGGCTTCGGCCTCCAGGGCGTCGAGCACCCGGGAGGTCTCGTGGTCAATCGACATGTGGCTGATCTCGTCCTTCGTCGTCGTGCGCAGACGGCAGGGTGCGGCCTACGCGGACGTCCGCCGACCCACTGCTGCATGCATGATTCTCAGGCGGTGAGCCTAGCCACCGCTTCATCCAGCATAACTTGACCGAACCGGACTTCAGGTGATCGCCGCAGTTCAGCCGATTTCGGAACGGTGGAAGTTCAGGTACGACCGGCTCGGGGTCGGCCCTCGCTGCCCTTGATACCGCGATCCGTACACCTGCGACCCGTACGGGTGCTCAGCGGGGGACTCCAGGCGGAACAGGCACAACTGCCCGATCTTCATACCTGGCCAGAGCTTGATCGGCAGGGTCGCGACGTTCGACAGTTCCAGCGTCACGTGCCCGGAGAAGCCGGGGTCGATGAATCCAGCCGTTGAGTGCGTCAACAGTCCGAGCCGGCCCAGCGACGACTTCCCCTCCAGCCGCCCCGCGATGTCGTCGGGCAGCGTGATCACTTCGTAGGTGGAAGCCAGCACGAACTCCCCTGGGTGCAGGATGAAGGGCTCGTCCGGCACCGACTCGACCATTCTGGTCAGCTCGGACTGCTCCGCCGACGGGTCGATGAAGGGATAACGGTGGTTTTCGAAGACACGGAAGAACCGGTCGAGGCGCACATCGATGCTCGACGGCTGGACCATGCCCGCGTCGTACGGTTCGACCTGGACCCGCCCGGCATCGATCTCCTTGCGGATGTCACCGTCACTGAGCAGCACTAGCTGCAACCCAACGAGGAGTTCAACTCCTGGTAGCTGCTCTGCAGGTTGTTGATGGCCGTGGCTGCTTCCTGCGGGACAGCAGACAGGCTGGAGTCCCCATCGAGGCCGGACAGACCGTCCTGGATCTGCATCTGCGCCTGGCTGAACTGTTCTTGGGCGGTCAGCACCTGCTCATCGACGTCCTGGCCGAGCTTCTCGATCTCCGACTCGACGGTGTCGTAGGCGGACTGGATCTGGTTGACCGACTCCTGCGCCTTACTGACCGTCACGTCTCCGGTGCCTGTCACCCCGTCGCCAAGCCCCTGGATCGTGGCCTCAAGGCCCTGCAACGACAGGCAGACTGCAGCGTTGGCGTTCTCTGTCTTCTGCTCAGCCTCGGTTTCTGACGAACACCCGGCGGTGAGCAGACCAACTCCGAGAACAGCAGCAGCAAACAGAACAGATCGACGCACAGTGGCCTCCCTCGATGATTCCCGGCACCACTCTAGGGCCGCCGGGTCCTCGCCGGTGGACCTTCACCGCAGGTCGTGTCAGACCGACCGACTACCCGTCCCCAAGCCGACCCGCACGATCAGTGCGGCCTCCGGTGCGACGGCGTTCTCCAGCAGACCCAGGTAGACCTCCTGGAAGTCACGGCCGTGTCCGGTCGCAGCGTGCTCGTGCCACGCCACGTGGTGGGCGTATTCGTGCAGCACCACGACTTCTCGCATCGCCCATCCGCGCTCACCGATCCCGTCCGGGATGGCGATCGTGTCCTCGGACCAGTGGGCCTTCGTGTGGCCCTTGCGCACGCGCACCCGCGGTTCGGGAGTCTGCGGGTGACCCCACGGTCTTCGCCGGACCTCGCGCAGATAGCGACGCACCCCCTCCAGATCGCCGAAGCGGCGCTCCACGGGCAGGGTCAGGGAACTGCCCAGGAACTGCACCGTGCCGCCGTTGTCCAGCATGAACAGCAGCGTGTTCTCCGCGTCGTACACCCGGCGGGTGTCGCTCACGACGCCACGGCAGGGCGACTGCCCCCGATCTCCCGCGCGGGATCCAGCCTGGCCTGCTGCGCGTCTGTTCTGGCCCGTTGTACGGCGCGCTGCGACGAGAAACTGCTCCGATTCCCCCGCCAGGTACCACGGGCCCGGGATGCCTGGTCGTAGTACTCACGGACCTCCAGTTCCTTGCCTCTCAGGACCAGTGCGGCGCTAGGGCCGTCG
>Ga0209607_1001328_pt1 | contig 20819 bp, 28 predicted proteins | sample AD_UKC117_MetaG_FD_184413 | JGI IMG/M metagenome (GOLD analysis project Ga0209607, IMG submission 184413) | Active sludge microbial communities of municipal wastewater-treating anaerobic digesters from Hong Kong - AD_UKC117_MetaG (SPAdes)... | ecosystem: Engineered > Bioreactor > Anaerobic >... | reverse complement strand
CGCCCTGACGCCGCTGATCTGGGAACACGTCAACCCGTATGGTCGGTTCGATCTCGATATGAACACCCGGCTCGACCTGCCGTGATCGAGATGGCGGCTGGTGACACGACTGCTTGGTCTACCCCAACCAGTGGTTCACGTTGCCCGCCAACAAAGCCGGGGCATCTGCTCTCATGCGGTCGTAATACCGCTTGGGGATCCCCACCCGGTCGGCGATTTGGCCGTGGGCGTGATCGGTCAACGGGAAAGCGCCCGCGTTGCCGATGGACAGCGCGCTGCTCTCGAATACCAAATCGGTCGTGTCCACAACGAAATCCCTTTTCGCGTCCGCTCGACGCATGATCTCTCGCGCCAACTCGACTAGGTTCATGCCGTTTCTGTTCATCTGATCGCCCTCTCGTGAATCAATCAAGCTTTACTTGTATTTATTTTACCCATTGGATATAATAAATACAAGATTAATTCATAAGAAATCGCAAGTTTATTTCGCTATAATTCACCCGAACCGAAATGGATTTTGCCGCGATGGAGGAATAGCCACCATGCTATTGAACACGCTCAGGATCGTCGAATCGAAGAGAAATGACCCCACGGCTTATTTGGAAGGAATGGGGTTTTCCGTGAAAAGGGAGGGCCGCCATTTATCGGTGCGCATGGGCGGCGACGAACATTACCGCATCACCCGAAAAAGCGACGGGCATTGGGTCGCCTGCGACAAAACCGGCAATGGGATTGGCGATACCATTGCCCTGGTGCGCGCTCTCGAACCATCCCTGAGTTTTATCGAGGCGCTGGAACGCTTGACGACCGGCCCGGTAGTGCAGCGGGAGCCGGTGCCCGAACCGGCCCGCCGCACCCGTCCGGCCCGCCTGCCGCAAACCCGCGCCGACCGCCACGCCGGGCGGGCCTACCTGCAAGGCCGGGGGGTTTCGTCCGCCACGCTGGACCACGCCGAACGGTCGGGCTTCCTGCGCTACGCCGGGGGCGGCGTGCTGTTCGTGGGGCGGGATGCCAACGGCGGGCTGCGCAACGTCTCCAAGCGGCTGATCGCCCCCGGTCCCGACGAGCCACCCAAGCGCGATCTGGCCGGTAGCGACAAGACCTATCCGCCGACTTTGCCCGGCAACCCCCGCGTGGTCTGGATCGTCGAGGGCGGGGTCGATGCGCTGGCGGCGCGCGATCTGGCGCTCCGGCGCGGCAAGGTGCCGCCCACGGTCATCGTCAGCGGCGGGGCCGGAGTCCGGCTGTTCCTCGACAACCCGGCCGTCAAAACCCTGCTGCTGCACGCCGAATCGGTGGTGGTGGTGCGCGACAACGAATCGACCGCAAAGAAACAGGCCGAAACCGACGCCGGCCACGACCGGCAACTCGCGCGCATCGAGGCACTGCGGGGGAGCTGCGCCGACTGGCGGCCTCCGGCCGGGGTCAAGGACGTGGCGGAACTGAACCGGCGGGAAGGGATGGGACGTGGCGGCGAAGAATGGGCTTGATGCGATACGTCATTGCCGTATGATGCGCGCATGTACACCGTCATCGAAACCCCAACTTTCGCGGCGGATGCCGAAACCCTGTGGTCCGAAGACGAGCGGATGGCGTTCGCCGTCTGGATCGCCGCGAATCCGCTGGCGGGCGTCGTGGTGCCGAAGTCCGGCGGCTGCCGCAAGGTGCGGTGGCAACGGGCCGGCGCGGGCAAGCGGGGCGGCGTGCGGGCGATTTACTTCAACCGGCTGGAAAACGGCGAAATCTGGCTGCTGGCGATCTACGCCAAGGCGGTTCGCGGCACCATTCCGGCCCATCTGCTCAAAGCCATCAAAGAGGCCATCGAACATGACTGAATCCGCGATGACCGGCCGGGAACTCGGCGAAAAACTGCTGGCATCGGTGCGGGAAATGAAGGCCGGACAAGCGGCGCGCGTCACGCGGGTCGCGGTTTCGCCGATCGCGGCCACCCGCAACGCGGTCGGCGTGTCGCAATCCCAGTTCGCCACCCTGCTCGGTATCTCGGTGCGCACCTTGCAGGAGTGGGAGCAGGGGCGGCGCTCGCCCACGGGCGCGGCCAAGACCTTGCTGCGGGTGGCGGAAACCCACCCGGAAATCCTGCGCGAGCTGGCAGCCGGCTAGCCCGTTGACATCCTCCCCGGCCTTGCGCTCGCGGGAGAAAGCGGCGGCGACCGCCCGGGATCGCTCCTTTTCCCCGCCGGTTTCCTACAGGAGAACGAACCGCGATGGGCCAAACCAAAATCGAGTGGACCGAACAGACCTGGAACCCGGTGACCGGCTGCACCAAGGTGTCGGCGGGCTGCAAGCACTGCTACGCCGAACGGATGGCGCTGCGGCTCCAGGCGATGGCCGCGCCGGGCTACGCGCGGGGCTTCGACTTGACCCTGCATGCCGACCGGCTCGGCCAGCCGCTCGAACGGAAGAAACCCACCCTCTATTTCGTCTGCTCGATGGCCGACCTGTTCCACGAGGACGTGCCCGACGATTTCATCGACCGCGTGCTGGCGACAATTCGCCAAAGCCCCCGGCACACCTATCAAATCCTGACCAAACGCGCCGAGCGGCTGCCCTCGTTCTTCGCCGCCCGACCCGTCCCGCCCAACGTCTGGCTCGGCGTCACGGTGGAGGATCGCCGCCACGGCCGGCCGCGCATCGACCACCTCCGGCGGGTGCCCGCCCGCGTCCGTTTCCTGTCGGTGGAGCCGCTGCTGGAAGACTTGGGGCCGCTGGATTTATATGGGATTCAATGGGTTGTTTGCGGAGGCGAGTCGGGGCCGGACGCTCGCCCGATGCGGCCCGAGTGGGCGCTGGCGGTCCGGGACCAATGCGAAGCGGCCGGCGCGGCGTTCCTCTTCAAGCAGTGGGGCGCCTGGGGGCCGGACGGCGTGCGCCGCGACAAGCGGGCCAACGGTCGGCTGCTGGCCGGGCGGATTTGGGACGAGCGGCCGGAGTCGAGCGGGGCGTTGCTGTAGTTGGACGCCGCGACGGTCGGTTTCAAGCCGTTTGGGCCGGATCGGGTCCGCGAATCCAGTCCTCGATGCCAGTTCGGGAATCTGCGGGGCACTGGTCGGGCCAGCGAGAGCGAAGCGTCGCGAGCCGCGAGCCCGATGGCGCGAATCGCCGGAGGATCGAGTCATATCGCCGGGCCATCGCCAACGCGGTCGGGGAACGATACCTCCAGCACGACGCACCCCGCATCCGTTTTGAACGGCCCGTGCAATTCGCCGGGCGGCCGGCTGGCGTAATGCCCGGCTTCCAGCCACAGGTCGAACGCCCGATCGTACAGACGGCCGCTGACGATGAATACCTCCTCGGGGTAGGGATGGGTTTTTCCGCCGAACGGCGCGGTGTCGGCGCCCGGAAGGAACCGGGTCAGCCGGGTGTACTCGCCGGTGATGGGGTCGATGCTGAGGGTCAGTTCCTCGGCCATGCCTTCCAGCCCCGGGACGGGCGTCCACCGCTTTCGGTTTTCCGAATCCAGCGGATTCCAGTAGATCGCGGTCGATTTCGCCATGTGCCCCTCCGGTGCGGCAATCGATCATTCGAACTCGGTGACTTTCTCGAAATAAACCCGATTCGCTTGCACGGCCTCGGGCGGTCCTAGCTTGTGCCAGCGAGTCAGAACGGATGGCTTTTTGTTGCCGGAAAAGTTCGCCACCAGTTTCAGCATCGGATCGCCGCGCCGGTAGCCCGCGCAAGAAGCGCTGTGCCCCTCGAAGCACGCTTCGTAGCTCAGCAGCAGCTCGTTCCCTTTCCGGGATCCATAGAACAGCATCTCGAACTCGGGCGTTTCGGCGCCTCCTTCGAAGCCGCGATACTTGGCGTAGACGCCGTCGCCGTCCTCGACGTCGATCTCCAGCTGATGAACGCTCGCATGGGAGCGCGTGCCCGAAGCGTTCATGCCGCTATCCACGAATTGGTACCGGCCCACCCAGAACGCGGGGTCGGCGGATCGCGGCCCCCCGTTCGTCCGCGCGCCTTGCACCTCGGCCGACAGGGCGGGTAAAACGGCGAGCGCGACCAGCGCGAAAGCCTTGCCGATCAATTTGTTCATGCATCGATCTCCAGCATCAAAAGCCACATGCACCGATTGGGCGGGTCGCCCGCCGTCGACTTTGGCGGGCAAGATCCCCTGCCGCCGCAGGCGGCCCCTCTTGGCCGAGGGGGCGAGGGGGGATTTCCGCTCGCGAGCCCGCCACGGCTCGTCAGCAAACGCTTTGCCAACATTCCGATAACGCGCCCAGCTCCACGCAAGGCCTTGTCGTTGCTCGATGATCGATTCGCTTCGCGGCAATGATGGCCGCCCGGCGATCCGCCGGCGGAGACGGGTTTTCCCGACATGTTGGGAAAATCCCAACGCCCCGCGAAAACAGCGCCCGCGACGGCCCAGATCGGTCGATCCCGGCCCTGTCGGAAGCCCGGGAGAACGGCCTGCGCCGGCCCCGCTCGCGCGCCCCGCCGCCGTGGATCGCGGCGCGCGGCATCGAGGTTGCCGCTCGCGCTCGACCCGAGAGCCGCGGTCGGCGGCCGCATCGCGCGGCGCTTCGGGCGTTCCGCGCGAAACGGTCGACCGGCAATCGGGGGCGGCGATTTCCGGGGGCCGAAAACCCATCTCGTCGCGCCCAATATATTGGGATTTTCCCAACGATCCGCCGGGACGGCGGCATTCTCCTGCCGGCGGCTTCGCTCCGCCGGCTCGCGCGCCCTTCGGAAAACCGCTTGTCCACAGTGGCGGGCGCTTGAAAAGATACATTTCAACTTATTGTTTCAAAATGTTGTTTGCCCGTCGAGCGCCGTCGCTCCGACCCCGTTGCCCCTCGCGGTTCCTCCCGGTCGCACGCGGTTCGCCGAAGCTGGCATCCGTATTGCCATTACCTCCCCGACCGAAGAAAAACCGGCTATCGCCGGGCCGACGCCCGGCGCCTGGTTTTTCCTCGGAGAATCGCCGCCGCGACCGGCGAATCACCGTGTCGGTTGCGGTCGGGCGGGTCACTTTTCGAGAGCGATTACCGATTCGGCGAGATGAGGACTGGCAAAATGGCAAAAACGTTATTTGTGTACGACAAGCGCGGCTCTCTTGAGAGGATGCGGGCGAACGGGCGATCCGATGGGGTCTCGGATGCCGTCCCCCGTTTTCGGGGGTGGTGGCGGCTGGGCGCGCTCGCCGCGCTCGCCCTGCTCCTGTCCGTTTTCAACCCGTCTGGCGGGCGCGACGCCGAAGCCGCCGGAGCCTACGTGTACGAGTGGCGGGTCACCGGCGGACCCGGCGTGACCCAACTCAATAACGCCGAGGCGTACTGGCTGTTCAGCAACAACAACGACCAGTACATCAAGTACGGCTCCCGCAGCAACGGCATCAACCTGGTGTGGAGCCCCTACTTCCCGCAGCGCAACGTCCGTTTCATGCGCGATCCCAACAGCGGCAACGCCGGTCCGCTCAAGTACGACGAGCCCTTGGCGATGTACGTCGACGGCGGCGGCTTCGTGAAGCACGGCTCCCGCAGCTACGGCATCGACCTGGTGTGGTCCACCACGCCGTCCTACGAGTGGCGCATCAAGCCGCAGTTCGCCAATGCCGGCGAGGCGATCAACCCGTACCATTATTGGATGGGGCTGTTCAACACGGCGAAGAACGCCTCGCTCCACTACGGCACCCGCGATTACGGCATCAACCTCGACTGGCGGACCGACAACATCCTCGAAAGGCTTGGAGAAATCTGGCCGGTTTCCCGGTGGCCGAGCACCGCGTCGTGCGGCGAGAATGTCAAGTGGATCGTGGAGCCGGTCACGCTGACGGGCGACACCGGCTCGACCGTCGGCGGGACATTGACACCCGTCTACCAGAGTCCCGACGGGGAGGGGAACTGCGTCTTTATAGGTGCGATAGGGGACCTCAAGATCGGTATCTGGCGGGTCGACCTCGTCGTGAACCGGGTGTTGCGCTCATCCTGCACCGTGACGATCGGCCGCTATGTGAACTATGTCAGCGTCCTCAACGGTGTCAGGGGTTGCGCCATCGAAACCGTGCACTAGGCTGGCCGGGCGGTCTTTTAAATGGAGCGCGGTTTGATCGACGCCGACCTGGGCGGGTGCGTCCTCAAGAAGCGCGTCGCGCGGCCCGGCCGGGGCAAGAGCGGCGGCGCGCGAACCCTGGTGGCGACCAACCGGGGCGACCGCTGGTTCTTCGTGTTCGGCTTCGAGAAGAACGTCCGGGCCAACGTGAGCGCGAAGGAATTGGCGGCGTTGCAGTCCCTCGCCACAGACTTGTTGAAGCTCTCTTCAGCCGAACTCGACCGCCAAGCCGAGAACGACGTTTTAGCGGAGATTTGCCATGACCCGGCGAACTGAAGCGGCCAGCCCCCTCCTGGCGGCGGTCCACGAGACCGCGACCGACCTCCACGCGGCCGGCCTGATCGACCGGCGCCGGCTGCGGGAATACGACGCGCTGTGCCTGCCGCCGGTGCCGGCGTACTCCGGCGACCGCATCCGCGCGCTGCGCCATCGCCACCGGCTGAGCCAGGCGGTGTTCGCGGCGGTGCTCAACGCCAGCCTCTCGACGGTGCGGCAGTGGGAAATCGGCGACAAGCGCCCGAGCGGCCCCTCGCTCAAGTTGCTCGACCTGCTGGACCGCAAGGGTCTCGACGCCTTGCTCTGACCGGCCGCTTCAGGAAGGGTTAACCCGATGGCCAAGAAATTTCGCGATTTGGTGGCGCAAATGCCGGAAGAACGGCAAGCGCGCATCGCGGCAAAAACCCGGCAGCTCATCGGCGAAATGCCCTTGCAAGCGCTGCGGCGGGCGCTCGATCTCACCCAGCAACAAGTCGCGGCGACGCTGGGCATCAACCAGGTCGCCGTCTCCAAGATGGAAGGCCAGACCGATATGTACGTGAGCACCTTGCGCCGTTTCGTCGAGGCGATGGGCGGCGAGCTGCGCATCGTGGCCCACTTCCCCGAGGGCAACGTCGAAATCAGCCAGTTCAAGCGAGAGCGCGAACCGGAACCGGCCGAACCGGCGGCGATGTAGAGCGGGTGGCGTCATGCCGGAACGCCTGGAAGCGCGCTCCGTCGATCCGGGAAATCCCCATGCCGGATCACGAGACGTAGTAGGTGTGCCCGCCCGTCGGTTTGAACCGGTACGTGAGACCCTCGTAGTCGTCGATGCAGCCCCACGGGGAACCGCGCAGGTAGAAGCCGACATTGACATACTGGGTTTCAGCCGAGGCGATCACGTCGCAGCCCGCCGTCTTGGCCAGCTCGGCGCAGAACGTCTTGCCGACCCCGCCGGTGGCCACCCCTTGCTGGGCGGCGACCTCGCAGGCCACCAGCCAGATCGTCCCGATGTCGCAACCCTGCAAGCTGGAGAAGACGCCCACGTTGCCGATGTTGAGGTCGGGGCTGCCCACTCCGCCGATAAACAAGGACCCCGGACTGCCGTGGCAGTTGACGACGATGTTCTCCAGCCGCTGTCTTCGGGTGCCGAACTGGCCGTTGTTGGCGTGGAGAACCCAGTTCACGATATCCCCGGCGGTCGCGCCGGGCAACATCTTCCACGTCCACTTCATCTGGTACTTGTACCCGGGCACATCGTGGGAGTGGACGACCAACGACGGCTGTTTCATTCGGATCACGGCGGGCCTCCCGAGGCAATCGATCCGCGACTCGCGCTTCGTCGACGTCGTGCCGAGACGTTCCACCCTCGCGAAAGCGAGGGGTTGGAGGGCGGTGGCCCGGCACGGCATCGCGCTTCGCGGATAGCGGGTTCGCGCCCTCCGCTTACCCGGTGATTTCCCGGTCGGCGGCCATCGGTTCAAACGGGCGAGCGGTTTTCGTTGCGTCCGTTCTCAAAGGACATCGTCGAACGGATGGGTGACCCGAACGTGGGTGGTTCGCGCGAAACAATTTTCTTCCGAGTCCCCGCCACTCCCCGACCCTGCGCCAACTGGAAAAAGCGGCGGCGGCTTTGGGCAAGCGCCTGGTGCTGGCGCTGGAGTGAGTCGGGCGGTCTGGTTTAATTCCCTCGAATTCGGGGGAATTAAAATGGTGGAATTCCACCAAATTAGAATTGCCTCGGCCGCGATGTTCTCCCCCGCCAGCGATTCGTTCGGGCAGGACGCCCGAACCGGGCCGGTCGGACCCGGCCCCGTCCAAGGAGCGGACGCCGGACGAACGGATGCTGCTCGGGCGCGGCCCCGGCCGGGTCGGTCGTCGCGCTCGGTCCCGCGTGGCGGTTGCGGCTCCCGCACGGGTAGGATCGCGGATCGCCAGCCCTCAGCATCACCTACCGATCCCGTGCCCGCGCCTGGAGACGAATTGCGGCGTGTTGCGCCGTTGCCGACCGTTGATCTTGATCGTATCGTTTTAGTGCAACATGTCAGGCGTCGGCTTCGCCCGCCGCTTGCAGCGCGGCGTAGAGGGCGGTCTTGCCGACCTTGAGGCGCGCAGCGGCCTCGCAGACATTCAGCCCGTTCGCGACATATTCGCGCGCCCGCCGCAACTTGTCGGCGGTGACGGTCGACTTGCGCCCGCCCTTTCTCCCTCGCGCGGCGACGGCTAGCCCCGCTCGGGTGCGCTCGCCGATGAGGTCGCGCTCGAACTGACCCAAGGTGCCGAACAGGTGGAAAGGAAGCCATTAAACCGGAATAAGGAAGCGGTTGACCCGGAAAAACACGGGGTCGCGGAAGACGTTCCAACCGTATTTTTCTTCTATGGAAGGGGTTAAGCCGGAGCTGACAGCAGCCTCGATCCGGCCCTCGCCCGTCAGGCCGACGGGAAACCGGCCAGCCGCGCGAGCGTGGCCGCTAGCGTTTCGCCGGGCCGCCGGTGCTGCCGGAGCGCGGCGAGGTCGCGCCGGAGCCGTTCGATGGGCAACCGGACCCGCGCGAGCTGCCGGGCGCGGCGTTCCCGGCGTTTCTCGGCGGCGCCGCTGCGCCGCCAGTCGTCGGCTTGCCGGGCCGGGTCTTTGCGCTCGGCCACACACTGGCAGCAGTTGCCGTTCGCGGTGTAGCGCCAGATGTCCGCGTGGCCGCGCGTGCAGCGGAAATCGGGATCGTAAAAGCGCCCCTGCCCCACGGCGCGGGCCTGGGCGCGGGACAGGCGGGGGTCGGGCGGCGAGCGCATGGGCGGTCCTCCAACAAAGGCGGTTCGCGGCCAGTATAGCGGGCGGGCCGGCAAGGTCAGGGGACGGCAAGCTTGCGGCGGTGGCGGGACGGCAGTGCGCGCCGTCGCGCCGCCGAATGCGCCCGCGACCCGCGAGGCGGCGCCCTCGAAATCGTCCCGTGGTGCGCCGGACGAACCGGGGCGCGTCGCGTTTCCGCCCGGCGCGTCGTCCGCGTCCATCGGCGGCGGACGCTTTGTAGCCGCGCCGGATTCCGATGTTTATAAGCGACCGAAGCCGCACACCCGACACCGAGGCATCCGCGCGTGGATAGAGAAGCGCCTATCGAGATTGTGTCGTATTCACCGGAATGGCCGGTTCGCTTCCTGGCGGAGGCTGCTCTGCTTCGAGTGGCCTTGGGTCCGTGGCTCGCGGCCGACCTTGAGCACATTGGCAGTACCGCAGTTCCCGGTATGGTTGCCAAGCCCGTCATTGACATCATGGGTCCCGTCGCAGACCTGCAATCCTCACGGGCCGCAATCGCCGCCGCACAGCGCCTTGGGTACTCGTATTTTCCATACAAACCCGACCAGATGCACTGGTTCTGCAAGCCGTCGCCGCAGTTCCGCACACATCACCTGCATCTAGTGCCGTATCACAGCGCCCTCTGGCATGATCGCCTGGATTTTCGCGACGCGCTGCGCAATGATTCCAGATTGGCGGCCAATTACCGGGAACTGAAGTTCGAGCTTGCAGCCAAGCACCGCCTGGATCGCGAGGCGTACACAGATGGCAAATCATCGTTCGTGCAGGCCGCGCTGGCGGAGTGGCGTGCGAGGGGTGAAAGTGCGGCCTAACCACGCGCTCAACCAGACCGTGTCCCGCAGGCGTCCTTTGGCGCCCGCTGGCACGGCCGGTTAGCTAACTCGTTGGGCATCACAGGATTCCGCGCATGAACATTGACGACATTCCATTTGCCACGACGGACTGGTCGAAAGTGCCAGTTACAGAACACAAAGGCGAGAAAGGAACCGCCTATTGGCGAACCCGTCAGTTCGGTCCAATCAGAGTCCGCATGGTCGAGTATTCGCCCGGCTATCTTGCCGATCATTGGTGTTCAAAGGGGCACATTCTTCTCTGCTTGGAAGGTGAGCTAAACACTGAACTCAAGGATGGAAGGTTCTTCCTCTTGAAGCCGGGAGTCAGCTACCAAGTGGCAGACAATGCTGAAGCTCATCGTTCGTCGACAGCCATCGGTGCCAAATTGTTCGTGGTGGACTAAACGTGATGCCCAACCCATCATTCCACCGGACCTGCGTGAAGCCGCGCAGCCCGGTGAATTCAGACTACTACAAAGGCTTCCCCGGATGTCAAGCAAAGATGGGCCATGACCAGGGCAATCGCGCTATGTAGGGGATTGACAAGCGGTACGTTGCCCGGATATGGGAAGGCAACGCTTGTATGGAGAAAACCGATGCTGCCCCAATTGCTGGACCCGCGTCCGTATTTAGCCGACCTGCCCGATCCACGCCGCGAGACCCAAAACAAGCTCCATAAACTGCATGACATTTTGATGATTGTGCTGTGCGCGGTACTCGGCGGCGTCGAGGATTGGGTGGGGATGGAAGCGTTTGCCGAGGAGAAGGAAGCCTGGTTGCGGGGTTTTTTGGACTTGCCCAACGGCATTCCCTCGCACGACACCTTGAGCGATGTCATGGGACGGATCGATCCAGGAGCCTTCCAGGCGGCCTTTACCGCCTGGGCGACGGCGGCCTTGCCGGGCTTGGCCGCCGAGCAGGTCTGTGTCGATGGCAAGGCGGTGCGCGGCAGTCGGGACGGTGCGAACCCGGCGGTGCATCTGGTCAGTGCGTTTGCCGGACAGGCGCGTTGGGTGTTGGCGCAACAAGCGGTGGCCGAGAAATCCAATGAGATCACGGCGATTCCCGACCTGTTGGCCCTGCTCGACCTGCACGGCGCGGTGGTGTCCGCCGATGCCATGGGCTGTCAACGGGCCATTGCGCAAACGATTATCGACGCCGGCGCTGATTACGTCCTGGCCTTGAAGGCTAACCATCCGACCCTCTGCGAGGCGGTCCGGCTCGGGCTGGATACCGAAGTGGCGCGCGAGCGCCTGCCCGTCCAGGAAACCGTCGAGAAAGACCATGGCCGGATTGAGATTCGGCGCTATGCGCTGAGCAGTTCGATTGACTGGCTCGACGCGAAACCGGACTGGGCGGGGCTGCAAGCCGTCGGGCGGGTGGAGTCCACCCGAATCATCGGGGAGAAAACCAGCACCGAATGCCGCTACTTCCTGTGCTCGTTCCCGGAACGGGACCGGTTCGCCGCCATCGTGCGTGGCCACTGGGGCATCGAAAACCAACAGCACTGGGTCTTGGACGTGCAATTCGGCGAGGACGCCTGCCGCGCCCGGCAGGACCATTCCGCCGAAAACCTGGCCCTAATCCGCCGCATGGCCCTGAACGTGCTGCGCCACAACGGCCCGCCGCGCGACAGCATCCGCCGTCGCAAACTCCGGGCCGCCCTCAACGATGATTACCGCTTGCGCTTGCTCCTCGGCCAGCCCAGTCCAGCTACCGCATAGCGCGATTGCCCTGGATGCTAGACTGATCCGCCCGGACGGTCAATTTTGAACGGCGGCAAAATAGTTCCGCTAAAGGGCCTTAGCGGAACTCTTTTGGGGCCCGCTCTCGCGATATATTGCGTGTTACGTGTTATGTAATTACGCAGGACCGGCGGTTCCGCGTGAATTTCTGAGTGATTTGGCGTACCTTTTTTTCCGGGCTATTGGGCGCCCGGCCCGCCACGGCTTTCTCGCCACCGAAGGTGGCGCCGGCGCGCTCCCGCTCGGGCCGGCGTTCCCCGGCCCGCCGCGCGATTTCGGGAATTTGGCGCAACATAATTCGGAACTTCCCGCGCCAGTCCGAGCGTCGATCTTTGCCGGCGGAAAACACCCGTTTTTCGCCGGCCCATGGCACACCGCCGGATTCGGCTTGCCCTCGTCAACTTCCCCAAGCCACTTCTCTCCTCCAAATTTTTGTGCTCTCCATCGAGGTGGCGGGCACTCGTATCGGAGGCATGCAGGAAAACGCTTTCGAGTTCGGTCAGTCGCCATCCACCATCACGTCGCCGGGAGTGAGTCGAATCCCCGATGTGCCGTCTCCGACTTGGCCCGAAAGATTATCTCCCCAGCATTTGGCTCCGCCCGGCCGCGTCAGCGCGCAAGTGTGAGTTGCTCCAGCCGAGATGCGGATAGCGGTATCCGAATCGGCTACGTCTACCGGGCTGACTCTGGACGCCCTCGTGCCATCGCCGAGTTGACCGGAATAATTGCTTCCCCAGCACTTGATCGCCCCGCCACGCGCCAAGGCACAAGTGTGGCCTCCTCCAGCGGTGATGGCGATGATCCCCGCCGGCAAATCGATGACATCGACCGGTATGGGATTTTCGGTCACTCGACCAAGCTCGCCGCCGCCATTGCCAAGCTGGCCCGTCTCGTTAGCTCCCCAACACTTGACCGTTCCGTTGCCCATCAGCGCGCAAGCATGTTGGTAGCCCACCGCAATCGCCTCGACTCCTTCGGTCAAACCGATCACATCCACGGGCGTAAGGCGCCTTTCCGTCGTGCCGTCGCCGAGTTCGCCATAGCGATTGGTTCCCCAGCACTTGACGCCGCCCGGCCGCGTCAGCGCGCAGGTATGGCTATAGCCGGCCGCGACCGCAGCGATGCCGCCGCTCAGTCCGCTGGTGTTGACCGGAGCGAGGCGCCGCTTTTCGGTCGTGCCGTCGCCCAACTGGCCATGGCGGTTATAACCCCAGCACTGGACGGCTCCTTCCTCGGTCAAGGCGCAGTTGTACTCGTCGCCGGCCGTGATCGCGATGGCCCCGCCGTTCAAGCCTTCCACCTTGACGGGTTTCAGGTGTTTCTTGTTGGTGCCGTCGCCCAGTTGGCCTCTGGTATTGGCTCCCCAGCACCAAACCTCCTTATTGCGGGTCAGCGCACAGGTATGGCGTCTGCCTGGAGCGAGCATGTCGATACGCCGGTTCAATCCACCGGCCTCTACCGGGTCCAGACGCAGCTCGTGAGTGCCGTCACCCAATTGACCGTCGCCGTTGGCGCCCCAGCATCGGCCTTCCCCTTCGCGAGTCGCCGCGCAAGTGTGGAAAGGCCCCGCTGCAATGTTGGCAATGTTGGCATCCAAGCCGACAACACCGACAGGCGTCAGGCGTCGGTGTTCGTTACCGCTACCCAGTTGGCCGGACCCATCTTGCCCCCAGCATTTCACGCCGCCCCCATCCATCAGAGCGCAAGTATGAGAGCCGCTCGTGGCGATCTCGGCTACGCTACCGCCCAGGCCAATCACATCGACGGGAGTGAGACGCTGCTTTTGGGTGCCATCGCCCAACTGGCCGGAGCTGTTGTCTCCCCAACACCGAACATGTCTTTCCGCAGTCAGCGCGCAGGTGGTTCCCCCTCCGGCCGAGATGGCGATGACGCCCGCGCTCAAGCCGGCCACGCTCACCGGAAGCAGGCGCATTTTGTTGGAATCATCACCGGTGGTGCCGTCACCCAGTTGGCCGCTGGCGTTGGCTCCCCAGCACATGACCCCTCCGGCTGCGGTCAGCGCGCAGGCGTGCCATCTTCCGACCGTGATCATCGCGACGCCGTCGCCCAAACCGCCGACTCCGACGGGGGTCAAGCGCGTTTCCTGGGTGCCGTCGCCCAGTTGGCCGAACTGGTTATCTCCCCAGCACTCGACTCTTCCGTCCACGGTCAGAGCGCAAGTTTGCGATCCACCGGACGCGATGGCTGCGACGCCGCCGCTCAAACCGCTGACGTCCACGGGCGTGAGGCGCGTGCTTTCTTGGGAGCCATCACCCAAACCGGAGTAGTTAGAGCCCCAGCACTTCACTCCTCCATCAACGGTCAGGGCGCAAGCATGGTTTGCGCCCAGGCTGATCGCTTTGACCCCCGCGTTTAATCCGATCACATCGACCGGCTCGCGACGGTCTATAGAGGTGCCATCGCCGAGCTGCCCAGCGTTATTGATTCCCCAGCATTTCACGCCGCCCGCACGAGTCAGTGCGCAGCTCCCTCCAGCCGCTTCGATTGCGGCGATACCCTGGTCCAATCCCGGTATACCAACCGGTGTTGCATGCTCTTCGGGTTCAAATCCCATGGGTCCGGTGGCCGGTCCTGTAAACCCCCAACACTTGACCCCTCCCTCTCTCGTCAGCGCGCAAGAAGTCGATCCTCCGACAGCGATCTGCACGATGCCGCGGAGCGGCGCCAGCGCCAGCGCCAGCGCCAGCGCGTCCGCCAAGGCGAGCATTCCGATTCCGAACAGCAATGTCAGCCGTATTTTTGTAATCCGGTCAGCGTGACTCATGGCAATCTTCTCCAGCAAGAACTCCATTATTTTCCAAACAGATATAGCGCTCCTAAACCCCTTATGGAGCTGATCGCAAGCTGGCGCGATGGCAATCTGGTCATGCGATTCACACAAATCGAGCGGGGACATTATATTCTAGCCTATGTTGCCATCTTGCCTGATTCGGAAGGCGAAATTGCAGCCACAAGCGAGGATGCAGAGCGCCACCTTCGATTCGAAGCCGGCGGTGGTGACGGCATGAATGTGTTGGGGCAGCAAGCACTTGATCAAGCTGCCCGTGGTTTCCTCCATTTTGCGGACGGCCGACATCAAGCAGGTCACCGGCCGGGCCGGGCGGGCGCTTGGAGTTCTACTCGTGCAGCGAAATCAAGTGCAAGTCCACGTCCATCAACGGGTGTGATTCAAAACGATGTATGTAGTGGCATCATATTATTTTTAATCATTTTTTCCATTCCATGCCCCACGCTGCCGCCTCCCCGCCCACAAAAAAAGCCGCCTCGACTTCTGCGGAATCGGATCGGCGGGCGGATCGTTCCCCACCTCGAACGCCGCCGCCTGCTCCACCGGCCTCAGCCAAAACTGCACGAACACCTCGCCCTTGGCCGCCACCCAATCCAACCATCGCCCTAGCTCCTGCGCGCGGGCGTGACGAAGGGTCATGATCGGGCTGGAGCAGGTCACCGGCCGGTACAGCTCGATGCTCGCCACCGGCGAGACCCTCCCGGTCTGGATTTTCCCGTTGAGGAAGTACGTCCGGCGGGCCCACGGCGGAATGGGTGATCGTGCGATGACCGGAGCGCCGCTCCAGGGGCACGGACAGCCAGAAGAACAGCCGGCCGGTTTTCGAGGTGGGCAAATCCGCGTCCGGCAGCAGCGACGACGCCAGCAGCCGACCGGCCCAGTCGGGTTTGTAGCCAAACAGGGTCGCGCCGCCCAGGTTACAGCACGGACGCGAAGGCGAGGTGGGTGGGGAGGGTCACGCGGTTTCCCTCCGGCTACACCTCGCCGCAGAACGCGCGGGCATCTTGAATCACCCGGTCGCTCAGGTAAAAGCCCGCCTCCTGGCGCAGCCGCGCCAGCAGCGGCCCGGCCTCGGCGATCAGGCCGCGCGCTTTCGCTTCGATCAAGACGCCCACCACGCCCACCGTCTTCAGGCCGAAGCGCTGCGCGGCGCGCCGGCCTTCCTTCTCGTCCATCAGCACGAAGGGCGGCGAACATTCCACGGCCAGGGCGATGGTTTCCGCTTCGCCCGCATCGAGCCGTTCCCGCAGCGCCGTCACCAGCGGGCGGTTTTGCGCCGCCCGCCGTTCGATCCAATCCGCCGCCGCCACTTCGGCGCGGCCCGGCCACGCCCGGCCTCCGGCGTTCAACTCCTCCCAGACCGCTTCGGCGACGAGCAAGCCACCGTACAGTTCCCGCAGCAGATCGAACTGACCGATGGCCGCGAGGTTGGTGAGCGGCGAGGTATTGCTGACCGGAACGGTCACGGTAGGCGGCCCAGCTCGCGCAAGGTGGCGATATCGTCTTGCAAGTCGGTTTCGTCGTAATGGGCGGCAATGCCGCGCGTGCCGAGCCATTGCCGAAACTCCCACAGGCTCAGGCCGGCCAGCTCGCGTGCCTTGCCCAGCGATAGCCGGTTCTGCGCGTAGAGCGCCAAGGCCAGTTCGCGCCGCACGTCCTGGGCGTTCATCTGCGCGGCATCCAGCACGTCTTGCGGGATTTCCAAGGTGGCTATCGCAGCGTCGGGCATGTGTGCGGCTCCGTTCGAGAAGGTTGGCGGGTAAGAAACAGTATGGCGGATCGGGGATTCGACGCTAGTTCGCCCGCCCCGCGCCCTCGAACAGAAACACCCGCAAGCTGATGATCACCGCCGCGACCATGCCGGCGAAGATGTACAGCTCGGTGTCGCCGGTGCCCCCTCGCGCAGATAGGCCAACGCGACGGCCAAGCCGGGCCGGTCGGCCTTGGCGCCGGACGCCGCGTCCTCGAAAACCCGCTCGCATCCCGCCTTCCGCAGCGCGTCCGTCTGCAAGGCGAGGTCCTGTTCCACCGTCGAGACCCGGGCGTAGCCGACCGGCGCCATCGTCGCCCCTTTTGTCCGCTATTCCGTCCGCCCAACATAGCGTCCGCCATCCCGTCGATCAAGCCGGTCGGACAGGCGCCCGGCATGACCGGCAAACGATCGTTTGGCGGACAGCCAAACGACGGCCGCGCCGACGCCAGCGGCGACGGGCCAGCCGGAAACCCGCCAGACTCGCCGGACCGGAAACGTTCCGTGCCGGCTGACGGTCAGCCGGGCGGTTGGACCGGTTTGATCGTGGCCGGCAGCGCGTCGGGGTCCTCGACGTTAACCAGGATCGGCGGCAGCCATTTCAATTGCCGCTCGCTCCGGCCCGGTCCTACTAGATAGGTATGCCAGTGCGCCCGCCGGACATGCGGGCGCGGGCTGGCGTGGGTGCCGTCCCCCGGTCCTCGCGCGGTAAATGACTCCCGGCGCAAGGCCGCGCCGATCCGTGCGCCCACTTCCCACACGGCGGTTTTGTCGGGCGCAAACAGCCGCCAGCCCTTTTTGGTGCGCTTCGGTTCCGGGTTGCGCGGGCGCTGCGTTCCGTCCCCAACTTCGGCGCTCTCGCTGCACAGGTAGAGCAGCAGCGAAACCAGCGGATCGAGCCGAAAATCGATCCGCTCAGACAGCGCCGCCGTCACCGCCGTCGCGCCGTGAAAAACGGCCTGGCGCTTGGCTTCCGCCACCGTCCGCTGCATCGCCTCCTCCAGCGGCCACTGCCCGATGTGGACCGGGAGCGGTTGCAACCCGGTTTCGGTGTCCAGCACCAGCCGCAACTCCGGCCGCCCGGTGTTGGCATCCCATTCCAAATGGGCGAAAAATCCGTGCAGCGGCGCATCGAGCCCGCGTTGCCCCGGCGTCTCGACGTAGACGCACCACTCGGGTAGCCGATAGAACAGGTCGCCGGGCAAATCGCCCTCGACCGGAGTGCCCGCCACGGCGGCGAACAGGTCGGGGTCGAAGCGGTAGATGCCCTGGGTCATCCGCCACGCCCCCAGCGCCGCCAGCCGCCCGATGTCGCCAACTTCCGCTCCGTGCTCCAAGCCGAGTCGGCCCACCTCGGCGTCCGCCGAGACGATGGCGTACCAGCCGCCCAGCGGCAGAAAGCACCAGTCCGGCCAGTCGGGCAAATCCTTCCCCCGGTCGGCGCGGAAGGCGTCGGCTTGCCGCCACGCGCCCGGATACCGCCGGGCGGCGGCGATCAGGTGTTGTTTGGGGCGGGGCGCGTCAGGCATTTTTCGCTCGCAGCTCGATCGGTATCTGATCGAGCACTTTCTGCGGGCCGAAGATCGCGTAACCGCCCGCGCCGTAGCTGATCGACAGCTCCATCGCTTTCGCGGCGGCGGCGGCCGGGTCATGGCCGGCATCGTGGCCTTTGAGGGTAATCCTGCCCCGCTGGAGCGAATACTGAAAGCGGCCAGGCATCGACGGATGCTCGGTAATCGTGATAATTGCTTTCAAAATCTGGCCCCCGTCCACGCGGCGGCGTTTCGCCTGATTTCATCGGCATCCCAGAGATTTTCCGGGGCTGCCATCACTTTTTTTTCGACGCGCTCGGTTGGAACGCCGAACGCGACATCCAGATCGCCGTCGTTACAGCGCGCCAACACCGCCGCCGCCAAGGCGTGCATGACCGGCTCGTCCACGCCCGCCTCTCGCAGCGCGCGAAACGCGGCGGATTCCCGGCGCGCGGTCGCGATGGCTTTCGCGTCGCGGGGTTGCATCACGGACACGCTGTTGTCGTCCGGCGTATCGGCGAAACCGGCAAAGGATTGACCGGGAAAACACGCTTCGAGGTCTTCGAACAGGCTCGACACGAGAAAAAGGGCATCGTCGTATCGCTCTTCCTCGTCGGCCGCACGCTCTGCGATCCCTTCGACGAAATCGCCCCAACTGGCGGTCAACGGAATGTCGGCCTGGATGTTGCCCGAAACAAGTTTGACGTATTCAGGATGGATCGTAACTTCGAGTTTCATCAGGATTCTCCTTTCGAGATTAACCGGGTTTCGCCGGCGCGGTAACAACGATAAACTAGATGTTAGTATAACGCATATTGCGTTTCTTTTAAATCATTAACTTGATGAAAAAACAATTAAAAAGTGATACACTAAACTTAAAGGTCACACCGGATTTCAAAGCCCGGCTGGCCGCCTTGGCGCACACGGAAAATCGCTCGATTACGTCATTCTTGGAATGGCTGGTTCTAGAACACGAGAAGCGCACCCGTGCGAAGCGACGAAAACTGAGTGAGCAAGATTGAATCATGCCTAAAACCACCGCAAAACCGGAACGGCCCTCGCTAGGCTATTTTGCGTACTGGATTTGCCAATTGCGGCGGGCCGATAGGTTGCCGTCTGTGTTGGCCGACCGTTTGGTACGGACAGCGATTCACGAAGCGCCACCGGCTTGTTCCCCGACGCCGCTGGAGGCGTGGCTGTTCGCGACGGCCACCGACCATCATGACGGCATCGACTGTGGGCATGTTATCGGCTGGCTGCGGCTGCGGCGGGTGCTGGGCGACGACGCGGGCCTCGTCGATCCCGAGACGGCGCGGTACTGGTACGAGCGGCTGGACGCGCCGCCTCGCTTTCCCGGACCGCGCTGGGCACGGCGGGTACGCGCGGTCGCCCGAGACGCCGAACCGCTGGGTTTCGGCCTGCCCCCGCGCTGGGTGGCCGCTTTCGGCGCGCATCCGGTGCTGGCGCACGACTATTTGCGTTGCGCCACGTTCAAAGCCTGGATGGTGGCCGCCGATGACCCGGAGCTGGCCGAATGTCCAGCGCCCGCCGACACAGTGCCCGTCGCGTCGGTTTTGAGTTCGGTCTTGCACTACCAGCATCACCAGTAGGCGGGCCGTTTGTTTGGTGGCGATGGAACCATGACCTAGCGAACCGATTGAGAGCGTTTGCTGCGCTGCGCGGTCGCTCCCTCCCCGCTGGCTGTTTTTTGTTCGATCCCGAATGACGCGCTAAACTCGTCATGGACCTGCAATCTATCGAGACCGCCCGCTGAGTTATCCACCGAGATTGTGGACAATTGATCGGGTGTCGATCTGCCGAGTGTGGTTTTGAAAATGTGCACCAATCCGACTTTGCGCCTGCTTGTCCTTTTTGCTCTATTGCTACTGACGAAGCCGTTACTCGCCACCGATCTGACCGGAAAGGTCGTCGGCGTCCACGACTGCGATACCCTTGGCGTGTTCGTCTTCACGCCGCAGAATCCAGCCGCCCCGGAAGAAGACGGTGTAGTCAGCGGGAAGCTGGTCGCGCAGGGCGCGGTAGACCTTGGCTTCGGTGGTTGACTCCAAGGCGTCAAGCTGTGACTCGGAAAGATCAGGAATCAGCGTCGCCATGGTCTTGATCGATGAGTTTCATTGCTTTGAGGTTGAATGGAAGCGATTTGTGATCAGGTTTCCCTCCTCTAATAAATTCAATAGTCACTATTTTGGATTCACCTACTACCTTGAATTCGACAATTGTACCTCTACCGAAAGGCCCACAATCCACTTTCGCGCCAGGAACGAAGCCAGCGGTTGGATCGACGGGCTCTTCAGATACTACTATTCCACGCCAACCATCATCGAATCTGAATTCTGTGATTCGATTAGGCGATTGCTCGATAAACGGATTAGGAATGCAGTGAATGACTGGTTGATGATGCGGATTTTTTGCGTGCTCAACAATATAAAGCCACCATGCTTCTCCATAGTCTAGTGCGGCTTTGTACTGGGCATAGCTAACTGGAACCCCGCTAAGACTCCAATAGCCTTTGGTAGCTTTTACTTCTATGTATCTAGTATCACCAAGGAATATCGACTCTATATCGTAGCCTTTATTATTTTTAGGCATCTGTTTTGCCTCCCGTCCCTCTTGTCTTTCTTTTTCATATTTCTCTACAATTTTCTCACCAATATCACCTATTTCTTCGGCTTCAGATTCCAGTTCTTCCTCAGTATCGTAATCTTTTCTAGGCTTAGGATGTGGGTAACTTCGCAAGCGGGTTTGCGGCTGAGATGGTTCCGGTTCAGGGCGCGGCCCCGGCTCAGGGCGCGGCCCCGGCTCAGGGCGCGGCCCCGGTTCAGGGCGCGGCCCCGGTTCAGGGCGCGGCCCCGGCTCAGGGCGCGGCCCCGGTTCAGGGCGCGGCCCCGGTTCAGGGCGCGGCCCCGGCTCAGGGCGCGGCCCCGGCTCAGGGCGCGGCCCCGGCTCAGGGCGCGGCCCCGGCTCAGGGCGCGGCCCCGGCTCAGGGCGCG